>OZSS01000160.1_pt1 | contig 30316 bp, 27 predicted proteins | sample 1779911 | NCBI WGS metagenome assembly OZSS01 (sample SAMEA2603589, study PRJEB24840) | metagenome | biome: Water; feature: Photic zone; material: Seawater sample | place: Mediterranean Sea | collected 2013-11-12 | depth 10 m
TTGGAGCGGGCGATGAGATTCGAACTCACGACATTTACCTTGGCAAGGTAACGCTCTACCCCTGAGCTACGCCCGCATCACAACTTTTTATACATGTAAAACAATGAAAAACAAATAAAATAATTATCAAGTATACTCTAGGAAAAGAGTAATCATCAAAGTTTCGTTTGATTATGTAATTGAGGATTGTTAATTACATTAGCATGGTAGACATTTCATATCTAGGTGATCTCAATAGTGAGCAAGAGAAGGCGGTTCGTCAGACCGAAGGACCAGTGCTAGTTTTAGCAGGCGCTGGAACAGGAAAAACAAAGGCCCTAACTGCCAGAGTAGCATATCTGATTAAAAGTCTAAATGTCCGGTCACACAGCATACTTGCCGTTACTTTTACGAATAAAGCTGCGAATGAAATGAAATTCCGGATTGAGGAACATATTGGCAATCTTTCAGAGGGCCTCAAATGGATAGGTACTTTCCACTCTATATGCGTGAAAATTCTACGACGACACGCTGAAAAGGTACAGCTAAATTCAAATTTTACTATCATCAATACGGATGACCAAATTCGTTTATTGCGACAGGTAATTAAACTTGAAGCAATTGATGAAAAAAAATGGCCCCCCCGATTGCTCGCTTATATTATCGATCAATGGAAAAATAAGGCTTTAACATATCAAAACATTCCAGAAGACGATCTGCAATTCGATGGAAAAGCGAAGAAGCTTTATGCTATTTATCAGTCTCGTTTACAAACACTAAATGCCGTTGATTTTGGTGACTTGATACTTCATGTCATAGAAATACTCAAAGCAGACAATTCTCTCTTATTAAATTATCACAATTTATTTAAATATATCCTCGTGGATGAGTACCAGGACACCAATATGGCTCAATATCTTCTTCTTAGATTATTAGCCCAGGGAAGAAAAAATATTTGCTGTGTGGGTGATGATGATCAGTCTATTTATGGTTGGAGAGGCGCTGAAATAGGCAACATTCTAAAATTTGACAAAGACTTTCCAGGCGCTACCGTTATCAGACTAGAACAAAATTATCGATCGACTTCTAATATTCTTGGGGCAGCAAGTGGACTAATCGAGAGCAATCAAGGAAGATTAGGGAAGACCCTTTGGACCGACTCAAATATCGGGGATAAAGTAAAATTAATAAAACATATTGACGGTAAAGATGAAGTATCTTGGATATGTGATGATATTCATAATCAAGTAAGATCTGAAAATTTAAAGTTTTCCGATATCGCTATATTGTTTAGAGCCACATGGCAATTTAGAGATTTTGAAGATTTGCTCCTTAGGAGAGATATTCCACACATTATAATAGGTGGCACTCGGTTTTTTGATAGGCAAGAAATTAAAGATGCCGTTGCATACCTAAGAATAATAAACTCGGACACCGACAGTTTGGCGTTGGAGAGAATAATAAATGTTCCAAAAAGAGGTATAGGAGAAAAGTCTCTACAACAATTGCATAATATTGCTAGAGAAAACAATTACAGCTTATTAGATGCTACACGTCATGCGTTAAAGTCCAACTTGCTTAGTAAGAAAATACAAGAAAACTTAGGCCGCTTTCTTGATATGTTAGAGATATGGCGTGATGTGGGTTTCTCCAGTGAGAAAAACCATGTTGATCTTGTTGAACAAGTCTTAGATGAGTCTGGATACACCGATATGCTTCAAAACGAGCAAACACCAGAGGCAGAAGGCAGGTTAGAAAACCTGAAAGAGTTGGTATCAAGCTTGAGTGATTTTTCTGATCTCCAAAGTTTTCTAGATCATGTGTCATTAGTCATGGAAAATCAGATTGACCGAAACCCTGACAAAATCTCTTTAATGACCCTACATGCATCCAAAGGCCTTGAGTTTAAACAGGTATATCTACCAGGCTGGGAGGAAGAAACTTTCCCTAATAAAAAGTCATTAGATGATAATGGTCAAATTGGGTTAGAGGAAGAACGAAGGTTAGCTTATGTAGGGATAACTCGAGCAAAACTTGCATGCACGATTAGTTCAGCTGAAAGTAGATATAAATTCGGTGATTTCAACTTTAATCTTGAAAGTAGATTTATAAAAGAATTGCCTAACCAATTTATTCAAGATTTGACGCCCTCCGGATTTCAGTCTTCCAATGCCATTAATCAATCAAGTTTTCTTGAACAGGAATCGTCATTTTACAGATCACCCGGTTGGAGTAGACTTCAAAGTAATTTGACCAATAATCCATCCCCATTTTTCAATAACTCTCCCCATGTGACCAAAACATTTAGTATTGGAGATCGAGTATTTCATGAAAAATTTGGTTATGGAATTATCTCTGAGTTAGAAAATGATAAGGCACTCGTTGATTTTGAAAAGGCAGATAGAAAAAATATTAAAACAGCCTTTCTTACAAATGAAAAAGAATTATAACGAGTGATCCCTCTAAAAATTAGCCTAATTACGCTACAACGCGTGAAAGGGCGCATTGGCTCCATAGCTCATTCATAGCATTTACCAGAGAATCTATATCTGAAAATGAGTGAACGGGCGATGGCGTTATCCTCAACCTTTCCGTCCCTTTAGGAACCGTTGGATAGTTAATGGGTTGCACATAAATTCCATAATTTTCTAATAAAATATCGCTAATCATCTTACACTTAACAGGATCTTTAATCATAACAGGAACGATATGGCTAGGATTATGCAGGTGTGGAATATTATGCTGATCAAGCTTCTCTCTCAAATATCTTACTTTACGTTTCTGATCTGCTCGCTCTATTTCAGAAGATTTTAGATGCTTTATTGAGGCAAGTGCACCGGCAGCGATTGATGGTGGGAGCGCAGTTGTAAATATGAATCCACTTGAGAAAGATCTAACAAAATCGCAAACCTCTTTTGATCCAGTAATATAACCACCTAGAACACCAAATGCCTTTCCTAGAGTTCCTTCTATTATTGATATTCTTTCAGCAACCCCATCTCTTTCAGAGACGCCTCCTCCTCTCTTGCCGTATAGACCTACAGCGTGCACTTCATCTAAATATGTTAGCGCACCAAATTCGTCAGCCACATCGCATATATCGGAAATGGGTGATATATCTCCATCCATTGAATAAACAGATTCAAAAGCAATAATTTTGGGGACAGAGGGATCCAGGTTTCTAAGATGATTTCTGAGATCAGCGACGTCATTATGCTTCCAAATGACTTTCTTCGCTCGGGAATGACGGACCCCTTCGATCATCGATGCATGATTTAATTCATCCGACAAGATTACGCAATTCTCCAAATTAGCCCCTAGGACTGAAAGTGAAGCCCAGTTAGAAACATAGCCCGAAGTGAATAGTAAGGCTGACTCTTTTCTGTGTAAATCTGCGAGCTCCTGTTCAAGCAACACATGATAATGATTTGTCCCTGAGATATTTCTTGTTCCACCAGCGCCCGCACCACACTGTTCCAACGCATCATGCATCGCGGTAATAACTTCTTTATTCTGACCCATTCCTAGGTAGTCATTTGAACACCAGACAATTACATCCCGTTCTTTATTTCCAATGTAATTTTTTGCTCGAGGGAAGGATCCTTTATATCTCTCAAGATCGGCAAAAACCCTGTAATTTCCCTCTTTTTTTAATCTTTCAAGCCTTTCCTGAAAAATTCTATCGTAATTCATTTTTACTCTCCTTAGGAAAATTTGATTTTGTTTCTACAGTCGTAATTACTTCTTTTGACTTTCTAATGTTTGGTAGCATCCAGTTCCAAAGGGTGGCATCTTTAATAGGTAGTGCCATAAATAAATGTTCAAGTACTGCCAATCCTGCAAGGGTACTCAACAATAAATATCCAAATTGAATATCTGACATGGGATCTGAAGCATACGTGAATCCTGCTAAAAATAAAAACGTAAGACATAACGTTATAGTAGAAGAGATAAAGAAAAAACCGATAGGCGCAACTCTGCAAAATGTCGCGATATGCTTTAACGGGGCAGTTAAAAAATGTAGATTAATATAGGGTACACCAAAAAAAAGATTGAGCTTGGCCGAAACTCTAGCAACGTAAAGTATCAAGAATGTAGTTAATCCAAAATTATTTTCTGCACCAATAGAGAGAACGGTCATAATAAACAAACAGGAAAGCAGAAAACATTCATTCAGTGCTATTGATCGGAAGCCATTAATAAACCGCTCTCGTTCTGTATCCCGATCTATTTCCTGCTTTTCTAAAAGAGGAATGCCCGCAACAACACCTGTTAGAAAGGTTAGTTCAACCCACCCCCAGATAAACAAGCTAGCCAAAAAGGAACAAAAAATCTCCGAGTAACTCATGCCATCCAAGCAATTGAAATAGAAGTACCATGCACAAAAGAACAGTGGCAAAGTAACTAAAACTACCGTGAAACGTGTCTTACTATCACCAAAATCTAGTCGTTTTGCTATATACAAAATTATGCCAGTTAAAAACCACCATAAAAATAAAACAAGAAATATACTGACTATTGAGCTCATAAACTTCTTTCTTTTTTCAGTAACTCGGCTGTAGTCTGCTAGTTTCAGGTACAGCGTTTTTCTTTGCAGGAATAGCGTATAATCTGACAAAAGCTAAACCCAAGTTTAATGCAGCAAAAGGTCGCTTGAGTGCTCCAAGAAAACTCTTGGACTGCTTTGCAGTTCCATAGGCTAACATAGCTTTTTTTACCCTCTTTAATCCAATCATCCATTTCGGGTTATCATGATCGATCTCAATAGGGAATACTTGTCTTGAAATTTCAGTAGTCATTCTCAAGACACGGTCGTCATACCAATCAATATCCACCCCCAAAGCTTTGTGGAACTCTGGTCTAGCATGATCCCTGACATACATTGTAGCGTAAACAGCAACTAAAAAGAATTTGATCCAATAGACATTAATCCCTGCTGTTAGCTTGGGATCGGATCGCATTAGTAACGCAAAAGCTTCTCCATGTCTGAATTCGTCATTGCACCATTTTTCAAACCATTTGAATATTGGATGAAACCGAGCATCTGGGTTCTTTTCTAAATGACGATAAATGGTTATGTATCTCGCATATCCTATCTTTTCAGAGAGGTAAGTCGCGTAGTAGATAAATTTTGGAGCAAAGTATGTATATTTCTTTTTTCTTGTTAAGAAGCCTAAGTTCACTGCAATATTTGCTTCTCGTAAAGCGTCGTTTATGAAGCCAGCATGCCTCGCCTCGTCTCTAGCCATCATAGCAAACAGTTCACAAATATCTACGTTAGTTCCCTGTCTTTTCATCTCCTTATAAAGAACACAGCCTGAAAACTCTGACGTTAGGGAGCTGACCAAAAAATCGATAAACTCTTTCCTTAGACCTGGCTCTAAATCTTCAAAATCAAAATCATCCCATGCTGACGTTTTCTTGAAATGTGTTTTATTTGGATCCGATCGCATTTCTTCTATCAATTGATCCCATTCATGTCTAATCGATGAAATATCGACTTTGTCCAATTCTTTATAATTTGTTGTGTAAAACCTAGGACTTATAAGAGTTTCCTCCATCGCCATATCGGTTGTATTGTCATCAATTATAGTATTCATAGAGAAACCTCCTCAGAAAACGAAAACTCACAGATTTCCATAAATTCTAATTTGCCAATAATTCTAGTCCAAAGCCTTTCCAGTGGCGTTGCTCTTACAATTGTAGCCTCTCTATCTTCCGTAATTACCTCTCCGTAGAGTGCTTTTACAGGTTCACCGTGGACGATTACCTCATCTCCTGGATTCACTATCGCTCCATTATTAAATCTTACATGAGCATGCAAAGACTCAAAGGTATTTGATACTTCGATTGTGCATGGCGCACTATCTCTTCTTTTTTTTAAAAAACTCATTTTTCCCCCTTTAAAAAATTGATACAAACAGCTCACTATTTTTACTACCAAAACTCGTTACATTTAAACTCCAACTTGCTTTGCTATCCTCTAGAGATATTTTACCAGAAGCAAACTTAATGATTTCGATCTGATAAGAGTCTAACAACTCAAGTCCTATTTTTTTCCTATTATACTCTAATCCAGTCATAATTACGGATAAAAATCCACTCTTTCCGTCATTTGAATTTAGCAGTTCTTCATTTTCTAAATTTATAATTGATACTGACCCATTGCTTAACTTTGCCAATTTCAAATTTGCTTTCTGCAAAATTTCTATCTTCTCAATAGCATCGAGTTTATTTCCTGGAAATAAAGATGCTGAGAATACAACCAATAAGGACAACACAACCATAATAGAGACGGCATATAGAAATCCTTTTGGCACCAAATCATCCTTTCTATGCTTTGTCGTATCTCGCATCTACACTCCTTGCTCTATTTGCGCCTTGAAATCTGAATTGCTTGAGGGCGTCTGAAGACTTATACTCCCCGCCATTACAGACTTTCTCAAAATGGTAGCAACCTCATCTACATTTTCTATACAAGAAAAAGCAGGCTCAGTATTTTTGAGTTTCCAAGGCCGTACACTTGGCCAACATGAAATGTAGGGAATCCTTTTTCCCGAACTTAATTCAAAAGAAATCGTTCCTAAAGATCCTTTACGTTTTTGCAAATTAATTGCTTTTATTTTTTTAAACGGGATAGAAATTAAAAAAGATAAAGCAGCACCACTTTTAATTATTACTCTATTTTCGGTGATAATATATACAGAACTTTGAGATTGTATTCCGGCGAGAACCATGAGTATAAATGAAGCTAAAATACCGCTTGAAAGAAAGGGTAGGAAATCAACTGCAAAAGCTGTATAGAAATCAGTCACCGTCAATCTCGCAGCAAACACGACTGAGAGTATTATCAAATAGAAAGCTAAAAGCTTTAAACCAAAAAAATACCAAGAAAACCCCCAAAAAGAGGGTTTTCCATTCCACAGAATACTTTCGCCTTCAGGAATTGCATCCAAAATGTTTTTATGTGCTTCTAATTTAGTTTTATATTCCATTACTTCTCCCTAAAATGCAGATACCAATCTGTCATAAGAGGCATAGAGTTGACCACCACTATAATAAGCAGAGATCTTATCCTCTTCTAACATCGTAACTTTAGTCTGAGCTTTTGTTCTTGGCACTTTTGGAAAATGTTTCCCATAAAGAGTGTTTACATGAACGCCATCGCTCCGAATTAGTGCCAGTGGCATGGGTAAGAGGCACGTAGTTTTATCTTTCAACTCTATTTCAAGATATCTGACAAACTGTTCTGGTGCATCCACCCAAAGATCTGAAATTTTTCCTACAATTTTTTTGTCAGCCGATATAACGTTCATACCGCGTGGATCTTTTCCTGCTGATACTTCGTATTTTTTCAATGTTCGCATGGGTACTATCTTGGGCTTTCCATGTCCATCCAATTCAGGAACATCTCTTCGCTCAGCCCATGCTGCAGCACCTATGCCATCTGCCATTGGATTTCCAGTAGGCGAAAATGGTGCTCCTCCTGCAATGTTTTCCCTCTTAATGGACAATTTTCTTTTTTCTTTTCCTTCCTCTGGAACAGTAATGCTTCCCCTACCGTGCGGCAGTTTAAATGTCTTTGTCTCTGACGGACCTCCATAAGGTCCTTGATTAGCACTTAGATCGCCCTCCTCATTTTCTAAGGGATAACCTTCTCTCATATTCTCTCTTTGCAAATATATGACTAGGCCTGCAAAAAATAACCAAAATGCATAAAGGGAAATTTGTGCTAAATCCACATTTCCAAAAAATATTACGTTATAAGGTTCCATCTGATATTCTCCTAACTTTCATGGTTAAGTTGGCATTTCTGAAAAACCAAATTTTCCCAATTTTTTTCTATCAAGCTTTAGACTAGACAGATATTGAGAAAGAGGTCCCAAAAAAGCTAATGTTAAAAATAGAAGGAAGATTTCTAAATGATACACAACTAAATACGAAAATGCTGGGTTAGAAGAGACTACTAAATTCAACCCCTCCGGACCAACAATTGACTTAGAAATGTCATTTAAAATTCCACCTAAACCTATGCCCAAGCCAGCGGCCGTTGCCTGAGCTGCCCCCCACGAACCGAGAACAAGACCTCGTCCCATTCCCTTTGAAATAGGTATGGTCATTGCAATAATCAATGTTGACACAGCAAATAAACCAGTACCCAAACCAATCAAAAATGATCCAGAGTAATAAAGTGAAACTAAGTTCATTGGATCAGACATAATTACGAAACAGAGCCCTCCAATAGCTATAAAAAGTGCAAGAACTATTGACCTCACTGGGCCTCCTGTCTTTCTTCTTAAGGACCTCGAAGCGATAAACAGTCCGCTAAGAGCTCCAACAACCCAGATTGCAGTGAGACTAGTAGTAGCTGCTACGCTCAATCCTAATATTTCACCTCCATAGGGTTCTAATAAAATATCTTGCATGGAAAGTCCTAAAGTTCCAAAGAATACCACGAGCAGCAATCCTCGCCCTCCTTGAGAGCTAAGGAATAATCGCATAATTGGCACAAATGCGGCCTCAGTCTTATAGAGATTTTTCTTTTCTACTGGCCTAAGTTTTTCTTGCCTCCAGATGGCAACCAAATTGAGAAAGAGTGTCACTACAGCAGCCCCTTGGACAACTTGTATTAATTTGAACTTCGTAAAATCTGCCAATAAAAGTCCAAATGCGACTGCTGCCAAACCCATTCCTAGTAGAAACATAACATAAAGAAGCGCTACTACCTGTGACCGCGTTTGATCCGTAGCTCTATCCGCTGCCAAAGCTAACCCTGCCGTTTGCGTCAAATGCGCGCCCATACCAGTAGCTAAAAAGGAAAAAGCGACCAAAATATGTCCAGCCCACCATGGGCCCACTGTTTGATCACCTGATAGAACAATTATTGAAAATGGCATAACTGCTAGCCCACCAAACTGCCACATTGTTCCATACCAAATATAGGGCATCCTTTTCCATCCAATAAGCGATTTATGATTATCGGATTTAAAACCCAAAATTGCTCTCAGAGGAGCCAATAATATTGGAATAGCCACCATTGTTGCTACTAATGAAGCCACTACGCCTAACTCTACGATCATGACTCGATTAAGTGTACCAACCAATAAGACAGTAGCGATACCAACTGACACTTGAAATAAGGAAAGCCTAAGCAAACTTGACATAGGCAACTCACTCGAGACGGCATCCGAAAATGGTAATAATGAGCTACTCAGTTCCTTAATCATTTTTTTTGAAACAATCATTTGTGTGCGAACTCCCATGCTTCTGAAACATAGAAAAATCGCTTTATTCGTGCAATTTTTTTGAGAGATGTGTTGGTTTTAATGTTTTCTAGCTGATGTAAATTAGCTAACTCAATTGGAACGATTTCTGGTGACCTTTCAGACCTTGGAAAACATTTACCTAATCGTAGTTTGGTCCTAAGAAAAAAAGTGCTAGGAATAACTGTGAAAATAACTGAGTTATTTGCTCTTTTAGAAAACTCCACTATTGATGATAGAGTGTCCTCTGGTGAATAATGAATTAAACTATCCATAGCAATTATGTAGTCAAAGTTTCCAAAGCTTTGTTCTTTCATATCTCCGGCAAAATATTCAATATTTTTATTAGCAGCACTTCTGTTTTTAGCCACATCAATCAATTTATCTGATATATCGACACCAACAACTTCTGCTCCTCTTTCATCTAGCATTCGTGAAAGTACCCCCGTCCCACACCCTGCATCTAAAATTCTCATTCCTTTTAAGTCATGTGGAAGTTTTTCCATTATCGCTGTCTGCATCTTTTCCCGTCCCTCTCTAACTAATTGACGGACAAAGGAAACAGGTTCATTGGACGTGAGCTTATCCCAAGCATCACTTGAGACTTCATTAAAGTAATTTTCTAGTCTTGCTCTCTTTGCAAGATACGTATTTTGCATCAATCAAATCCTAAAAGTTCGAAAATATCTCTATCTTCCATCGTTGAAGGTGCTAAACCTTCCGTTCCATTCCACAGGAGATCCGCTAGCCTTATGTACTCTTTTTGAACGGACACAATGTCCTCATCATCACCCATTTCGAATAATGTCTTCTTTTTAAGACGAGAGCGCCTTATAGCATCAAGATCCGGTAGATGTGCCACTCTATTGAAACCTACCTCTTTGCAGTATTTATCGATCTCATCTGTGTCTTTTGACCTGTTTGCAACGCACCCCGCTAGCCTTACATTGTAATTTTTTGATTTAGCATGTACGGCAGCGATTATTCTATTCATCGCATAGATGGAATCAAAGTCATTTGCTGTCACAATTAGCGCTCGATCGGCATGTTGTAATGGAGCGGCAAAACCCCCGCACACTACATCACCCAAAACATCAAATATTACCACATCAGTATTATCAAGCATGTGGTTCTGTTTAAGTAATTTTACTGTTTGCCCAACGACATACCCTCCACACCCAGTTCCAGCAGGAGGACCACCCGCTTCAACACATTTAACTCCATTATAACCTTCATATACGAAGTCTTCAGGCCTAAGCTCTTCCGCGTGAAAATCTACCTCTTTAAGAGTATCAATAACAGTGGGCACCAATCTCCCAGTTAATGTAAACGTACTGTCATGCTTGGGATCACATCCAATTTGCAAAACATTTTTTCCAAGCTTTGAAAAGGCTGCCGATAAATTCGATGAGGTCGTAGACTTACCAATACCGCCTTTACCGTAGACCGCAAAAACTTTTGCACTGTCTATCTTCATATTTGGGTCCATTTTAACTTGAACAGACCCTTCCCCATCTTCTTTAAGGTTAGGCACTTGTTTTCTTTGGTCTAGTGGACTCATATTAATCTCCCTTTTTTATTCTGCCGCAAGGCCAACACCTTCGACTTTGTCTTCTAATTCATCAGCACCTTTTCTCAATGCATCAAGAGTATCTTGATCTGGCTGCCAATAATCTCGTTCATGCGCTTCTAACAGTCTATTCGCTACCCTCAGACTTGCCTTGGGGTTTAACTCAGCTAGTTTTCTTCTCATTTCTTCATCTAAAACAAATGTCTCTGAAAGTTGGTCGTATAGATCGGGGTCAACTTGCCCAGTAGTTGCCGACCATCCTAATGTGTTAGTAATTTGGGCCTCAATTTGTCTAACGCCTTCATGACCATGTTGAAGAAGAGGCTCAAACCATTTTGGGTTCAATGACCTAGTTCTCGTTTCTAAATTAATTTGTTCAGACAGTGTTCTCACTGCTGCATCACCTCTTGTTTGATCTCCTATGTAAACTGGAATTGTATCTCCACCATTTGCTTTTTTTACGGCTCTGCTTATTCCACCAAGTGTATCAAAATAATGGTCAATAGTTGTTACCCCTAATTCCACACTTTCTAGGTTTTGATATGCAAAATCGACTTTTTTCAGAGCAGATGTAAGTAGCTCTGATTGCTTAGAGCATTTCCCATCTAGTCCATAGGCAAAGCCTTTTCGGTTATTAAATGTGTTAGCTAATTCTTCTTCATCATCCCATGAAGAGGTATCAATCAGGTGGCTCACATTGGATCCGTAAGCTCCCTCTGCGTTTGAAAAGACTCTTAGAGCAGCCGACTTAATATCGATATTCATCTCTTTTTGATGTCTTAGAGTGTTCGCTCTGATAAAGTTCATTTCTAACGGCTCCTCAGCAAGAGATGCTTTGTAAGCAGCACTAGCAAGCATTCTTACCTGAAGGGGCAATAAGTCTCTAAAGATACCCGAAAGAGTCATTAGAACATCTATCCGCGGTCTTCCAAGATCAGATAAGGGGACAAGCTCTGCACCGCATAATCTCCCATAATCATCAAACTTTGGCACAGCACCCATTAGAGCCATTGCCTGAGCTATAGATAACCCATCGGATTTTATATTATCTGAACCCCATAATACCATTGCCACAGAATTCGGATAAGTTTCGTGTTTCGACAATAATAATTCTGCTTGTTGTTCTCCCTCTTTCATAGCAAAAAGAGAAGGCATCCTAAAGGGATCAAAGGCATGAATATTGCGTCCTGTCGGAACAATGTCTGGTGATCTCATCAAGTCACCTCCCGGAACTGGCCTTATAAATTCCCCGCTTAATGCACCCATTATTCCTTTGACTTCTGTTTGCTCGTTTAATTTCTCCAAAAGTCCTTTTACTTCATGAGGATCGTGACTTTCTTTTAAATAGCCTTCATATTCTGCTAGTTTGTCTTCGCTTAACTCTTGGCCCACAACGTGTAAACCATCAGGAATTAATGCGTCTTCGCTTTCTAAGATTTTTAACCATAAATCTTCAATTGTTTCGAAATCTTTAAAGTTAACGAGTTTTGCTTGATCAATAATTAGTTTTTCTAATTTTTTCTTATTGCCATTATCATCAGGCAATTCTCTGTATTGAGTAACAGTTTCCTTGAGTTCAATAAGTCCTTTATACAGGCCCGCTTTTGCTAAAGGTGGTGTTAGGTGGGATACTATAACAGCATTTGTTCTTCTCTTAGCTAGTGAAGCCTCAGAGGGATTATTTGCGGCATATAAGTAAATATTAGGCACATTTCCTATCAGCCGATCCGGCCAACACCTTGAGCTAGAGCCTACTTTTTTGCCAGGCATAAATTCCAATGCTCCATGCATCCCAAAATGCAAAAAAGCATCAACGTTAAAGTTATTCCGCATCCATCTATAAAAAGTAGAGAAAGCATGAGTAGGCGCAAAACCTTTTTCGAACAATAATCTCATTGGGTCTCCTTCATACCCAAAGGTTGGTTGAATACCTACCACTACGTTTCCAAGCTTCTTTCCGAGGATAAAAACTCCTGAGCCGTCTGATTGAATCTTTCCTGGAGCCGATCCCCATACCTCTTCTATTTCTTTCAAATATGGTTCGTTTTCAACTATTTCGGTTCCATTAACACGCTCTATTACATTTGCTTCCTGGCCGTACTTATCTGAATTTCCACCTAAAACAACTTCTCTTAATTCGTTGGTAGATTTAGGAAGTTCAACTCCATAACCTTCATTCTTCATTGATTTAAGCACATTGTACAAGCTCTCGAATACGCTTAGATAAGCAGCGGTTCCAATAGACCCAGCATTTGGAGGAAATCCATATAGGATGATACCTATTTTCTTTTCTGAATTTTCCTTTCTCTTTAGTTTCACCAATCGGGAAGTCTTTTCGGATAAGCTTTTTATTCTTTCATAACAAGGAACCATATCGAATGCTTTCTCTTGTCCCGTTCTTAAAGGTGTGCAGCAGCTACAACCTCCTTCTTCACCCATTCTTCCCCCAAAAATTGTTGGATTCGTTGCTCCATCTAACTCTGGTAGAGACACTAAAATTGTTGTCTCTATTGGGTTAAGTCCACCATCACTTTTATCCCACTGATGGAGATTTTGGAATTCTATGGCATGCGCTGCAATATAAGGCACGTCTAATTCTGACAAAGCTTCTTCTGCATCTTTACTACTATTATATGCTGGACCACCAACAAGACTAAACCCTGTTAAAGAAATTAATGTGTCAATGAACGTTTTGGAATTATTCATAAAATATTTATTTATCGCAGGCCTAGCATCTAGACCTGCAGCAAATGCTGGAACAACGTTTAGTCCCTTAGCTTCCAAACTTCTTATAACCGCGTCGTAATGGGCTGTATCTCCAGAGAGAACATAAGATCTCATCAAAAGAAGCCCTACGGTACCCGTTGAGTTTTTTACAAAGGGCATTTCTGAAAGTTTATCAGTTATTTTTCTGGGTAAGTCAGGATGATAAAGGCCTGTTTCTGGATACTCTACCGGAGATTTTATTTCCATTTTCGTACTGTTATTAATTGAACTATATCTTGACAATAAATAGCAAAAAAGACTCTCGATATTTTCTTCTGATCCCGCTAACCAATATTGCATAGATAGAAAATAAGCTCTCAAATCCTGAGCCTTCCCGGGTATAAATTTTAAAACTTTAGGAATTTGACGAAGAATAGCCATCTGCTTCTCTCCACCAGTAACTTTATTTTTATCTCCTCTTAACTTTTTCAAAAATTTCAGCACGCCAGAGGAAGGTTTGGACATATCTAATCCACCCATCTTTGTCAGATTCACAATTTCTTTTGACGAGACAATCCCAAGCATAAGATCGCAATTTTCTCTTGCTTTTTTTAAGTCTGGGAGGATTGCTGAGATGTGATCCTCCAGAAAAACTAAAGTGATAATAACCATATTTGCTCTTGCGAGATCTTCCCTTGTTTTGAGCAAACTATTTGGGTCTTCTTCCCAGGATGCCGCCGCATGAACAATAATCTCTAATTGGGGATAAGTTTTACGAAACCGATTTTTTATTCTTTCCACTGAACCAATAGAATGCGCATCTAAGGTTAGCATCACCAAAGTATATGGGTTTTGTTTATTTGAGCTATCTAGCATAATGCGCCTTCGCCTCATATAGTAGATCCTTCGTAATTGCATTATGTCCATTCTCAGAGGCAAATTGCTCGGTATTTCGTTTGGCTTTTCCTCTCACAAAAAATGGGATTTTTTTAAGCTCTTTGGCTGCTTCAGGAGCCCAGGTGATTTCATTTTCTTCTAGCTCTTTCCTTTCATCATTCACTTTACCTTTAGAATTCGATAAATGACTGGGACCCGCTGTGTCATTAAATTCGAAATCTTCTCTGAACATTCCCAACAAATGCTCCTCTAGTCCCATTACAAGTGGGTGAACCCAAGTATCGAAGATTACATTTGCACCCTCCCATCCGACTTGAGGAGAGAAACGAGCGGGGTGATCTTGTACGTGAAAAGGTGCGGAAATAACGGCGCATGGTATGCCCAACCTTTTGCCAATATGACGTTCCATTTGGGACCCTAATATTAGCTCCGGTTGTAAATCAGCAATAACTTTCTCAACCTCCAAATAATCATCACTAATTAATGCGTCTACTGAAAGATCTTTCGCTAGACCTCTTATTTTTCGAGCGTACTCTCTATTATAGCATCCAATACCTACTATCGAAAATGCCATTTCTTCTTTAGCAATTCTCGATGCAGCTGCAACATGAGTTGCATCCCCAAAAATAAAAACACGTTTTCCAGTAAAATAATTAGAATCTACTGATTTTGACCACCAGTCAAAATTTAAACGTGATGTGTCAGAAATACCGTCTTTTGCACCCCTAATTTTATTTAATTCACTGATAAAATCTTTTGTAGAGTTAATACCGATAGGCGTATTTTCAGTATAAGGCATATCAAAATTTTCCTTAAGCCACCGGCAGGCCAACTCACTACTTTCTGGATATAGCATTATATTTGCATGTGCTTTGGTTAAGCTTTTGATGCTAGATGGTGATGCACCAAGAGGGGCAACAGCATTTAAGTCCACGTTAAGGTCACTCAAAATTGTTTTTAATTCCCTTACGTCATCTCTGTGCCTGAAACCTAAAGCGTTTGGGCCTAATATGTTTACACTAAATTTTTCAGTTTTCTCCTGGGTACAAGCGAGTGCTTTCACTATCTGGTAAAATGTCTCGTCTGTGCCAAAATTCTCTTTTCTTTGATACGAGGGTAATTCTAGAGGTATCACCGGAATTTTCAACTGGAGGGCATCGGCTAAACCACCTGGGTCATCCTGAATAAGTTCCGCTGTGCATGACGCACCCACCAGTAAAGCTTCTGGATTAAATCTTTCAACTGCCTCTTTGCACGCTTTCTTAAATAGATCAGCGGTGTCTGCACCAAGATCTCTTGCTTGAAAAGTGGTGTACGTAACTGGTGGCCTTTTGTTACCCCTTTCTATCATTGTAAACAAGAGGTCTGCATATGTATCACCCTGTGGGGCATGTAAGACGAAATGAAGCTTTTCCATTGCAGTAGCTACTCTCATGGCTCCAACGTGAGGTGGTCCTTCATATGTCCAAATACTCAGCTTCATATTAGAAGTGCCTCTTTTCTTTTTAAGGGTCTTACAAATAATTCAGCTAAATCTTGCGCTTGTTCATAGCCGTGTATTGGGGTGAACACCAATTCAATAGCCCATTTGGTGGTAAGTCCTTCTGCCTCAAGCGGATTAGCCAAGCCTAAGCCACAAACTGTAATATCAGGATTGCTTTCTCTGCATCGATCCAATTGGAGGTCTACATCCTGACCTTCCGAAATTAATGGCATTTCATCTATTAGTTCAAGGTCCTTATCAACCAACGAACGGTTTATATATGGTGACCCCACTTCAATCAACTTCATCCCACACTCTCTTGATAAAAATCGAGCTAGCGGTATCTCAAGTTGACTATCAGGAAAGAAAAAAATTGTCTTGTCCTGCAAGGAAGCTCTTAGTTTTTCCAATCCAATCTGGGCTCTTTTCCTTGGAGCTGATGTCACTTCCTCAAATTTATCCTCGCTTACGCCATAGCTATCTTTTATGGCTTTTAGCCAAAGGGTTGTTCCCTCCTCACCAAATGGGAAGGGCGCATTTATTCTTGAAGCACCCCTCTTCTCCAAAGCCTCTGAGGTATCTGTAAGGAAAGGCTGGACTAGGATAAATTTTGATCTTTTGCCAACAATAGGCATGGTCGCTGTATTTCGGCCGGGTAGCACCGAGATTTTTTTAATTCCCAACTCTTTAATTAGATCTACTAACTGGTCCTCTACAATGTCTGGCAAACTACCGACCAGAACTAGATTATCTTCATCTGTTTCTTGCAAAGTTGGAACTAGTGATGCGAGGCAAGCATCCTCACCTTGGGTAAATGTCGTCTCAATACCAGAACCTGAGAAATTTAAAACTCTTACTTTGGGAAAATATACCTTTGAAAGTCTTTCAGCGGCATTAGATAAATCTAATTTTATCACCTCTGACGGACACGAGCCAACTAGGAAGAGCTGTTTGATGTCTGGACGCCTCTCTAATAAATTTGCAACTTCTCTGTCTAACTCCTCATGGGCATCAGCCATACCAGCAAGATCTTTTTCTTCTAATATTGCAGTCCCAAACCTTGGTTCAGCGAAAATCATCACTCCTGCAGCTGATTGCAACAGATGAGCGCACGTCCGCGATCCTACGACTAAAAAAAATGCATCCTGGATTTTTCTGTGAAGCCAAATGATCCCTGTAAGACCACAAAAAACTTCCCTCTGACCGCGCTCTTTAAGAATAGGTAACTCTGAGCATCCCCCAACTTTTTCTATTTTTGAATGCTCGTTCACTTATTCACCTCACCTTTTAGTGAAGCCCTTTTTTGACCACTTTTTCTCGCCAGTCTAAGTTTCCTTAAAAACTGAAAGGCATTGATGAAGTAAAGAAAATAAGCAAATAAGGCTACCAACATTTGACTGGTTGGCAAAAAGTCTCCTGATAGCAAAACATAAAGATATAAGCCATGAAAAAAAATTACGAAGAAGCTTACAACATCTTCCCAAAAGAAGGCTTCAGCAAATAAAAATTGACCGAATACAACTTTTTCCCAAATTGCACCCGTAACCATGATCAATAATAGGAGAAAACTTTTAACTACAATAGAAACTGTGGCAATGTAATAACCCTCATCGGTGAAAAGATATCTCAACACAAGCGCTAATGAAATAACACACACAATAAATTGTAACGGTGCCAAAATAGCCTGAACTTTTGTCCAGACGGTCCTATCTCTTATGATTCTCTGAGAAGGAGTGTAAAGATTCCACCCATCTACCTGTGGGCTCGATTGTTTATGCATACTTACGAGACCTCTAAAATAAAGCTTTACATCAAAAAAATGGTAACGAACCTATTCAAAGTGTCAACAAAAACTTACATATTTTGGGTAAATCTTTTTTTTTGTTGAAAATTAATTACAAAAAGAAAAAATAATGGATCGGAATACTTATTTAGACTTAGCCAAGACCAAGAAAAAATTATGTAAACAATAAATTACATAGAAATCTTGACTATGATCACATTGAGCTAATACAATAACAAGTATGAATAACGATACACAGAGTAGATTCGATTATTCTGGGCTAGGGGGACTAGGTATACACCCTGAGAGTCTAGCAAAAATAGCGCTTAGCGAAATAGCAAAAGGTAGTGTTAATCAAAAGTTTTTCGATGCTGACTTAGCCGCATCAATTTTTAGCTCGATTGTGAAAAACGAGCCCGAACTTACTATTAAGTTACTTAGAAAAGAGATAGATAAAGGGCTAACAGTAGAATTTTTCTTTGAGGGGATAGCGCCAATTATAGCAGAAAAATTAGGGGACTCATGGAAACAGGACGCCCTGACATTTTCTGAAGTTACCATTGCTATAAGCAACTTAAGACTGTTATGCCAAGAACTCGAGTCAAAATACTTTGGGCCAATAAATCAGTTTCAATTAACGCCAAAAATATTACTTTTCACCTTGGAGAATGAAAACCACACCTTTGGCTCTTACTTAGCAGCTCTTAAACTAAAAAAAGAAGGGTTTAATGCACAAGTAGCGATCGGTTATAGCGAATCAGATTTATTTAAGTTATTGGAATTTGGCGGTTTTCAGCTTGTTGGCCTTTCAATTGGCAGTGAGTCAATGATCAACCAAGGCAACATGATCACTGACAGAATTAGAAAAAATTTCGCCCTACCTATTGCGGCAGGCGGCTCTTTTGTAACCCATCACAAAACTTTGTCGAAGACATGTCTCGACGTTGATCTTTTAGAGCCGACTCCTGAGGAAATGAGGGTTTTACTCGAAGTAAATTAAAATCATTCTTTGTGCTAACTATTTATCACAGCAATCTGTCTAAATTAGTTTACAATATGTCAAATTTAGCTTACAGTTTTACTTGAAATAGTTATTTAAGTCAGAGATCCTTTCATTGACCAAACGAGAGAGTAAAGTAAGAGCTGCTGATCAGATAGTCAGACTAAATCCCGACATATTCGGTGATGTGATTTTGCGCGCTTCAGATATATCGCTATTAATTGATACCGCTGGCCTTATTCTAGAAGTTATTTACAATACTGAAAATACAAACTTGGGTGATATAGAGCACTGGCGAACCAGAAATATTCGAGATTTTATAACTAAAGAAAGCGGAATAAAACTTGAAGAAATCCTTAATTTAACCTCTAACACGAACAAGAAAGCTGAAAAGGACACGGTTCAGCTTAACCATACTAAAAATGATGGCACTGACTTCCCTATCCAGTATTCAATCCATCCCACTGGGGTAAATAACCAAATTCTTCTTTTTGGTCGTGATCTCACGCAGATAGCACAAGCCCAACAAGAGCTTATGAAAACTCAATTAAAGTTTGAAAGAGAGTATGACCGCTATAGATCATTTGATACCAAATATCGGGTAATACTAGAACAATGTGGTAGCGCTTTCATTATTGTTGATGAAACCGGAAATATTATTGATTTTAACAAAAAGGCCAACACGATAATAGAAAAGTCCGATTTACAGCATTTAACACTTGAAGATCTAATTAACCAGGGGACAAGCATTGAAATACTTAATGAGCTTGAGACTTTGAATAAAAATGCGCCTTCGAATGCCTTAACAGCTAAACTTAAAGAATCTAATAAAAAAGTACAATTAAAGGGGACGTTTTTTCGTTCTAATGAGGGTGTACACACTTTGATAAGATTAAATAGCTTAACTAGCCAGAAGGCACCCCACTCAAGGGAAAAACTCTATTTATCTGATCTGTATCAAAAAACCACAGACGCATTTGTCTTTATTGATGAAGCAGGAAAAATAGTTGACACAAATGATAGTTTTTTAACTCTCTCAGAGAATGCAAATGTTGACGAAGTCGTTGGTAAATCCTTTTCTGATTTTCTGAGGAACACCACCACTGATTTGAAGATCCTTACTGACAATTCAAAAAAGCTTGGAAAAATTAGAAACTATGCGACTGACTTCATTACAACGTTTGGGTCTAAGATTCCAGTTACTATTTCATCGACCTGGGTATCAAATGAAGATGACGACTTTTATGGTTTTATTTTAAGAGACTCGTCAAATATTGAGTTTGAGAAACAAAATGATAATGAGCAACATAGCTGGGAAGCAACCACCAAATTGGTAGGAAGTGCCCCCCTTAAAGAGTTAGTTGCCCAAACAGGGGATATAGCAGAGAGAATTTGTCTTCAAACAGCCCTTAATTTAACAAATAATAATAAGGTAGCAGCCGCAGATCTTCTAAGCCTGTCTCGTCAAAGCCTCTATGTAAAGCTGAGAAAACATAATCTTTTAGATAATAAGGATTAAAGGCAGTGATTAAAAGCTACCGAATTAATTTTAACAGTACTCCCAGCTTGATTTCTCTTTTGGAGCTCATTAAGCCAGTTACTTGGTTTCCGCCTATGTGGGCTTTTTTATGCGGGGTCGTGTCAGTTGGAGCCTTAAATAGCGATAACATTTTACTCATACTATCAGGTCTTATATTAGCAGGACCTCTCGTTTGTGGGATGAGCCAAGCTGTAAACGACTGGTGCGACCGTCACGTTGATGCGATAAATCAACCTGAGAGACCCATTCCATCTGGGCGGGTGACTGCTGGATGGGGATTTTTTACCGGTATTACTATGAGCGTGATAAGTATTCTTTTTGCATACCAACTTGGAAACCTTATCTTATTTGCTACCATTGCTGGTGTCTTAGCTGCTTGGCTTTACTCATTAGAACCAATTAGACTAAAGCGATCGGCAATTTTTGGGCCGGGCATCGTGGCAATATGTTATGAAGGCCTTCCATGGTTTACTGGGGCAGCAATTTTTACAGTCTCATTGCCAAGCAAGGAAGTTCTGATGGTGCTTACTTTGTATGCTCTCGGGGCTCACGGAATAATGACCATGAACGACTTCAAAGCTACCAAGGGAGATAGACTTTTAGGCGTCAATTCTCTACCCGTTATTTTAGGTCGGAAACCTGCTACATTGGTAGCTTGCCTTATAATGCTGTTCCCTCAGTTAGTAGTGATATCGTTATTTTACTTTTGGGGATCTTTAATCTTAGCTTTAACACTAGCTTTTTGTGTTCTGCTACAGGCCTCATCAATGACTTTTCTTATGAGGGATCCAGAAAAAAACACGCCATTCTTTAACATGACTGGAGTGCTATTATACATTACTGGGATGATGCTGTCTGCAAACGGATTGTATTTAATGAATTAAATAAGGGGGGTAGTAATGAATTGGTTATCGATTTTAAGGTTAGGGTTAGTTCAGCTTTGCATTGGTTCAAGTGTCGTTATCCCATTATCGACACTAAATCGCTTGATGAAGGTTGAATTAGGCTTACCAGCTACAATTGCAGGCTTTTTGATTGCACTCCATTATGCAGTCCAATTAACGCGAGTAAACTGGGGGCACTTATCCGATAAGACTCAAAACAGAACTCAGTGGATAATATTTGGGATGCTGATTCTAGGAATAGGCGGAATATTAGCGTCTATTTCGATACCTCTGATTGAGAGTCGTTTTGCTCAGGGAATACTGCTTGCAATATTTTCGTATAGCCTAATCGGTTTTGGGGTAGGCGCAGCCGGAACACCTCTTCTTGCTCTTCTTGCCTCTTACAGCTCTAAATCCCAAAAAGGTTTTGCTGCCTCAATTACTTTTCTGATGATGATATTAGGACTAGCAATTACTGGTATAACCGTTGGTATAATTTTAGATCCTTATTCTCATCAAAAGCTCATACAAATCACATCTTCTCTGGCTGCAATAACTAGTATTATATCTTTTCTAAGCCTGAGAAACTTAGAAAAATCTCTACAAAACAGTTCATATACCCTTAAGAGAGACGCTATTAGTTCAAATGTATCCTTTATTGAGGGCATCAAAAAAGTATGGATGGAAAGGGAAGCAAGGCTTTTCACAATTTTCATTTTTATATCTATGGGTGCTTTTTCAATGCAAGACCCAATTTTGGAGCCTTTCGCGGGAGAGGTCTTCGGCTTTGCAGTTGGAGAGTCCACAAAACTTGATGGATTTCATAAGATTGGGACATTAATTGGAATCATTTCAATTGTCCTTTGTCTTGCAAAATTTCGTTTTGGCTTTGGTTCTTTATCGATTGTCAAGAATGAACGTTGGGGGTCAGAAAGACTATGGCTTATTACCGGGTGTCTTTTTTCTGCGCTTTCGCTTTTAACAATTTCATTCCTTGGGCTTACATTTACAGAGCCGGGTATATTAAACTCGGTAGTTTTTTTCTTTGGTATATCTAACGGAGTTTTCACTGCCGGCATATTGGGAACGATGCTGCATTTGGCAAGTAAAGGTTCGAGTGATAATAGAGAAGGTACTCGAATGGGAATATGGGGGGCAGCTCAAGCTTACGCCACCATGACGGCCGTTTTTTTCAGCACACTCTTAGTGGACATACTTGGACTTATGATGAGTTCAATTCCAAGCGTCTATGGAATAGTGTTTCTAACCGCTGCTAGCTTTTTTATAGCATCGGCATATTTGGGCTCAATAATTATTAGAAAGGATGCGCCCGAACCAAATCAAAACATATTACAATCGGTGAGTTAAAATGATCTATGATATAACAGTGATAGGAGGAGGACCCTCCGGAGCAACAGCAGCAGAGCAATTGTCCAAAAAAGGTTTTAAAGTCGCATTGATCGATAGAGCCGGGAGAATAAAGCCCTGTGGAGGCGCCATTCCTCCAAGATTAATAGAAGATTTCGAAATACCTCAATCTCAGCTTGTTGCCAAGATTAAGACAGCAAGAATGATATCTCCAACAAGTAGGAAGGTAGATATTCCTATAGAAAATGGTTATGTCGGGATGGTAGATAGGGAATTTTTTGATGAATATCTTAGGGAAAGAGCAGCAAAATGTGGGGCAAAACGCTTTACGGGCACATTTGTAAAATTATATAAGAATTCAGAATACACTAAGGTCGATTTTAATAATCACTCAACAAAGAAAATATCTACATTATTGACAAGATATGTGATTGGCGCAGATGGTGCTAAATCGAATGTTGCAAGGAGTACTATCAAAGATGCTCATAAAATTCCCTTTGTTATAGCATATCATGAGATAATAGAGGCACCGAAGGCAACAAGTGACTATAATCCAGACAGATGTGATGTTATTTATAATGGAGATATATCACCAGATTTCTACGGATGGGTTTTCCCACATGGGAAATCGGCAAGTGTTGGAATGGGTACCGGTTTAAATAGCGTAAACTTAAAAAAGGCTACAAGCGATCTCAGGATAAAGGCAGGACTGGACCAATGCACGACAATCAGAAAAGAAGGAGCTCCGATTCCATTAAAACCCCTAGAAAAGTGGGATAACGAAGATAATGTTGTTCTTGCGGGAGATGCTGCTGGGGTGGTAGCGCCTTCCTCAGGAGAAGGCATCTACTATGCAATGATAGGAGGTAAATACGCCGCCGATGCAGTGGAAAAATGTTTGCTTCATGGACATTCAAAATATTTAGCATTAGCAAGAAAAAATTTCATGAGAGAACATAAAGCAGTTTTTCAGGTACTTGGCGCCATGCAAAACGCATATTATAAATCTGATGACCGCAGAGAACGATTTGTTACCTTATGCAAAGACATCGACGTGCAAAGAATAACCTTTGAGTCTTACATGCATAAAAAATTATCTCGATCAAGGCCAATAGCACACCTTAAAATAATGTTTAAAAATATTGCCCACCTCACAGGTTTAGTTAAAGCCATATGAATACTGATTTTATTCCTGCCTGGGACCAAGGAGTCTTAAAGCCATTGGAGAAGTTGGACGTTCATAAAAGAGGTCTAAGACACAAGGCAGTTTCAGTATTTTTAGTATCCGATAATAGTGTGCTTCTTCAAAAAAGGGCATCAACAAAATATCATACGCCTGGCCTTTGGGCTAATACCTGCTGTACCCACCCCTCATGGTTGGAAGACCCCATAGACTGCGCCCACAGAAGGCTTAAAGAAGAGTTAGGAGTTGATGTATCAGCATTAGTATATAAAAATAAAATTGATTATAAAGCCGACGTTGGCAATGGATTGATTGAAAATGAAACCGTTGACGTTTTTGTTGGTTCCGTAACAACAAAAGAGAAATTAAAAATACGCCTTAATGAAAATGAAGTCTCAGAGGTTAAGTGGGTAAATTTTGAAACATTAAAAGAAGAAATATCCCTATGGCCCTCTAGTTTCACACCTTGGTTAAGGATATACATTCAAGACCACTTTGATCAAATTATAAACTGACGATCTTATTTTATAATCTTAATTCTATCGCTTCGAATATCAGCTATGCCTAAGCTATCGAGTACTGTCGTTGTAATTCCCGCCATATCAAGTCCTGCTTCCTTATACATTACTTCGGGTGACGCTTGATCAATAAATCTATCTGGCAGAAACAAACTCTTGACCTTCAGATTATTATTTATAAGGTTATTTTTCAGAAGCCAGTCTACCACATGAGATCCAAACCCTCCTATGGATCCTTCTTCTAACGTGATCAATAATTCATGATTTTCTGCGAGAATTTTTATCAAGTCAACATCTAGTGGTTTAGCAAATCTGGCATCTGCAATGGTCACCGAAATACCAAGTTGTTCTAACTCTTCAGACGCATCTATCGCTTCTTTTAGATGTGCTCCAAAGCTTAATATTGCAACTCTGTTCCCTTCTTTACAAATCTTGCCTTTTCCTATCTCAAGAACCTCACCTCTTTCTGGAAGAGTTATACCTACTCCTTCACCTCTAGGAAACCTAAATGATATAGGTCCCTCATTGTACTCAGCAGATGTTCTGATCATATGCATTAGCTCTAACTCATCAGATGCCGCCATTACCACAAAGCCTGGTAAGTTAGAAAGATAAGCTATATCAAAGGAGCCAGCGTGCGTCGCGCCATCAGCACCGACTAAACCAGCTCTGTCTATTGCAAATCTAACAGGCAGTTTTTGGAGAGCTACATCATGAACAATCTGATCATATCCTCTTTGAAGAAAAGTTGAATATATCGCGCAGAAAGGTTTTAAGCCACCAGCGGCCATTCCGGCACAGAAAGTTACAGCATGTTGTTCCGCGATTCCGACATCAAAGGTTCTGCCAGGAAAACTATCTTGAAAAATATTTAATCCAGTACCTGAGGGCATTGCTGCGGTCACACCAACAATTTTCTCGTCTACGGTTGCCTCTTTTACAAGTGTTTCACCAAATACTGATGTATATGATGGTGCATTCGACTTACCTTTATGCTGCTTTCCCGAAGCAACATCAAATTTTGATACACCATGGTATTTATCAGCAGAGCTTTCCGCTGGAGCATATCCCGCTCCTTTTTTTGTAACACAATGGATTAGAACTGGTCCTTCGGACCTAGTTCTTACAGTTCTTAATACTGGTAGAAGCTGATCCAAATCATGTCCATCTATTGGACCAATATATGAAAAACCTAAATCTTCGAAAAAAGTATTACCTGTTCCACCAGCGAGACCCGTTATTAACCCTCTAGCACGTTTTGCTCCCTCCCTCAGAGGCCCTGGGAGTGACTTAGCGAAATTCTCCGCTAATTCCTTAAGCGTATAAAATTGTTGATTTGCATATAGGCTAGATAGATATTTTGACATAGCACCAACTGGCGGGGCGATAGACATTTCATTGTCATTCAAGATCACAAAAAATCTTCTACCTTCAGCACCTGCATTGTTGAGTGCTTCATAAGCCATTCCTGCACTTATTGATCCATCGCCAATAACTGCAACAGCATCACCAGTAGCCATACCCATATCTCTAGCTACCGTAAACCCTAAGCCTGCAGAAATCGAGGTAGATGAATGAGCCGCACCAAATGGATCATAATCGCTTTCACTTCTCTTTGTGAAACCTGATAATCCTCCCTTTTGTCTGAGGGAGCTCATTTTTTCTCGTCGACCAGTAATTATTTTGTGAGGATAACATTGATGTCCAACATCCCATATCAACTTATCGTGAGGTGTATTGAACACTGAATGTATCGCTACTGTTAGTTCTACAACTCCTAGGCTCGATCCTAAATGCCCTCCTGTCTCAGAAACCGCTCTAATTGTTTCATTACGCAATTCTACAGCAAGTTTTTTAAGTTCTAAGTCTGAGAGATGACGAAGATCCGTAGGGTAATTAATTTTATCAAGAAGTGTAGGTTTCATAACTGGAATTTATAATTTTAATCTTTCACGTGGAGGATACATTTCCTCCACGTGAGTTTAGAATAGTCTAACTTGGACCGTTGTACAAGCCACCTTCGACAGCAAATCCATGAAGAACTGCCCAACTAAACCAGTCGTCGACAACTGTTCCAGTAAGTAATATGCCTATACCACCAGTAATAGGACAAAGAATAGCGAACCACCATGCCCATCTATGAATTCCTTCCATAGAAGCGTTGAACCCCATAGTCCATCTCCAGAACAATGCAGCACGCTCAGAAGCGGTGCCACGATCATAGATTTGTTCTAGTTCTCTGTCCCCTCCCATTCTAGATGTTGCTAAGATCGTCGCTCCATGCATCGCAAAAAGTAGAGCAGAACCATACAGAAAGACAATACTTAGCGCATGAAAGGGATTGTAGAATAGATTCCCATGATTCAGTGAAAGGTAATTCGTCCAATCAAGATGTGGAAAAATCCCATAGGGCACCATTTCCGACCATGTCCCCATAGCCACTGGTCTAAAAAGACCAATTACAAGAAATAGCCATATTGCTGCTGCAAAAGCCCAACACACATGTTTTCCCATCCCCAATTCATTGGCTCGCAAGTATGATCTAATCCACCAACTTAAAACCGCAATGAGTAGACAGGTGCTAGCAATTAAGTACAATCCGCCTTCCCAAATAGGTGGAAAGCCAAGGCCATATTCTTCACCGGGAGGATCAAGAGAAATCCACCATAAATCCCTCCATAATGCTTGCCATGACCAATCGACCGATTGGAGCATGCCTACTCCCGTCAGAAAGAACCACGCTGTTCCCAAGAACAACGCTATAGTTCCAAACATGCCAAGATGAATTGGACCCAGCTGTGCATTTCCGATATACCCAAGTATCGAGGAGAACCGTGGCTCAACACCTCTCTCTTGTGCCACTATTCCTCTTTCGTCAAGACCCATCTCAGCTGGTCCACGAACTTGAACCTGCGTTAAAATATTGTGGTACTCTGCCATTTTATCCTCCTATACTTGCGAATGTGAAGAAATTTGGCCACCAATCCCACCATTCAATCCAGCTCTCACCATCTGGCATTAACCAAGAAGGTCCCGAGATTATAATACAAATCCCTGACCACCAGCCTGCACTAAGAGCAACAAACAAGCCTATTCTATGGATTCCTAGGGTACCTATAGAGTAGCCTATAAAATCTCTAAAATAAGTATCTTCATGGTCGGGTGTTTTTGCCTCTTCACCTTTTTCTGGATTGGCAGCGGACAAGACTAATGACCCATGTAATGCAAGCAACATAGTAGTGGTAAAAAAACACGCAATTGCGAGCATATGAATTGGATTGTAATGAAAATTACCATATTGATATCCCGTGTAGGATACCCAGTCTAAATGGGAAAAAATACCATATGGAAACCCGTGAGCCCATGCACCCATAAGTACTGGTCTAATAACAACAAGAGAAACATAGGCGAAAATTGCAAAAGAAAAGGCAAATGGGATATGGTAATCCATTCCTAACTTTCTCGTAATCTCGACTTGTCTCAGCATCCAACTGCCAAATGCTCCGATGGCGCACAATGTGATAACTTGCCACAAACCTCCATCGTTCATGGGAGCCATTTTTAGTCCGTATTCAAGAGGTGGTGGCTCAATGCTTATCAACCAGGGATTCCAAACTCCCTGCTGAGCAGCGCCCCAAAAAATCATTATGCTGCCTAGAGCAGCAAAGAAAATTGTCGAGACGCCAAAAAAGCCGACATAAAACGGCCCGACCCAAAAGTCAAATAAATCCCGACCTATAAGAGTACCGCCAGGAACACGGTACTTTTTTTCAAAACTGAGTAATGCCATTCAATGACCTCCATTCAAATTACTCTACTGACTGACAAACAGTCAGCCAGAATGCCACAGGCGAGATCCTAAGGGGGGACTGGTTCTCGCCCATGGCGTCTCGTAGGTTTTTAGCCAGCTGCTCTTGCTGCGGCCTCAAACCAATTGAAATGATCGGTGCTGAGCAACACTAAGTGAATCATTGCTGCTAGCAAGAAGAGAAAGACGCCCTGTGCGACAAACACTCGTCTAGGATCAAATATCAGCCATATTTTATAAAAGTGACTCATTTCTTTCTCCTCAACCGAAATAGAACCAAGGACGCCAGATCCATGTCGCTATGTGAGCTAATATGCACATTATGGTAAATGTCCATAGGCCACTCATATAAACGCTATGTAATTCTTGCGCCTGTTCATCTGTTAAACCTGATAAAGACAGGTCATTATTTCCAGCCATTATACATCCTCCGGATTAAGTGACTGTTGCGCTGCAAGCACCTTATGCGCTAGCAACGATTCTTCCGCCAAAAGACGGTAAGAATTCTTTAAAAACCTCATGAAAAAATCATGGGCGTTATTGTTTTGGCATTTGCCCACGCCTTACTGAACATATCTTTTTCAATTTTTCCTTTTACTAGACTTTTCATACAGGTGAGCAGTGCCCCTGGTAATGAAAATATAAAAATGACTGAGAAATAAATTCGATATTCCCATATTGGTTTTCTTCTTGTTTTTCTCATCGCAGTCCCTCCTTATGCAACCTTATTGCTTTTGTTAATGTCATCATCCTCTGGGTTAAGCTTTTTTATTATCTCTATTGCTACCTTCTTATCACCGTTTTGTAACGCAAGTGTTTCCGCTTGGTCACGAAGTGTTTTAGTAGCAGAAATCCGAGTTAGTGGTGAATGCTTGGCTACAATTTTTTCTAAAATTTCTTTAGCCTCCTCATCCCATGGCAACTCTTTTCTCAATTTGGTTAAGGTGGCATCTGATTTATCCAATTCAGATCCGAGAGGCAGTATGTGAAAAAGTGCATCAAATAGTCCATTACAGATTTCTTGCAATAAATAAGTTGATCCCGCATACCCCATCATCGGCGTGCCGGTGGCACGTCTGATCGCTGCCCCTGGAAAGCTCGCAGGAATGAATGATGCCTTTGGCCCGAAACCTTGGCCTGCCTCTGCAAGATACATCTTTTCATTGATGGATCCCATCAATACCAGCGGTCTGGTTTGTTTTATAAGATTTCTAATTTTTTCATTGTCAGTCTTTTTCCCGGCAACTCGTGCTACAGCAAATTTGCATGGAAGGCCTAATTCATTCTCTAAAAAATTTCTGACACCTCTTGTATATGTCTCATTTGCAACAATTCCAAAGCTGGCCGTCGCAAAAAAATCCTGAGTTACAGAACGCCAAAGATCCCATACAGGCTTAATAGTTGAGTGCTTTTCTTTTTCAATGAAGGGTTCCACATCCACATTCAGCATCTCTCCCAATTTTCTTAAGAATTTAGTCGTACTATCAATACCGATTGGGGCCTGTAAATACGGCTTTCCGAGCAGCTCTGCCAAACCTCTTCCAAACTCTCTATACATTACGATATTTGCATCAGCATTCACAAGCTTGGACATTTCAGAGATATGGGCACCCATAGGCATTACCATGTTTACCTCTGCTCCAATCCCCTCAACAAGGCGTCTAATCTCAGCTAAATCAGACGGCATATTGAAAGTACCATACATAGGGCCTAAAATATTTACCCTCGGTTTTGAGTTTTCATCTCTTTTTGCTTCTTTTGGCATTCTACCTTTTGTCATGCCAAAGTTAGTAAAAAGCCATGTCATAGATCTGTCTGCCGCTTGCCATTGGTCTTCATCTATTGTTCTCGGCAAGAACCTCTGGATGTTTGTTCCCTGAGGCGTTACACCCCCTCCAATCATTTCTGCGATTGACCCTGTTACAACGACTGCGGGCAAGACTGGATCCAAAGTATCCCAAGCACGTTTCATTGCTCCCTCTGTTCCCTCTCTTCCTAGTTCTTCTTCCCCTAAGCCAGTAACCACAATGGGTAACTCATGTGGAGGTAAAGCATCGGTGTAGTGAAGGACAGAAGTTACAGGTAGGTTTTCACATCCTACAGGACCGTCTACAACTACCTGAAGGCCTTTTACGCCACAAAAAGCATAAACCGATCCCCAATATCCTCCAGCTCTGTCATGATCCTGAATTAACATTAAATCATCTCCTCTGCTTTGGCAGCGATTTTTCTTTTCTCCAATTTTTTTGCTTGATGCGCTCGGAACTGGGGCTTTAGATTTGGCTCACCTTCCCAAACACCTGCAGTATCACCTTCTCCAACACCCTCGAAAAA
>OZSS01000161.1_pt1 | contig 30128 bp, 31 predicted proteins | sample 1779911 | NCBI WGS metagenome assembly OZSS01 (sample SAMEA2603589, study PRJEB24840) | metagenome | biome: Water; feature: Photic zone; material: Seawater sample | place: Mediterranean Sea | collected 2013-11-12 | depth 10 m
TAGCTATCGGAAGCCAAAAAGCTAAAATGGACTTGCTAAACGATTTAAAATTGTTTTTGTTTTTGGAAAGATATTGAGCAACATAGATCATAGTGACTACTAGTGCCAAAGTAGACGTTTGGAAACTTAACCCTACAATTGGAATCCGTATCCATCTGCTGGCATTCGCTCCATTTATAATAGTCCCCTGAGAGGCTGTATAAATGAGAAGTAATACTACAACAGGTAGTAATAAAATTGATACTCCTTTAAAATAATTATTCGGAACTCTATGAATCAAATACATGAAGAAAAACCCAATCGTTAAAATGACAAAATGTTTGACCAAATAGCCCCAAGGGGTTCCTTTTCCAACAACATAAACTAGATTTGAGGAAGCACTAAAAACGGGCAAAAAAGAAAAGATGGCCAATAGTGTCAAAATGACCCAAAGGGCTCTATCTCCTTGTATGCTATTTAGCAATTTCATAAATTCTTTACTGCATTTTTAAATTGATTTCCTCGATCTTCATAGTTCTGAAATAAATCGAAACTTGCGCAAGCAGGCGAAAGCAAAACAGTTTCATTCTTTTCAGCAATTTTGTGAGAAATTTTTACAGCTTCTGAAATACTTTGTGTTTCAATCATTAAATCACTCACATCAGCAAAGGCTTCAAACAATTTTTTATTATCAATTCCTAGACAAATAATGGCTTTTACTTTTTCACGCACTAAAGGCAACAATGAGGAATAATCATTACCCTTGTCTACTCCCCCAGCTATCCAAACAGTGGGAGTAGAAATACTTTCCAAGGCAAAATAAGTGGCATTCACATTTGTTGCTTTTGAGTCATTGATGTAATCCACTTTTTGAATGGTAAATGCTTTTTCCATGCGGTGGGGGGCTCCTTGAAAATGAGAAAGGCTTTTCTGAATTTGTTCTTTGCTTATAGATAATAAGTTTGCAACGGTTGCTGCTGCCATTGCGTTAAGCAAATTGTGCCGCCCTGTGAGCGTAAATTGCGAGGTGTTTATCATAATTGGTGAATTATTATTTTCAATTTTAATTTGGTTGTCTACACAAGTGGTTTGACTTGTACTTTTGATTCCAAATGAGTGTAGTTTTGCATTACTTTTTGTGTTTTTTAAGGCATCTGTCAATATTGGATCATCCGCATTAAAAATCAAAAAGTCTGATTCTTTTTGGTATTTTGTTAAGTTGAGTTTGGCTTGAACATAGTGGGCAATATTATTTCCATATCGATCCAAGTGATCAGGTGTAATGTTTGTGATTACACCTATTTTAGGGGCAAAAGTGTTAATATCGTCTAATTGAAAACTACTGACTTCCAAAACATAATAATCGTGAGATGTCTCCTTTACCAAACGGGCAAAGCTATTTCCTATATTTCCACCCACGGCTACATCTAATCCTGCTTCTTTTAATATGGCATAGGTCAACATAGTAGTGGTTGTTTTGCCATTGCTCCCTGTTATAGCAATTATATTTGCTTTGGTATAACGTGATGCAAATTCAATTTCAGATACAACAGTTTTCGCATGAGAGATTAAATCTTGAACGATGGGGGTTTCTTTTGGAATTCCAGGACTTTTTATAATCCAACGCGCATCGCGCATAGTATTTAGAGTATGTTGATGTTCCTCCCAGTCTATGTGCTCTTTGTTGAATAACTCTTGAGTAGTTTTTGAAATGCTTGAAGCGTCTGAAACAAATACTGAAAAACCCTGTTTTTGCGCTAATAATGCAGCCCCTACTCCACTTTCACCTGCCCCTAAAACCACTACTTTTTCTTTCATTTATCTGATTTTTAGGGTAACAATTGAAACAATGGCTAATAAAATTCCTACAATCCAAAAACGAGCTACTATTTTACTCTCATGGTAGCCTTTTTTCTGAAAGTGATGATGTAAGGGTGACATTAAAAAAAGTCGCTTACCCTCTCCTGTCTTTCGTTTATTATATTTGAAATAGCCCACTTGAAGAATAACAGATAGATTTTCTATTAGAAAAATTCCACATAGAATGGGAATCAACAGTTCTTTTCTAACAATAATTGCTACCACTGCAATCAAGGCCCCAATGGTTAAGCTCCCTGTATCCCCCATAAAAATGGTTGCAGGAAAAGAATTATACCATAAAAAACCAACTAAGGCACCTACAAAAGAGGCAATAAAAACAGTGACTTCCCCCACATTGGGGATATACATGATGTTCAAATAGTCAGAAAAAATAATGTTTCCAGACACCCATGCAAAAATGGCTAAAGCAATAACAATTATGGCTGAACTGCCAGCAGCAAGACCATCAATTCCATCAGTGAGGTTGGCACCATTTGAGACAGCCATGATAATAAATATTACAATGGGAATAAAAATCATCCACCCCCACTGGGTGGTTGCAAGACCGGTCCACCCAATCAAATCAGCGTAATCAAATTCATTGTTTTTTAGAAGAGGAATAGTGGTTAATATGCCTTTTTGATCTTGAGTAACACGCTCTACTATCCCTAAATTATTCACTTTTTCGCTCACTGTTCTAACCGTGACCATTGGATGGAAATAAAGCATTCCTCCTACAATGGCTCCTAAGACAAACTGACCTAAAATTTTGAATCTACCTTGAAGCCCTTTTTTATCCTTTTTAAAAATTTTGATATAATCATCTATCCATCCTATAAAGCCCATCCATACAGATGTAAACAATAAAATAAGGATATAAATATTCTCTAGTTTTGCTACTAAAATAACTGGAACTAAGAGGCTAATTAGTATAATGATCCCTCCCATTGTTGGTGTTCCTTCTTTTTCTTTTTGACCTTCTAAACCAAGGTCTCGAATGCTTTCTCCTACTTGTTGATCCTTTAAATAGTGAATTATTTTTTTTCCAAAAATCAAAGAAATAAACAAGGCTAAAATAAACCCTAAACTTGCTCTAAAGCTCAGATACTGAAAAAGACTCGCTCCAAAAAGTTGAAAGTTATTTTCTAGATATGCAAAGAGATAGTATAACATTCTTAGTTTAGGTTTAAAAAGATATCCTGTGCAATTTTAAAATCATCAAAAGGATGTTTAACTCCTTCAATTTCTTGATAGGTCTCATGCCCCTTTCCTGCAATGAGGATTATATCTTTAGGCCGACACAAATGTTTCGCCGTAGCAATGGCTTCCTGACGGTTTGTAATTTTTAATACTTTTCGTTGATCTTCTAATGGTACTCCTGCTAACATCTCTTCGATGATTAGCTCTGGAGATTCATTTCGTGGATTGTCAGAAGTAAAAATGCTCTTATCACTATAAGAAGTTGATATTTTTCCCATAATGGGCCTTTTTTTCTTATCTCGATTTCCACCACATCCAACAATAGTTAGGAGCATTTCATTTCTTGTCCTAATGGCATTTATTGTTTTTAGTACATTTTCCAATGCGTCTGGTGTATCGGCATAATCAATAATAATTGTAGTCTCTTCTTTGGTTTGAAAAATTTGAAACCTTCCCACTAGGCTTTTTAATTTGCTTAGTTGTTTCAGTGCCTCCAGAGGATCAACTCCAAGCTGTTCTGTGGTTGCAAAGACTGCTAAGAGATTGTAGGCATTGAAATTTCCAACAAGGGCTGTCCATAATTCTTGATTGTTTATTTTTAAGAGCATTCCTGAAAATTGTTGCTCTAAAATTTTAGCTTGATAGTCTGCAGCTCTTTTGAGCGCATAATGAATTTTTTTTGCCTTTGTGTTTTGCATCATATACATGCCATTTTTGTCATCAGTATTTGAAAGAGCAAAGGCTTTTGGTGGTAATAGGTCAAAAAATACTTTTTTTATGTCCCTGTAATTCTTAAAGCTTCCATGATAATCAAGATGATCATGAGTAAGGTTGGTAAAAACTCCACCACTGAAATGTAATCCTGACACCCTGTGCTGCGCAATTCCATGCGAAGACACTTCCATAAAACAATGAGTAATTCCTTTTGCCAACATTTCAGATAGATGCTTTTGGATCGAAATTGCATCTGGAGTTGTATGGGTGGCTTCATGAAAAACATCACCATATTGTATAGCAACCGTAGAAATAAGTCCACATTTGTACTTCAAATTAGACATCACATCGTATAACATACTGGCCACAGATGTTTTTCCATTAGTGCCAGTAATACCAATGAGGTTTAGATGCTTGGAAGGGTTTTGATAAAAATTGTCAGCCATTAAGGCCAAAGCCTTATGGCTATTTTCTACAACAACGTAGGAAATGTTTTCCACACTATGCTCTGGCATTGTTTCGCAAACCACAGCTATTGCTCCTTTATTTATTGCTTGTGCAATAAAACTGTGTCCATCTAACTCTAAGCCTGTCAAGGCAACAAATAGATCACCCTTAGTGACTAGTCTGGAGTCAAACTGAATCTCATTGATAGTTGCTTGGGTAGAACCCACAACAGCTTCAATTCCAACACGATATAAAAGAGATTTTAATGTAATCATGAGAGGGTTAGAATTATCGTATCAGATTCAGCGTTTTTAATTTCTTTAATTTTTTGAGAAACAACTGTTCCTTCTCCAATGGTTTCAACCTGCCAGCCAACCTTTTTTAGAATTTCAACTGCCTTTTTTACTTCCAATCCCAAGACATTTGGCATTCCATTATTCATATCTGATCCAGTTAGTAAGTCTTCTAATTGCTCTGTTTTTAGCACAACTTCCTTTGGTGTGTTATTATAAATTTTCTTTGCAATTGCCTTAAAAACTGGAGCAGCAACGGTTGAACCATAATATCCTTTAGATTTATTAGGACGGTGAATAACAACAATGCATGAATATTTTGGAGAATCAGCAGGAAAATATCCAACAAAACTTGAAATATATTGAACTTCTTCATCGCCACTGTAATCTACTTGACAAGTGCCTGTTTTTCCTGCCATTGTTACATTTTGGTCTTTAATGCTATAGGCTGTACCCCATTTTTTATCAACAACATTAAAGAGCATTTTCTTCACTTTTTTAAGTGTTGTTTCTGAGCATATGGAGGGGTTTAATATTTCTACCTCAAAAATCTGTTTTGGCTGGTTGCCTAAGTTGCTTATTTTATCAATGAATTTTGGTTTAATCATAATTCCTTCATTGGCAATAGCATTATAAAAAGTTAGCGTTTGAAGGGGCGTTAAACTGACTCCATAGCCATAGGCCATCCAAGGCAAATCCAATCCATCCCATTCCTTTTTATCATCAGGATAGGGAATTTTTGGAAGGCCCTCCCCTTTTATGGGAAGACCCAAGGGCTTGTTCAGTCCCATATTATACAAACGATCTACAAACTGTTTGGGGTTTTCTTTGTAGTTATCGTGGATAATTTTTACCAATCCCACGTTTGAAGATACTTCTAGTGCTCTGCCTGCAGAGATAGTTCCAAAACCACCACGTTTAGAATCTCTAACCTCATATTTCCCAAAAAATTGAAGCTTCCCCTTGCCCGTCTCAATTGGTGTATTTACATCAATCTTTTTATCTTCAAGTGCTGCTATCATTGCCATAGTTTTGAAGGTAGAACCTGGCTCATGAGACTCCCCTATAGCATAATTCAATTTTTCATAATAAAAGCCATTGGAAGTTCTTCCTAAGTTAGCAATGGCTTTAATTGAACCCGTATTGACCTCCATTAATACCACACTTCCATGCTCTGCCTCAAAATCTATCAATTGTTTCAAAAGTGCATTTTGAGCAATGTCTTGCATATTAGGGTCTATCGTAGTATATAAATCAAACCCTTCTGTTGGTTCTTTTTCATTATCGGCATTTATTGGCTTCCACTGTCCGTTTGCAATTTTTTGTTTCAATCGATACCCTTGCTCTCCATTTAAATATTGAAAATAAGCTCCCTCCAGACCCACTCTTATAAAAGTTCCATCTGAATCTCTTTTTTCATAACCAATGGTTCGTTCTGCTATTTTACCCAAAGGATGTTCCCGTTCAATGGATTGCTCGACAATGAGCCCCCCTTTATAAGGTCCTGATTTAAAAAGCGGAAAACTTTTTATTTGTTGCATTTCAGAAAAACTCAAATTCTTGGCTACTAGCCAATACCTGTTTTTCTTCTTACGGGCTAGCTCTAAACGCTTTTGAATATTAGCTTGCGGTTGATTCAAAAAAGTAGCTAAAGCTTTTGCTAAGGCCACTTTACTTTGTTGAAATCTAGCGTTTGATGGCACTACTGCATCCCACCGTATTTCATAACGGGGTACTGAGGTAGCTAATATACTCCCATCAGCAGCATAAATATTTCCTCTACTGGGCTCTAGAGGAACATTTTTTATAGTTTGATTGGTTGCCATTGCTTCAAAAGCAGGTCCTTCAATCCACTGAATAACAAAAATCTTAGTGCCTATACCTAGTGCAAAAAAGAACATAAGCAAAACAACTAGGTAGAACCGCCACATTAGCTTTTGTTGTTGTTTTTCCATCTTATTCTATTCTTATTTTAACAGGAGGACGATCTGCTGGACCTAAATTTGTGTCACTCAACAATTGCATCACTGTGGATTCCTTTTTTAGATTGACAAGCCTCGTTTTCTGCTCCACAAAAACACTTTTTAATGCTTTAATGTCTTTATTGTAAGCGGCAATAGTGAAAATTTTTCGATCTGCGCTGTGTCCACTCGAAATCATAAGTAAAGCCAAACAGGACAGATAGATTATCATACGCCAGTTTTTCAATGCATTGCTATTGAGCAAAAAATCTATATTCAAAAAAGCTAGAAGACGTTTCATTTTTTTTCAGCAATTCGCATTTTAGCACTTCGTGCTCTTGAATTATTATCGGTTTCAGCTTTGTCTGGCACTATCAATTTTCCAATCTTCTTCATTGGAGCTATATTGTTGCCATAGAAATCTTTTTCATCAACGCCCTCAAAATTTCCGTAATTAATGAAGCGTTTCACTAGCCTATCTTCAAGAGAATGATATGATATACACACCAATCGACCTCCTTGTGCCAAAAGAGAAGAAGCCTGTTTTAACAATGATTTTAGTGCTTCTAATTCTCCGTTGACTTCAATTCGAAGGGCTTGAAAGCATTGTGCTAATACTTTGTTTTCAAAACGTTTAGGGATTTTTTTGACTAACAAACCTCTCAGCTGGAAAGTGGTTTCAATGGTAGTTCTTTGACGTGCATTTATGATGTCGGTTGCAAATTTTTTGGCTCGGTCTACTTCACCATATTCTTTAAAAATTCTCTCTAATTCATCTTCAGAATATTCATTGACAATTGTTTTCGCATCAAGAGGTTGGTCCAAATTCATTCTCATATCTAAAGGGCCGTCTATTCTAGTTGAAAAACCTCTGTGCCCAGTGTCAAATTGATGAGAAGAAACCCCTAAATCAGCCAATATCCCATCAACCATTTTTATTTTATTGTATTGTAAATACGCTTTTATATTTTTAAAATTTGAGCCTAAGAAAGTAAAGCGCTGATCTTCTAATGAATTTTTAGCAGCCTCTGAGTCATGATCAAATCCAAATAGTTTAGCCGTAGCATCTATTTTTTCTAGGATCGCTTTTGAATGACCTCCCCCTCCAAAAGTAGCATCGACATAAACACCCTTTGGCTTTATCACCAAACCAGCAACGGCTTGCTGCAATAAAACAGGTTTATGATAGGTCATTGTCATTTTTATCTCCCATAACTTCTTCGGCTAATTCACCAAAATCTAAAGTGGCTTCATCAATAGCTTTTTCATAGTGGTCTTTGTTCCAAATTTCTAAAATGGTTACTGCCGATGAAATAACAACCTCTTTTTTTATGTCAGCATATTTGATTAAATCTTTAGGAATAAGTAATCGGCCAGAGGCATCAATTTCAACAGGTTTTACACCAGCAGTGAAGCGCCTTATGAAGTCATTATTCTTTTTGTTAAAACGATTCAAACTATTCACTTTCTGCATCAAAACCTCCCATTCTTGCATTGGATAAAATTCAAGACATGAATTGAAAACAGCTCGCTTGAGAACAAACCCCCCTTTGAGATAGGTTGCCAACTGCCCTTTTAGGGCTACCGGCATCATGATCCGTCCTTTGGCATCTGCCTTGCATTCATATGTGCCTATGAAATGTTGCATTCTGAAAGCATTAGTGTTGCTCAAATTTATAAATTTATTACCACTTTTTACCACTTTTTACCACATTGTTAATAAGTTTTTCCACTTCATTTACTTTAAACTAAATTTCATACTGTTTACTATAAAACATTTAGCACCAATTGATTTTACTATCTTTGGAAAGTTTAAAATCTAGAAACGAATTCTGCTCGATGAATCAAGTGCTCATTAAAGAAGAAAAGTTTAGTTTTATAGAAATTGGTGAAGGGCAACCTATTGTACTCTTACATGGTTTAATGGGAGGTTTGAGCAATTTTGAGGGCATCCTAAATTTCTTTCCACACAAGGGGTATAAAGTCATCATCCCAGAATTACCCGTTTATTCACTTCCTCTGATTAAAACATCAGTAAAATCACTATCTGAGTATGTGTACTCTTTTTTGAAACACAAAAAACTATCTGAAATCATTCTTCTTGGAAATTCTTTGGGAGGTCACGTAGGCTTATTGTTTGCTAAGAACCATTCAGATATGTTAAAAGCTTTAGTCTTAACGGGCAGCTCTGGTCTGTATGAAAATAATATGGGTGACGGATATCCAAAAAGAGGAGATTACAATTATATTAAAACAAAGAGTGAAGCTGTTTTCTATGATCCAAAAGTAGCTACCAAAGAAATTGTTGACGAAGTGTTTAAAACTGTTAATGATCGTAATAAATTAGTCCGAACGCTTGCCTTGGCTAAAAGTGCCATAGGGCATAATATGGCAACAGATCTACCCAATATGACAACCCCTACAGCACTAGTATGGGGAAATCAAGATATAGTAACACCCCCTACAGTAGCAGAAGAGTTTATGCGTCTTCTGCCTGATGCTGAACTTTTTTGGATTGATAAATGCGGACATGCTCCAATGATGGAACACCCAGATCTTTTTAATCAAATTCTTTTAGATTGGTTTGCCAAGCGTAAATTTTAATTTTTTTTATGCAAATAAAATCAGCTGCATTTGTTATTAGCAACACAGATGTTATTAAATGCCCACATCACAATCAGCCTGAATATGCTTTTATTGGCCGGTCTAATGTGGGAAAATCTTCTTTGATAAATTCTCTTTTGCAACACAAAGGATTAGCTAAGACTTCTTCTACTCCTGGAAAAACACAGTTGATTAATCACTTTTTGATTAATGATTTTTGGTATTTGGTGGATCTGCCAGGGTATGGTTATGCTAGAGTCTCAAAGACTAAAAAAAAACAATTCCAATCTGTCATAACGCACTATTTTGAAAAACGGAAACAACTCTATTGTAGTTTTATTTTAATTGACATCCGACACAAACCTCAACCTATCGATATAAACTTTATGAAATGGGTGGGTCAAAAGCAAATCCCATTTGCAATTGTTTTCACAAAAGCAGATAAACTAAAACCTAACCTACTTGATCAACATGTTAAGGATTATGAAAAAGCACTACTAGAGGATGTTTGGGAATCTCTCCCCCCCATTTTTGTAACCTCAGCTACAAAAAAAACAGGCTGCGATTTGTTATTAAAACACCTTAGTGATTTGAATCAAGAATTTAAAAAACTTAATAGTTCTGCTTAGTTTTCTTTTTTCAATTCTAATTTTTCTGCAAAATAATCACAGAAGTCTTGCATAGTAGCTGTCATTTTTTCGTCTTGAGTAGCCTTGTAAAAAGTTTGGCTAAGAGCCATTAATGTTTGATGAAAAAATTTCTGCATTTGATCTATCGGCATTTCTTTAACCCAAAGATCCATTTTCAGGGTTTCTTGTGTTTTTGCATCCCAAAATGATAAAAGGATGGCTTGGGTTTCTTCATTATCAACACCCCCATCTTGAGCAGACCATTTCATCTTTTCTGGGATATTATTTTCATCCAATTCTACTTGAATATTAATAGAAGTTGTTTTTTTTATTGCCATTAGCGTTTTGGTTTATACCCAGACGTTTGAAAAAGTTCTTGAGGAGGCAGGGCAAATAGGTCAGTGATTGTTGTATTTGGAAAACGTTTCATGTACGCCCTAACTATTTGCCAACCAACCCAAACCCCAATGCGCCCTGGAGATTCGGTATCTAGTTCTAAATAAAATTTTGAAAATGGGGCAGGCTGTATAAAACGTCTCATTAAATCTGGTTCTGTGTCATAAAGCATTTGCTTTTCTATGAAATATTGCCAAATAAGCTTTTCGTTATTTTCAGCCCATTGAAATTCTTCATCAGTATAGCCAATTTTAATAAAATCTTCTTGATGTGTATTTAATATATCTTGCATATATAATTTTTTACCATGCCAAATTATCTGCGCTAAGAAGGTCCTGTCTTTGGGCACTTTTAAAAAGGAAGTAGAAAATTTTTCAACGACTTGAGATAGAATGTAGATTTCATCCATTTCTTTCCTGATATAATTAGGAATACCCTCATAAAGTGGATGATTTTGTCCAAGAAAAGTATCTAAAGACAATAACAAAAGAGAATCTGCATAAACTGTTTTGATTTGATAATCTACATTATTAGTAAGACCAATTACGTGTGGAACTTTTGTGTTTGGAAAAAGGTATACTATGTGTTGAAATAAATGTGTAAGCGATTTCTCCAAGACTTCCACATCACTAAAATGCTCCTCTACAGCATCTTGAATGAGCAATTGTAGTTTATCCTTTTGCCTTGCAATCCAAACATCATCATCAAATTCAGTAGGGAATAAAAAGGGATAATCCGCTTTGAGTTGAGGTATATCTTCTGCCTGAGAACGATGGAATTTTAAATCAAAACGGTCAATTTTAAGGGCGATGGGAATCGCTTTTATTTTTGATTCTTCCTCCTCTTCAGAAACACATCTTATCAAAATGACAAAAAAAAGGGTAAAAACTGATAATCCCCAAAAAACATTTTTTTTTATTGAACACACTTGGTTCTGAAATTTTTTCATCAAATTTTTTATACTAATTTTGTACAAACATACATGGTCTAATTGATTAAACTTATGCAATCAACTGAAAAAATTATTGCCCACATAGTACAATGGCTTGAGGATTATTTAGAAGAATCTAATCAGAAAGGTTTTGTGGTAGGTGTCTCTGGAGGCATCGATTCGGCTGTAACATCAACACTTTGTGCAAAAACAAATAAACCTCTGTTGTGCCTCGAAATGCCAATTCAACAGGATGCTACTCAGGTTAGCAGAGCGCAAAAGCATATTGAATGGCTTTGTAAAAACTATAGTAATGTTGAAGGAAAAACAATATCATTAAATGAGGTGTTTGAAAGCTTCCAAAATCAATTACCGATGAGTGAGAAAAAAGATCAACATCTCCTTAGTTTAGCAAATACTAGAGCTCGCTTTCGAATGAGTACGCTGTATTATTTTGCTGCTCTAGAAAATTATTTAGTGGCAGGAACAGGAAATAAAGTTGAAGATTTTGGAGTAGGTTTTTACACGAAATATGGTGACGGTGGAGTAGATATTAGTCCAATTGCCGACCTCATGAAATCTGAAGTCTATGCATTGGCAAAATCTCTTGACATTATAAAGCCTATTCAAGAAGCAGCGCCAACAGACGGTCTCTGGTCCGATCAACGAACCGATGAAGATCAACTAGGAGCAACCTATGCAGAACTTGAGTGGGCTATGAAAGCCATAGAAAAAAATATTGATCCTCTCACTTTTAGTACAACAGAAAAAAGGGCTATGGCGGTATATCAAAACCATCATAATAAAAGTAAGCACAAGATGCTCCCCATTCCAGTTTGTGAAATTCCAGAGAAATTTCGTTAATTTTTCTTATATTTACATCCTAACTAAATTTGCCCTGAATGATCCGAATCGCGCTATTAGATCCCTTTCCCGTTGTACATAAAGGTTTTAAGTCTTTTTTTAAAAAGACTCCTCATATTAGTATGGAAAAAGCCTTTACCCTCACTGAAGATCTTTTTAAATTCCTAAAAGAAAATAGTATCGATATTATTTTTTGTGAAATGGACCTTGAGAATGAAAACCCTACTCTTCTCATTGAAAGGATAAAAAAAGAATATCCGAAAATATCTATTGTAATATATACTGGGATGCCTCAAGATATTTATGCAGTATCTCTATTGAAAGTAGGAGCCATTGGGTTTATTTCTAAGAAAAGTCTTGGCCGTGTAATAGTGCAAGCAATTGAAAGAATAAGCCGTTTCAATCGTTTTCCCATTGCTACCGATCATCGAAATGAGCTTAATTTCAATCTAGATTTAAATCGTCCCAGAAGTGCATTTGGCAAACTTTCAAAAAGGGAGATTGAAGTGCTTCGCCTTATTGTTAAAGGATATCGTAATGTAGAAATTAGCACCGAACTAGACATTCATCAAAAAACCGTAAACACCTATAAAAGTAGACTGATGAATAAACTAGGGGTGAAGAACTTGGTGAACCTATATCAACATGCTATGAACCTTGAACTAATTTAAAGCACTCGATTCAGTTTTCGCGATAGGATTTTTTTTAGGTTTTGATATTGCATTATTTCCTCCAACACTAAATTTGATTCCTTTTCACCTAAGTCCTCTTTAGTATTAGTCATTGCTTCTATCTTTTGATCAATTAATATGCGTCGAAGACTCAAAATAGTTTCACTAACCAATTGACCTACGCTAGCTTTTTTAGCTTTGACAAAGATATTTTTTTTGTCCCACTGGTGCAATTGATGCACTTCATCTTCTAATAGAAGATCTGAGAGAAGTTGCCCAAGGTTATCATTACACTCTTGTAATAATTTTTCCATTATAACAGATCCTTCTGTTTGAAATGCTCCCATTAACAAATCATAAAGGGCTTGAAAATCTGAATTTACAAAGGCAATTTCGTCTTGTTGAAGATCTAAGAAAATTTTTTCGAATACTTTAGCTTTTATAATTTTAGGTTCTTCTTCAAGAACACCCTCCTCATTAGCAGTAAGAAATATTTCATCAAAATCTACTTCTTCGTTGCCGTAATAAAGTAAAATACTGATAAGTTGCTTTTCTAAATGTGGAAGTGCTTGAGTCGTTAAATCATCTGTTCTTGGTGTCTTGACCACTTCGAAGTCTGATCCTTGAGGCTGCAGCGGTCTTGTTTTTTTTTCCTTTTTCTGTTTATTTATTACTTGTGCTAAAGTATTAAACAACACATTTTCAGAAACATCTAGAAGGGTTGCACATCTTTTGATGTAAAGTTCCTGTTGAATAAGATCAGGAATTTTAGCAATACTTTGAACTATCTCTCTAATGGTTTGTGCTTTTTTTACGGGGTCATCACCACTTTCTTGAATGAGTAAATTGGTTTTATATTGAATAAAGTCTTGAGCATTATTCTCTAAAAAATCTGTTAACTCCTCTAAATTTTTCTTTTGGGCAAAGCTATCGGGATCTTCACCATCTGGAAACGAACAAACCCGAACATTCATGCCTTGCTCTAAAATGAGATCAACACCTCTCAAAGCAGCTCGTGTTCCGGCAGCATCTCCATCAAATAGGACCACCATGTTTTGTGTTAGGCGCCTAATCAGTCGAATTTGATCTGGAGTGAGTGCTGTTCCAGAGGAGGCCACCACATTTTGTATCCCACTTTGATACATTTGAATAACATCGGTGTAGCCCTCTACTAAATAAGCTAAATCATTTTTAGCTATGGCTTGTTTCCCTTCAAAAAGGCCATATAATACTTTGCTTTTATGATAAATGTCACTCTCTGGAGAATTTAAATATTTAGCTGTTTTTATATTTTTAGAAAGTATGCGACCTCCAAATCCTTGAACCCGCCCTGCCAAAGATCGAATTGGAAATATGACCCGCGCCCTAAATCGATCAATTGAACCCCGTTCATTTTTAATAATGAGTCCACTTTTTTCTAAAAACGATTCACTATACCCTGCTTTGGTGGCAGATTTATGTAAAGCCGTTTTATCATCTAGTGCATAACCTAATCCAAAATGTTTCATTGTTGACTCCGAAAAGCCTCTAGATTCAAAATAGGTTTTTCCTATCGCTTTACCTTCTTGAGTTTCAAAAAGGTTTTTTTCGAAATATTCTTGAGCAAATTGAGACACTAAAAACAAGCTTTCTTTTTCATTCGCTTGTTCTTTTTGAGCATCAGTTTGAATGGTTTCCTCAATTTCAATATTGTATTTTTTAGCCAGATATCGAATAGCCTCAGGATAGGTGAAATGCTCGTGCTCCATCAAAAAAGCAACAACATTGCCCCCTTTTCCACTACTAAAATCTTTCCAAATTTGTTTGACTGGAGAAACCATAAAACTTGGAGTTCGTTCTTGAGAAAAAGGACTCAACCCCTTGTAGTTTGAGCCTGATTTTTTTAAGGACACAAAATCTCCTATAACCTCTTCTACTCGGGCGGTTTGGTATACATCATCTATGGTTGACCTGCTAATCAATACAGCTTTTTTATGAAAATAAAGAATTTTAATTTATTCTATCCATTACAGAATCAAATTTTGCGTTCAATTACGTAGTTTACCATAAGAGTCAGAGCTACCCTAAATTCATTATTTGGAAAACCATCTAAAACAGCTAAGGCTTCTTCTCTATAGAATTGCATCTTTTCAATTGCAAACTCTAATCCCCCTTCTTGCTTCACTTTATCGATTACTTGTCGCACTCTTCTTTTGTCCCTATTGTGGTTTTTGATTGAATTGATCAGCCATCGTTTGTCTTTTGAACCTACCTTATTTAAGGTATAAATTAAAGGTAGAGTCATTTTTTGTTCTTTAATATCGATTCCTGTAGGCTTACCAATATTTCTTGAACCATAGTCAAATAAGTCATCTTTGATCTGAAATGCCATTCCTATGAGCTCTCCAAAATGATGCATTTTAGCAACATCTTCTGCTGATGCGTTCACAGTCTGGGCACCCATTGCACAACAAGAGGCCAGCAAAGCAGCTGTTTTTTGTCTGATAATTTCATAATAGACTGACTCAGTAATATTTAGATCTCTTGCTTTTTCAATTTGTAATAATTCTCCTTGACTCATTTCTCGAACAGCAACAGATATAATTTGTAGTAAATCAAAGTCCTCATTTTCTATAGAAAGCAGTAGGCCCTTAGAAAGTAAATAATCCCCAACCAAAACGGCAATTTTATTTTTCCATAGTGCATTTAGTGAAAAGAATCCTCTTCTTTTATAGCTATCGTCCACTACATCGTCATGAACCAAAGTGGCAGTATGAATGAGTTCAATTACTGAAGCACCTCTGTAGGACCGTTCTGTTATTTTTCCTTCTCCAAGCAGTTTAGCTACCAAAAAAACTAACATTGGTCGCATTTGTTTCCCTTTTCTATTGACAATAAAGTGTGTAATTCGATTAAGCAGAGCTACTTTGGAAGACATGGACTGAGAAAATTTTTTCTCAAACATTTCCATTTCTTGGTAAATGGGTTTCTTGATTTTTTCAATTGTCTTCATAAGTCGTTCAAAGATATTATTTCTGTTTGGGTCGAAATCAAATAATATACAAAATCCCTATGAACCCACCTTGTTGGCCAACTGTCCACAGGCTGCATCAATATCTCCACCTCTGGAGCGTCTAAAAGTAACGGGGATTCTTGATTTTTCTAGGGCAGAAACATAGTGTTGAATGGCAGTTGAAGAAGCCGCCTCAAAACCTGTTCCCTCCACAGGATTGTATTCTATGAGGTTGACCTTACAAGGTATTTGCTTACAAAAAGCTACTAGAGCATTAATATCTATTTGGCTGTCATTAATATGCTTCCATACAACATATTCGTATGTAATAATTTGTCCTGTGTGCTCAGCCCAATAACGCAAAGACTCCTGAAGGTCAGTCAAAGTGATTTTTTTAGTAAAGGGCATGATTTGCTCTCTAATCTCTTGGCGGGCACTATGGAGTGATACAGCCAATCGAAACCGAACTTTGTCATCTGCCATTTTTTTAATCATTTTAGGAATCCCTGAGGTAGACAATGTGATACGTCGTGGAGAAAGGCCTAACCCCTTAGCATCAGTAATTTTGTCTATGGCCAATACTACATTTTTATAATTCATCAATGGTTCTCCCATACCCATAAATACAATATTAGAAAGCGGTCTTTTATAATAGGCTCTACTTTGTTGGTCTATAGTAAAAACTTGATCAAATATTTCATCAGCATTCAAGTTTCTTAAACGTTTCAACTGGGCGGTAGCGCAAAACTGGCAGTCTAAACTGCATCCTACTTGAGAAGAAATACATGCTGTAGTTCTTGATGCAGATGGAATCAAGACAGATTCCACCATTAAACCGTCATGTAATTTGACGGCATTTTTTATAGTACCGTCTTCACTGCGCTGTTGCAAATCAATAGCCACAGGGAAAAATTCAAAATGAGATTCCAGTAAACCTCTGAGAGATTTAGACAAATTGGTCATTTCATCAAAATTATGAACCCCTTTTTGCCACAACCATTGATAAATTTGAGCTGATCGATAGGTCGCTTGCCCATGACTTTCTAAAAAAACAGATAGATCTTCTTTAGACAAAGAGCGAATGTCTTTTTTAGAAACCAACTTGTCTTGTTTTAATAGAATGAAACAGAACTACAAAATGAGCATTGCATCTCCATAGCTGTAAAAATTATATTTTTCTTTTATAGCAATTTGGTAGGCGTGCTTGATAAATTTATCATCAGCAAAAGCAGAAACCATCATCAACAATGTTGATTTTGGAGTATGGAAATTAGTGATCATACAATTTGCAATCGAAAACTCATAAGGAGGAAAAATAAACTTGTGTGTCCAACCACTATAGTCATTTAGCATACGGCCGGAAGAGACAGAACTTTCCAAAGCGCGCATTACCGTTGTTCCAACAGCACAAATTCTCTTTTTATTGCTCTTAGCTGCATTGACTTTATCAACGGCAACTTTATCGATTATCAATTCCTCAGAATCCATTTTGTGTTTAGAAAGGTCTTCAACTTCAACTGGACTAAAGGTTCCAAGTCCCACGTGAAGTGTAATTTCTGCAAGATCAATCCCTTTAATTTCCATACGCTTCAATAAATGTTTAGAAAAGTGTAAGCCCGCGGTGGGTGCTGCTACGGCCCCTTCATGTTTGGCGTATATGGTTTGATAGCGCTCCTCATCTTGTGATTCAACAGGGCGCTTTATGTATTTGGGCAATGGGGTTTGTCCTAATTCTTTGAGCTTAGTTCTAAATTCAGCATAAGAACCATCAAATAAAAAACGAAGTGTCCTACCCCTAGACGTGGTATTATCAATCACCTCAGCCACTAAACTTTCATCATTGCCAAAATATAACTTATTTCCAATCCTTATTTTTCTGGCTGGGTCAACAAGCACATCCCACAGACGTTGTTCTTGATTAAGCTCCCTAAGAAGAAATACTTCAATTCGAGCTCCTGTTTTTTCTTTGTTTCCAAAAAGGCGTGCAGGAAAAACTTTTGTATTATTTAAGACAACCACATCACCTTGATCAAAATAGTTAATGACGTCTTTAAAAGTTTGGTGTTCAATAGTCTGTTCTGCTCTATTAAGCACCATTAAACGTGCTTCATCTCTGTCAGATGCTGGATGTTGCGCTAATAGTGAATTAGGTAGATTGAAATCAAAATCTGATAGTTTCATAAAAATAATTTAGGCTGCAAATATAAGTTTCCCAACTAGGGGATGTCAAGTAAAAGTAGAATTATTAATGAATTTCAAATTGAAGAGTTTTCAAATCTTCCCAATATGTGGGATATGATTTTGAAACCACTCCTGAATCTTCAATAATAAGTGGTGTTTTTATAGCCAATGGTGCAAATGCTAATGCCATCCTATGATCATTATAGGTTGAAATACTCATCCCCTCTATAAAATTACTTCCTGAGCTTAGGTGCAGGCTATTTTCTGTCACTTCAATCTTTGCTCCCACTTTAGATAATTCTTCTTTTAGCGCTACCAATCGATCTGTTTCTTTAATTTTTAGTGTATGAAGTCCAAAAAGAGTACAAGGTATCCCTAATCCAAAACAAGAAACAGCGATAGTTTGAGCAATGTCGGGCATACTTGTGAGATCAAGTTCAATAGGTACCGAGTGCTGTATAGTTTTTTTTTCTAGCACAAGTGTTGCTCCATCGATTCTACTTACCACGCCCAAATTTTCATAAATTTTCATCAAACCAGCATCTCCTTGGATACTATCAGGTTTAAAGGATTGTAATTCAATTTTGGCTTTTTTAGCTAGTGCCACTATACTAAAAAAATAAGAGGCTGAGCTCCAATCTGATTCTACACTATGAGCGGTAGAAACTACCCTTTGTGTAGGTGAAATTTCGATGATTTGCCCCTCAAATGATATCTCAATACCGAGAGACTCTAACAACGATTGTGTCATTTTTAAGTAGGGCATAGAGGTGATTTTGCCTTCTAAGGTGATTGACAAACCATTTTCCAATCGAGGAGCTATCAACATCAGAGCAGTGATATATTGGCTGCTAACTTGAGCCGGGAGAGTGACTTTGTTTTTATGTAAATCAGTCCCATGAATAATTAAGGGTGGAAACCCTTCTAGGTTTTGATATTCAATTTTAGCCCCTAGGCTTCGAAGAGCCTCAACTAATATTTTGATGGGGCGTTCTTGCATTCTTTTTGAACCTGTCAATACAACGTTTCTTCCTTTTTGAAAGGCAAAATATGCTGTTAAAAAACGCATAGCTGTCCCTGCATGGTGCACGTCTATGAGATTTGAATCACTTGTGAGTGCTTTTCTCATAGCCACACTGTCATCTGATTCTGAACCGTTTTTAATGACAATCTCAGGATAAAGCGCCTGTAATAAAAGTAATCTGTTGGTCTCACTTTTTGAACCCGTAATTTGTAATTCTCCTTCGCAGATTGAAGAAGGATGAGAAAGGTGAAGCTTCATAAAAAGGCTTTAACGCTTTAGCTTTGGATTATTTTGATGTCTATGGTGGTCTCTCTCAGATTTGAGGTTTAATTTTTTATCAAATGCCTCTTGGAGGTCAATCCCTGTTTGATTCGCTAGGCAAAGAACAACAAATAAAACGTCGGCTAATTCTTCCCCTAAGTCTACTTTAGCATCACTATCCTTTTCAGATTGTTCTCCGTAGCGTCTTGCTATGACCCGTGCTACTTCACCCACTTCTTCAGTAAGTTGAGCCATGTTAGTGAGTTCATTAAAATAGCGCACACCATGGTTTTGAATCCATTGGTCAACAGCTTGTTGAGCGTTTTTGATATTCATTTTTCAAAAATACCATAAAAGTTTCAATCAGACCGTCTGATGCAAATCCTTCTATTTAAAAAAAGTGTGGATGTCACTCAATTGATCGACCTGCCAGCAGTGGCTGTGTTTCTCTTCTTGGTGAGAATTAAAGTGAATCGCTTGAAAACCCATTTTTAAGGGGGTGTCAATATCCGCCTCCCAACTATCGCCTATCATAAGGGCATTTTCTGATTTTGTTTGCGTGTCTTGCAATGCTGTTTCGAAAATAAGGGGATGAGGTTTTTTTTGTCCAATTTTATCTGCTGTAAACACAAAATCAAAATAGTGCTTCAAGCCTGAAATTTCAATTTTTCGGTGTTGAATGGATTCAAATCCATTTGTTATAATATGTAAGGTGTACCTCTTTTTGAGCGTATCTAATAAATCAAAAGTTCCTTTAAACAGATGTGGAAATGAACTTAAATACTCAATGTATAAATCTGAAATTCTTTCCACAGTAGAGTGTTCAAAATCAATATTTATTTTTTTAAATGTGAATGCCAAACGGTTATGTCGAAGGACTTCCTGAGAAATTTCATTGTTCCGATACCGTTTCCATTGCGCGTGATTAATTGGAACATAATATTCTAGAAAAAGTGATAAATCAATAGATATGTTCAATTCGGTGAAAATCTTTTCAAAGGTGAGGGCTGAGTTTTTCTCAAAGTCCCAAAGAGTATGGTCTAGGTCAAAAAAAATATCTGTAATACGTGATTTTTCAATCATGTATTCGAAGATACAACCAAATTAAACAACTGTCAATTTTCTCTTTAGAAGGATTGAAAAACTAAAAAAGCATTTCATCAGCAAAGCTGAAATAGCTGTGCTCTGTCAAAATGATATGATCAAGAATTTTTAAATCCAAAGTAGCCGCCGCCTGATTGATTTTTTTTGTTAAAGATTTGTCGGCAGCACTCGGTTTTAGATCTCCAGAAGGATGGTTATGGGCCAAAATCATCGCTGTAGCTCCTACTTCAAGTGCTCTTTTTAGAACCAAGCGCACATCAACTGAGGCTTGCGTTATGCCTCCTTTACTCAAGCATTTTTTTTCTATCAGTCGGTTAGATTGATTGAGGTAGAGCACCCAAAATTCTTCATGTTTTAAATGAGCAAGTAAAGGGTTAAGCAGTTGATATACTGATTGGCTACTTATTAAACTAACTTTTTCAGGAACCTCTTCTTGAACCAGCCTTTGCCCAAGGGCAAGAGCTGCTTTAATTTTCATAGCTTTCACATTACCAATACCCTTGAGGGTAGTCATCTGTTCTAATGAAAAGTGTTGTAATTCGCGAAGTTTATTTTGGCTTTTTGACAATAAAAGCTGCATCAAACGAACAGCAGAATCGTGTACACTTCCACTCCCAATTAGAATGGATAAAAGCTCTGCGTTGCTTAGCTTACTTTCTCCATAGGCTAAAAATTTTTCTCTAGGGCGATCTTTTGAATCCCAATGTTTGATGGGCATTTTTCGGGGACTTGTTTTCATGGTAAAAAGAAAATATTTAGGGCTACATTCTATTTTTAAATTAATCGAAATAGTTAAAATTGTGTTACTCTTTTTGATAAGTCTGACCATTGCAATCCACCAAAATTTCCAGAACTCATCATTAATAATATGGTGTGTTTTAGGTCTTGCATAAATATATTTTCTAGTTCAAGCACCTCATCTATCACCAACATATCATTTCGCCCAAAGGCCTTTTTAATCTGATCTTTTTCTGGCAAAAGTCGCTTTTTTATTGTAAGAGCTGCATGATCATAATAGACCACAGCTTGGTCAATTCCATCAAAAACTGATTTGTATTGTTCCATAAATGTAGGATCAGTACTACTGTAGGTATGCAATTCTAAACAAGCAATTATACGATGTTTTTTAAATTGATTGACCACAGCTTGAACGGAGGCTCTCACCTTACTTGGAGCATGTGCAAAGTCTTTAAAAAGCATCGCAGATTCTCCCTTAGCCAATAACTCCAACCGTTTTGCTGCACCCCTAAAACTTGAAATGGCTTCGTAAAAGTCTATAGCATCTATACCCATCAGTTGCAGAATCCATTTAGCACCATTAGCATTCAAAAGATTGTGAACTCCAAAAAAGGGTAATGGCAAATTTCCTTCTTGAGTAATCCAGTAGGTTTGCCCACTTTCAATTTCGTGATTTGGTATTTGATAGGGAATTTTTTTTATGGGATGAGAGGTATTCTCTACTAGGTTTTTTAAAACAGGATCTGTTTCATTATAGAGTAAAACACCTCCTTCTGAAAGGGAAAGAATAAAATCTTCAAATGTTTTTACGTACTCCTCAAATGATGGAAAAACGTTGACATGATCCCAAGCAATGCCAGTAATTAAAGCTATTTCTGGTTGATACCACAAAAATTTTGATTTTTTGTCTAAAGGTGAGGACAAATACTCATCTCCTTCAATCAATGCAAAATCTGTTGAATCGTCAATGGACAGGGTTTGATCAAGGCCTTTCACTGGTGCTCCAACCATAAAATCTACTTGTTTATTATGATACTTTAAAACGTGTAAGATCATAGAGGTTATTGTTGTTTTTCCATGACTCCCAGCAATAACTACACGTGTTTTTTCTCTAAAACAATGTGCTAAAAATTCAGGATAAGATTGAATCTTTATCTTCAACTTTTGCGCCGCTACTAATTCTGGATTGTCTGGCTGTGCATGCATTCCTAAAATGACACAATCTAGTGCATTGTTAATTTTTTTAGGAAACCAGCCCATTGCGTCAGGCAATAAGCCTGCTGCTTTTAGTTTGGAATAGGATGGTTCAAAAACAGCATCATCACTTCCACTAATTTCGTAACCTAATTGTTTAAGCACCAAAGCTAAACTGTGCATTGCACTTCCACCTATAGCAATAAAATGAATTTTTTTCATTGGCTTAGCTCTTTTATCTTTTTACTTACTCCACTCCAATTGGGATCAATTCGTTTTACTTCTCCATAGTATATAGCCGCTTGAACTCTCTGGTTTTGAAATTCAGCCAATTCAGCCAAACGAAAATAGACCCATTTAAGAGGTATAATATCACGCTTGGTGTATTGTTTCAAATATTCTTGCAACATTTTTGTACCTATTTCATAGTCCATTTGAAACCGGACAGCTATGCTGCCTAGCTCATACAACAATTCCCTTCTTGCTTGTCTTAAAAACTGTGTGTTTTTGTTTTTAGACTTTATGTCTCTATAGATGTCAAAACCCATTTTATAATATTTCTTTGCCTGATCAGCTTGGTTTTCAGTTTCAGCAATATAGCCCTTAGCAATAGCTCCCTCAAGAGAATCAAGGGCAAAAAGAGTGTTAGCTTTTTCCTTAGCATAATTAATATCACCTCCTAACAAGGTGGGAAGCACACTGTAGGTTTCAACAAGTGCTCTTAAAATAAGTTTGTTTTCAGGTGCTATTTCATGAGCTTTATTAAAACCGTCTTTCATTTTACCTACATAAGGCAAAGCAAAAATCCGAGACACTTCAAGCGATCTAAAACCAGCTGCACCACCCCATCTAAAGTAGCGCAATGCTGTTGGTGAAAGTGTGATCGCCTTTGGAGCAAAATCAAGAACTGTTTCCCAATCTTTATGTATAAAAGCCCAATCAGTAAGGCTGTCAAATGTCGCTAAGCTAGGTTCAATTTTAATTTGATCGATTAAATTTTCACGTTTGTTGATATAGTTTGCATCCTCTTCAAAATCATAGGTAGCCTTTGGGGTTTGGTCTTGACCAATCAACAAATGTGAAAAACCGATAAAGAGTATTATTTTTTTAAACATTTTCAGCTATTAGCAGGTCCCAGAGCCCCTCTTTTAGTGCTTTTAAATTGTATTCGGTAACACTTGAAATGATAAAATGAGGGACGTTTTCAAATATTTTTTGTAGTTGCTTTTGATATTCACTTTTTAATTCATCATCTAACAAATCTGCTTTGGTGAGCGCAACGGCATAGGATTTATCCATTAACTCTGGATTGTATTTAATTAATTCATTTTGCAAAATTTTAAAATCAGAAGCAACAGAAACAGTATCTGCTGGAATTAAAAATAATAGAACCGAATTGCGCTCAATGTGTCTTAAAAAATAATGTCCAAGCCCTTTCCCGTCTGCTGCACCTTCAATAATACCGGGGATATCTGCCATTATGAAAGACCTGTAATCACGATATTCTACAATCCCTAAGTTGGGTTTAAGGGTAGTAAATTCATAGTCAGCAATTTTTGGTTTTGCTGCTGTCAATACAGACAAAAGTGTTGACTTTCCCGCATTAGGAAAACCCACTAAACCTATATCAGCTAATACCTTCAATTCTAGGGTAATATCTAATTCACTTCCTTCAATTCCTGGTTGAGCATAGCGAGGTGTCTGATTTGTAGCTGATTTAAAATGCCAGTTCCCTCTTCCTCCAAGTCCCCCTTCTAACAGGATTTGTTCTTCATTTTCATTTGTTATTTCAAATAAGATTTCTCTTGTTTGCGAGTGGCGCACAACCGTTCCAAGAGGAACTTCAATTATTGTATCCTCGCCCTGAGCACCACTACTCCTATTTTTACTCCCATCACCTCCATGTCCAGCAATGAAGTGTTTTTTGAATTTAAAACTATAGAGTGTCCATAAACTTTTATTGGCCCTAACAATCACATGTCCACCGCGTCCCCCATCACCTCCGTCTGGCCCTCCTTTGGCCACATATTTTTCTCGGTGTAAATGCGTAGAACCTCTGCCACCATTTCCAGAGCGAACAGTGAGTTTCACATAATCTACAAAATTTCCCTCTGTCATAGAGTCTCGATCATGGCACTTAGTCTTTGAGTGATTTCTGGAATTGTTCCTATACCATTTATAGAATAAAATTTCTTTTGGGACTGATAATATTTTTTTACAGGAGCTGTCTTTTGATCATATTCCTGAAATCGGTTAGTAATTTTTTGGACATCTTGGTCATCTGATCTACCAGAGGTTTTTCCTCTTTCTAGCAAACGCTCTACCAAAAGTGAATCATCTGCTTCTAACGCAATTGTGGCTTTTATCATCATGATTTGCTTTTCTAAAAAAGCATCTAAAGCTTCGGCTTGAGCCTTAGTACGTGGAAAACCATCAAAAATGAATCCTTTGGCTTGAGGATGTTCTTTAACAGCTGCTTCTAACATGTCTATAGTCACTTGATCAGGCACAAGATCTCCTTTGTCCATATAACTCTGCGCTAGGAGTCCTAGTTGTGTTTTCTCCGAAATATTTTTACGAAAGAGATCACCTGTTGAGAGATGCACCAATTGATACTTTGATTTTAAAAACTCTGCTTGTGTTCCTTTCCCCGCACCTGGCTTTCCAAATAGTACAATGTTTAACATTTAAAAAAAATTAGATTACAAAGATATCCAATTTGCTCTGCATTTTTCTATTCCCAAAAACTTATGCGTATTTTTGTAAAAAGAATTTCATGGCTTTTTTTTCCACATCAAAAAAAATCGGAATATTAGGAGGCGGGCAATTAGGTAAAATGCTTTTAGATGTGACAAGAAAATGGGACATTTCAACAGCTGTGTTAGATCCCTCTGAAGATGCACCGGCCAAAATTGGAGCAAATCATTTTGAGCAGGGAAATTTAATGGATTTTGATACGGTTTACTCCTTTGGAAAATCGCTTGAATGTTTAACATTTGAAATAGAAAATGTTAATGTTGAAGCCCTGATTGCTCTTGAAAAAAAGGGTGTTTTGGTATATCCACAAAGCAACGTATTAAAAACTGTTCAAAACAAATGCACTCAAAAGTTATTTTACAGTCAGCATGATATTCCAACTGCTCCCTTTGACAATTTTAAATCATTAGGAGCCCTAAAAGATGCTATTGTAAGAGGCTCTGTTTCGTTTCCTTTTATTTGGAAGTCTGCCACCTTAGGTTATGATGGTTATGGAGTAAAAGTAATTCGTTCTAACCAAGATGTAGAAAAATTAGCTCAAGGAGCTTGTTTAGCAGAAGAAAAAATAATCATTGCGCATGAACTAAGTGTGATTGTTTGTCAAAACCCTTCTGGAGAGGTGGCCCTTTATCCACCAGTTGAAATGGAATTTCATCCAGAGGCTAATCAAGTAGAATATGTTCTTTCGCCAGCTCGAATTTCTCCTGACCAATCAGAAGCGGCGAAAGATTTAGCGCTAAAAGTTTCACAAGCTTTTAAGCATGTAGGACTATTGGCAGTAGAAATGTTCATTACCACTGAAGGTGATTTATTGGTTAATGAAGTGGCTCCTCGCCCCCACAATAGCGGTCATTATTCAATCGAGGCTTCTTACACTTCACAATTTGAACAACATATTAGAGCCATATTGGATTTGCCTTTGGGTGCAACAGAAAATAAAACAGCAGGTGTAATGGTCAATTTAGTTGGAAAGGAAGGTCATCAAGGTCAGGTAGTATATAAAAATATGGATCAAATTCTAGCCATTGAAGGGGTAACGCCTCATTTATATGGTAAAAAACAGACACGGCCTTTCCGAAAAATGGGGCATGTCACTATTACCAATAAATCAATTGACGTGGCTCGAGAAATAGCAGAACAAGTAAAAGAAACGATAGAAGTAATTTCAAAATAAAAATATGGCACTTATAGGTATTATTATGGGAAGTCAATCTGATCTGCCCGTTATGCAGGAGGGAATAGACATCATCAAGTCTTTTAATGTAGAGTATGACGTTGAAATTGTATCAGCACATAGAACTCCAGAAAATATGCTCACCTATGGAAAAACTGCCTCTCAGCGAGGACTTAAGGTAATTATTGCAGGTGCGGGTGGTGCGGCACATCTGCCTGGAATGATAGCATCCGTGACTTCCCTTCCCGTTATTGGTGTTCCTGTAAAGTCATCAAATTCTATAGACGGCTGGGATTCTATACTTTCGATATTGCAAATGCCTGGGGGAGTACCCGTAGCAACAGTAGCTTTAAATGGAGCAAAAAATGCAGGGCTTCTTGCTCTTCAAATATTGGGTGCTAGTGACCCGATCATTTTTAAAAAAATGGAGGCTTATAAAAATGAACTCCAAGAAAAAGTGGCTCAGAGCAATAAAAGTCTTAAAAAATAAACACACATGACAAATCCTTTGCTCCAAAAGTTTCGTACTCTTTATCAAGCAGTACCCTTCGATCAAATAAAGAATGATCATTTTATTCCAGCACTAAAGAAAAGTATTCAAATTGCTTTGAATGAGATCGATACTATTGTCAATCAAAAAGAGGAGCCTACATTTAGCAACACTTTAGATGCCCTAGATAATTGTGGCCTATTAGTGTCTCGAATTAGTAGCATAATCTTTAATCTTAATAGCGCAGAAACCTCTACAGAACTTCAACAAGTCTCGCAAGAAGCAGCCCCGTTGTTAACTCAATTTCAGAATGATATTCGACTGAATGAAAAACTTTTTGAGCGCATTAAAAGAGTGTATGAATCAACAGACAGCAATAAATTAAGCGCAGAAGAAAAGACTCTTCTAGAAAAAGAGTTTAAAGGGTTTGTTCGAAATGGAGCATTGTTGTCTAAAAAGGAAAAAGAAAAATTGAGAGAAATAGACACAACACTTGCTCAACTCAGTTTGACTTTTGGAGAAAATGTATTGGCAGACACACAGGCTTTTTCAATGCACCTTACACAAAAACAGGATCTTGCGGGGTTACCTAATAATGTTATCGAAATGGCGGCAGCAATCGCACAGCAAAGAAAACTTGAAGGGTGGGTTTTTACACTAGATTATCCAAGTTATGTGCCCTTTATGACTTATGCCGAAAATAGAAAGCTACGTAAAGAAATGGCGCTTGCTTTTGGAAAGAGAGGATTTCAAGAAAACTCTCAAAACAATATTGAAAATATAAAAGAGATTATTCGTTTACGAAAAGAACGTGCTTCTGTTTTAGGTTTTTCCTCACATGCCGCTTTTGTGCTCGAAGAAAGAATGGCTAAATCAGAAAAAGAAGCCCTTCAATTTTTAGAAAAATTATATGAAAAAGCATTACCCGCTGCGAAAAAAGAATGGGAGGCCATGGAAGAATTTGGCTCAAATTTAGGGATAAGCCCTCTTGAGAGGTGGGATACTGCTTATGTCGGTGAAAAGTTAAAACAAAAAAAGTTTTCATTTGACGAACAGCTTTTAAAACCCTACCTCCCCTTGAATCACGTTTTAGAGGGTATGTTTTCAATAGCGAAAAAACTATATGGTCTTTCATTCAAAGCAAAAGAATCCCTTCCTGTTTATCATGATGAAGTTATTGTTTATGAGGTGACTCATGAAAGTAAAGGATTTTATTCTTTGTTGTATACCGATTTCTTTCCGCGTCCAGGTAAACGAAATGGGGCCTGGATGACTTCTTATCTTCCACAAAAAAAGGGACAACGACCACACATTTCAATAGTGTGTAATTTTTCAAGAGCTACAAACAAGCAACCTTCGCTTTTAACGTTCCAAGAGGTAACCACCATGTTTCACGAATTTGGTCATGCGCTTCATGGAATGCTTGCAGAAACTACTTATAGTGGTCTAAGCGGCACCAATGTCTTTTGGGATTTTGTAGAATTGCCAAGTCAAATTATGGAAAATTGGTGTTATCAGCCTGAAGCCTTAGCACTCTTTACCAAACATTATGAAACTGAAGACACACTTCCCTTACATTTCGTAGAAAAAATAAAAAAATCGGCTCAATTTCAGCAAGGTCTACAAACCCTAAGACAACTTGGATTTGGATTTTTAGATTTGTCTTATCATGGAGAACACATTAATAAAATTGTTGATATAAAAGATCATGAAAAAGTAATTTTAGACAAAGTACAATTCACAGAAGATCAACCAAATAATTGTACAAGTACGGCTTTTTCTCATATTTTCCAAGGAGGTTACGCAGCTGGCTATTACAGTTATAAATGGGCAGAGGTGCTCGATGCAGACGCTTTTGAATTATTTTTAGAAAAAGGGATTTTTGATACTGAAACAGCCCAATCCTTTGTAAAAAATATCCTTTCAAAAGGGGGCACAGAACACCCTATGATTCTTTACAAACGATTTAGAGGAAGAACCCCAGATCCTGAAGCATTGCTTAGAAGAGCGGGCTTGACATAAATTTACTTTTTTAGTATATTTCAGTTCAATTTTAAACTTGATAAAGTGACCCCAAATCTATTATGGCTTTTGCTGTTTTATTTTTTTGTTTATCTAAGCCATTCTCAGTGGAGTTTAAAGAGTGATCTCTTCATCTCTGGAGGGAATGAAATGCACATCGCTTTTTACAAAACATATTTCTTAGGAGGAAAAATTATTACAGCTCGTTCACCAGAAAAGGGTATAGTTTCATTTGCAGAAAATTCTAGTTGGGAAAGAATAAATACTACTTCTTATGTAGACGGTATAGTGAGAATTTATCATTCAGGCGATTTTGATTTTCCCACAGGCAATGCTTCTATTTTTAGTCCCATAAGTGTAAGAAAAATTGATAATAAGAGTTATTTTCAAATACAATATGTACAAGATTTTAATTTCCAATCGAATCCCCCTAATGCAGATGAAATAAAAATTTCAAGCCATTTCTGGCTATGGGATTCTCCCAATGCTTTGGGAAGCAGTTTTTTTAGTCTCTATTGGAGTGCTCAGCACAAATTATATAATCTGGGACATTTCTCCAAAATAGAATCTTTGAAATTAGGTGTTTTAGAAGACAGAAATTGGAGGCCTTTGGAAAGTCTCCTAGCTCCAAATCCATGGCTGGCAAATTCTCCCATTAGCTTAAATCAGGGTCAGCTTCAAACTCTCACACCAGTTAATCTAAATCACCAAAGGGCAATAACTTTTGTTTTTCATCCAGAAAATTTTGATACAATTAATTTTAAAAAATTACCTCTAATCAGCCAAGTGTTGACTCCAAACGAAGATGGTTTAAATGATGAATGGAAAATTGAAAATTTCTTTTTTGAAAATGATACAGAAATACATGTTTATAACCGCCACGGTAGAGCGGTTTATAGGAGTGTGGGACAGTATGAGATACCCTGGAAAGGCTACCATTTTATTACAGGAAAAAAATTACCACAAGGTTCATATTTCTATATTCTTTCAAAAGGTTCATATACAACAAAGGGATGGGTTTATTTAAAATGGGAATAACTAAAATATTTGGATTGCTAATGCTGCAGGTATTTTGTCTCTCGAGAGCACAAGAGCCCTATATTTTAAGGTATGCAGAACAGCAGCAGCAAATTTCACCTACCAAAGTTGGAACATATGATCTATCTCAAATGGGTTTCTATCTTGTCACGCAATGGATTGGAATTGCAGAGGCTCCAAATGAAAAATGTATTTGGTTTAATAAAGTTTACACCACCAATTCTAAGGGGATAAGGGGAATTACTGGCCTGATATTTCACATTGTTGAAACCTTTCCTGAGAAAGCTTGAAGGTCAGAGCATGTATACTTTGAGTTTTCTCAAAAAATATGTTACTGACTTTTGCAACAACATTTTCAACAATCATTTGAAATTAAACAACATTAAAAGTAGGTTAAAATTACTGGGGTATTTGTTTTTAATGATTGTTGATCATTTTTGAAAATTTCAAATTCAGTCACTCAGTAGCATTTAAAAATATTCTAGTCAAGTGAAGGAATTTTTTAAAATTAATTGTATCAAAATTTTCTGGTTGAAAAACAAAAGTTATTGCCCTTTGGTGATTTAGATTAACTGGTGTGAGAGTTTGAAGCTGACCCTGATTT
>OZSS01000162.1_pt1 | contig 30053 bp, 29 predicted proteins | sample 1779911 | NCBI WGS metagenome assembly OZSS01 (sample SAMEA2603589, study PRJEB24840) | metagenome | biome: Water; feature: Photic zone; material: Seawater sample | place: Mediterranean Sea | collected 2013-11-12 | depth 10 m
GGTGGAATAGCATCGGTGATCTTCACCCACTTTTTTCCATCCCACTGCTGTATGAAAGCAGCTCCTGCACCTTCATGATCCTTACAAGATCCTGAAATTGGAGCAACCATCCCGGTAAAGCCAAGCTCTGCAAGTCTTGCTTCGTCTAGAACAAAGTTTTCAAGACCGATTCTCATGTCTTCACCGGTGATTTCTTTCTTACCTGTTATGTCTTGAGCAGTCTTGATAGCTTCCGCGATAAGTGCTGCGTTCCAAAGGGCTCTGTTATACAAAACACTCCCCGGTCCATCGGGTTCAGTTTTAGTCAAACCTTTGCTTACAACGTACTTGATAACATCCTGAACTGCAGGAAAATCTGTACCTGTTGCGTTAAAAGTTGAACCTTTATACCCTTTGCCAGCTTCACCAACTGGTGCTAAATCAACGTCACCTGCAGCCCACCAGTTCCCAACAAATCTATCCAATGGATATCTTGCTTTTATAGCAGCTTTCACTGCAGTTGGGTTCATAACACCCCAGCCCCACATAATCATCCAATCAGGCTTCTCTTTTCTGACAGTTAACCAATGTGAAGACTGGTTCTGAGCGTCTTTTCCAGCTACTGGAAGAAGAAAGTATTCGAAGCCAAACTTTGGAGCTAATTGCTCGAGAACTGGGATAGGCTCACGCCCATATCCACTTTCAAGAAAAATAAATCCAATTTTTTGATCCTTTAATCCAGTCTCACCATCAATATATTTTAATATTGATGTCATTTGTGAAAAGTAAGATGTAGGATAGTTGAAGGCCCAAGGAAATGTTTCTCCTTTGGCAGCCGCGGACAAGCCGTAACCCATGGTTAAGATAGGTGTCTTATCTTCTGGAGCTTTTGCCAAAATCTGAAGAGTTATCCCTGTTGAGTTAGGTGTATGAACAAGCGGATTTTTTCCTCTGTAAGATTCATAGCACTCAACACCCTTTTCTGCCTTATAGCCGGTTTCACATTCTTCAACTTTAATCTTAACTCCTCCGATACCACCATCTCGCTCATTAAGCATTGTCAAATAATCAACAAAGCCATTAGCATTCATAGTACCGTTAGCTGCAAACGGTCCAACTCTGTATGTCATCACGGGAACAAGCAAGTCTCCAAAACTCATACCAACTGATGTAAACAGAGTGGTAGCTGCAACCAACGCACCTATAATCGTTTTTTTCATCATTTTTCTCCCAAATTTAACGGCCTAAACCGTATTTCTTTTTGGACCCAATTTATTAATACAAAGATTAGCCTGGGCCCATTGCTAACCTATGTTTTCTTTTATCTAGTAGGGGAAAGGCCACAGCCTTAATTTTTGTTTAGCGATCTGCCAAATCCTTGCAAGTCCGTGCGGTTCCACTATTAAGATTGTTAACATTACCACCCCTAACAGTATAGTGGTGAAATTTTCCATTATAAATGCATCTATACCGAATACAGATTTACCATATTCTTTCAGAATAACCGGTACAACCCAAACTAAAATAGCACCAAAGTAGCTGCCGGTTATTGACCCTAAGCCTCCAATGATTACCATAAATAGATATGTAAAGCTGTGGTTTATATCGAAACTTTCAACTTCAGCTGCTCCAAGCCAGAAGAAAACCATGAGGGCCCCCGATATTCCTATATAAAACGAAGAAAAAGCAAAAGCAGAAAGCTTCGCAGTTAAAGGCCTTACACCAATTAATTCGGCTGCAATATCCATATCGCGGATCATCATCCAAGATCGTCCAATCCGCCCTCTAATGACATTTGAAGCCAACCAAGTTAAGACTACCAAAAAAACCAAACAGACGAAGTATCGCGTTAGAGGCTCCGATTTTGCTCCTGTTAAAACAATACCAAACATTTCCTTGTAAGGTACCTCAATCGCACCACTTATATTGTAGTTATATAACCATGCTATCCTTATAAACGCCCATTCAAGAAAAAATTGAGCAGCCAGAGTCGCGACCATCAGGTAAAAACCCTTGATCCTCAGCGATGGAAGGCCAAATATTGTTCCTACAAATGCGGTAACTATACCCGACAGCACTACACAGATAAGAGCATTAAGATCTGGGAATATAGTCATTATCTTATAGCAACTGTAAGCTCCAACCCCCATGAAAGCAGCTGTTCCAAGAGAGATTTGGCCTGCAAAACCTAATAAGATATTCAATCCTAATGTGGTGATTGTAAATATCACAACAGGAATCATAACTGCTGATATTGTGAACTCATAGGATAAACCTGGTAATCCAAATAATGGGATTAGTACAAATGCAATAATAGCAGCTATTGCAATTCCAATTTTATCCTCAAATATTGGGAAGGCCGCTAGCTCTTCTTTGTACTTTGACTTGAACTGACCTGTCTCTCTAAAATACATACTTAAACCCTCTCTATGATTTTATCGCCAAACAATCCTTGCGGTTTGAATAATAGGAAACCTAAGGCAATAAAGTATGCGAACCAACCTTCCACTCCACTCCCTAGAAGAGGGCCCCAATAAATCTCAAATATTTTTTCACCTAACCCAATCATTAGCCCCCCTACTATCGCTCCGGGCACCGAAGTAAATCCGCCAATTATCAACACCGGTAAAGCCTTAAAGCCGATTATCTGCAAAGCAAAAGACACGTCAGATCTTGCACCCCAGAATATTCCCGTAACCAAGGCGACTACGCCTGCAACAAACCACACAATAACCCAAATCTGATTAAGCGATATTCCAACTGAAAGAGCCGCCTGTGGATCATCTGCAACAGCTCTCAGACCTCTGCCGATTTTCGTTCTACTAAAAAAAAGACCCAATGCAACAATTAACAATACCGCTACGATTGCAGCAGAAATGTCCAACATCTCAAAATATACACCACCTCCAAACATGGGCCATTCCAAACTTCCAGTGGGAAAACCGAGTTCTTTATGGATCATTGAGCTTGGGCGACCGCCAAAAATCCACTGGGCTGACCCTATAATGATAAAACTCAAGGCAACAGTTGACATAAATAAGATATTTCCATCAGTGTTAACCAATTTCCTTAATATCAAACGCTCGATTAGCCATGCAAGCCCGTAAAACATAATTAATACGCAAATTACGCTTATCCACGCCGGTATGCCCATTTTATAAAAGCTGATTAATGCCAAGGCTGCCAGGACGACCAAAATAGGTTGTGCAAAATTGAAAACTCCAGATGCTTTGAAAATGAGCACAAATCCAAGAGCAATCAAGCCGTAGAGAGTTCCACTAACAAATCCATCCCACAAAGCCTGAAAGAACAAATCGGGCATGACAATCATTTCAGCAAAGGGCGTGACAAAAATTCCTGTTAATAAATCCATTAGTGAGGTACTCCTAAATATGCATCAATAACTGCTTGATCAGCCTGTACTTCCTTCGGAGTACCGTCTGCCAGTAGTTCGCCGTAGTTCAGCACAACAACTCGGTCAGCTAAATCCATTACCACCCCCATGTCGTGTTCTATCAGCGCAATCGTCGTCCCAAACTCTTCGTTTACGTCCACGATAAAGCGCGACATATCTTGTTTTTCTTCCACATTCATGCCAGCCATTGGCTCATCTAAGAGCAATAGTTCTGGCTCCATTGCAAGGGCCCTTGCTAACTCCACTCTTTTTTGCAACCCATATGGCAGAGACCCCACTGGGGTCTTTCTAATGTTGTTAATTTCTAAAAAATCTATTATCTCTTCACAGCGCTTTCTGTGCTTAACCTCTTCCTCAATAGCTGGTCCGTACCTTAGTAGTTGCCAGAAAAAATTCTTGTTCATTTTTAGTTGTCTTCCCGTCATAACATTTTCTATTGTTGTCATTCCTTTGAACAAGGCAATATTCTGAAAAGTTCTGGCTATTCCTGTTTTCGCTACTTCGTAAGGCTCCATAGAGGGTCTTTTTTCACCGTTAAACCAGATTTCACCCTCCTGTGGATGATAAAAACCATTAATTACGTTTAACATTGATGATTTGCCGGCACCATTCGGCCCAATTATTGCTCTTATTTCGCCTTCTTGAATGTCAAAAGATACATTTTGTATAGCTACGACGCCTCCAAATCTGAGCTTGATGTTTTTTACCTCCATCATCACTTTTTTTTGTTCATTAACCATAGTTACGTATTCCTCTCAATTTTATTCAAGCTGCGTTTTTGTCTTGTTTTTTTACTTCGTAAAGCGTTGCATCCAGAATATTTACCGTGGCTTCAAGATAACCTTTTCGCCCGTCTTCGTAGGTAACCTCGGTTTTCGTCGATACTGAGGTTTTATCAGAATAAAGGGCTGAAACTAATTCAGAATATTTTTCAGAGACAAATGATCTTTTGACCTTTCTAGTTCTAGTTATTTCCCCATCATCAGGGTCAAGCTCTTTGTGAAGAACTAGAAACCGTTTTATCTGACAACTCGACATGTTAGGATCTAGAGCAAGATCTTTATTAACTTCTTCTACATGTTCTTTTAAAATTTTTCCAACTTGCTCGTGGGCAGCCAGTTCCTGATATGAAGAATACGAGATATTATTCCTTTCAGCCCAGTTTCCAACAGCAGTTAAATCTATGTTTAGAAAGGCGACACATGTGTCTCTAGCATCTCCAAAAAGAACAGCCTCTAATATGTTAGGAAAAAACTTTAACTTGTTTTCAACATACTTTGGGGCGAAAAGAGCACCATTTTTAAGCTTCCCAACGCTATTGGCTCTATCAATAATGCGTAATTGGCCAGTATTTTCGTCCATGTAACCAGCATCACCTGTTGCAACCCAACCGTCCTTATCTTTTGTTTCTTTTGTGGCTTTGGGGTTTTTGTAATACTCCTTAAAGGACCCCACCGATCTGTAAAGAACTTCCCCGTTTTCTCCGATCTTAAGCTCTACGCCGTTTATTGGCTTTCCAACCGTGTCAGCATATACTTCATTGTTATTCTGCATCGTTAAAAAAACGCTTGCTTCTGTCTGTCCATAAAGTTGCTTCAAATTTATGCCCAAGCTTCGATAAAAGTCAAAAAGCTCAGCACTTATAGCTTCTCCAGCTGTGTAAGCAATTCTCACATTGGACATTCCCAACATATTTTTTAGTGGACCATAAATTATTATGTTACCTAAAAAGTACAAAAATCTGTCCAAAATGTTTACAGACCTTTTCTCTAAAATATCTTTACCGACTTTTGCTGCATGATTCATAAAAAAATTAAATGCACCCCTCTTTATTGCTGAAGCATCTTGAATTCTTATGTAGACCGATGTCTTTATCCGTTCCCATAGGGGAGGAGGTCCAAGAAAATAACTCGGGCCAACTTCCCTCAAATCTACTTGAAAAGTGTCTGCCCCTTCCGGACAATTTATGCAAGCTCCTGAAGCCATCCCTTGCCCAACAGATAACATGTAATCCCCAACCCATGCCATAGGGAGGTAGCTGAGCTGATAGTCGTCTTTGGTCAACCCATCATGCTGATTGGCATTCATCGCTGCCCCTACTATTGCACCGTGTGTTTGGACTACACCTTTCGATCTTCCAGTAGTTCCGGACGTATATAATAAAACGCAAGTGCTATCGCTTTCAACTTTACTTGTCCTTTCTTGCAATTGATCTTGTATTGAACTAGAGCTTTTCATTCCCGAGTTAATAATGTCTTCATAGCTGTGTAGCCTACTCTTATCGTATTTCCTGAGGCCTTTTGGATCAACATAAACGATATCTTTTAAATTATTCAGCTTCCCAGATATATCTTGAATTTTATCAACTTGCTCTTGGTCGCCGACGATTGCAAAAGCTGCATTACAGTGAGTAAGAATGTATTCCATTTCATCTGCAACAGCGTCTTGGTAAATAGGAACTGGTACCGCTCCAATATGTTGCGCTGCTAATAGCGACCAGTACAAATAGGGCCTGTTCCTTCCTATTACAGCAACATGGTCTCCCTCCTCAACTCCCAGCTCTATCAAACCCTTCGCAAGATACATTACTTGTTCGTTCGCTTCTTTCCAAGTCCAAGTCTGCCATATACCTAAATCTTTTTCTCTATATGCTGGTGAATCGCCAAACTCCGCCACGTTTCTTGCCAGCAATTTTGGCATAGTATCTAGAGCAACGTCACTAGATTGCATGATTCCTCCCGATTATTTTTTTTTTTTAAAGTTTAGGTAACTTTTTTTGATAAAACAACTGTCTAATTTTCACTTGTGACAAAACCACGCAATTTTTGAGCAGTTTAACAAATCCTTCACCTAACCAACACTGCTCTAAAATCGTTAAGGTTTATGCCAGTGGGGCCTGTACAGAAAAGCGAGTTCGATTTTTTGAGAATATTAAATGAGTCATAAAGTTTTAGAGGATCCACATTCGAATAATACTTTCGAAGCACGCTAAATGTAAAACCGTCTACAATTGCCCCTGCGTTATTTCCATTACCATCAATTCCGTCTGTATCAGCTGATAAAGCCGTAACTCCCTCCATTCCCTCAATTGCTTTAGCCAAAGCTAAAGAAAACTGTGAATTTCTGCCTCCTATGCCATGATTTTTTGGAAGTTTTATTTCCACCTCACCGCCAGAAAGTATAACTACTGGTTTAACTACTTTATTTTTAGATCTGGAAACCTCTTGAATCGTTTTTTTATAAAGTTGAACCAATGATTTCGGCTCTCCCTCAAATTGGGATGAAAGCACCAGAGAGTTCATTCCAAGAGTTTTGTTTATGTACTTGGTGGCTTCTTCAAAGAGTATCTTGCTAGAACTGAGACAATATACTTTTTGACCATTTTCATACATTGTTTCATCTCTATTAGAGCTCAGAGATTCTTTTATGTACTCATCTATTTTGTCTCCAAATTTCAGCGTTTTCAGCGAGCCTAAATTTGGTTTTTGTATAAAAGTAGGGCCACTGCCTACAAGGGCAAGCTCGTCCCCTGGGATATCAGATACGACAAGACTTATGATGGGGCAAGGCTGGGTCGCTTTAGCTAATTTCCCAGCCTTTATTTGAGAAAATACTCCTCTGTAAACATTCATCTCTTTGATGGAAAGACCGGATGATAACAAAATTCTATTGAGATGCATTTCATCATCAAGAGTGAAACCTTCTGGGGGGTATGGCAACAATGCTGATGCACCACCCGAAATGCAAAAAATTAATAAGTCCTTTTCCCTTAGCCTCTTAACCTCTCCTACTAAATATTTGGCGGCTTCCAAGCCATGGGACGATGGAACAGGATGGGACGCTTTAAATACTTTGAAACCTAAATCTTCACATTCTTCGTTGTCAGGTAGTATAACTATTCCCTCGGCAACGCCTTTATAATATGACTTGAAAGCCTTAGCGTGTCTTCCAGCACCTTTACCAACCGCAACAAAGAATAATCGTCCCAGTGGTTTTGTGAATTCTAATTGCCTCAACTTAGTCACTGGATCAGCTAACCTAAGAGAAGAAAAAAATATATCTTTCAAAAGCTCTTTATCACTTGAATCTTCTGTTTTTTCTTTATGCATTAGAGCTCTTGAATCTACACCATAGCGCCTGTAGGTTACTGCTCAATTTTTTTAAACATGCTGACCACCATTTATTTCTATTTCCGCGCCAGAAACATAACTTGCTTTCTCAGAACATAGATAAAAAATGGTATCTGCTACCTCTTCTGGTAACCCCAATCGTTTCATGGGAATATCAGCCACTATCTTGTCGGTACCTTCGCTTAATATTGCCGTCTTCACCTCTCCGGGAGCAATAGCGTTTACTCGTACACCCAAAGGGCCAAAATCTTTCGACATTTCTCTTGTCAAAGCCCCTAGAGCAGCTTTTGATGTCGCGTAGGCAGCTCCTGCGAATGGATGAACTCGACTTCCGGCTATTGATGTTACATTCACGATCGCTCCCTTAGCCCTCAAAAGTTCTTCCTTTAATCCCCTCGCAAGAATTACAGAGGCAAAAAAGTTAACATGGAAAACCTTTCCCCAAATACTAAGGTCGGTTCCTAAAGTGTCTAGCCTTTCTCCATCATCACCTTTTGGAGATATCCCAGCATTATTGACCAGCGCATGTAATTTACCATCTAGTCGTTTTTTTACTTCATCGATCGCTTCTAGAGTATTATTGGGATTTGATAGGTCTACTTGAACGTGATTTTCTTCCCCACCAGGCCAAGGACATTTCGGGTCAAAAGCTTGTCTAGAACATGTAATGACGCGCCATTTTTCTTCAGAAAATTTTCTAACTGTGGCATGGCCTATCCCCCTACTTGCTCCCGTTAAGAGTATTACCCTTTGCTCTGAATCCTCGACCATTTTTTATCCCCTCAGGAACCATATGATAATTCCGATAGATTTAGTCAGATTTTAGCACCTCTATTTAAAAGTATCAAGAATATCATAAATTCTGGAATTCAATTCTTGACAGAACACTATCAATTTTGTCGAACATTTCATGTATTTGGCGCTTTTCAATAATTAAAGGTGGACAAAAACCCAAACTATCACCCGGTAAAGCCCTTAAAATAACACCAGATTCCTGTATTTTTTGCTGTATTTTTGCTGCAACTTTCCTTATTGGATCAGGTTTTTTATTAGTATTTGGCTCGGCTACGAATTCTATTGCGCCTATTAATCCTAATGCCCTTGCATCTCCAACAAAACTGTATTTTTTCAGGTCTTTGACCCTTTCAATGAAACTATCTTTTACCTCATTTACATGGTCCAGAATGTTTTTTTCTTCATAAACTTCAAGAGTTCTAAGCGCAACAGCTGCTGACAGCGGATGAGCAGAGTATGTGAACCCATGACCAAAAACGCCGAGGCCAGAGGCCTGCTTTTCGATCTCCGAGATTATATTTTCATTCATAAGTAACGCTGATATAGGTGCATATGCGCCTGACAGTGCTTTAGCGCATGTTAAAATATCTGGTTTCAGATCAAAGGTTTCAGAGCCCCACATGTTTCCGGTTCGCCCAAATCCACAAATCACTTCATCTACTATAAATAGAATATCATGCTTCTTTAGTAAAACTTGAACTTTTTTAAAATAATCGTTCGGTGGTATTATCACTCCTCCTGCTCCCATTACAGGCTCCGCTATAAAGGCGCCAATGGTATCTGCTCCCTCTTCAATTATAAGATCATGAAGCTCTTCTAGTAGTCTATCTACAAACATTTCTTCATCCTCATTCTCATATTTATCTGCAAAATAATGAGGAGAAGAGGTATGCCTAATAAAATCTAGCGGCAAACCAAATCCGTCCTGTGCATAGGGTAATCCTGTTAAACTGCCTGCAACCATGGTAACACCATGATAACCACGCTTACGACTGATTATTTTTCTTTTTTCTGGACGCCCTAGTGCGTTTTGGTAGTACCAAACAACTTTAATCGCAGTATCATTGGCCTCTGACCCAGAATTGCAAAAAAAGGCTTTATCTAAACCATCTGGGGCTATTTTTAATAGCTTTTCAGACAAGTTTGCAGCTACTTCTGGTACTTTTCCTGCAAAACTGTGGTAAAAGGGAAGCTTTTCCATTTGCTTGGTCGCAGCCTCAATAAGTTCTTTATTATCGAACCCAAGTGATGCACACCATAGTCCACTCATACCTTCTATAAATTTAGCACCCGTATTGTCATAAACATATACGCCCTCTCCCTTACATATTACATGCGGCCCAGATTCCTTTAAAATTTGAGGATTCGTATATGGATGAAAATGGTTTGCAAGATCTTTCGCTTCGATTGAATTAACTACTTTGTTCATTTTGCATGCCCCCAAAAAACTTGAATTAAAAAACTAAAACATCACCCACAGGGTATCAGAACATCACCCTACTTATAAGAAGTTTATTTTTATGCCTTGAGAATAATCGAATGTTGAGATTATTTTTGTTTGTGATATTCCTGATCCAGGCCGATTAATTTATTTCGAATAGATAGCTGAAATGTTTACACTTAAACCATTATTTCTACTTGTATTTTTTTTGACTGCGTTAATGCAAAATGTAGCATTCGCGCATGATAAATCTGATAAGATACTCGCAAAAAAGATTTTTGGGAACTTTACGAGCCCAACACAATTATCTTCCGAGAGCATTGGTAGGCATAATAAGGGCTGTCTAAATGGGGGCGTTGAGTTGCCCATAAAGGGAGAAACATGGCAACATATTAATTCTAAAAGAGGCCGTAATTGGGGCCACCCAACACTAATTGACTTCACTAAGGAACTTTCAGTTAAAGCTACTCAGTTCGGATGGAAGGGCCTTTATATCGGAGATTTAGGCAACCCAAGAGGCGGTCCAACCCCTTACGGACATGCCGCTCACCAAGTTGGATTGGAAGTAGATATAAAGTTTAAGAAACCAAAAAGTTTGAACCTTTCTATAAACGATAGTCATAATGATCACAGATACGGCAAACCTTCTTTTAAAGAACTAAATGTGGTTGCAAAAAATCAAAAAAATGTGAATTCAAACTGGACCCGAGAACATATGGATATTTTAAAGATTGCCGCAAAAGATGAGAGAGTTAATAAGATTTTTGTAAATGCTGCAATAAAAGTATGGATGTGTAAAAATGCAGGATCCGAGGACAGATCATGGCTCATGAAGATACGCCCTGAACGAGGTCATAGCGAGCACTTTCATGTAAGACTGAAATGTCCGGAGGGATCGGCTAATTGTGTCAATACACCGCTCTGGAACAAGTATAAAAATATAGATGGGTGTGATAAGCAATTGGCTTGGTGGGTTACCGATAGGCTGAAACCAAAAAAGAAAGTCATTAAGAAGAGTGTAAAAATAAAAAAGAAATACAAATGTTCCCACGCTAGGTGCTACTTACCTGAGGATCTGCCAAATTCCTGCCTTAGAACAATGCACATTAAAAATTAGCGTTTAAATTAATTGCGACAGAGGCTTTCAAGTCCTCCATTTTTTAAGAGGCTAGCAGGAGAAAGCTTTTTGTTTATCTCCTGTTTATAGAGACCATCGATAACTTCGACAAGGTTTGATACCCGAATGAATTGATCTCCACCACAAATCGCGTTAAATTTTTGATCGACTAAGCCATTACCAGTGAAAACGAGGTAACCATCCCATAACCCTGTCATATAAGCTGCTTTAGATTCAGTGCTTAATGTTTTCCAGTTTCCGTAGTTCTCAACGACAATAAAAGGGCCGGAGCTTAAGCAGCAAAAAAGGGTTAGGGTAAAAAGCTTAAAAATTAAAAGTTTACTTCGCAACTGCCTTGTCAGCCAAAGAGTATACTGGGTTATCTTCCCCGATTTCGTTGTCTCCCGATTTTTTTTCCTGCTTGGAAATACGTATAACCTTACCATTAAAGTTAGCACCTGTCTCAATAGAGATCTCGCTATGTTCAATGTCTCCTATAACTGTAGATCCAGCATCTAGTCTAACTAAGTCCGATCGAATGAAGCCTGTGAAGTTGCCTTGAATAGTGATTGCCTTAACAATGATTTTCCCATCAACTTTTGCGCTTGGGCCAAGCGTTAAATTATCACCTAGTATATCACCCGAAGCTTTGCCTTCAATTAAGAGTTCCCCTTTAAAGTCAATTTTCCCTTTGATAACAGTATCTGAAGAAATCACAGAGCTAGAATTTGTAAAATTGTTCATCGTTGCGCACCTAACATTTTTATTGGGAAAATACACTAAAATTATATTAAATCAAGGTTTATGGAGGTCTTCCGACAACTCAGATACTTAATCATAACTTATCAATTCTTTGTCTTCCTGGGTTAGATTGGTAAGCCTTATGAACTTGTTTTGTTATTTCATTAATCTCTTTGATCGTTACTCTTATAGTAGGCACACCCAATTTTTGAGCAGCTAACCTTCTAAAGGCCCCATAACTATCGTACATCTGTATCAATTTTTCAAATTGGTCTATCAAGTCATTTGCTTCCACGTCGTCTTTTTGTGATGGCTTGACTTCCATTCCTACTATCTTTCGCTGTCTGCCTATTCTGGGTGTGGGTACCTTGATCATCTCTTGGATATGCGATATATATTGTTGTGACCTCACAGCATTCCATACCGCTCTCTCCCCATCTCCTGAATTTAGAGCCGTGATTGCCGTCATTGCATAAATTTGTGCTCTTTGAGCGTAACTGAGAACCTTGCTAGTCTTTTCATCGTATTCGGCATTTTCTGGGATTGCGTTTTCGTAAATCATGGAACTTAAATCAGAACTATATTCTTTTCTTGACCACTCTTTTAGGTTTGGTGATCGTGGATTTTCTTTTATGGCACAGCAGAACTTAATTATATCGTACAGATCCTTAGAACCCTCTTCAAGGACGTCGGATGTAATTTTTTTGTCTCTATTGACCAATAAATCGCTCTTAGACATCTTCTGATCTACTGTTTCTTTCATTTGCCCATGTTTAACTATTTTTGTTTTATTATTTTCAAGTTATAAAGATTTCTGCAATCTGTATACCATTTCATGTTTTTTTATTAATTTGCCATAAGATAAATTTTTGTTTAAAAGCATCAAGAAAATAAATTTGTTGACTTATAGGTTCCATTTTACGATAAACTTATGAATTGACGCTAGGTAAGCTTAGACTGGGTAACAAAATGTCATTTAAAAAAGATCGCAAAGATAATTGTGGTATTTCCACTGCACTCTCTATATTGGGAGACAAGTGGACGCTGTTAATTGCTAGAGATATCATGATCGGAAATCAAAATTTTGAGTCCATTCAGAATAATCTCAATATTTCTAGAAACCTGCTGACGGAGAGACTTAAGGCAATGGCAGCTAAAAAATTAATCAGACGTTATGTGCCGAGCAACAAGAAGAGAGCTGTGTATGTTGCTACGGAACGATGTAATGATCTAGTAAGAGTTTTCCTTTCGCTTTCTCTTTGGGCTGACAAATGGGTGCCCGATACAAAACGGGCAAAAATAGCAGGAGTCATTGATGAGAAGGTGACCGAAATTGGTCTTAAAGTGATACCTTTTGATAAAGATGAAGAAAACAAGGATCTAAAAATGTCAATCAGACCTTTTCACTAAATTTACTGCTCTTGTTTCAGAAATAATTTAAATAAACAATCGATAAAATTTCAATAACCCTTAGCTTATCATCGCTCGTATTTGGTTTCGACATTGAAAGATTTTCAAGCACAACTATGTAAGTGCAAAGACTAATATCCTTGTTACCAAAAAAAAGTTGAAGCTAATGCATAACCACATCATAAAAATTAAGGGTATTTCAAAATCATTTCATACAAACTCGGGATCCACCGAACTTTTTAATGGGGTCAACATTAACTTCTGTTCTTCAACCAGCTACGCTCTTATAGGAGAAAGTGGTGTGGGGAAATCAACGCTATTACACATAGCTTCTGGACTTGAAAAGCCTTCAAGTGGTGAGGTATTTTTTGGAGAGAAAAGCTTCTGGAGCCTTAAAGCTTCGGACCAATCGCTTTTAAGGCTAAACGAAACTGCTATCATATTTCAACAGTACAATTTGATACCATGCCTTAATGTTAGGGAGAATATAGAATTTCAATCTAGGATTAATAATAAGTATGATAGAGAGTATGTCAGCGATATCATTCGGGACCTTCAACTAAGCAAATTACTGGAAGAATGGCCTGAAAACCTGTCTGGGGGAGAACAGCAGAGAGTAGCAATCGCTCGGGCATTAGCTGCCCAACCCAAGATTTTGTTTGCAGACGAACCGACTGGAAGTCTGGATGAAAAAAACTCTGAGCTGGTTTTAGATATGCTATTAAATATTAATAAAAAATATAATACCGTCCTAGTGATGGTAACTCACTCTCTTTCCATCGCTTCAAAACTAGAAGTATGCCTGGAGCTAAAATCAAAAAAAATCGGATAAAAATGAAGCAATTTTTATTGATACTAAAGGTTATACTGGCAAATTGGAAAAAGACAAAAGGGCAACTCATTTTCACCATATTGGGTATAGCAATAGCTTCCACCTTGTGGTCAAGTATAGACATTGTAAATAATCAAACGATAAAAGCGCAAAAACGGTCGATAGAACTTTTACAATCCGCTTTCAAACCCATTATAATTGACAAAGAGTTACCATATGTCAGTCAGGCAGATTTTGTAAAATTGCGACTAAATGGATGGCTCATTAATCCTGTAATTAAAGCAACCTTAAGCAACTCTGACATAACTATTCTAGGTATTGATTTTCTCGCAGATTCCAAAAACATCTTTATAAGTCAAAATAATCTTACGACTAGAAATTTTTTGGAAATCCAAGGAAATAGTGATGATTTAATATTCGGCTCCAGTAAAACATTTAAAAGATTGAAAGATCAACTTTCTAATTTTTCTAGGATAGAAAACGAGCAATTGCCTGCTAATACCCTTATAGGTGATGTAAGCACCGTACAACGCCTTTTAAACATGGAAGGAAAGTATACATATTTCGAATATATTGATCGGAGTTTAGGCTCCCCTCATAAGCTTATGCTTAGAAATTTAATGTTAGTCGATGACAATAGTGCTGGTGAGTTCGAGTTTATTTCAGAAAGCTTTACGTTTAATATAAGGGCCTTTGGTTTTCTCTCCTTTTTCGTTGGAATGTTTATCGTATACACTAGTGTAAGTATGGCATATGACCAAAGAAACCTCACAATAAAAATTTTGAAGGTGATTGGGGTGGAAAGAATGCTTATCAATCTGTGCCTTGCAATAGAGTTACTTTTAATAGCATTGTTTTCTGGCTCGCTTGGGGCATTTGGCGGTTTTCTACTAGCCCGAGAACTTCTTCCTGATATAAATAATACAATCTCGACACTTTATAACAGTCCCGTTGATGGACAAATTGATCTTTCAGTTAGCTGGTTCTTGTATAGCATATTGATCGCTGGAGTGGGCACGTTATTAGCTTGCTTAAAGGCAATTCTTAAACTTGATAATTTAAACCCAATAGAGCGCTCAAATAATAAGAGGAATTATTTGGGGGAAAGACGCTCGGTGTTTATTTCAATAATACTGTTACTTTTTATCTGCATTTCTTACTATTTCTCAATATCCTCCAGTAATAAAATTGCCAGCTTTCTATTTCTTGGCGCTATAATTGTCGTTGGTTGTTTTATATTACCATTACTTATCAGACATTTTTTGTCTCTTATTGCAAAGTACCTTCCAAGAAATTACACTCTATCTTTTTGGCTTCTTAGAGACACCCAAAAATTCGGGGCACTTCTTCTCGCGGGCTATATTGCTTTTTTTTTAGCTCTTTCAATAAACGTCGGTGTTCATGGAATGGTAACAAGTTTTAAGTCAACATTTGTCGAGTGGTTGGAGAATAGAATATTCGCTGACTATTATATCAATATTTCAAATGAAATGACTTTAAATAAAATAGAGGCACTTGTTAAAAAATATGATGGAGAGACGTATCCGATTATCAAAAATGAAGGAACTCACGTAAATAAGCCTGTCGAGATATATGGGTTCAAACCATCTATGACTTATGAAGAAAATTGGCCTCTAATAGAGTATACTAAAGATGCTTGGCAAGAAATTAGGAATGGCAAGATCATCTTTATAAGCGAACAGTTTTCTATCAGAGAAGCTATAAAATTAGGCGATGTTTTAGAGTTAGAAATTGACGGTAAAAAACTAGATATTGAAGTGGGTGGAATTTACGCAGATTATGGAAATTCTCGTAATCAATTGATGATGCAACTTAAACTGTACAAAGAATTTTTTTCATCTCAAATACCCAATACCATAGCAGTTAAATTTGATAACAGAAATAGTTTGAGCTTTTTCGATGACTTAACAAGCAATGTTGAAATTGTTAAAGAAATGATTATAAACCCCCAAGAGGTAAGAAAAATTTCTTTAGAGATTTTCGATAATACATTTAGAATTAGCTTTCAGCTGGCCTTGATCACCTTATTTGTTGCTTCTTTCACGCTTTACACCAATTTAATAAGCGTAAATAGTATAAGAAAAAAGGATCTGACACCCATTTATCTACTTGGCTTTTCTACTAAGCAGGTTTTACGATTAGAAATATTGAAGATATTTATTTTAACTAATATGGTAAGCCTCCTTTCAATAGGTATGGGCATAGTTATAGCTTTTATATTGTCAGAGATAATTAACCCAAATTTTTTCGGTTGGAGAATACCTATACAAGTTTTTCCAGACTATTGGCTACAAATCTGGATTACAGCACTAACGGCCTCCCTTTTTTCTACAATTTTATCTCTCAGACGCTCAAATGTTAAGCCTCCGTCAAATTTTGATACTAAAAATTTTTAGATTGTTATGCATATGAAGGTATTCGGATTTTTCATTTGTTTATGGTTAATCAGTTATAACTCTATGGCTACCGAACATGGCAGCCAATTCAATGCAGCTGATCCAAGCTATCAAATTACTTTTCCAAGAGACCATGGAGCACACAAAAATTTTAGAATTGAGTGGTGGTATTTAACTGCAAACCTTAAGTCCGAATCCCTTGGGAACTTAGGCATACAATGGACATTGTTCAAAAGTAACCTCAAACCATTGTCTAGGAAAAAAGATCCTGAACAACTTACTGGGTTCTGGATGGCACATAGTGCTTTGACCACGGGAACCTCGCATTACCATGAAGAGCGCTTTGCAAGAGAAAACAGTGGACAGGCAGGAGTTACATTGGATCCCTTTAAAGCTTGGATCGACAATTGGAGTATTAAAGGAGACAATAAACTCAGAAAGATCCAACTAGAGTCTAGCGGTGTTGACTTCTCTTATTCTTTAAACCTTTCCACTAAAATGAGCCCAGTGCTGCAAGGTGAAAGAGGTTTTAGCAAAAAATCTAAACAAAGAGCTGCTTCTCATTATTATAGCCAACCATTCTATTCGGTGAAAGGATGGGTGATTTTAGATGGAAAGCGACATTTTGTAGAAGGAGTAGGCTGGTTAGACCGTGAATGGTCAAGTAACTTACTTAACCAAAACCAACTCGGATGGGATTGGTTTTCGTTACATCTTGATAATGGAGAAAAAGTAATGCTTTTCAAAGTGAGACATAATAACGGAGATGATTTTTTATCCGGGTCATGGGTTAACAAAGATGGAACAAAAAAATCATTGAGTTCCTCTGACTTCCAACTACAAGAGACAGCTTATTCCATAGTTAGAGGGAAAAAGGTTCCCACTAAATGGAAAATCTCTATTCTTGGCAGTGACCCTTTAACAATCAAAACTAAGGCTGTAAACGTTAACTCTTGGATGGCGACCAGCTTTCCGTACTGGGAGGGGCCAATTTTATTTAGTGGCGATTTATCTGGTGTAGGTTATTTAGAAATGACGGGTTATTGAAAAGGTCAAGCTGCCTTCCCATCTAAGACCTTATCTACCTTTTCTTGTGCTTTTCTTTCTTCAACTCCATCAACAGCAGCTATTTCTCTTGTTAGTCGCTCTAAAGCCGCTTCGTAAAGCTGTCTTTCGGAATATGATTGCTCTCTTTGCTCGTCATTTCGATGCAGATCTCTTACCACTTCCGCAATTAATATAAGTTCGCCTGAATTTATCTTCTGCTCATAATCTTGAGCACGTCGAGACCACATCGCCCTCTTGACCTTTGCCTTTCCACCTATGACCTGCAAAGCCTTCCCAATGGTGTTTGGACTAGACAATTTTCTCATTCCAGTGGATTCTATTTTATCTTTTGGAACCTTTAGGGTCATCTTATCCTTATCGAAGGTAAGAACATACATTTTAAGTTCAAAACCAGCTACATTTTGTATTTCCTCATCGACAATACGGCCAACGCCGTGTGAAGGGTAAACAACAAAATCATTTATCTGAAAATCGTCTTTTGATACTTCACTATCCATTTGAAAGTCACCATTTTTCTGAAAAACAGATAGGTAACACATTAGAGAAAAAATAGCTAGTTAAATTAATCGCCTTCTCCAGGTTTCTCAGAAAAGAACTTTTCAAATTTTTCTGGCTCACCATCCATTTTTTCTGCATCCGGTAACGGGTCTCTTCTTATTGTAATATTTGGCCACTGCTCAGAATATTTTCTGTTAAACTCAACCCATTCAGCCGCGTCTGGTTCTGTGTCAGGCTTAATTGCATCTGCCGGACACTCAGGCTCACATACACCACAATCAATACATTCATCAGGGTGGATTACAAGCATGTTTTCCCCTTCGTAAAAACAATCCACTGGGCAAACATCGACACAATCCGTATACTTACAACCTATACACTTATCGTTGACTATGTACGTCAAATGGTTCTCCCTAAAAATTCCTATTCATATAATAGGAGTTAATTATCGGAAAGAAAGTGTAATTTTTCTTTAAGAGCCTTTAAACTCCTTCTAGCCTTTTTGTCTGGTTTATATCTTGTTTTGGCCTGAAAAAAAGTTGCATCTTCGCTACTCTCTTTGGATATTACTCTGTAAAAGTTTCTAGCTTTTTCGAAAGAAACCCTCTTTACTGCTATTTCTTCAACCAAGATTTTTTTTACCACTAAATCTTGTTCAATAACCAATAGGCTTCCAATACAAACTGGAGACGCAGGCTTAGTTACCATTTTTCCAGATAGACGTACTAAACCCTTTTTTATATTTGAAGCCGCTAAACTTCTCGTTTTATAAAACCGAGCCGCCCATAACCACAAGTCTAATCGACATTCGGATAAATAGGGTTTTTCAACGAAGGTCAATTTTTAAGTAAAACCTTTAAGGAAGAGAAAGGTGAGTCAGATATCACTGTTTTATTTTTTGTCTTATTATTTTCTCTGGGTCTGCTTCCCTTTTTAAAGGTGCCACCGCTTTTCAATTTTTTTACACTTTTGTTTCTTGACTGTTTTTTAAACATAACCTTATAGAGCCCATCTTCCTTCTCAATCGTTATCACCTCGTCCCCTTTTGTAAACTTCTCGTATTTTATCTCAAATCGAAGGCTTTTTATAAGCGCTGTAAAGTCTTCCACTCCTAATCCAGTAATCGACAACATAGTTGGTTGGATTGCCATCCATTCATCCATTGAATGTTCTTTAATCAAGAAATAGAGGCGTTCTAGCATATCTATTCTTATAGCTCTACGACCAGCCACAAAAAACCCTGCAACCAAATATTGCTGCTTAGATATATGATTGTCATATTCAATAGTAACGAGTCCAGGAGGAGGCTTAAGTACTTTCTTTTCAGTAGCATTATGGAATGCGTTAAATAAACAAATTCTTACTTTAGATGCCTCTGGTTTAAGAAGTGTCGCATCGTAAATTGTTTTATACCCAAATCTTATTCCGGACTTTTTAAGTTTGGCTTTAATCCCATTATCAATATCTTTGTATTGCTCTAAAACCTCCGATTTCATAACTACACCCAGGTTGTTATAAAAAATATGTAAGAGTCCCGAGGCCGCTCCAGTAAATTCACGGTCATTCCTAAGGTTTAATAGATTGGGCATGAAGGTCTTTATTTTATTTGCGATGAAAATATCCAGCTTTCTTTGAATTTTTTCTATTTCACTTTTTTCAAGCTCATCTGACTTGATTAATTTTACCTTTGGTGCGAGTATATCGAAACCTTTTTCTAAGTAACCAACCTTACTGTCGAGCCAGATTACTTGTCCATTAGCATCGAGTACTATGTCATTCTCAGAAGTTTCATAAAACATCTTTACTAGTCCTAAAAGATGCTGTTGCAAAAAAGGTCTTACAACCTGCATTAGCTTCTTGCTCTCTTCTACTGTTTCTCCACCAGAAAGATTAAAGACAAAACCATTCATTCTGCCAAATAGGTGACCCTTTATATAAACGCAATTGTCCTCTCGCAATTCAAAATCATTTTTATCAAAATTTTCAACCATTCCCTTTTTTATCAATACTGACCTCCTGAGGTCAACAAATCGTTGCGTAAGTTTAAGATGTAGGGCATCAGATAACTTGTCTTCAACATTTCTGGTAAAACCAACAAAATAGTCACTATCTAACGACCATTTGTTGATGTTTGCAACAAATGACCAAGTTCTGATAAAGGCTAATCGCTTGGATAGGACGTCTATATCACCCTGTATATTATTTAGCCGATCTATTTCGATTTCAAGCCATTCTGAAGGAATGAACCCTGAGGTTCTTATAAAGTCAAAAATTTTTATTACTAGATTTGCGTGGTCTTGATTGGAAATTTTTCTAAAGTCAGGTATTTGACACCCCTTCCATAACAATTTAACGTCGTCTTCTTTCAGCTCTTTTAATAGCTCTGGGTTGTTTACTTTTAGAAATTTTAAAATACTTACATCAGATCCATCTTGAGCGCGTTCAAGATAATTTTGACTCGCCATTAAATCAAGCGAGTCGATGAGTGAGCCAACATTATCAAACTCTAGTTTAGAATTTCGCCACTTTATTTTTCTTAGCATGGGGAAGACGTTATCCTCAACTTCATTGATTAAAGTCTCTCCTATCCCCCTTAAGCTTCCAGTTTCACCGAAGAATCCGTCTGAAGTATAACGTCCTGCGCGACCAGCAATCTGAGCAACCTCTAATGAGTTTAGCGGTCTGGAACTGCGTCCGTCAAACTTGTGCATAGCTGCAAAATAAACATTATTTATTGACAAATTTAATCCCATGCCTATTGCATCAGTAGCGACTATATGGTCAACATCTCCGTTTTGATATAACTCAACCTGTGCATTTCTTGTCTTTGGGGAAAGTGCTCCTAAAACTACCGCTGCTCCACCTTTAGAAGTTCTTAATTGCTCAGCAATCTCATAAATTTTGTCGACTGAGAAGTCGACCACTGCTGACCTTGGGCCCAATTTAGAAATGTTCTTCTTTCCAGAATAACTTAACTTTGAAAGCCTCTCTCTGCTTATTATCTCAATATCAGGTATTATAGTTTTTATTAAATCCTGTATTACAGCTGATCCCAAAAATAGCGTCTCAAAGCTCCCACGTGAATTTAATAATCTGTCAGTAAATATATGTCCTCTTTCTGCATCAGCACATAGTTGAATTTCGTCTACTGCTACAAATTCAAACGTCTGCCCAGTAGGCATTGCTTCGGTTGTGCAAACCCAATATCGCTCATTTTTTCCTCGTATTTTTTCTTCCCCCGTATTAAGCACTACATTATCTGCTCCTTTTAATGAGACAAGCCGATCATATATTTCTCGTGCGAGGAGCCTTAAGGGTACTCCTATTACACCATTTTTGTATGACGACATTCTTTCTAATGCATAATAAGTTTTGCCCGTATTAGTGGGACCTAGAATTGCCCTGCACAAAGAAGACCTATTATTGCTGTGTTTGAAATTCATGGGGAAATAGCTTATAGTTATTTGATAAATGATTTCCAGGTATGTTGTGGGATGTAGCTCCTGAGTCGCTGCATTATAACAACTCTGGAAGCAAAAAATAAAATATAATTAAAGAAAGAACATTATGAGTGAAATATTAGAAAAAGCTGTTGTAGCTATAAATGAAAAAATGGCTGGTGCAACTTTTGATTCAAGTGTTAAGTTTAAAATTGAAGAGGAAGGCTCTATCGTTGTGGATAATGAAGGAGTTAGAGTATCTGATGAAGAAACTGATTGTACATTAATTGCTTCACTGGATGTTTTCACAAATATTCTGGATGGTGATATCAACGCGACAGAGGCTTACATGACAGGGTCACTTAAAGTTGAGGGTTCAATGAGTGCCGCTATGGAGTTGAGTAGTATTCTAGCCTAAAGAACTTATGAAAAACAAACTCAAGAAACATATGCTTGAGAATGGGCAAACCACATTTAGGAAGTCCAAGGACGGAAAAAATTTACGAATTGTATTTTGGAAAGCCCAAAAAGTTAACGCCTGCGGAACAGTTTTTTTTTTAAATGGCCATCGTGAGTTCATAGAAAAATATTCAAAGACATTTCAATTTTTCTTAAAAAAAGGTTTTAACGTGATCACACTTGATTGGAGAGGTTGGGGGCTTTCTGATAGACCATTTCCTTCAAGACCCAAAGTTCAACATATTTACAGTACAGAAGAGTATCAAATGGACTTAGATGTGGTGATTGCTCTAGCGCAAGAAAAAAACTTAGCCAAACCATGGAACTTAGTTGCTCACTCCTTGGGCTGCTTAATAGGTTTGAGGAGGCTTATTTCAGACCCACGCCGTTTTAGTAAATATATTTTCTTATCTCCTCTCTGGGGTAATGTACGTTTAATACCAAGACCATTTCAAAGATTGCTTTTAAGGTGCGAAAAAATACTTCAATTTTTGAGTTTGACAGAGATTATTCACCAAAACCCAAAAAGTTATAAACCATATTCTTTAACAGTGAACTTCAAAGAAAATACACTTACTTCTGACAAAAAACAATTTGATCGATTGCAAGCGATATTAAGAGAGAATACTGAACTTCACAGCGGAACACCAACCCTAGGTTACTTAATTGCAATTTTGAGGGAGATTAATGTTCTAAATGCAGTTGATTTACCAAATAAACAGATACTGGTACTGCTGGCAGTACAGGAACGAATAACTGATAATGATGCGGTGCTTCGCTTTATTAAAAGACATGAATTTATAAAAGTAGAAAAAATACCAAAAGCTCAACATGAAATCTTGATTGAAAAAGAAGAGATCAGAGGAAAAGCACTATCATTAATGCATGCGTTCCTTAAAGCGTCATGACAAGTCTTAACTATTAAAAACTTTTATCAACTGATCATGAACTCGAGGATCTCCAGAGGCTATAACATCGCCTCCTGTTAATGGATAAGAGCCATCAAGGTTGCTAACGATTCCCCCTGCAGATAAGACAATCGCTTCGGGAGCTCTAATATCATACTCTTGAAGACCAAATTCAATTACAGCGTCAATACTTCCATCAGCCAGCATAGCATACGCGTAACAGTCTATTCCGTACCTTTCTAACTTAGCAATATTCATTATTTTATCTAAACCAGTCTGAAAACGCTTGTTCGATATTACGGGTGATGACGTAGCCACAACAGCATCACTAATGTCTTTACACTTTCTTACACTGAGAGATTGTGGATTATCACTCATTACGCCCAACTGTTTAAAACTTTGGCCAAAACCACCCCAAAAAATCTCACCTGTAAATGGCTGGTAAATTACGCCTATAATGGGCTCATTATGTCTAACCAAGGACAATAATATGCCCCATGTTGGAATACCTGAAATAAAAGCTTTTGTTCCATCTATAGGGTCAATAATCCACGTAAAATCAGTTAAACCCTCTTTCTTCCCAAACTCTTCACCAACAATTGCGTCATCTGGGTACAATTTTTCGAGCATTTCTCTCATTTTTTTTTCTGTTAATTTATCTGCAACAGTTACTGGATTGAAGGCATTTTCTTGTTTATTTTCAATAATCAGCCTTTGTTTAAAATAACTATTTGTTATTTTTCCGGCCTCCACAACGATCTTTCTTGCGTCTTTTAACAGACTTTGCTTCTCATGTTCGGTAAAGATTTTAATTCCACTTTTCCTATATCGGCTATTCACTTTGTATTTTTTACCATTTTTTTAATAATTTTTAATCATATATTCATTGAATACTTGAAAAAATAGCTTATTTATCTGTATATTGAAACAACCATTAATAATTTAGGGGTCAATAAAAATGGCAGAATATCAAACTGCAAAATCCTATGTAGACTCATCCCAGGCCATAGACATGGGCTTAAGAGCCCACATGAACAAAGTTTATGGACTAATGTCACTAGCGATGTTGATAACTGGGGCCGTAGCTTACGCTGTGGGCACCACACCAGCATTAGTAATGGCGATATTTGGAACGTGGCTACAATGGGTTGTAATGCTAGCTCCTCTTGGAGTAGTTTTTATGTTTAGTGCTAAGATTCACAGCATGCGTACCCAGACAGCGCAACTGGTTTTCTGGATATTCGCTGCGTTAATTGGACTATCAATTTCCTACATTTTCTTGGCATATACAGCAATATCAATTGCGCAAACTTTCTTCACAACGGCGGTTGCGTTTGGTGCTCTCAGTTTGTATGGGTATACTACAAAGAGAGATTTATCAGCGTTAGGTAGCTTTTTGTTTATCGGTTTAGTCGGTATTATAATAGCGTCTATCGCAAACTGGTTTTTTCAAAGTCCAGTTATGCATCTTGCAATTTCCGCGATAGGAGTATTGATATTTGCGGGATTAACTGCGTACGATACTCAGAATATTAAAAATACATACTTGCAGTATAGATCATCTTATGGTGAAGAGTATGCGGAGAAAATGGGTATCATGGGAGCTTTGTCTCTATATCTAAATTTCTTAAATATGTTTATGTTTCTTCTACAGTTTATGGGAAACAGAGACTAAAATGCTTTGGGGGTGGTAATAAATTTATATATTATTACCGCCCTACTTTATCTTACCCTCTTTATATTCGACGTGCTTTCTAGCTACTGGATCAAATTTTTTAACAACCATTTTTTCCGTCATGGTTCTTGAATTTTTCTTTGTAACGTAAAAGTGCCCTGTGTCTGCAGTCGAGTTAAGTCTGATTTTTATTGTAGAAGGTTTAGCCATCTTATAATTCCTTATTTTCTTACTGGATATTAAAACTAATACAATTAGTCAATAAGCATTTTTTAGCTTATAAAAATAAAATCAGAAGAGGCTCCGTGTTTAAAAAAGGGAATTCCTTTTTTATTTGGCCCATCCTTAATAATCTCTTTGATCTCGTTCAGGACAACTTCGGTTATAAAAGGTAGGTTTAGGCTCTTAACCTCATTAATGTCAATCCAGTGTAGATGGCTTAATTCAGTTGAGGCAGACGAAAAGTCATCAAGATTCCCGTGAACATTCTCAGCTCTACATATAAAAAAACGTGCATCAAATCTTCGTGGTCTTCCTGGAGGCGTTATAGCTCTAAATACATATTCCAGATTGCTGGCATCAGGTAAGTAACAGTCTTTACAAAAATCCTCCCATCCAGGACTTATCTTCTCAACTGTATCTACCTTGGCGCATAATCGTAGCCCAGCTTCTTCCCATAACTCTCTTATTGCCGCAACGCTGAGTTCCTTGGCGATTTTCTTTTCTGAGTATTGATGAAGTAAATCGACACCTTTTTTATCAATACTTTTAAACAACTCAACATTAGTATCATCTTCATCGACAGCACCCCCTGGAAACACATATTTACTGGGCATAAAAACTGCCTTATTTCCTCTTTGGCCCATCAGTACGTAAGTGCTGTCTTTTTTTTGCCTTAAAAGGATGACCGTTGCTGCGTCACGAATTGGTACTTCTGCGTTTTCATTCATCTTTTACAATCTTTCACATATAATTTACTTAACTATTGTATTGCATTTTTCTGTGTCTAGCCTACAAAAAAGAATAATTTTTGAACTTATTTAAACTAATGACACCAAATACAAAAAAACAAATATCAGGTCTAAATATTGATCCTACTCTACCACTAATGATTTTTGATGCCGATGAAGTGCTTGTTCATTTCGCTGAACCTTTCTCTAATTACTTAAAAAAACACAACCATCGATTACATCTCACAGGCTATCGCTTAGATAATGCAATAAAGAAATCAGAAACAAATGACGTAGCTGATCCGGAAACAGCAAAAGATCTTGTGTGGGGATTCATAAATGAAGAAACAAAAAACCAACCGGCTGCAAAAGGAGCTCCAGAGGCATTAAAGAAACTCCAAGAGTATGCACAAATAATAATCTTGAGTAATGTTCCGCATTCTGTTCATGATGATAGGGTACTGAACCTTAAGAGCATTGGCATGGATTATCCATTGATAAGTAATGAAGGCATGAAGGGGCCTGCAGTAAAGGAGATTCTAAAAGACCATAAAGCGGAGTCTTTTTTTATTGATGACAATCCCTATCAAGTGGAAAGCGTATATAACGACAACCAAGACACAGTATGTGTTCATTTTTCAGTTTGTGATTTGGTAAAACCCTATATGCCTAAAGCGGTAGGAGCATCTATTGAGCCAACTTCATGGGACGATTTAGTCTCAAAGTTAATTGACCGTTTAAAAGGCTGAAGATATTGAGAATCAGAGGCATTATCTTTGATAAAGATGGCACTTTATTCGATATTCAAAGGTCGTGGTCAGAGTGGGCAAATGTTTTTGTTACCAAATTTAGCAAAAAGCATGATCTAGAAATAAAAAAATTGGCTGATGCGATACACTTTGACTTAGCTTCTTCTAAATTCCTAAAAGAAAGTATTTTTGTACATGGCTCAGTAGATGAAGTAGTAGATGCAATTTTCCAACTATTTCCCCAAATACCAAAAAAAGCCATCCATCATGGATTATTTGAAAACTCTAGTGATGCTAAACAAGTACCCTTAACCGATTTACATAAATTATTTTCTAGCTTAAACGCAATTACTTTTGGCTTGGTAACAAATGACAGTGAACATAACGCGGTTAATCATCTTAAGCAGCATAATTTAACTCAATATTTCAATATGATAATCGGCTATGATAGTGGGTATGGGTCTAAGCCAGAATCTGGTCAATTAGAGGCTTTTTTAAGGAAAACAAATTTTTTACCCCAAGAAGTTTTAATGATTGGCGACAGTATTTACGACTTAGTTGCTGCAAATAAAATAAACATGCCTTGCCTTGGCGTACTGTCAGGAACTGCTAATGAAAGCGATCTAAGTGCCCACACGCCATTCTTGATTGAAAGTATTGATAAACTTTACGAATGGCTCAAAAATACTTCTCTTTAAAACTAGATAGATTAACGTAGAACACGACGAAAGTTTGATGCACCACCCATGTCCACCATAATCCCAGCAGAACTATACCCCTGTGTTCGAGAGACAGATAAATAGTGAGGCTGCTAGCACTAATTTTAGCAATCAGCTAATTTTTGTTAACAACTCGTCCACTGATTTTTTTGCATCTCCATAAAGCATTCTACTATTTTCCTTATAAAATAGTGGATTTTCAATCCCAGAATAGCCAGTACCTTTACCACGCTTTGAAATAATCACATCCCTAGCCTTCCATACTTCAAGAACAGGCATTCCAGCGATAGGGCTGTTAGGGTCGTCTTGAGCTGCAGGGTTAACAATAATTCGAACCTATAACTATTACAACATCTGTTTCAGGGAAATCTTGATTTATTTCATCCATTTCAAGCACGATGTCATATGGCACTTTCGCCTCAGCCAATAGAACGTTCATATGACCAGGCAACCTACCAGCCACAGGATGAATAGCAAATCGAACGTTTTTACCTCTATTTCTAAGACGCTTGGTAAGCTCTGATATAGATGATTGGGCTTGTGCAACGGCCATGCCGTAGCCGGGAACGATAATAATCCCTTTTGCGTTTTCGAGCATACTGGCAACAGAATCATTATCAGTAGCGACCATTTCTCCCTCTATGTCGGCTAATGGTTCACCACCGCCTCCCCATCCTCCTAATATGACGGAAACAAAATTTCTGTTCATCGCTTTACACATTATATAGGAGAGAATGGCTCCGGAGGAGCCGACCAGTGCTCCAGTAACAATAAGCAAGTCGTTCCCCAGCATGAAACCAGTGGCTGCAGCGGCCCATCCTGAGTAGCTATTTAACATCGATACTACAACAGGCATATCAGCACCACCGATGGCCAAAACCAGATGAGCTCCTATAACAAAAGCGATTAAAGTCATCGCTAACAATGTCCAGATGCTTGTTTGATCGAGGTATGTCCAGCCCAAATCATACAGGTACATCCAACCAAGAACTAAACATACAACTACCATTAGTATATTTAGAAAGTGCCGACCCGGCAAAATAACAGCTTTTCCGGTGATACTTCCGGCAAGCTTTCCATATGCAACTACAGATCCTGTAAAAGTAATAGCCCCAATAAAAACCCCAAGAAACACCTCCGTATCATGGATCACCTTATCAGCGCCAAAATAAGATTTCATAGGATTGATTTCCTGGTTTAAACCGATAAACACGGCTGCTAAGCCAACAAAAGAGTGCAATGCAGCGACTAATTCAGGCATGCCTGTCATTTGAACTCTCTGGGCAACAATCAACCCAATAATTGAGCCCACAATAAGGCTTGGAATTAAATACTGAGATAAGGTCATTTCTGGTCCCAAGACAGTAGCCAAAATAGCTATAGCCATTCCTACAATGCCGAACCATACACCTCTCTTAGCCTTTTCTTGATTACTTAACCCTCCTAAAGAAAGGATAAACAGTACGCTTGAGCCGATATACGCGGCAGTTACTAACTCTGTACTTAGCATAGGAGGACCTCTTAACTTTTTTGAAACATGGCGAGCATTCTCTTGGTAACAAGAAACCCACCCACAATATTTATCGTTGCAATCAAAACTGAAACACTAGCAAGTACTTCCACTACTAGATTGGACGACCCTACCTGTAACAGTGCTCCCACAACAATTATTCCAGATATCGCATTAGTCACTGCCATCAGCGGTGTATGTAATGCATGACTCACATTCCAAATTACCTGAAAACCAACAAAGCAAGATAATACGAAAACTATAAAATGTTGCATAAACGCCGGTGGGGCATATTGGCCTAAAAGACCTATAATCATACCTCCTAGGATTAACATTCCAACTTGAAAAGCGCCAGCCTTTCTAACCGCATTAGCTTCTTCTGTTTTTAGTTGCTCTGGGGTCCTATCCGATACCTCTTTGTTTTTTGTGGTTGATACGGCTTTAACCTTAGGAGCTGGAGGAGGAAACATTACTTTTCCATCATGTGCCACAAGAGCCCCTCTTATAACGTCGTCCTCTAAATTAATAGCTACTTTTCCATCTTTTTCTGGGGTCAGGTCATCAAAAAGATGTCTAATATTATTTGCATAAAGAGATGATGATTGCTTAGCCATCCTACTCGGAAAATCTGTGTAACCGATCACCGTCACTCCATTTTTAGCTACGATTTTTTTATCTGGCTTTGTTAGATCACAGTTCCCGCCCTTTTCAGCTGCTAGATCGACGATTACTGAGCCGGGCTTCATCTTAGCTACCATATCTTTTAACCATAATTTTGGGGCATCTCTTCCAGGGATCAAAGCGGTTGTTATTAGTATATCTATATCAGCAGCTTGCTCGCGGAAACATTCTAATTGCTTTTTTCTGAACTCAGGACTTGAGGGTGCCGCATAACCTCCCTCGGTTGAACCGCTTTCATCAAAATCCAGAAACAAAAACTCGCCCCCCATGGACTCAATTTGTTCTGCGACTTCTGGCCTTACGTCAAATGCTCTTACAACTGCGCCTAAGCCTTGGGCCGCTCCAATAGCTGCAAGTCCAGCAACTCCCGCTCCTATTACGAGTACCTTTGCAGGTGGCACTCTGCCAGCAGCTGTTATTTGGCCTGTGAAAAATCGGCCAAAATTATTAGCAGCCTCTATAACTGCTCTATAACCAGCTATGTTAGCCATAGATGAAAGGGCATCCATTTTTTGAGCTCTGCTGATCCTTGGAATCATATCCATAGAAAGAGCAGTCACCTTCTTCTTGTTCAGTTCCTTCACAAGTTGAGGGTTTTGTGCCGGCCAGATGAATGTTATGAGAATCTGCCCTGCCTTATATTTTTTTATTTCAGCAGAAGTAGGTTGATTGACCCTTATCAATGCCTCACTGTTTTTAATAACATCTCCTAAAGATGCCAACACTTTTACGCCAGATGATTTATATTCGGCATCAGTGAACCCAGCTCCAACGCCTGCGCCCTTCTCAATTAAGCACTTATGTCCTAACTTGGCTAAAAGTTGAGCGCTTTCTGGTGTAAGGGCTACACGGTTTTCATCTTTTTTATTTTCTTTTAACGCACCAATAATCATAATTTTCTCGTGAGTTTTATAATTTCATTTTTAAATATCTCAGCATCGCCAGGAGATAGGTTCTTTTAGACAAAAAACAACAAGAAAGTCAAATGCTAAAAGTCAGTGATTATGACTTAGCAAAAAAATAGATCGAATTGCTAATTAAATTGGAGCGGGCGATGAGATTCGAACTCACGACATTTACCTTGGCAAGGTAACGCTCTACCCCTGAGCTACGCCCGCA
>OZSS01000165.1_pt1 | contig 29544 bp, 27 predicted proteins | sample 1779911 | NCBI WGS metagenome assembly OZSS01 (sample SAMEA2603589, study PRJEB24840) | metagenome | biome: Water; feature: Photic zone; material: Seawater sample | place: Mediterranean Sea | collected 2013-11-12 | depth 10 m
AAGGCGGCACCCAGATTCGAACTGGGGATAAAGGATTTGCAATCCTCTGCCTTACCACTTGGCCATGCCGCCGAAAAAGATTCGATTGAGTCTTTTTATGATCTTAACAGTAAGGTGTCTCATTCTCTATTATTTATATGCAACGGTCATGGAGAAGATGTAATAGCATCGGAGATAATAAAAAGATTATTAAAAAAAATAAAAAATAAAAATATTGAAGTTTTGCCGTTAGTAGGAAATGGAGATGTATTTAATTCCATAAAATCAAAGAATTTTCGTAAAATAGGATATTTAAAAGAGCTGCCTAGTGGAGGTTTTAGTAATCAAAGTCTGAAGGGATTTGTGCTTGATTTGTTTGCAGGATTTTTAATCGATAATTTAAGAAATTTTCTACTTGTAAAACAGAAGTCAAAACATAAATGCAAAATTATCGCAGTAGGCGATTTCTTGCCATTACTCTACGCTTGGAGTTCAGAATGCGACTTTAGTTTCATTGGAACCCCAAAAAGTGATCATACTTGGAGTAGTGGGCCAGGTTGGGATTTAAGCGATTTTTATCATAAGTTGAAAGGCTCTGAATGGGATCCATGGGAAATGTTTTTAATGAAATCTCCAAGATGTAAAAATTTAATTATGAGAGATAAAATAACAGCTAATAATTTGTATAAAAAAAATATTGATGCAAAATACTTGGGTAATCCAATGATGGATTTTGTCAATGTAACAAATGATAAGATATCAAATATTATTTCTTTTAAAAGGATTATTTTATTAGTTGGCAGTAGATACCCTGAAGCTCTTAAAAATCTTGATAATTTTCTAAATTGTTTGCAAGATTTTGATTTATCAAAGGAATTGGTAATACTTTTGCCTTTGAGTATTAACGCGAATGTGATTCAAATTCAAAATTATTTAAATAAATATGGTTTTATAAAACAGAGTAAAGTTAAATTTCTTATTGATGAAGATTCAGTATGGAAAAAGAAAGATCAATATCTAGTGATTGGAAAAGGTAAATTCAATTCATGGGCCAGTATGGCAGAAGTTGGTTTGTCTAATGCAGGAACTGCTACAGAGCAAATTGCTGGCCTTGGAATTCCATCTCTTTCTCTACCGGGACCTGGACCACAATTTACAAAATCATTTGCAAAAAGGCAATCAAGATTATTGGGAGGTAGTGTTTTAGTTTGCAAGAACAAAAAAATTCTTTTAAAACGTTTAAGTTTACTTTTGAAAGGAAAAGTTGATAGATTTGAACAAGCAAAAATTGGAAAAAAAAGAATGGGGGAATCCGGAGCAAGTAAGAAAATCGTAGATGCCATAAACCTTAATTTGTTATCTTAGTAAATGGCACTAGCTTATTAATTATTAATTCTTTTATGTATCCAATAAATGATCGTCAATATTTAAAAATTTGTGCAGAGATTGCAAAACTTATGAGTATAAGCTTATCTTCTGCTAAAAAGAAAGTAGAAATTCAAATTGCAAAAGAAGGCTCGAAAACTATCCAAGAAAAAATACAAGTTGCTCAAAATGTTTTAAAAATTTGTGAAAAAAATGATGGAGATAAATTAAGTTCTTCAAGAATACTTGATAAGCTTATGGAAACCCTTGATGGTGAAGATAATTTTTTAACTGAAGATTGATTCTTAATGTTCAAATATATTTGAGAATTTTAGTATGTCTAAATCAGCATGTAGAGAAACTGTTTCGAAACATTTTTGAGCTAATTCATATCTATTCTCTCTTTCTAAGATAACTTTTAATTTATGCATAGCTTCAATTAAATATCTAACATCATTTGCTGCATAATCTAATTGATCTTTTGTTAAATCTTCTTTGCTACCCCAATCACTACTTTGCGAGCTTTTGTCCATTTCTATACCTAACAATTCATTAATTAAATCCTTTAAACCGTGTTTATTTGTATAAGTTCTTGCCAACTTACTAGCAATTTTTGTACAAAAAATATTTTTTGTATTAATTTCAAGATTGCATTTTAGAGCTGCTACATCAAATCTCGCATAGTGAAATATTTTAGTAATTTTGTCATCTTCAAGAAGTGTTTTTAAATGAGGTGAAGAAGATGTATTAAGTTCGATTTTTATACAGGATGTTCTTTTAAATTCATTGCATATTTGTACTAAACAGAGTCTATCTCTTCCATGAATTAAACCCATTGCTTCAGTGTCAATAGCTAGGTAGGATGATTTTTTATAAAGATTGTATAAATCTACTGTTAAATCGTTATGAAGAAGATCAATATTTTTATTTTTAATAGTCATTTATAATAGGTATTTAAAGAAATTTAAGATTTTATTTAATTAAGAATTTTTATATAATAGGAATATTTTACAGAATAATTCTAAAAAATTAGAATATGATGTAACTTTAATTTTTATTCTCAAGTTACTAGAAAAAATTATTTAATGTCATATTCCTTAAATTCAACATTATTGCTGACAATTCTCTTGGCTATAGGATTATTTTTTTTTCTTAGGGCTTCCAGTAAAGATAGAACAACCATCGTTGAAATTTCATCTTCTCAGCAGCCAATTAAGGTTTTAAATGGTTTATGTGAATGGCTTAATTTGAGGGGATGGAAGCAAACAGGAGGAGATTTTGAACAAAGAATTTTAATATTCAAGGGTCAAGTTGTTTCTAGTAAATTCTTAGCAATTTTTTTAGGTTTTCTTGGCGGTTTTGGTTCATGTGCTTTGGGATTAGTAATTATTCAAATATATCCTGAATTGGGTTGGTGGCCTATTCTTTTGGGATTAATTGGTGGACCTTTGTCTGGAATTGTTTATTTTAAAAAATCAGCAAGAGAGGAGAAATTTGAATTAAGGTTGATCAACAAAAATGAAAATGATTCAACTTTTATGAGACTTAGAGCCCATAGGGATGAATTAATCTCTTTAGAAAATGAACTTGGAGAAAAACTTCAATTGAAAAGTGACGGTTCTTTATTTAAAACACCTATTTAAGATACTTTTAAATTTTATTTGATAATTTTTAATCAAAAATATTGTTCTCTATACAGAATTTCTCTAAATCTTTATCGTTTAACCAATCTTGGGGTTTTGTAAAAATTGATGTGAGAAATTCCTCTCGAGAATTCTTTCTAGCTTTATATCCATATTCCCATCTAGCTAAAGGCGGTAAGGACATTAATATAGATTCAGTTCTGCCATTTGTTTGTAGTCCAAAAATTGTCCCTCTATCCCAAACTAAATTGAATTCGACATATCTACCTCTTCTATATAGCTGGAATTCTCTTTCCTTCGATGAATATGTTTGAGAAGCTCTTTTTTCAATAATGGGCAAATATGAAGGGAGGAATGCCTGCCCACAGTTTTCCGCTAAAGAAAATAAATCATCCCAATTTAAATTAGATCTGCCAATATTTTTTGAAGCTTTTGATGCTTCTCCATTTTGATTATTTCCTCTATAAATATTGCCTGAACCATCTTGATAATCATAAAAAATACCTCCTATGCCTCTCGATTCATGTCTATGCTTCAAGAAGAAATATTCATCACACCATGGTTTGAAAACTTTATGCAAATCTTGATCAACTTTCTCACAAGCTTTTTTATGTTCATTATGAAAATTCCGTACATCAGAAAGATAAGGATAAAAAGGGGTTAAATCTGCACCTCCTCCAAACCACCAAACAGGACCAGCCTCGAAATATCGATAATTCAGATGAACTGTAGGAATATAGGGATTCTTAGGATGCAAAACCATAGAAGTTCCCGTAGCGAACCATTCATGACCTTTTGCTTCGGGTCTTTGAGAGATTATAGATTGAGGTAATTCCTTTCCCTGTACTTCCGAGAAATTAACACCTGCTTGCTCAAAAATAGAACCATTTTTCAATACTCTAGATCTTCCACCGCCACCTTCGTCTCTTAGCCAGGATTCCTCTGTAAATTTTCCTTTGCCATCTATATTTTCAAGTCCTGAACAAATTTTGTCTTGTAGAGTTAATAAGAGATTTTTAGTTTTTTCTCTCGAGTTTTTAGGAGGTTCTTTCAACATGTATTTAGTAAATCTTGAAGAAAAAAATTTTTTTGGTTAATTATAAGTTTCTCTTTATAATTTCTCTTAGGGGGTCCTTATTGCCTATTATTTGATAGTTCGACATAGTTCTTAATCTTTTAAACAGTCGACTACCTTTGTCAAAATATTTAAAAATTTAATGACCACAATAGAAGATGCGAATTTTGCTTTACAAAAAGTTCTAGATGCTGGATCACAGAAAAATGTAATTGAATTAGCTTGGATTAAAAATGTAAGAGTAACTATACCGAGAGTAATCGTAACATTATCATTACCATCGTTTGCAAATTCTCAGAGAGATAGAATTGTACAAGAGGTTAGAGGAGTACTACTGGATTTTGAAGATATTGATGATGTTCAAATAGAGATAGATAATAATCCTTCCAAAACAGAATCTCAAAATCAAAGTAATGCTCCTGAGTTGCAGAAGATTGATGGCATTCAACATATCATAGCTGTAAGTAGTGGTAAAGGTGGAGTTGGAAAAAGTACCATTGCAGTTAATCTCGCTTGTTCTCTAGCTAAATTAGGCTTAAAAACTGGTTTGTTAGATGCGGATATATATGGACCTAATACTCCCTCAATGATGGGAGTTGCCGAACAGAATCCAAAGGTTACAGAAGGTAGTGGCAGTGATCAAAGGTTAATACCAATAAATAAATATGGAATTTCATTGGTATCAATGGGTTTCCTCATAGAAGAAGGTCAGCCAGTTATATGGAGAGGACCAATGCTTAATAGTATTATCAGACAATTTTTGTACCAAGTTGAATGGAATAATCTTGATTTTTTGGTTATTGATTTGCCTCCAGGAACAGGAGACGCTCAAATATCTCTTTCTCAATCTGTACCTATTTCTGGAGCTATAGTTGTCACTACTCCTCAACAAGTATCTTTGCAAGACGCAAGGAGGGGATTAGCAATGTTTAAACAACTCGGAGTACCTTTACTAGGTATTGTAGAAAATATGTCAGTATTTATTCCGCCAGATATGCCAGGTAAAAAATATGCAATTTTTGGTAAAGGTGGTGGGCAAACATTAGCTAACGAAAATGACTTACCATTGTTAGCTCAAATTCCTATTGAAATCCCTCTCGTTGATGATAGTAATAAAGGCGTACCAATCTCAGTAAGTCAGCCAAATATAGAAAGTGCTGTTGTATTTGGTAATTTAGCTCAATTAATTAAGAATCAATTTGTTGATAGTTAATTGATGTTTAAGAGAATTTCTTTATTAAATAAAAGAGGATTTTTACAAAAAAAAGAAAACTTTGATAGAGGTTTTTTATTTACTCCACTACTTATAATTCCTCTGTTTTTGGTCATTATTTCGGGTTTCTTAATAAAAAGTATTCAGGGTGATCTATTAGTATCGAATTATTTAAGTCATATCCTAACTGGTTTTTTATGTTATTTTTTAGCATTTTTTATTTCTTATATACCCTTAGAGAGAATTAGAAAGTATATAGTTCCATTTTATTTGTGTACTTTAATATCCTTATTACTAATTTATTTTTTTGGGATTTCAGTTTCTGGAGCCCAAAGATGGCTAAACTTGAGCATCTTTTCTTTTCAGCCTTCAGAAGTAGCTAAACTTAGTACTGTATTAACTCTTGCTTTAGTACTCGATAAAAAAATAATTCTAACAATAAGAGATTTAGTATTGCCCTTATTAGTAGTAGTTATTCCTTGGTTATTAATTTTCTTTCAGCCTGACTTAGGTACCTCTTTAGTTTTACTTGTTTTGACGAGTGTGATGCTCTATTGGTCGCAAATGCCCATAGAGTGGATTTTGATATTGTTATTTTGTATTATCACATCTATATTTTATCTAACCTTACCAACTCTTCTTATTTTCTGGATTCCAGTTATAGGATATCTTGCTTATAGATCTTCAAAAAAGAAAATTATTTTTTCTGCTATCGCTATTTCGTTCCATTTATTAGTGGCAAAACTGACACCAATTTTGTGGCAATATGGCTTAAAAGAATATCAAAAAGATAGATTAGTTTTATTTTTAGATCCAAATAGAGATCCACTAGGTGGCGGATATCATTTGATACAGAGTCAAATTGCAATTGGTTCTGGAGGATTATTTGGGACTGGTTTGCTACAAGGTAAGCTGACTAATTTGCAATTTATACCTGAACAACATACTGATTTTATATTCAGTGCTTTAGGGGAAGAATTAGGTTTTGTGGGGTGCACTATAGTTTTATTTTTGTTCTTTTTTTTGATAAAAAAACTTATTAATATTGCATCAATTGCTAGGACTAACTTTGAATCTCTAATTGTTATTGGAATAGCCTCAACTTTTTTATTTCAAATAATTATTAACTTATTTATGACTATTGGATTAGGACCAGTTACTGGAATTCCCCTTCCTTTTATGAGCTATGGTCGAACGTCAATGGTGACTAATTTTATATCTATTGGATTTGTTTTATCTATATTGAAACGTTCTAGATCATTAAGAAGTTGATGAAATCACAAATAACCATAAAAAAAATTCAAGAGTTTTTAATTAAAGGAATTCAAACCATATATGTTGATGATGATACATCCAGAAGAATGTGGTGGGCTTCTTTAGAAGTTATTCAAAAAGAATTCCTATCTCAGAATTATAAACAGGGGGGTATCTGGATCTCCTCTCCTTTGCCGGCTTTTAATGATAAAAAATTTTTAAATCAACTTCATGGATGGCTTTGGTCTCCTGAGGGGTTTCCATACTTTCAAAATGAGAATGCAGGTTTTTTACCAGTCAATAATTCAGAAAAGATAAAAAAAGATTTCGATTTATTTAGTAATTATAAAGTCTTAAATCTTTGTCAGGAAGATGGCTATGAACCTTTTTTGATGATAATCACCCCAAATTTTCAATGCGTACTATCAATTGTAGGAGAAAAAGATAAGAAAATTCTATTAATGAAGTGTGATGAAGAAAGCCTAAAACTATCAATTGAATTAATGCATGCAAAATTAAATCAAGAAAATTATGAGGAAGGAGTAAAATTTCGTAATGCAATAAATAATCTAGGTAACCTTAATATTAACAAGCAATTTGAAAAATTATTTTGGCCAATATTATCGGCAAAATTAGCAAATAATACGCCAAGTCATAATATACAAAATTTTGTGAAAAATGATGAAAAAAATGTGCAAATAACTGAAGCAAAATTATTACGTGCAATTTCTCATGAAGTAAGAACTCCTTTGGCAACAATAAGAACTCTAATAAGTTCTACTTTAAAAAAATATAAAATGGATGAATCAATGAGAAATCGTTTAATTCAAATAGATAATGAATGTAATGAACAAATTGATAGGTTTGGTTTAATCTTTAATGCAGCAGAATTAGTAAGTAATGAAGTGCCATCGTTTAATAACTTGGCGAAAATTAATTTAGCCGAAATTTTCAAAAAGCTTGCTCCTTTTTGGAATAAACAATTAAATCGTCGTGGTATTTCTTTGAAGATAGATATCCCCAAACAACTTCCACAAATTTTGAGTGATTCTGAAAAATTAGAATTAATGTTAAGAGGATTAATTGATAAAAATACCAGAGGATTAAAAGAAGGTAGTACTTTAATTTTAGAATTAAGGCCAGCTGGTCAAAAGCTCAAACTTCAACTCAAAGTACAAAAATTAGATAACAATCAAGAAGAAATTCTAACAAAAGATAATAGTTCTGATCTTGGTCCAGTTTTAAATTGGAACCCTCAAACTGGAAGTTTACAACTTAGTCAAAATGCCACTCAAAAGTTGTTAGCTAGTTTAGGAGGGCATGTCACACAAAGACGTGATACAGGATTGACAGTATTTTTTCCCATTTCAGATGCAAAATGAAATGAGAATTAAGTTAAACATATATTAAATAATGTAGAAAATTTCTTGTAAATTTATAATTTTGCAAAATATGAATGCTAGTTTCTTATTAGAAATAACTCAAAATTTAGGATGACTGAAACTTTAGTTGGTCAATTTCCAAAGCATATAGGAAGTACTGGGGGTTTATTAAACTCAGCAGAAACCGAAGAAAAATATGCAATTGTATGGAAAAGTTCAAAGGAACAAGCATTTGAATTGCCCACCGGTGGAGCGGCTATTATGAATGAAGGAGATAATTTAATGTACTTTGCAAGAAAAGAACAATGCCTTGCATTAGGGACACAATTAAGAGCCTTCAAACCAAGAATTGAAGATTTTAAAATCTACCGAATTTTTCCAGGTGGCGATATTGAATTTTTACACCCAAAGGATGGTGTTTTCCCTGAAAAAGTAAACGAAGGAAGAGAGAAAGTAGGTCATAATCCAAGAAGAATAGGTGAGAATCCTAATCCAGCTGGTTTGAAATTTACAACTAAGAATACTTTTGATTAACTTCCCTAAAGTTGATATAAAAGAAGAAAATAATTATAATTTGGGCTGGCATTATTAATATGAACAGCTCACAGAAAGATAATTTTTTAAAGGCTTATAAAGAAGGTAAAAATTTTATACCTATAGTTGAAACTTGGCCCGCAGATTTAGAGACTCCATTGTCAACTTGGTTAAAATTATCCTCAAAAGATTCCCATGGTGTTTTTCTTGAATCTGTTGAAGGTGGGGAGAATTTGGGTAGGTGGAGTATTGTTGCTACTAAACCTCTTTGGGAAGCAGTCTGTTATGGAGAAGAAATAGTTAAAACTTGGAATAATGGCAAAACTGAGACACATAAAGGTGATCCTTTCGATATTTTAAGAAGTTGGACAAAGGAATATAAGTCAACCATGCTTGATGACTTACCATCAATTGGACAGTTATATGGCTCTTGGGGTTATGAATTAATAAATCAAATAGAACCAAGCGTTCCAATAAATGAAATACCAGAAAACAACATCCCCTATGGTTCCTGGATGTTTTTTGATCAGTTAGTTGTTTTTGATCAAATAAAAAGATGTATTACTGCAGTCGTTTATACAGATACAACTTCTTCAAAAGAGTGCTTAATTGAGGAGTTGTATCTAAATGCAGTTTCTAAAATTCAGAAAACTAGAAATTTAATGAGAGTTCCTTTGAAAGAAAATGAGTTTTTAGACTGGAATGAAAATGAGAATTTGAATTTAGATCTAGAAAGTAATTGGGAGAAAAAAGATTTTGAGGATGCAGTTCTCTCTGCAAAAGAATACATAAGAAAGGGAGATATCTTCCAAATAGTTATAAGTCAGAGATTTCAAACTCAAGTCAATAATGATCCCTTTAATTTATATAGAAGTTTGAGGATGGTTAATCCATCTCCATACATGTCATTTTTTGATTTCGGCTCATGGTATCTGATAGGTTCAAGTCCTGAAGTAATGGTTAAAGCAGAAAAAAATAAAAATAGTCAGATTGTTGCAAGCTTAAGACCAATAGCTGGTACAAGACCTAGAGGAATTGATAATCAACAAGACTTGGAATTAGAAAAGGAATTATTAAAAGATCCAAAAGAGATAGCTGAGCATGTAATGCTAATTGATCTTGGGAGAAATGATCTTGGAAGAGTTTGTGAAATTGGTACTGTCAAGGTTAAGGATTTAATGGTTATTGAGAAATATTCACATGTTATGCATATAGTCAGTCAAGTTGAGGGAATCTTAAAAAACAATGCTGATGTATGGGATTTGCTCAAAGCATCCTTTCCCGCTGGGACAGTAACTGGCGCCCCAAAAATAAGAGCTATGCAATTGATTAAGCACTTTGAAAAAGATGCTAGAGGACCTTATGCTGGTGTTTACGGTTCTGTTGATATTAATGGTGCATTAAATACAGCAATTACGATAAGAACTATGATAGTTAAACCCACAAGAGATGGAAAATATGATGTATCAGTGCAAGCAGGAGCTGGAATAGTTGCGGATTCTTTCCCTGAAAATGAATACCAAGAGACGATAAATAAAGCAAAGGGAATACTTAAAGCATTAGCCTGTTTGGATAAATAAATGAGTCAAAATAATCTTTATAAGGGTTTTGAGGTGGAACTTTTTACGGGTTCTTTAAATTCTCATATTGGTGTTTCGGCTGAAATCGAGAAAAAATTTCCTAATTTTGTAAAAGAGCCAGATAACAGAAACGTTGAATACATAACAACGCCTGAAAAAGACTATGGTTCTTTATATGAGAAATTAATAACTCCAAGAAAAAAGTTAAGGCAGTGGCTAAATACAAAAAATTTAACAATCATTCCTTCATCCACTCTTTGTTTTAAACACGATATTCAATTTCAAAGATCTGATATTGACAACGTCTATCATCAATTTATTCAAGATAATTATGGAATATCTATTGCAACTTCAAGTGTCCATATAAACATAGGAATAGATGATTTAGATAAACTTTTTGCAGCTATAAGACTTATAAGATCTGAGGCTGCTCTATATTTATCATTAAGTGCTAGTTCACCTTTTTTAAATAATAAAATTACGAATAATCATTCTCAAAGATGGATCCAGTTTCCTAAAACCCCATGTAGAGTTCCTTTTTTTGTAAATCATAATTCTTATATCGACTGGATAGAGGAAAATATATCTAATAAAAACATGCAAAATATTAGGCATTTTTGGTCGTCAATCCGACCAAATGGTCCTCAAAGACCTTTGATTCTTGATCGTTTGGAATTAAGAATTTGTGATTTTGTTCACGATATTAATTTGCTTTTAGGGATAACGGCCATGATAGAACTAAGGATTTTAAATCTTTTTGAAAATATAAATACCTTAGATCCCATGAATGCTAGTATTTTTTCTATGGATGAGTTGTCAGAAATATGTGATCAGAATGAAATTAATGCTGCTAAAGATAGTCTGAATTCAGAGTTAATTAACTGGCAAGATGGCAAAAAAGTTATTTGTAGAGAATGGATTCAAAGCTTATTATTAGATTTATCATCCACAGCAGAAAATTTTGGTATGAAACATCTTTTAGATCCCATATATAAAGTGCTTGAAGAAGGCAATCAATCTATGAAATGGATCAATCAATATGAAAAAGGGCTTTCTATTGAGCAGATAATGAAAATTTCTATCGAAGATATGATTAGGAGTGAGGCCTAGAATGTTTGATTATTTAAATAAACTTTGATCTGAACATTTTCACTTGTGACATAATGATTATATGGAATCTTTTCGACAGATAAAAAATAATAACGTGGATCTGATAAGTAAGAATGATCCACTAGATAAAAATCGTCTTTTAATTGAAGATCTCTGGGAATCTGTGCTCAGAGAAGAATGCCCACATGATCAAGCAGAGAGATTGATACAGCTTAAAGAATTAAGTTATTCAAAACAAATTGATGGTGACAGTTCGAAAACTTCTAAAAATGAAATAGTTGATATTGTAAATTCTATGGATTTAGCAGAATCTATAGCAGCAGCACGGGCGTTTTCATTATATTTTCAACTCGTGAATATATTGGAACAAAGAGTTGAGGAAGATAGATATATTCAAAGCTTTACCAATAAGGATGTTCAAAAATCGCCCGATAATCTTGATCCTTTTGCCCCAGCATTGGCTAGGCAAAATGCTCCAGTAACTTTTAGAGAATTATTTTACAGGCTAAGGAAATTAAATGTACCACCAGGAAAATTAGAGGAGTTATTGCAGGAAATGGATATTCGTTTAGTTTTTACTGCACATCCGACGGAGATCGTAAGACATACGATTAGACATAAGCAAACAAGAGTAGCAAATTTGTTAAAAAAAATACAGATTGAGCAATTTATAACAAAAGAAGAAAAAATTTCTTTAAAAACCCAATTAAAAGAGGAAGTAAGACTTTGGTGGAGAACAGATGAATTGCATCAATTTAAACCTTCAGTTTTAGATGAAGTTGATTATGCCTTGCATTATTTTCAGCAAGTTTTATTTAATGCGATGCCTCAATTGAGGGGCAGGATCGCTGAAGCACTTACCGAAAATTATCCAGATGTTCAGTTGCCCTCAGAATCATTTTGTAACTTCGGTTCATGGGTAGGATCTGATAGGGACGGTAATCCATCGGTCACACCGGAGATAACATGGAGGACTGCTTGCTACCAAAGGCAGTTGATGTTGGAAAGATATATTATTGCGACGTCTAATCTTAGAGATCAATTAAGTGTGTCGATGCAATGGAGTCAAGTCAGTTCCTCCTTATTAGAGTCACTCGAAACTGACAGGGTTAAGTTCCCTGAAATATATGAAGCTAGAGCTACAAGGTATAGATCAGAACCCTACAGATTAAAATTAAGTTATATTTTAGAAAAACTAAGGTTAACACAAGAAAGAAATAATTTATTAGCTGATAGTGGGTGGAAATTTGACTTGGAGGGAGAAACTGATAACAAAAATCTAGATAAAGTTGAAAACTTATATTACAAGTCAGTAAACGAATTTACTTATGATCTCGAACTAATTAAAAATAGCTTGATTAGTACAGATTTAACTTGTGAGTCAGTAAACACTTTACTTACTCAGGTTCATATTTTTGGATTTTCTTTAGCAAGTTTAGATATTCGTCAAGAGAGTACAAGGCATAGTGACGCTATACAAGAGCTTACAAGTTATCTTGATTTATCTGTTCAATATGACCAAATGTCTGAGGAAGAGAAAATTAAATGGCTTATAGACGAATTAAATACAAAAAGGCCTTTAATTCCAACTGACGTTAACTGGACAAAAACTACAGAAGAAACTTTTTCAGTTTTTAAAATGGTTAAGAGACTACAGCAAGAATTTGGAAGTCGCATTTGTCATTCTTATGTAATTTCAATGAGTCATAGTTCATCTGATTTGCTTGAAGTTCTCTTGCTGGCAAAAGAAATGGGACTTCTTGATCAAAATTCACAAAAGTCAAAATTATTAGTTGTTCCTCTTTTTGAAACTGTGGAAGACCTTAAAAGAGCACCAGAAGTAATGGAAAAGTTGTTTAAATTAGATTTCTATAGATCATTATTGCCAAAAGTAGGAGAATCTTTTAAACCTCTGCAAGAATTAATGCTTGGATATTCTGATAGCAATAAAGATTCAGGGTTTGTTTCTAGTAATTGGGAAATTCATAGAGCCCAAATAGCTCTTCAAAATCTCTCAAGTAGAAATAACATATTGCTAAGACTTTTTCATGGAAGAGGTGGTTCTGTAGGGAGAGGAGGAGGCCCAGCCTATCAGGCAATATTGGCTCAACCAAGCGGCACTTTAAAAGGGCGAATAAAAATAACAGAACAAGGTGAAGTTTTAGCTTCTAAATATAGTCTTCCCGAACTGGCTTTGTACAATCTTGAGACTGTAACTACAGCGGTAATTCAAAATAGTTTGGTAAATAATAGACTTGACGCTACTCCAGAATGGAATCAATTAATGTCTAGGCTGGCAGAAATATCAAGGTCTCATTACAGAAAATTAGTGCATGAGAATCCTGATCTGTTAAATTTCTTTCAAGAGGTCACTCCAATAGAAGAAATAAGTAAATTACAGATATCTAGTAGGCCTGCTAGAAGAAAAAAAGGTGCAAAAGATTTGTCAAGTTTAAGAGCTATTCCATGGGTATTTGGTTGGACACAAAGTAGATTTCTTTTACCAAGTTGGTTCGGAGTAGGCACTGCATTGTCATCTGAATTAAATTCAGATCCACAACAAATTGAATTATTAAGAGTTCTGCATCAAAGATGGCCATTTTTTAGGATGCTCATATCTAAGGTAGAAATGACATTATCTAAGGTGGATTTGGAAGTTGCTAGATATTATGTTGATACTCTTGGCAGTAAAGAAAATAAGGATTCTTTTGATGATATTTTTGAAGTAATTTCAAAGGAATATAATCTTACAAAATCTTTAATACTTGAAATTACTGGTAAAAATAAGCTCCTAGAATCTGATAGAGACTTGAAATCTTCAGTAAGCTTGAGAAATAAGACAATTATTCCATTAGGGTTTTTGCAGGTTTCACTTCTAAGAAGATTAAGAGACCAGACAAGACAACCTCCAATAAGCGATTTTATTGTAGATAGAGATGAATCTAGAAGGGCTTACAGCAGAAGTGAACTATTGAGGGGAGCACTTTTAACTATTAATGGGATAGCAGCTGGCATGAGAAATACAGGTTGATAATTGCAGTATTTTTCTAAAAAAAAACTTGTTCTCCCAGAAGGTTATTTTGTTAACTCTTCTCAAATTCCATTAGCTAAAGAAGTTAATAAACTTTTAGCAAATTGTGGTTGTGAGACGTTTCCAATAAAACCTCTTTCTGAGGCTATTCAGAAAAGTAATTTCTTTTTTACCATACAGAATGAATTAAAGAATAAATTATATGGCTTTGTAAGGGTTACGTCCGACAGGGGATTGAATGCTAACTTGTGGAATTTAAGTGCATTGCCAGGGAATAATCAGCAACTTTATTATTCAATATTGCTTCAAGTAACTCTTGAGAAAATAAATAGAGAAATGCCTGGATGCAGTATTTCTGTACAGGCTCCAGCATCTTCTTTTTTAAGTTTAGAGAAAAATGGATTTATATTAGATCCAAATGGAATAAGAGTAATGGGATATAAACTTTAAAAATCATTTTACGAGCATGGAGGGATTCGAACCCCCGACTCTCAGAACCGGAATCTGATGCTCTATCCAACTGAGCTACATGCCCTTTAATTTTTCAATTTCTTTAAAGAAAATCTAAATATTTTAAACTTAGCTAATTTAATTAATGAATGCACAAAAAAAATTTTTTTAAATAAATTAAAAATTAAAAATTTTCGGAACCATAAAAGTTTTGAAATTGATCTAAAGGAGCAAAGAGCAATTGTTCTTGGCTGCAATGGTATTGGCAAATCAAATTTACTTGAATCGGTTGAATTTTTAAGTCAATTAAAATCAAATAGAGCACTAAGTGATAAAGATTTAATAGAGAACGATAGTGATATGGCTGTAGTTATGGGACAGATAAATTTTAAAGACGATTTAAAGTTAAATTTATTCCGTAAAGGGCCTAAAAGAATTTATGTTAATGAATCAATCTTGAAAAAACAGAGTGAAATAAAGAATTATATTCGGAGTGTATGTTTCTGTTCTAATGATATAGATATTGTTAGAAGTGAACCAAGTTATCGAAGAACATGGATTGATAAAATCGTATCTCAGCTTGAACCAGTATATTTAGACCTGATAAGTAGATTTAATAGGCTTTTAAAACAAAGAAGTCATTTTTGGCGTTCGGAAAGTTTCTTAAAAACCCAATCCACAGATATTGTTGAAAGCTTTGATATTCAAATGTCAATAATAAGTACAAGAATTTTTCGGCGCAGAAGAAGAGCTTTATTAAAAATAAGACCATATGTTGAATATTGGCATAATCATTTAAGTAAATCTCAAGAGCAAATAGACATAAATTATCTATCGGGGATACAAAATATAAGTCCAGAAGAAGAAGAAGAAGAAGTTATTAGTAAAAAAATAGCAGAACAACTCTTAAATCAGCGTTCAATAGAAGCATTAACTGGTAAATGTAATTTTGGCCCTCATCGTGATGATATTGAGTTTCTAATTAATAATGTTTCAGTTAGAAAATATGGTTCCTCAGGACAGCAAAGGACTTTTATCTTGGCTTTAAAGATGGCTGAACTCGATTTATTAACTAAAACATTAAATGTTCCTCCAATACTTATATTGGATGATGTCTTGGCGGAATTAGATTTAACCAGGCAAAATTTATTATTAAATTCTGTTGGTAAAGATAGTCAATGTTTTATAAGTGCGACACATTTAGATAAATTTAATCAGTCTTTCTTAGGCTCTTCACAAATGATTCACTTATAATTTTTAAAAAGCATTTTTTTTAGCTAATCTTAATTTCATATTAATTTCTTAAATGGAAATCTACAAAAAAAGTCAAATTTTAAGTTCGTTAAGTAATGAGCAAAAATTAATTCATCAAAGTAAACACCTTTTGTTAGAACTTTATAGATGCGATCGCGAAAAATTAAATGACGAATCCTTTTTGCGCTGTATTTTAAATAGAGCTGCTAAATTGGCAAATGCAACAGTTTTGAATTTGATAAGTAATAAATTTGAGCCTCAGGGGGTTACGGCAATTGCATTACTGGCAGAATCTCATATTTCAATACATACTTGGCCTGAATCTAATTATTCGGCAGTCGATATTTTTACATGTGGTCAAAATATGATGCCTGAACTAGCTAGTCAATATTTAATTGAATCTTTGATGGCTAAAGAACATTCTTTGCGTGTCATTGAGCGAAATCCACCTTCAGCAGTCTCTAATCAGATCAGAACGGTTGTTTGACAATATTTACCTATTTAATTTTCCGCTTACAAGTCCCTCAAGATCTAAACTTGTGCAATTAAATCCTAAATTAGAAAAATATTGAACTAACTCACTAAAATTATATTTGTTAAAAAAATGCTTTAATTCATCTTGGGGAATTTCTATTCTTGCAGTTGAGCCTTGGCATCTAACTCTAACCTCCGATAATCCACATTCTTTAAGATATTCTTCTGCTTTCTCAACCATTTTTAGCCTTTCACTAGTTATTTCGTGGCCATAAGGAAATCTTGATGATAAACAAGGTTGAGCAGGTTTATCCCACCAAGGAAAACCCAATGCTCTTGATATATCCCTAATGTCTTGTTTTGAGACTTTAAATTTTGCAAGGGGAGAGATAACTCCTGCTTGTTTTGAGGCTTGTATGCCTGGTCTGTAATCTTTAAGGTCATCCAGATTGACTCCATCTAAAACTATCTTGTAATTAAGTTTTTTAGAGAGGTAGGTTGTATGTTTGTGGAGCTCTTTTTTGCATGCAAAGCACCTATCCCTAGGATTTTCACTGTAACTTGATTGGTCTAATTCTGATGTTTTAATCTCTACATGCTTTACTCCAATCCATTTTGCTTGCCTTCTTGCTTCTTCACGAAGAGTAGTGGCTAATGCAGGAGAAATTCCAGTTATGGCAATTGCTTTGCTACCTAATTGCTCGAATGCTAATGATGCTACTAATGTACTGTCAACTCCTCCGGAATAAGCAATACAAACACTATCAAGATTCTTAATGTATCTTCTAATTGTATAAAGCTTTTCACTTTGTTCATCAGAGAGAATTTCTAGTTGATTGAACATGCTAATTACTTTAAAATTCAAATTACCTATGAATAGGTTGAATTTATTATTAAATATTTAATAATATTCTTATCTATATCTTAGATTAAATTTACTAATTTTGTTCAATTGACGAATACGAGTAGAAATAGAGGAATTGGAATTGTCACAGCAAGTGACAGTCAAGAGAGATCAAAAGGTCAATTACATGTTTATGATGGAGAGGGTAAGGGGAAAAGTCAGGCTGCATTGGGAGTAGTTCTCAGGACAATAGGATTAGGAATATGCGAAAAAAGACAGTCAAGAGTTTTACTTCTAAGATTTTTAAAAGGCCCTGAGAGACCATATGACGAGGATTCAGCTATAGAGGCTTTACAAAGAGGCTTTCCACATTTAATTGACCATGTAAGGACAGGAAGATCCGAATTTTTCACTGCTGACCAAGTGACAAAGTTTGATGTTGGTGAGGCCGAAAGAGGTTGGAATATTGCTAAAGGAGCAATTGCTAGTTCTCTTTATTCTGTAGTTGTACTGGATGAGTTGAATCCAGTTCTTGATTTAGGAATGCTTGATATCAATGAAGTAGTTAATACTCTGCAAAATCGTCCAGATGGATTAGAAATAATTATTACTGGAAGGGCAGCCCCACCTTCTTTGGTAAGAATATCTCAACTCCACTCAGAAATGAGACCACGTTTGATAGGAGACTTATCAGAACTATCCAAAAAAAGTAGTTATAGTGGTGGAATTGAGATTTATACAGGTGAAGGAAAGGGTAAATCCACAAGTGCACTCGGTAAGGCTCTTCAAGCTATCGGTAAAGGAATATCTCAAGATAAAAGTCATAGAGTTTTAATATTACAGTGGTTAAAAGGTGGAAATGGATATACCGAAGATGCTGCCATAGAAGCTTTGAGAGAGAGTTACCCTCATTTAGTAGATCATTTGCGTTCAGGCAGAGATGCCATTGTATGGAGGGGTCAACAACAACCAATTGATTATGTTGAGGCTGAAAGAGCATGGGAAATTGCTAAAGCTGCTATTTTGTCTGGCTTGTATAAAACAATCATTTTAGATGAATTGAATCCAACTGTTGATTTAGAGTTGCTACCTGTGGAATCAATACATCAAACGCTCCTAAAAAAACCAGCAGATACAGAAGTTGTAATTACTGGGAGGTGTAAAAATGAACCTTCATACTTTAAACTAGCTGATGTTTACTCTGAAATGGTTTGTCATAAGCATTATGCAAATGTGGGAGTTGATTTAAAAAGAGGAGTTGATTACTAACTTATTCTTAAAAAATTATTTGCACAATATTTTTTTATTTTTTCAATGCCGCCTTCAATAGATCTTGACTGAATTTTGAATTTAGACAAGATTCTTGAAGCTTTTTCAGAGCGTTTCCCCGATTTACATATAGTGAAAACCTCTTTATTTAAACTTTCTTTTTGAATAAATTTTAAGTCAGATTCTTTCTGTAAATGACTCAGGGGAATTGAGATAGATCCCTCTATTGCAGATTTAGAAAACTCTTCATTTTCTCTAACATCAATTAAAAGAATTTTGTTAGATTTTGCTTTGTATAAATTATTAAAGTCATTAGCATTTATACTTTTAATTTCATCGTTTTTCCCACAAAATTCATCACTATTATAAAAGCTTTCAAACTGAGAAAGATTTTTTATTCGTTTATTTAACTGATCACTTTTTAGATGTAATTTTTTCATATTCATATTAAATAGATCAAAAATTAAAATTTTCCCATCTAAAATTTCACCTTTTTTCAAAATGATTTTGATAATTTCATTAACCTGAAGAATTCCTATTAAACCTGTTGAAACACCTACAACCCCGTATTCTGCACAACTAGGGACAGCATTTTTTGTAGGTGATTCTGGAAGTAAGTCTCTTAAATTAGGACTATTTTTATATAAATTAAAAACACTCACTTGCCCTTCAAAGCCTTGTACACTTCCAAAGACTAGGGGTTTATTTAATATCAGGCATGAATCATTTATTAAATATCTTGTGCCAAAGTTATCCGAGCAATCACAAATAACATCAAACTCCTTTATTAATTCAAGAGCATTTTTAGGATTAATTCTCTCTGAAAAGGTTAATATTTCACAATTAGGATTGAATTTTTTAATTCTTTTCCTAGCAGAATCAATTTTAAGATTGCCAATAGTATTTGTTTCATGAATTATCTGTCTCTGGAGATTAGACTTTTCAACTTGATCGTTATCAACTATTCCAATTCTCCCAATTCCTGCTGCAGCTAAATAAAGCAAAACGGAAGACCCAAGCCCACCTGCTCCAATACATAATACAGAGCTGTTTTTAAGATTTAGTTGACCCTCATAACCTATCTCTTTGAGGGTAAGGTGTTTTTGATATCTTTCTTCTTCATCAGGGTTTAAGAAATTAAATTTTATATCTTTGGACATTGAGATCCTTTGATTTTTGCGAGCTAAACTATGAAAATATAATAATTAAAATAAAAATTTTAGACTTTTAAATTTTTCTTATTGCTCTGATTTATTAATGTTTTTGTTAGAACTAGATGATAATGTGAAGTTTTTATAAATCAATTTTGAGTTCAGATATCTTCAGAAAGCCTACATACCAACGCCTCTAAAAAATACAAAATGTTTCGGTTCGGAACTTTGCACAACAAAAAGGTAGTCAATATACGTTTTTTCCGATACTGTCTGGTTCATATATTAAGTTTACTGAATTCATGAGTGATAACACTCCAGAGTCAAACCAAGACTCCGGCTCCGATACAAGCTCAGAAACCAAAAGTTTTTCAGAGAAGTACTCTGATGTTATGGGAAAAGTCAACGAAACCCTTGGTAATGTTGATTGGACTCAAATGGGTAAGTACGGCAAAGCGGCAGGCATAATTGCTGTTGTCGTAATAGCTCAGATAATAATTAAAGTTGTCATTGACACGATAAACTTTTTCCCAATTCTACCTGGTTTACTAGAACTTCTGGGCGTAATTGTTGTCGGTCAATGGAGCTGGCAAAATCTTCGTACCAGTGAAAATCGTGAAGCTGTTTTAGATAAGGTACAAAATCTTAAGAAGACATATTTAGGGTAGTTAAAGATTACATATTAAGAATTGCTTTTACGTAATCTTCAACTTGGTTTAAGTACCCTCCTCCAAACATATTGGCGTGATTCAATATGTGATAAAAATTATAAATAATAATTCTTTTTTCAAATCCGTTTTTTAAAGGAAAAATTCTATGATATTCTTCATAAAATTCTTTTCTAAAACCTCCAAATAGTTTTGTCATAGCTATATCTACTTCATTATCTGCCCACCAAGATGCGGGGTCAAATATAACCCCCTTTCCGTTTTTGTCCATTCCTGCATTTCCTGACCATAAATCACCATGAACTAGAGCATTTATTGGTTTGTGATTAAGCAATTCTAATTTAATTTTTTCTTTAACTTTATATATAATTTCTCTATCTAAAATTCTCGATTTAAGACTTAATAATTGAGGTATTATCCTTAATTTTAAAAAACAATCTATCCAATTATCTTCCAAGCCTTTTTTCTGATCTGTTGTTCCGATAAAACCCTCAACTGGAAACCCAAACATTTTGGGGTTAGATTCAACTGATTTCAAGTGCAATTCACCTAAACCTTTTCCAAGCTTTTTTTGGTCAAAGTTATGCATATCGATCCATTCAATTAAAAGAATCTCTATATTTTTTATATTTTTATATGCAATAACTTCAGGAATAACTAAGTTTTCTTGATTAATGTATTTTCTCAAATTTTGGAGACAATATTTTTCAAATTCAAGAAATTTTTTGTTTCTAATGTTTCTTTTAAGGAATAACTTTTTGTTTGAGAATTCTATTCGCCATGCACTATGAATATCGCCACCATGGACTTGTTCAATACTTTTTGGATAGGTTTCACCTAATTCTTCACAAATTTCGTTAATTTCAATAGGAGATAATTTTTGCATTTTAATGAAAAAGTCTGAAGTTATTGTTGTAGGCGCCGGTATAGCAGGACTAACTTCTGCAGCGATTTTATCAAAACAAGGCTTATCAGTGACTTTAATCGAATCTCATACTCAAGCCGGAGGATGTGCCGGTACTTTTAAAAGAAAGAATTATACTTTCGATGTTGGCGCAACTCAGGTTGCTGGTTTAGAGAAGGGAGGAATACATTCTAGAATTTTTGATTTTTTAAATATTCCATCCCCAGAAGCCACAATTTTAGACCCTGCTTGCATTGTTGATTTAAATGATGGTGGTAATCCTATACCTATTTGGTATGAAAAAAGTAAATGGATTGCTGAACGAGAAATGCAGTTTCCTGGGAGTCAAAGATTTTGGAAGCTTTGTACCCTAATACATGAAAGTAATTGGATATTTGCTAATAATAATCCTGTATTACCAATAAGTAATTTTTGGGATTTTTCTCAACTTTTTAAGGCACTAGTACCTTCAAACCTTGTCACAGGTATCTTACTTAAATCTACTATTTTTGATCTATTGCGGATATGTGGATTATCCAAGAATGAGCGCTTGATTAAATTCTTAAATCTTCAACTAAAACTTTATTCTCAAGAGGACGTTTATAGTACTGCAGCATTATATGGATCTACTGTTCTTCAGATGTGTCAACAGCCACATGGTCTGTGGCATCTTAAAAAATCTATGCAGTCTTTAAGTGAAGCATTAGAAAGTTCATTAATTAAAACTGGAGTTAATTTAATTTTTGGGCAAGAAGTTAATTCTATAACTTTTGACGAAGTAAATATGTGTTGGCAACTATCTGCTAATTCGAAAAAAAAATCATTTATTTATCAAGCAAAAGATGTGATTTATACCGCACCTCCACAATCTTTGCTCAAGCATTTGAAAGATCCTTTAGAAAGAAAAAAAAATTATAAAAATCGACTTAATAATTTGCCTGATCCAAGTGGAGCTGTAGTTTTTTATTCAGCATTAAAAAAGGAACATATTAAAAAAACATTCTCCAATCATTATCAATTTGTTTCAAAAGAATTTTGTTCGTTATTTGTATCAATTAGTGATGATGGTGATGGAAGAGCGCCAAAAGGTGAGGTTACTTTAATTGCCAGTATCTTTACCAAAACTAAAGATTGGTTTGATCTAGATAAAGAAACTTACTTAAAGAAAAAAAATGGTTTCATGAAAAAAATATCCCTTGAATTGGAAAGTCAATTTGATATTGATCCTGAAAAATGGCTACATAGAGAATTAGCAACTCCATTGGGCTTTGAAAAATGGACAAAAAGACCTAATGGAATAGTAGGCGGGCTTGGTCAAAATCCAGATATTTTTGGTTTATTTGGATTATCAAGTAGGACACCTTTTGAAGGTTTATGGTTATGTGGAGATTCGATTTATCCAGGAGAGGGGACTGCAGGTGTTAGTCAGTCTGCATTAATGGTTTCAAGGCAAATTTTAGCTTCCAAAGGTATAGAAAATTTTAGTTTATAAAATTTTGTCTGTTTTCTTTTGCTTCAGCAAGTTTTTTAGAAAGTAAATCCCAATTTTTTTCTTTAATAAGAGATTCCAGTATATTCAGCTTATTTTTAAAATTATTTATGGAATTTAAAACATTGAACTGATTATTAATAGCTAAATCTAGGCCTAGTTGTTCATTACCTCCGCCAACTCTCGAAGTGTCAGCAAATCCTGAAGCAGCTAATTTTTGCGAGAGATCTAATAAAGATTGATTATTTTTTGTTTGCGCAGTTTCTATGAGGGCAGAAGCTAAAAATATAGGCAAATGAGAAATTAGAGATACTGCTTCATCATGCTCTTTTGGCGAAGCTTGGCAAATTTCACAATCCATTGATTTTATGAGCTCGGAAATAGTTCTGACTGAATTTAAATCACTATTTTGTGTTGGGGTAATAATCCATTTTGCATTTTTAAAAAGACCTTCAAAACCTGAATCCACTCCTTTTTTTTCTGTGCCTGCCATCGGATGAGATCCAATAAATAGAGGATGTGAATTTTCCCATGTATTTACAATTGGTTCTTTTACAGACCCTACATCAGTTAGTATTGATGCCTTAGGTATTGATGCCACTAATTGTTGCGATGGACTGACCAAATCTTTGATAGGCAATGCCAAAATTATTAGCTCACATTTTTTTAATAAGCTCAGATCACAGCTAACAAAATTTGCAAGTTTTTTATCCTTAGCTTTTTTTTCATTAAATTCATTATTTGCTATTCCATAAATTGTATGATTTAGACTTTGGAGTTTTAATCCTAAAGAACCACCAATTAATCCTAATCCTACTATTCCAATTTTCATAAATTAATTAATTCAAGACCCTCTTTTATTGATACCAATTTTTTGTATATTAGGTTCATAAATTTTGCATGTTTTTGAAATTAAATTAATTATAAATGCTTGAAATTTTAAGTCATCAATATTTGAAAAATTTTTTGAGAGATCAAAGTATTAATTGGGAGCACATATATTCTTTTGGGAGGATAGTTTCCAAATGTATTGAAAATGATTCTACCTATCTAATTAATTCAGAAATTTTCTCTAGCTATGATTGGTTACCTCCAATTTTGATTTCTTTATTTTTAAAGGAAGAGGATTCAACATTTATTTTATCTAAAGAAAAAATCCAATTTATAAGCCAATTTCAGATTGATTCATTGAAAAATCTAGGTTTTAATTTTATTTTGAAAAATGATCAATTTATTTTTGCAAATCATCACGTTCACTTGATAACTATCCAAAATTTTCTTAATGATCCCAATTCTCGTAAGCTTAGAAATCATCGAATAGTTTACTCAGGAATTGAGGATATAAAACAGGATTTAAAAAATCATTTTAGGATTTCTTTACTTAAAAAGGATTGGACAAACAATTTTAAAGAATTTGAATTAATCAATCAAAAATTTATAAAAGTATATGATTCGTTGAAGAAAAAGTTCTTCTTGAGAAAGCTCTTAGGAAATAGTTATATCAATTTAGATGAAAAAGAAATTAGTTTCTTGTCAAAGTTTTTTCATGAAAATTCTTTTTTTTCTGATAAATTTTTAAGCGTCAATAAAGCATTATCTCAAGGTTGGGCATGCTGGGTAAAGTTAAACGATACAAATTTAGATTGGAATTTGTATTTACAGCCAATAGATGAACTTTTTCAAATAAAGCAATTTTTTTCAAATAATAAATTTGTTTTTTTATCAGCATTGAGAAAAGATAATTTTTTCCAAATGTATTTTAAAAAGCATAGTTTAGATATTGACTTGGTTATTAATTTTAAGAGTAATTTTGAAGAGAAAAAGATTTCTTTATATATACCCTCTAAACAGTTGCTTCCTAATAATCCTCTTTTTACTAATTCAATCTTGGACAAATGCAAAAAGTTAATACTTTTTAGAAAGGGTTTAACTTTAGTGTTGTCTGATGATATCGATTTAAAAACTAATCTTGCTACAGAATTAGCTTCTACTTACGGGAAGAGAGTATTGCTAGAGACAATTCCCTCAGGTAGAAATGAAATCCTTTGCGCTAGTTTTGACTGGTGGATTATGAATTCTTATTTAATTCAAATTCCAGAACAAATTATCATTCCTTTACTTCCGATTCCGAATATGTCAGAACCTATTAATGCAATTACTGTCTCTCATAAAAAGAAGCTTTCTCAAGATTGGTTTAGAGACTTCTTTCTTCCTCAAGCTAGAATTAAACTTGAAAGATCTATTTCTCCTTTAAGAAGAAATTCAGGTAAATTAATAATCCTAGATGGAAGAGCAAATAAAAGAAACTGGGGAAGATTACTTTTGCAAAACATTCAACCCTCAAAACAAATTAACTATATGCTACCTTTTGATTAGGTTATGATTTTGTAAATAACTAAAGAAATATGGGAGAAGCAAAAAGACGTAAAACACTTGGTTTACCTCCAAAAAAAAATAATACTAAAACTAAAATTGATGAGTCTCCAAGATTATTTGAATGGCTTCCCTTTACAATCAATCAAAGAGATAACCTAATTAAATTAAGTATTAAGGCCAGTTGGTTTGGAATCGGAGGGTTAGTAATCTTATGGATTGTAGTGAGATTTATAGGCCCTGCTGCTGGGTGGTGGACTTTAGCTGATTCTTTATAAATCTAAGCTACTGTTTTTATATCATTAACAGCGATTGTATTAGCAGGATTGCTATTTAATGCTTTCATTGAATTAGAACTGACTTCAGTTCCTTCTGTTAATTTTTCTTTAACTATAGATTCTACTTTATTCCTGATTTCTAAGTTTTGATCAAGCCAAATAATTGTATTATCTCTTCCTTGTCCAATATTTTCTCCTTCATAACTATACCAAGCACCTCTCCTTATGATGATATTAGTCTCTTCTGCTAAATCTAATAAGCATCCTGTTGTACTAATACCTTTCCCAAAGAGAATATCAAATTCTGCAATTCTAAATGGTGGTGCAACTTTGTTTTTTGCTACTTTCACTTTTGCTCTTATGCCATATTCCTCAGTACCTCTTTTAAGAGTTTGAATTCTTCTGATATCAAGTCTTACTGAGGCGTAAAATTTTAATGCATTACCTCCTGTGGTTGTTTCTGGATTGCCGTATGTAACGCCAATTTTTAGGCGTAATTGATTCAGGAATATTACCGTACATCCAGATTTGCCAATATTTCCTGTTATTTTCCTCATTGCTTGGCTCATTAGCCTTGCTTGGCTTCCAATTACGTGATCTCCCATCTCTCCTTCTATCTCGGCTCTTGGGGTTAGTGCTGCGACCGAGTCAACAACTACAAGATCTACCGCACTCGATCTTATAAGTTGGTCAACTATTTCTAGAGCCATTTCACCAGTATCTGGCTGTGAAACTAACAAATTTTCAACATCAACACCTAAAGAGGCCGCATAAACTGGATCGAGTGCATGCTCAGCATCTACAAATGCAGCTACTCCTCCGTTTTTTTGGACTTCCGCAATCGCGTGAAGCGTTAATGTTGTTTTTCCTGAACTTTCTGGTCCGTAAACTTCTACTACTCTTCCTTTTGGATAGCCTCCTCCTAATGCTAAATCTAAGGTGAGCGCTCCAGTAGATATTGTTTCTACTTTCATTCTTGAGGCGTCACCAAGTCTCATTATTGAACCTCGTCCAAAATTTCTTTCTATTTGACCTAAGACAAGACTTAATGCCTTGTCTTTTTCTTTTGATTCAGTTTTTTTCTTTTCTTCAAGGCTCATTGTTTGATTTATCGGTTAAAGTTCTTGTAATTATTCTAAATTTGGAAATTTTTATTTAAACCAAACTTCATAAATACAAACTATAGTACATCTGTACTCTAGCTGATTATCTTTAAATTGCAACTAATTCTCCAAGGTTTCCTAATTTTAATAATTTGATTTCATTACTTAACTTATTTTTATCTGATTCTTTCAAATATCCCCAATCAGCTAGGAAGCATGGAATGTGAGAAGTTTCTGAATTTTGTTTAATATCGATTAGAGTTTTTTTCCTATCTTCTATAAAGCCTAAAATTTCATAAGATTGTGTAAGAATTTCAGCTATTTTTATTTTTGTTCCTGATTCATAACCAAAAATAAATTCTGGAAAAATATTTAATTGTTTAAGAATTTTTTCTGCAAATATTTTACCTTTAGTTGTTATAACTCCAGTTTTTATTCCTCTTTTGCTTAATTCTTTCATAAAATTTATAATTTCGAAAAAAGGTTTATGTAAATTTACCCACGATTTAAAATCTTTACTAATTTGGTACTTGCGAGACTTATCTAACATTTTTTGTATATCTTCTGCCATCCAGGAATTTTCATTTAATATCTTCTGGCAATTATGATGATAATTATTAATGAAATCATCTTTATTATCATTTTTTAATGGATTTTCTGTTTTGATAATTTCGTGAACGATTAGAATCATTTCCCAACCATATTTAACCCAGGGCCTAATTTCTTTGAATGAATTTGGTACTTTTTTATAAAGTTTTTGATCAACAGAAATGTAGGGTGAATTTAAATACCTTTCACAGGCAAGCAAGGAACTATTCCAATATTCTTGCATTCCATCGACTATTACTCCATCGAAATCAAATAGAAATATTTTTTGAGAAGACACCAATTGAATATTAGAACTGGGCCGCTAGGATTCGAACCTAGGAATGTCGAGACCAAAACCCGATGCCTTACCACTTGGCGACGGCCCATTGAATTTTTATTTTAATACATGAAAAGATTTTTTTCTATCCAAAAAATACAAAGTTTTTATAAACATGGCGCTAGTTTTGAAAAATAAAAATATTATTTGAATGAGCTCGATTTCCATGGCTCTAGAAATTTCTGAGCTTTTTTGATCGCCAAACCCATTATTTCAGGATACTCATAGAGTTTTTTGTTATTTTTGTGAGCAAATTCAATAAGGGGCTGCATAATTTTTCTTGCAGCACTTCCAAATGCTATTCCATCTGGGAGATTGTTTGAATTCAACAATTCATGAGTTTTTTCATTTGTTCCTCCTGCTAATTGAATTAATCCTGGTGGAAGATCTGAACCGATTTTTTCAAACAACTTAACAGCATCTCTACTTGTTGTAGGGGCAAGATCTCCAGACATTGGCCTTCCATCTAGTTGCCAAATAAGGGGAATATCTAGCTCATTCAGAATTTCATATCTTTCCCAAAGAGCTTTCAAAAGATCTTCGGGCTCTTGTGCTTTTTTGAAAGATTGATTTAATCCACAACTAATAGATATCTTGTCTAATTTCATTCCAGAACTTTTAAGGATACTGACAACTTTTGTAAAAGAATCTAGGCGATTGATTTCTGTATGAATTTCTACTGCATTAGGCCTTATTTTTTGAAGTGTTGATGCTAAATCATTTTTTGACAAATTATATTCATATTCACTAATTAGATTTAGAGGACAACTATTTAAACATCTTCCACATCCATAACATTTACTCTCTTTAATTCCGAAATTATCAATTGCAAAGGTGGGGCATACTTTTTCGCATGGTCTTGGACAACTAGGGGGACATTTTAATGGATCAAATTTTGCTTTTCGAAAGTGGATATCATTACCATCACTAATACTTATCATTAATCCAGGGGAGTTTTTAAAGACTTTTTTTGCCCAATCGATTCCTTTTTTTGCTGCATAAACTATAGATTCTTCTGCTGCAACATCTATGTAGTCGACACCAGCAGCAGTATAAATTGCACATAAATCTTCTATGGCAACAATATCTTCATTACTGGCACCACAAATTAACTTAATCCATTTATCTTTTTTATTCTTGGTTTTAATCAAACAATTTAACTTTCAAATTCATCCAAAATATAATTACTTAATGGTTTCCATTCAAGTTTTCTTGAACCCCCCATTTCAACAACTATTGTTAGTTTATTATCGTTAGTGCAAATCTCTATTAAGCTCTCTAATTCAGATTGAGATAATACTTGACCTTCTAATAACCAAAGTAATTTATTTTTATCATTTTCATTAAATAACTCAGAAGCTTGTGGGATTACTTGTTGAACTTCCCCAAGCGCTCCGTTTCTTCCTACACTTTGATGACCAAGGTGAGGTGGTCTAACGCCATGCAATTTGAGCAAGAAAACTTCTGGATCTCCAAGCCCTCTTGCTGAAGTTATAAAAGTTTTAAAGCCTTTGGCCCTCATTCTCCTCAAAAGACGAGTTTCATAACCACCTTCAAGAGGAGCAAATATTGCGAGACATTTGTTAGTTTTTAAATCGTTATGAAACTTTTTCCCTGAGAGAAGTAATGGCATAAAAATTTCCTTTATTTCTATTTTATTTTATTTTATGGTACTTGATGATGTAGAATTATGATTCAGTGAATTTTTAAGCTCGCAAGCTAGCCGAGCCTCTGAAAATTTCACATTTTTTAGCGTTTCGTTAAAAAACTCAGGTGGGTTTATCCCGAGAGAAACTATCTATTATTTCAGATAAGTCTCGACCTTACTAATTGTTTTTTTATTAACTTTACCTTAATAACTGAAGGGTTTAGATAATTGAAAAATTATTACGAGCTAGCCTAATTTAGTCTTATGTCTATCGGAATTTTAGGAAAGAAATTGGGCATGTCCCAACTTTTCGATGATAAAGGTAATTCGGTACCAGTTACTCTTATAGAGGCAGGTCCGTGCCGCGTCACTCAATTGAAAACAACTGCTTTGGATGGTTATACCGCCGTTCAGATAGGTTATGGCTTGTCCAAAGAGAAGCATTTAAGCAAACCTGAAAAAGGACACTTATTGAAATCAGGTGAAGAACTTTTAAAGCATTTGAAAGAATATAGGGTTGAAGAAACTTCATCTTATGAAATCGGAAA
>OZSS01000167.1_pt1 | contig 29422 bp, 28 predicted proteins | sample 1779911 | NCBI WGS metagenome assembly OZSS01 (sample SAMEA2603589, study PRJEB24840) | metagenome | biome: Water; feature: Photic zone; material: Seawater sample | place: Mediterranean Sea | collected 2013-11-12 | depth 10 m
ACTGATGATCCACTGGCACCGCGTAGGATGTGCAGGTCCGTTGCATTCAATTTACTGCCCAAATGCAAATATTGTGGCGTCGTTGAAACGTCCTACTTGCCACTTCCTCGCAGCTCGTTTGGAATATCTTGTTTAGATTGTTACAAGAAATTTCGCATCGGTTATATGTCGATGATTGCTGCCACGTGTCAAGTAGATACAACCGAATTACGAGAGCAATTCATCACGGAATTTAAAACGAGAACAAAACTTTGAGTTGTAGAAGTGCTAAAAAGTAAAACAAGAAATTTATTAGTACAGTTAAAATTTGAAATAATCTTTTATAAAGTACTTAAGCCTTTTTACAACTGCCTTTGGAGTATGGTTTTTTGCCTTTTACAGGAGTGTAGCCTTTCCAACACCTTCCTTTTTTTGGCTTGGTTTTCTTTTTCATCGATTTCTTTTTTGTAACTTTTGGCATTATCTTTAAAAAAGTTACCTTCCTCACAATATACAAAAAAAAAATTGTTAATAAAAAAAAGTTTACAAGCCACTATTAGTCAAAGCTGAAATCAACAGTGTGGTGAGTATTGATTCTTGTTACGCTGTTTTACTGACTAATGGTACTAAATTGTGTACTAATATACTGTCTATGTTCTACGGCAAAGTCAACTATAAGTTTATATAATCTTGTTTGATAAGAATCGCCTATGACTTTCTTACTTTCTTTCTGTGGACGTCTTTCATTCCTAGGATCCGTGCTTCACTGTATTCTGTACTTAAGTATACAATTATCATACTCTGTTCCGTTTAGCTATGAAGTTCTTTTGCTGTATGTGACTTACTAAATATCGCAATATTTTGTATATATATGAAAGGAAAGAAGAATGAAAGAAAATTCTTTTTTTTTTACAAATTATTTCAAAATAACTAATAAGTTGAAGCGGGAAAGTTTGAAACACGTGTCGTAATTTTAAATATATATTATATATATCTAACAAAGAAGTATGAAGTCAAATAAATATTAATATATCAATACAACAAAGATGTTACAAATGTCAAAACCATTATGTATTGATTTATTTAGCGGAGGTGGTGGCATGAGCATTGGTTTTAAACAAGCAGGATACGAAGTGATTGGATACGAGTACAAAAAGGATATCGTAGAAAATGCTAGAAATAATGCGCTAGACACAAGATATGCAAACATCTTTGATGATAATTTTGTGGATAACTTACCGTCTAACATTTATATAATTGTTGGAGGTCCTCCTTGCCAACCATTTTCACAAGGTAATAAAGGGGGTTTGGGTGAAAACGATACTAGGAATGGTATCGATACATTTTTAAATATTGTGAAAGAGAAACAGCCAAAATATTTTTTGATGGAGGAGGCACCAACACTGACATGGAAGAAACACACATCGTACTTTCAAATCGTTTTACAGAAAATTCATGACATAGGTTACAGTTACAGTTACACTGTTTGTGACATGAGCTACTTCCAAGTACCACAAAAAAGAAAGCGGACAATCATTATCGGTTCTCGTGAGTTTGCACCTATCCCTAAAACGTTATTAGTAAATGAAACTCAAGAAGTAATGAAAATCTGCGATGTGCTTACTAGAAAAGAAATCGAGTCTGTCAAGATATTACCAGAAGGTAAAATTGAAAATAGTAATTTTAACAATTCTTCCAATAATGAGGATAATGTAATCTCTAGATATCCGCAATGTGTTGTAAAAAGGATTTACGATAGATACGAGCACCGATGTGATATGAAGTACCCTATGAAATTGTCTAGAGTTTTAAATATAAATAAACCTTCTTTGACATTATCCATTATGTCGCTGAAGTGTTCGACAATTGCGGCAATGCCAAACAACGGTGCAAGGTTTGCATTTCGGATGCAAGGAGAACGGTACGTGTTGTTGGATAAATTGAATAATACGGAAAAAGAATCGTTTCAAGATAATGTTGTGCAAAGAACATTAACAATTCACGAAATGCGTCGCATCCAAACCTTTCCAGACACCTATCACTTCACGAATAGAAAAATGGCAGAAATTATTATCGGTAACAGTGTGCCGCCTATGTTTGCTTATATTCTAGCAAAGAGAATATTAAGGCTGTCAAGTTAAAATTTTAGTTTATTTTTTTTTTTATAATATGTATATTTAAAACGCAGGCTTTCCCTGTCAAGCATTGGAAAGCGTATCCTGCAAATATTATAAGAAATGGGAGGCACTGTAAAATTAACATGATTATTTAAAAATATATTTTATTATTAAACAGTTGTAACTACAAACATCGTGTAGTGATTTTTATGTAATGTCCTGATGATGATCGCACCCGGCATTGTCAGCATTGCACCCAATAAGGCTGTGGTAGGAAAATCCCCTACATCTAGTTTAACCGGTAAATTGTAACCAAAATACATTGTCGGTAAATCCAAGACACTTTCCTGAAACGCAATTTGTGCTGGGATACCACAATGGATACTTAATTGCATCAAATGGTCTGTCATCGCGTAATCGACATTTCTTAGGCAACCATTGTTGTTGTTGTCCAACCTTACATACTCCCGTAGCACTTCCATTGCTTGGGCCGTGTTAACTTGATCAAAAAACTGTTCTGAGAACCTTGGTGCTATGGTACCCGATGTGCTTGCTGAGCTAGGGTACTGGTTGATAACGGTTGTTGGTTCCGATAGAAACAGTTGACTGTAGCGGCTCCTCTCACAGCGAGACAGCCGAAACATATTTGGTACAACAAAAAGACCAGCGTGCCGTTGGTAAGAAAAAGTATTTTGATGCAAATTTACCATTGCTGGCTTGTCCTCCTGTTGCAGCGCCTCTATATCTTTCCATCCACTATTGCATAATATTTGAAAGGGTAAAATAATCATCCTATAAACTGAGAAAGCAGACGAATAAAACATGAGCGTTTACTTTTGCAACGACTGCGTAAGTTCTTGGAAAAAAAACAAAATTATGGATTGCGAACTATGCCAACAGCATTTGGAATCCGGTTGGACCATCAAGAAGCTAGATGACGTATACGGAGCAAAACAAGATGCCTTAAATTTTCTTGGTCTGAAATTGGATATTATACCGCCATTTGCGCACCGCCTGCCGTTAGAGAAGCTAAACTACAACAACATTCTTTTGCTCAATGTTAAAATACTACGGCATATACTGACCACGCCATTTCATCTACTTGAAGATAGGTTTGCAAAAGTCCTGCAAGTCGAGGGGCCAAGATTGCAGCTGTGCCAAAACAACCAGAACTCGGAGCAGTTTGACTCTTTTTTAACAAATGAATTGCGAATCCTACACTTGTTCAACTTAGTCACTACGCATCAAACGAAACAAATGTGCTGGCAGGCATTAGACCCTTTACTTCAACACATTGTTGTAAATACTACAGAATACACAGGTATTCAATAAAGGCTATAAAAAAGAATGTTTAAAATGAATAAATGGAGTTTTTGTGTCATATATGTTGCGTTCGGATTGACCGGCTTCATACCGTATGGTTACCAGAGCGCTACAGTGATAATAAAATTTACCCTCTCTGCTTTGATTGTTGTGATAGTTATTGTTATATTATGCAACAAGGGGTATTTTCTTACATTCGAAATCGTCGCTTGGGGAATTAAGGTTTTTTTGAAATGTCGTTATTTTTTTGTTCTTTCGGAACATTCAAAAATTTGAAATTTAAAAAAAAAAGATAGAAGAAAGAAACATAGAAACAAAGAAACAAAGATATACGAAAAAAACAAAGAAACAAAGAAACAAAGATATACGAAAAAAACAAAGAAATAAAGAAACAAAGAAAATATTAATATAAAAAATGAATACTCCAGACCACACTCAAATCCCACGGAAAACACTATTTATGCATGTTGAAGAAACAAAAAAAATAAACCGCATGAAAGAAAAAAAAAAGACAACATCAACGGTTGTGAGACCACTTTTTCCCATAGTAACAATTCCTATCATAATCAGGCATACAGAAGAGTTGCAATTCCAAATGGAACTCGATTTTTAACATGCTTCACGGCAAATTGGACAGGTATTAGTCCTTGCTAACCATTGCATAATACAATGGCTATGAAACGTATGACAACAAGGTAAGATAATGATATCTTCACCGGTCTTTACCTCAGTTAAACAGATGCTGCAGTCATCTATCTTCCCTTCACATTTTGCTTCAATGAATCGTGGAGGGGCTGGACTTTGCATCCGGCTTCGAATCTCACTTTGAAAAATTGGCACAGGTAATGCAGTTACTGCTGTGATTGGCACTCTGTGCATGCTACGGAGAATGCTTGCTGCTATTAAATCACTTAATAATGATTGTCTAATACGAATGCCTCTGTTAGACATGTTTATTTTAAAATAAAATATATTCTTAATATATATCATATACTTTAATATACCCAACTCGTTGATGTCTAGAACAAAACATGAATCTTTTTAAATACCGTATCTATCAAGTAGTAAATTTATAGTCTAAGGGAATCTGTTTCATTTTATAGAGTTAAGATTAGGTCAATAATTAAAGCGTTGCCGATGCGTGGGAGTTTTTAATGGGTAGTTTTGATTGCCCGATGTTGGATAGCGTACTGGGAAGTTTTCCGGTCGTAGAACATAACGAGGTATTTCTACGTCACTGTTGTGAAACCCACATTTTCCACCGCAAATGATACCGATGTTGAGTCCTATCAACAAACCAGAGAAAAAGGTGACCAACAGGATGGGTATAATCCACTCTTCGAAGAACATTAGGTGTATATACCAGAAATAGTCATTATATAGAAACATTCTGAATGAGTAAATTGGGCGATCTACAGAATATTTTAGAACAATTGAAATTAGATATCAACAAAATAAAAACGGCAGATTTATTAGATATCATACAAGAACTTTTGAATTACACAGTCGATCTAGAACGAGAGACCCTGCAACTTCTTCAAAGTAGGAGTCAAAAAGAGAGCCATTGTCAGCAAACAATTAACTGGGAAAGTCTACGGTTGGAAGGCAGTCCATTTAAAATAAATCCATTGCACACATAGATGGATTGGATCAATGACATCACAGTGATAATTTTCCTTATTGTTTTCGTCCTGTTGTGTTACATCAGCTACGAGTACGAGTACAAATTACGTAATTACAATAATTTAAAATGAACATTAAGGTTTTATTATGCAGCACGGGGTAAAAATTGGCGGGGAACGCCACGTGTCAGGGATTTCAAAAAAGAGTGTCGAAAAAAGGCACAAAGTATTCAAAAAAATATATACATAAAGTGTTTGAAAGGAATATTGACGTAGTAAACAGTAAAACAAAGTTTAAAACTATGTTGACGTTATTTTCATTTAAAGAAGAAAAATATCTGTTCGATTTGTTGCATAGTGTTTACCGTGAAAAAACAAATGATTGTGAAATATTTGTAATAAATGATAATGAAATATTTGATCATGTTGCGGATGTGTGGTTTAAGCGATATCGTCGTTTCACACGAGAATATGTATCTCATTATTTAAAAACGAGACCCTGTACTCTCCTTGAATGTTTTTTCTGTAGAAAACAAAACGTGTTACGTAACTTTGTTGGCTTAATCCCAAAATTATCACAACAAAAATGTTATCATTGCCAAAATAACATTATTATACCAGAGCTCGTACCGTTGTCACAAGTCATTAAAGAGATGTACTTGAACATACACGTTGAAGAGTTTTTGGAAGAGGAATTGATTGCATTACGCGAGTGTTTGCATGAGGTGTTCATAAATATCAACAACAGAGGACCTGCGGCAGCGTACGTGTTGTATAAAAAACGCTACCCAAAATTACATGCCTTTAAATCAAAGGAAGTGATTTTAAGCAGGTTAAGAAAAATATGGTGCAAATGGATGCAAGAGTAAAAGGCTGCCTATATAAAATAATAAATAATATTAATAAGATGAAATTATTAATTTTATTCTCTCTACTCCCTCTTGGCGCCGCGATTGTCCGTGTCACCGAAGATTACATTGAAGCAGAGTGTCAGCGTTTCTATGAACCTGTTGCACCCTCGACCATATGCGATGCCACTGTCAACGAAAGGTGGAACAAACAATCCGACAGCCAAGGCATTTTCGACGGGATGAACGATGCCTTGAGCTTAGGCAGGGGCCATGCAGACAAACAGTGCGAAGAAGTTTGTGCTCGGACAAACCAATGTCGTGCCTATGCCGTCAGCAGTGCCACTCACTACCTTGCTAAGCAGTATGAATGTAGGATTTACTACTCGTGTGTCAATACAACTTCAAATACTAATTTCAATCTCTATGTTCGTAAATTACCTTACAATTGCTTTATCACTGGTACCTCGTTTGACGGTGTTTTTTCTAATTTCGGTGAAGTTCAAGGTGAATTAGCCCAATTCCAGCGCCTACTTCGTATAGCAACTAGGCCGTTTCAAGAGGTGCATTTTACAATAAATGGGGTCACAGACACTACAGACTACGCCTTCCGCCCCTATAAAAAACTAGCTGGTGATTTTTATTGTGAGATGGACGATGACCCTTTAAATTGTGTTTTGATGGATGCTGGAGCCATATCGATTATTTTTTTCTTCGTCTTCATCGCCATATTGTCATGTAATATATTTTTAGTGATGAGCATCATAAAATAAATTTCAAAGAATAGAGAAAAAGGCTACCAAAAACAAAAACAATCAATAACAATGACGCTATCATATTTTTATTAATTTGCTTATATATATTTTTTCCCTCCGGTTTTTTAACTCTCCGTTTTTTTTTTAATCTCTCTGTATATCTTGACATATTATTTCACATTCTGCCGTGCCCCTGAAATCATTCCAAAACTCCAAATTTTCAACATCTTTAACCTTCATAAATGATACGTTCACAGGTTTCTTTCCCTTAACTCGTAATTCTACTAAAATTTTACCCGTAAGAAGACCATCTTTGTAGTGTGAACGTGTATTTAAAGAAACACACCTTACCTGACCTGCAACGCCTTTCTTTAATGAAAAGTTTAATAATCCACCTTGAAAGACTACAACTTTGATCGAGTCACCTAATTTTTTCCAATTGATTACACCAAATGGATTTCGTTCAAGTGAAATCAATTCAAACATTAATGCCAATTTTGTTTTTTTGTTTGCGTAACCTTCCACATTAATTGCTTCAGCTATCAATCCGTGTAAAGCAGGCCAAACTTCGCATCTTAAATCCCTCCTCAAATATGTATTGAAGCTAGCACGTTGTTTGACAACTTCTTTTAACATGTAAAGACATGCATCAAGCATAAACATCTCTGTGCATTTACTTTTCACCTCTTTCATTTTACGTAATCCCATTGCGACGAATTCGAAAGCTCTTTTTGATGTGTGTACGTGGTCAGCGTGAACGATCGCAATGTGAATAAAACACCTTGTCAACTCAAATAAACGTTTAAACTTCTTCTTTTGCTTCGTAGAAAATGAAAATGTCGCAGTGATCATTTTTTGTAGCGCCCTATGTGCTTGCTCAAACTTAAACGGCCCGAGTAAAGAAAGTGTTTCAACCTTTGGGTTCAAATAAAAGTTCAACATACGCTGACTCATTTTACATCTAACATAGTCCGAATTCGATTTCATAGGATCAACTCTAAATTTTGTTCCTATGTTTTCCAGTAATGGAACTCCTTCGTACAAAAAAGATTGAATGATATCCACAACAACCTTTGGCAGTCTTAAATAGTCTTGAACTTCTACTCCATCCTTACGTCGGTATGAAAGACCTTTAAACACTTTCAAAAAAGCAAGCAATGGGAACGGACGTGCAACCTCTTGTCGTATTGTCGCAAAGAACCGCTGTAAAATTCTTAAATTTATTACATTAATATTAAAAGCAATCTTACTGCCTGAAGCCAAGGCTTTTTCATAGATGCCAATTAGTTTGTTGGTTACATCTTCGACACACTTTAACATCTTTACACGGTTGCTAAATGTGTTATTTTGGCATTTTGTTAATTGCAAAACATATGCAAAGGCACTGTCGAATGTCGCAACATCGGTGCAGTTTTTAAACTGCAACAAACGAGCTTGTATTGCGTTTGCCATATCAAAAAAATTACTCTTCAATCTTGCACAATATGCTAGCCAACGACTTCCCAATCGGAGAATACATTGGTCATATTTAGCTTTCAACGTGTCTGATAAATAAGTATGCGAAATAAATATTTCTGTCATCGCATCTAACATAATAAATTGTTTAATCCACCATTTGTCGTCCACCTTATGTCGCATTAACTTCCAAAATTTAGTAAAACAATCGGTAACATGTGTAAAATTGTGGTGTAAAGTTGTTTCCTTTGTTTCCCTTGATTCCCTTTCTTCACCAGTTTCATATAAACGAAACGCGCGATCCATTTCTAACTTGATATTTTGCGAGCGATTAATACATTCTGCCTCCACCGTTTTAAGAGATATCTCTGGCTCCGATGTTGATTGATTACGTTGACTCATGTACTGCAGGTTGGCCAATCTTAATAACAATGGGTTTTTATTCAGAATATATTTATGCCTCCAGTCGTTCACACCTTTTAAAAAAGAATGTAAACCTGTGTATTCACTGTCAACAACATTATATGCATTGCAATGATTTTCACTATAGCTAGACTTTTCATTAAACCAACTGTTGCATCTACTAGCTGGTACGGAACAAATTGGACAAAAGCACTCCTTACAAAAAAGATGATTATTATTTGTGCTGCCATGATCGCCATACCAAAATTTATGAACAGGACACACATGTCGTAAGTGTCCAACCTTTTCTTCCTTTGAACCATTCTTGTTAACAACTACATGTTCTTCTACAGGTATTGAAGTTTTCTTTGCTTCCTTAGAAACATCAGCTACATCTTCTTTTTGATGATGTTTTTGTTTTTTCTTTTTTGGTTTCGAATTACTTCCTCCGTTAGAGTCCATGAAAAACTTATTTTAAACAATCTTCGTTTCAATGTATTTTTTTATTATATTTTTTTTCTATATATTTATTTCGATATATATTTCTTTCGATATATATTTCTTTGTTTCTATAGTTTTTTGTTTCTATGGTTTTTTGTTTCTATAGTTTTTTGTTTCTATGGTTTTTTGTTTCTATAGTTTTTTGTTTCTATACTTCTATATATATTTCTTTCGATATAATATTTCTATAGTTTTAAATATTGTTACAATATAATGTAAAAAAAGGGGTAGTTTTTTTTCTAGCATTGAAATAGTATGGGAAACGAAGTGAAAAAATGACCTCTTTTAAAAAAAAGGGAGGAATATTTAAAAAAAAAATAGGGAGGAAAATGACATACACCTATATTTTACAAGGGAATAGCATTATAATATTACTAAGATTGTGAACTAAAGATTGTGAACTAAATAGTACAGACATAGAAACAAACATAATAAACATAGAAAATTATAGAAAACGTAGAAACACACACACACACACATAGAAACGAAAACAAAACAAGTATTACGCATTGTTACAAATAGTAGTTAATAAATAAAAAACATTATGACCACTTTGATAGAAGAAATAAAACGTATTGTAGAAGATATTAAAGAAGGTGATTATGTTTCTCGTGATGAAGCTGAAGTATATTTTGATGTCGAAATACCTGAACAAAAAGCTGCGTTAGATGTTGTGTTTCCTATGGAAGGTGCTTTATTTCCTAACACTGAAAACATGTTGCATGCCGACGACGAACGAAAGGAAGATAATGAAGGCAGTAACGTTGCAACCACTACTACCACTACTACCACTACTACCACCACAATGAAAAAGACAAACGTTGATGAAGAATATGTGCCAGAATCAGAATCAGAATCAGAATCAGACGATGATGAAGCGGAGGATAATTTTATGGAGGTTGATGATGAATTTCGTGACTGGACTGACGGTCAAAAAAAAGCGCAACATGCTTCGTGGGAGGTCCGTAATATATTAAAATTACAATTATTAAAAATGGCAAAGTGCAAGTACGTGAAACCTTTGTTGTGTGCCACCATAGCATCAACGCAACTATCCGATGCTCGGCTCATGCGAGATGTGAATGAACAATCCACGTTAAAACTTCATTGTGTCACAGGTGAAAATTTTGGACTGATTGAAGTGATGTTCCGCTGGAGACGTGAAGTATTATATGGCCATAAAACAGAGAAAGGATATTATAATTTATGCGACAAGGGTGACGTTGGCAGTGTCGAAATTCCGAGCGCTGGCTGTTGCATTGGTGGATACCAATACTTACCAGAGGTTCTTTTTAAGATGATTGGCAGCTACCTCCAGTCAAGCCCATTTTTAGAAAAAACCGATGAAAACGATAAAAATGGTATTCTGATCTCACGTGAAAATATTTATTTCAACGTACTGAAGGTGGGCTTGTATACACGTATATGGGCAGCGAATGCCACTATGTCAGCTTCCATTGAGTTTGTAGATAATTGGAAGTTAACAGCGGAACAAATTAAATTTTTAGAGGCTGGACCAGAGCAAAATTTGGAGCTATGCGTGAAAGGTAATTTTCTTGACATTGTGACCATCGGGAGAAGAGGCATGGCGTCGATTCCAGAGATGTTACATCGAAGGGTTAGTTTAATAGCTGTGATTGCAAAATGCATGCTATTACAAGAAGGAAACAAGGAGTTGCGAAAATTATATCGTAGGTTTGAATGGAAAGTGAAGAAAATGGAATCTTTTTCCAGCGTCCACTTTGTCAATTTTATCTGTTGTGCATTTAAAAAATATGCTTCGTCAGAAACGTTAAAGAGGATAAAAAAAGATAAACTGATGACATTACCTCGTCCTTACTTTGGTCGCGGAAGAAGAACGAATTGGGAAATGGTGATTTGTTGCTTTCGTTTTTTCTGTCACGGCACTGGGAAATACGAAAATTTCAGGCACTACTACAACCTTACGGTTGGAGACGATGTGGTTATGAAGGATGGACAAGTCATTGTGACCAACCTACAATTGAAGGAGTCCAACTTTTGCAAAACGCTTCTGCTGAATTGGGAAGATGCGAAAAAGGAAAATTATGGCAATCGTTTGCCGAGCACGGAGCCGCTGCCTCTGCCTGTTAAAAAGTGCGGCCCTTTGTATCAAATCGATTATGAGAAGTGGGCGAAACAAGAAAAGAATGGTGCTTGTGGTATTGAATTTTTCCGCCACTCTGAGCAGAATCTCTATGGACCTAATGGTAGCAAAAATGATTTCAAGGGTCATTTTTATGGATGGCCCAGCAATTTAGAAATGGTATATGACAAAGGTGAAAACAAAGGGAAACGTATTCCACCGAGCAAAACTCATCGTCGGTTGGACCCCTTTTTTGAGATACAAAAACAAGCTAGTTTTTACTTAATGCGCTTTGTTGCCGAACCAATGGTAGCGGTAAATGTGGTAGCAAGTCAACCATTTTGTTATTATCGCCCAACATTAAGTAGTTGCTTTGAAATGTTTCCAATGAAATTGTTGTTAAGCGATTATGAAAAACGTTTGGAAAGACAGGCCGTGGTTGCAGAGAGTGGTTCCTATGTTTACCAGCTGAAACAGCTTACTTCGCAACCATATGGCACAGTGTCTGAAATACATATTAATCGTGATAAACATGTGATCAAGGATACGAATGGTTGCCAACATTTGGCAGTCAAACCATACAAGGAAGCTATGATAAACGTGTTTAAAACTATCTCAAACGATATTAAGAAACAGTATAACATTCAAGGAGATGGGACGATGAATTACCCATATATGGAACAGGATTGGGATATGGGAAATGTTGCTCGCCATATCTACCCTCCATATTTATTTGCATTCTTTTGCGATGTTGCAGTGCACTATATATCAATAAATTTGGAACAAGGTATATTGGATTTTACTGAGCCAGTGAGTGTCTGCTTGAGATGTAGCAATAATGCAGATGTCTTTATCTTAAATTGGATATCGAACATGCGTGGTTTTATGTTGCCTAATGGGAGGCAAAAAGAATTCGAGAATGGCGTAGTCCCCGAAGGTGAAATGGCATCGTTGCTTTTTTTAACGTGTAAGGAACTTGTAGATGAGTCATTTTTTGATTGCACTAGCGAAGCAAGGGCAAAGATAGTAAAAGGTATCACGACGTGCCCCATTCACGAGCTCTTGAGGTCCCCGGTGGCATATCATTTGACAGATAGTGTTTTCGATGATTTCAGCGGCACGTATCTCGGCTTCTTGCTTTACTTATTTCGTAGGATACACAATGAAAGAAATACGTTTAACGCTATCTTTCACTCAAACGTAGATTTTATATATGCGAAGGTGAAAGACCAAGCTCCTATACCGGGCGGGAAAGGTGCATTCTACTTTTTGGATCGGTCTTCGGTTGCGCCAGAGATTCCATTTATTAAACTGGCTATGTTGAAAAGTAGTCAATTTCCATTGCATGTGCAGGAAGTTGTTGTAGAATCATTTAATGATGACGCTACATCGGTTTCTATTCAGTTTGATAAATGCGATGCTTTTCCAGGTGCAATTAGGGTTGTTGATATGAATATCAAAATACTGGATATAGTCATGCCACAGAAGGAAGTCGAGAGAGAAACCAGTATTTCGTGGTTGCGTTTGCAACAAATCCTTTATTGCGTGGACGATTATAAAAGACGTACGGGGAAGGCAATGGTCGTAGAAACCCCTCATATTTTGCCGTTTTTTTTTACACCACGTGGAGAAACCTTCAAGACCGTCGATACCGTTCATGTACCGCGAGGGCGATGCCTGCCACAAAAATGGTGGCATAAATGTTGCGTAGGTGCACTTCGGTTGGATAAGAATGGTCGTTGTTCGACAGACGTAGAAATGTATGCTTACATTCTATTGCACTGTCGTGGCTTTGATAAACCAGCAAATGTGCAATACGCATGCCTGCCAGAGGCAAAGAGTGGTGAGCAATACGTGTGGAACGATGACTTCATCAAGTCAAATCGATGGGCAGCAACTAGTGTCATTTCTTCTGGTAGTATTACGAAGTTGTTAAACCACTGGGCGGGCCATTGTATTGGTTACAACATGGTAAGAAGTGCAAAACTAATGGTGGAAGGTGTAGGCTTGGTGGAAGGTGTAGGGGGCTCTAGTGGAAGTAATACAGGAGAAAAACGTAAAACAAATGTTTTAAAGAAGACGAAATATAAAAAAGTATTGCAACACAGAACATACCAAAATGATCAAGGTTACTTTGTTACGAAAAGTGACTATGTAGAGGTAACGGATGATGAAGAGTCCAACGGGGCATCGGTGAAAAAAAGAAAAACATAATAATTTATTCTAAGTCAGGTCTCTCATTCAACTCTTTGTAGTCCATTTTTGGCTTTAACTGGTGCCCCAAAATGGTAGCAGCATTGAAACAAATAATGGCAACTAATTGGAAGGTAGCGGCTTCGTCGTTTGCATGGCACAATTCGGCGAGATGGAACGTTTCGCCGTAGAATAAGGCGGAGACGACAGTAGCACATAGTGCAACAAATAAATGTAGGAGGGAAACGTAAGATCGCAAGCTAGGATCTGCCACCCTGTAGAATATTGGTGGTACAAACGAAACAATAATTAAAATCGGTGACGCTAAAGAAAACATAAGCTTGTCGCAATGTTGCACCTCGTTGTAGCTGAGGTAGGACAACAGGAATGATGCGACAATTAGGACGGCAATAGACATAAAAAGGAGAGAGCGCCCGTTCATAAGGAGTGTTTATAAATAAAATACGATAACTTATATAACTGGATTAATTACTTTTGTGATTTTGTAGCTAGCGCTTGCAATGTCGTAGCGCAAGTGAATGACCCGCTTCGGGGCATTGGGTGCCTGTTTATGGAAATTGGACATGTCGCGGAAGCGGAATCGATAAGACCCATCATCTTTTTTTTTCAACTTCATAAAATTGGTCAACTGCCCGTTTAAAAAAACCGGAATATCCATCGTCTCTCGAGGGCATCGCCACTCCCCATTCTCAAGCTGGAAGACAATCGGGAACTTTTCCAGTATCAACTCCTTCGTCTTCTCTTGCTCCACTTTGCTCTGCCTGTACAACAACGATTCCCCTTGCTTAATTGGCATGGAACTAATCAAACATCGGCTAGACCCTTGTACCTTATGGCCATCCATCTCTAAGACCCAGTTCAGGGTCTCGTAGTAACAGTTGCATGCATCGGTTGCAGCCGGCTTTGCAATCGAGCCGGGCTCCATGACCGTTGCCAGCTGCTCGGCCAACATCTTTGCATAGTGGTAGCGCTCCGGCTGCAATTGGATATCCTTGCACTTTTTGTAAAATGCCAGTTGCCGCAGCAGGTGATAGGGCTCCGTGTGGTCTACGGAGAGGATAGTGCCCGGTGCTACATATTCATCTACGACCGGCATCGGAAACGTGATGCCATAGTAATTATGAGGCACCACCTTGTATTTGATAAAGACGGTCCTGCTACAGCTACTGTAACACTGGTGTGCTGCTATTTGAATCGGATGCATCAAGTATTCCTCAAGCGCACTCGTGTCCAATGATGTGGCAATAGACACGTGCATGCATTTTTTTCTTTTTTTTCCTCGAATCTCCATATAAAGACTGGCAAGACCTAGGTCAACATGGAATGTCCTATTTGTTTCGATGATATGCGAGACAAAAGAAAATATACAGGACCCTGTGCGCACAGCTGGTGCCTAGAGTGCCATCATAAAAAAATAAAGTACGACCACATATGTCCCTTGTGCCGCGTCTCGCACGAGCCAGCAGCCGTGCCAGACTTTAAGATAAATGGTGTCAGCTTCTTCCTTGAATACTACGCTAATGGCACTTACACCTATGTCCGGCCGTGGAAAATAAAACAACGGCATCGGAGGAGGATGCGTAGACCGTTTTAAAATTTTAATGGCATTATAGCCATATCTTGTTCCAAAGCCTCTAATTGTAGGACATAATATTCTAAATTCGACAAATATCCCGTGCCATATCCTTTCACAACATTCGACCACGTATTCAACCAACTCTTCTGCTCTTTAAAATTATTACATACCTTCACAGTATTTTCTAAGGTAGCAATCGGTGGAAATATACCGCCAAATTTCTCACCCGGGCAAATCTGTTTATCTTTTTGTTTGACACATTGCCATTTTCCATCGCTGTTTTTGATCCAACACCAATCATCGAAATGTATGTCTTTTTTATAATCTTCAAATATTTGTTTTACTAGAGCTGGTAAACGTTTATCCTTAGACGCCTTAGCAGCTCGAAGAATATGATCTTTATTAAAAAAATGCATTTGCATTTGTGCCAACTGTTGGGAGACATAATATTTTGCACCAGATAAAAACGTTAGTTTCGAAAGATATCCCCACGCTACACCCACTGCCGCTAGACCACCTAAAATATATGATGTCATTTTATGACTTCTCAGTCATTCTATATATATTATCGTATTATAAAAACTTGCAAAAAAAAAATAACATTAATCATAGTTTACTTCAATCACTCACACTTCTTCAATCAATTTCGTACCAACCGACAATCCGCTTCCAATCCGCGTGGTTGGCAACCCCAGTCATAATCATCCAATACAATGCTTTGCTCTCCACAATCAAATTCAGCATAAAATTGTTCTAACAAATTTTGATTCATGCAATTTGGACAATATCGTTTTGGATACTGCTCGACTACAGGATCACAAAGCCGCGGAGGGTTGCCCTCACAAGTCCAATCCCAAATATAAATCAAATACCAAGGTTTTCCCCACTCCACTAAAACTGGTACCTTTCCATATGGACATCCTCCTATGTCCTCAACGTTTAAATTTGGGTCTTGAGAAACTAAGAAGTGGATGTGATTATGCGCATCTTCTGGTACGAATTGCCTTCCTTTTTGAAGTATACTCACACATAAAGTTTGACTAACATCTGGAACACCTTTTAAATTGTCTTCAAGCAATGTTGCAAATGATTCACGGACAACAGAGTACATTTTTGTTTTTCTTTTTTCTTTTTGTTTTTCGTTTTGTCTTTGTTTTTCGTTTTATTTTTGTTTCTTTTTTGTTTCTATATTCTATATTATTCTATATTATTCTATATTATTCTATATTCTATACTCTATATTCTATATTCTATATTATTATATTTTTCCTTCATTTTCCCAAAACTATGCACATATGCTGTGTCCATGCTAATATTTAATCGAAATCTATGCAGGTAGTTATTCATTTCAATGGATTAGCACTCCATAGCATTATGTATGAAAAAGATAAAAAACAGGAAATGACCTCCATAATCGACGTAATACTAAAATTATATGATAGATAGAAAGGTATAGGCAAACATATAAAGAAACATAGAAACACAGGTATAGATAGAGAGATATAGAACTATACAAACAAAAAATTATAGAAACAAAAAACTATAGAAACAAAAGCAATTAAAACATATAAAACACAAAAAGTTACAATTTTATAAACATGTCTTCCAAAAATACTAATGTTAAAACTTCACCTCTTTACTCCATTGTTTAGCCATTGCATCAGCAACACCCTCATATGTTTTGCTCCTAATTTTCCATCTATCCTTTGATGGTGCTAGTTTATTTTGCCCACTATCAGTTTGGTTGTCCCACCTTTTTCTCACTTTTCCTTTGTTCTTCACGAGTCTCGGTTCAACATAAGCAGTATGAGTTAAAGCAGGTAACCCATTTAACCATAAACATGTTCGTTTGCTAGCATTGTGGCCAAATTGATATGGTTGTATGATTTGATTTGGTTTCCTATAGTGACGAGACATAATTCCAATTGGATTTTCAATACACCATTTACATTTCAACTTCGTAAATTGCATAAAAAAACTCTTCGCTATCTCAGTATCCGCCTTACGTTTCTCAACGCGTCGTATTTCTTTTTCTTGTAATTCAATAGTATTTTTTTTTCGGGCCTTTAACCAGTGTATACCCGAACCACATAAGTATGTGCAAGGGGGGTGTGCTATAACCAAATCCCATGGTTTTTGTATTATGTTCAATACATCATCTTGAATATGATATTGACTTTTATCATCTGCTGGAAGTAAATCACATGACCATGCATCGTGACCCATTCTCCTAAATGCCTCGCGCACTGTTCCACTTGATTCACAGGCTACTAAAACTTTCATCCTTTGATACACTTAAATTATATCTATATATATTAAATCACATATATCTCCTGCTATATTTTTCTACATGATCTACCCAAATTGTCTCTCCACGTGTATAACAATAAACATATAAGTCCTCGCCGTTTTTCTTACGCCAGTCTTTCCTGTTCATTAATGGAGCTCCACTGTAAGCTAACACTGCCTTCATTACCTCCTTGTCGCCCGAATCAATGAGGGCTTCACTGACTCCAGCTAAAGCACATTGGTTGTAATAAAACCACACCAACAAGGAATTGAATTCACCTTCATATTCGTCACTTGTCAAGGAAAAAATAAATAAATCCTTCACATGATTATTGAACGTCGGCGTTAATGTAAAACGCCCTGAGGTGATGTAACCGACCAGCTCTTCCAACAAAACAAGGACTAACCACTTTATTTGATAATAATCAGCTAACTTTATTAGTCTCATAATACTCACTGGACCTTCGAATCCATTGTGCTGTAAAGCATACTTAACTTCAATGCATACTTTATCTTTCCTACTCATACCTTCATATAAACATAAAATAAATAAACGATACATTTCATTGATCTCCTCCGTATTTTCATCACTTAAATCATAAACTGCTATCGGTTTAAAAATTAAATCACCATCTTTCCCTTTAAAGTTGACCTTCTTGTTATAATATTCTGGTGCCGTTGCTTTCATTACAATATCGTGCATTCTTTGAGGATCCTTTGTTTCAAACAGAATTGTTCCACCTTCCCTTGCCTCATATAAAATTTTAACACCAGATGTAAGGTCCGCTTTCACTAAGTTAGTCACACGGTCCCCATCTACAGTGCATTTTGTAGGTAATAATGTTTTATTACACCTACCACCACTGTCATTTTTTGGAGGTTGCTTCGTTCTCGCCATCCTTCTTATGTTTAGAAAGTTTTGTTAATGGATTGGTTCTTTGATTTCTTTTTTCTTTTCTTTTTCTTTTTTTAAAATTATATGTTACTTGTTTTTATCTATTTTGTGTGTAAATCCCTAAATTGTGGTCACAATGTTGCTCTAGAAGTTCTTTATGTTGCAGGTGCTTGTCAGCGGAAAAAAAAGACGTTGAGTGAGATAGGGATAAATCAACAGAGACATATATAGAAAACGTGTATGAAGCTAAAAAGGATAAAGAATATAAAAACACAAAAAAGATAAAAAAGATAAAAGAGATAAAAAGATAAAAAAGATAAAAAAGATAAAATTTATAAAAACAAAGATATATATTTATAACATTAAGTAAGAAAATGATATTACAATCTACCTATGCGGATGAAGTGACTGTGATTAATGTGCATCAAAAGTTTAAAGATGCCGATCCCGAGTGTTTGATAACATTTATATTGGAAGATGAGGAACGATATAGGGTATCAAAGCGTTTTTTTGACGTTTATAGTGAGCCGGCTGCATGCTTCGCTGCTTTAGTAGAGGTTGTGAAGCAGGCACAAGTAGCGCTACTATCAAGAAACATTTCGCGAACAAGAGATGTATCTTTGTGTTCAACGTTCAGTTTACCACTTCTGAAGGGAAACATTTGGTTACAATATGATGAATATGGCACTTTGAAACATTTGGAAGTGTGTGTAGCAGATTGGGAGTTTCAGTCAGTAAAAATGTTAAAATAAGGTTTTTTTAGATACTATTTTTTTGACACGTGTCATTTTTGACTGCTTACTCTTAAAATATAGTACAATAACAGAATGGCATACTTTAAAAATAAAAATCAAAAAGGGGAAATATCGAAAATATATAAAGTAAAATATATATAGAAATATGTTACAACAAATACAACGAGCTGCAATTAAAGAAAATATTTCCATTATTATTAAAAACAGTAAATTAAGGCAACCAGACCCACTTATAACAAAGAATTCATTCCACTTTGTTCAAGACGCCATCGAGTGCCTAGGGTTGGAAGAGTGCACAAAAATTGTAAGTGAAGTCTACACGGAGATTGAAGCGGAAAATCATTGATGCCATTTATCACTGTCATTGATTTAATACGAGCATTTATTCCTTGTTTTATTCCAATCGCACTTGCTATTGTGTCAGTGGCAGCGACTGTTACCATATGTTTCAACGAGTATCGTGGTCGGAATTAGTCCATTACAAAAAGTATCGTGTATATCTACATCATACGTATAACTTTATGAAGGACACAGTTTTTAATGGATATGTCATTGGAAGCACCGTTGACAATGTAATGTTTATAACAGGATATCATTATGCTGGCTATTGTATTGGTAATGTCGCCGATGATATATATACAGTGCTCGACGTAGGCAGTGCTCGTATTTACGAAATACAACTGCCTTATTTACAGCAAATTACAGGTATAGCAACACTGGCAGAGATGTGTTGGAAGGTGATAGAAGAGAATGAGGTGGATATTACAAATGTTGAGCATTTAAATATTGCATGTGACAAGGTTTAAATATGATTATTAAAGAAATATTATCTAAAAAGTAATATTTGTTTTTATTCTTACTTTATCATTTTGTCTTTAGTCTCGATACCAGCGAAGCCGCGGCGCTTACATATACGTTGCACTTCACGCAACAGCCATTTCTTCATCATCATCTTCTTCATCATCTTCCATATAAGACAATACTGCCTTCATTTCCATATATGTTTGCACATTTTCATATACATACGGACCAAGTGATTTTTTCACCATCTTATCATCAAATATTTCCTTCAACTCCTTGAACCACCACACTATACTTTTACCCATTATATCTGGCGCTTCCATCTCTTTGATGCTCTCTTTAATACGACCCTTGTCATTTTTGAAGATGTTGGCAGCATTTTTCACCCATTTAGGATTTTCGTAAGTTTTCTTTAAACTCTTTTTGTTTTTTGTTTCCTTTTTCATTTTTATTTTTGGCATTTTGTTTTTTTCGTTTTCTTTTTGTTTTTTTATTTCTATTTATTCTATGTCTATGTCTATGTATCTGTCTATGTATCTGTCTATGTATATGGCTATGTGTATATGTCTATGTGTGTGTGTCTATGTGTGTGTGTCTATGTGTGTTTATGTTTCTATGTTAGCTGGGCGTGGGAGCTAGGCGTGGGAGCTAGGCGTGGGAGGAGGTCATCGCTAAATTGTATATATAATGCTAATTAATGCTAATCCACGAAAATGGACAAGCACCTGCATAGGGTTTCGATTAAATATTAGCATAGGCACACTATAGGTTATTTTTGGGATAATGAAGGATATGGTGTAATAACACAATGGTATAAGATAAACATAGAACATAGAACATAGAACATAGAACATAGAACATAGAACATAGACAAAAACAAAAAGGAAAACAAAAACAAAAACAAAAAAGAAATAAAAACAAATACTAAAACAAATACTAAAACAAAGAAGAAAAAACAAAAACAAATATTAAAACAAAAACAAAACAAAAATGGCAAACGTACAAGAGCAAAAAGAAGCAACATCAATAGGTGCGAAACGTTCCGCTGATACTGATGTTCCTGAGGTGAAAAAGAAGTCGAAGAAAGAGCAGGAAAGAGTGTTGCGATATTTATATTTGACAGCTTATGGGCAATGGGAAACTATGTATAAGTATCCACGCTATGATCCAGCGTCGTATCCAGCGTTACTTGTTTTACTATCAGGAAAATACAAAAACAATATGAACGGGGACCAATATGTTGTAGTTACAGACGGGCCCGGTAAGGGTCAAGTGTTCTATGCCGATGATAAAGAACAAATTTACGATTGCCCGGGACATGAATTTGATTACAAAGTTGTCACGCAAAAAATGGTTGCCGACGCTATAGTTGGCACTATATGGGCCGACTGGACAGAGGTGGACGTGTTAAATTGTGTCCGGGAAGAAAAAGTATTTGAAGTCGTGAAGTTTGATGAGAATGGTGTCTTATTGAAGAATGTTGTCACCAATAGGGCACGGAGGGAGTCATCGTTGCGCAACTTTGTTGGTTTGACGAAGGAAGTTTATTACAAATTATCACGGGAAGCAAATTATGCCAGTTATGCACGTAATGAAAATTGTCAGAATTTTGGTGATAGCTATCACGAGGTAGTTTCGAGTCTATGCCCTGGAGGAAAGCGAGTACGTCGTAGCTTTCCTAATGGTAGAAAACCACAGTGTTATTACAATAGCAATCTCCCAATTCTAAGATTTGATGTTGTGTATTTTCGTGGTGACATTGGCTTCGTCATTGGTCGCGATGGAAATAAAGGTGAGTGGATCGTTGATACAGCGAAGACAAAGGGACAATCCACTATAGAATCCTTTTCGGCTACTGAATTTCGAAAGGTAACATTTGTTCGCCGCATTGGAGGGTTGCCAAATGAATTTGAAGATGGTAAAAACTGCTTTTCTTATTTACCGAGGCAAGGGATGCAAGCTGCCTTTGTTACGAAAAATATTGAAGTTGGTGACATTGTTAGCGTCCGTCATTGTCGTTTCAAGGTGAAGGAAATTCTCGGATACGGTGAAAATGGCCTCGTATTGGAAAGACTCGGCTTCAATGAAAATGGCCGTTTAACAGAGGATGGTGGCGAATATATAAAAAACATCAAAGATGTAGAATTTATAAGACGCACACCAGTATATCGAGGATATGTGTCATATAGTTTCGCGTATTTTGAAGCTAGGTCATTGGAGGATCTTTATGTTGACATAACAAAAAAAGTTATCCCTATGGATTTGATTGAGTTAGGCGTACCGGACAACTGGGAAAACAAATTCATTGGACATCAGGAACGATTTTACTATTGGTATGTTGCAATAAACGATGAAGAATATGTATTTTATCCACGGAGCAACTTTGAAATTGTAGGTGAAATTTATGTCGGTGAATATTATCAACCAGAATGGTGTGGAGACGGGCAACACAAAAATAGCAAAGGTGAAGTAGTAAGTCACGTAGAAGGAGAGTTTGTTAACGTCAACGATTGCGACGTAGAGCATCCCGAGCACTATGACAGCAAGTATTACAATAAAATCAAATGCCGTCAAAATGCTGTTGATACGAACGGAGAGGAGTTGTATTTTGAGAGCGTTGAAGCATATGAATGGTACAAGGAAGAAGAAAGGTGGGTCAATATTGGTGAAGCCGAGGCAAACTTTCTATCCAGTTGTAGTGAGGAGGAGAAGAAGAAATGGGCGTGGTCCCGACCGAAATATGGTTACCTAGACATTAAGAAATGTTTAAAATGAATTTAATAAAATTTATCATGATGATTAATTTTTAAAATATATTATAATGTTTAATTTTTAAAATATATTATGATGTTTAATTTTTAAACTGAGCTATGAAATTTACGTCTATGAAATATGGTATGACTTTCCGCTGCCCGTCGTCCGGATCTATAATAGGTTTAAATGCATATAAATCGCATTCTTTTGCCCATACAATTAAATCTTCTATACTTTTAAAGTGTTTATAATTATTTTTATACTCAATAACAATACCTCCTACCCGTTTTGCCGTTTCTAACTGCTTTTCTTTATCCATCGTTTATCAATAGACTTATTTCGATCGATTTTCAATTTTTTAACAGGATATTACTTTGACAGCACTCCTAAACTAGTTTATCGAATTGCTTCTTATAACCACAAACCAACACATACTCAGATCCATATCCAAATGCGGCGGCAGAACAATATACTAGAACACCCCATGGCCCCAAAATATCATTAATGGGACTAACAAAGTCAATACCATAGCCTAGCATAAATACCCCATAAGAGCTAGGAAGAGAATAATTCCACATCATAGAATATGAATGAAGCAACACCTTCTCTTCCTTACTTAATTTCTCCTTGTTCTCCTGTTTCGTTTTCAAACGCCCATCTTCATCGTCAGATACAAGCCTAAACTTCATAACCTCTTCCTCATCGACGTCCCAAAACTTCATTGGAATTTTTTGGAACACATAGGCAATGATATTCATCCAATATGCTGGAGTTTTGCCATAACAATCATTCGTAGCGATATGGTGGTTTAAATATTCCACAACAATATCTCGCACAAGATATGGTATCGCATAACCTACAGCATCTATCTTCACCTTCCATACCTTCTTTTCAGTTATGATACAACGAGAGATAAATTTGACAATCTCATCGTGATCCTTTTCCTTCAACATCATGTGGTCAGGTGTACTACCAATAATCTTTTTGATACGTTGCATGCTCCATTGCTCGACTTCTTGCTCTGCCGCTGCCCTAACCTTGTCTTCTCGTAATTGCTCCAACTCGGCTTTAATTACTGCCATTCTGGCATTGTTTTTTGCAATCCTTTGTTGAATTTTCTCGATCTTGCGTTCAATTTCCTTCATTTTACGTTTCTTTTTTTTTGGTGCATCGCATCTAACATCTTCATCGCGGTTGCGTTTAGGTGGAGTTTTACAATTGTCACTTACATTCATTTTTTTTCTTCTTTTAGTTTTTGTTCCTTTTTGTTTAAGTTTTTGTTTCTATTTGTTTTAGTTTTTATTTCTTTTTGTTTTAGTTTTTGTTTCTTTTTGTTTTCATATGTGTTTTTTGTTTGTTTCTATGTCTATCTATATGTCTATGTGTGTGTCTATGTGTGTGTCTAAGTTAATATCATACTGTGTGCTAGCTAGGCGTGGGAGCGAGGCGTGGGAGCGAGGCGTGGGAGCGAGGTCATATTTGAAACATTATCACAATGCTATATGGTGCTATTTCACGAAAATGGACAAGCACCTGCACAGATCTCGATTGAATATTAGCATAGACACAATATGGGTTATTTTTGGGAAAATGAAGAATATTACAAATAATCTATAATATTATAATAGCATATAGAATAGAAAGATAGAAACATAGACACACATATATAGAGAAACACATAGACACACACACATAGAAACACAGAAATATAAACGTAGAATAAATAGAAAGAAAAACAAAACAAGAAAAACAAATAAGAAAAATAAAAAGAAACAGAAAACATCAAAAATAAAAAGTAAATTATGTCGTTAATGAAATCAATCGATGCTAATAATGACATGAATAATAACATGAAACGTAAGTCAAACTCTGATGATAATGAACATCATCGTAAAAAAAGTAAATCATCTTCAAATGGTAAAATGTCGCCCCATAGTAGCTACATTTGGTTACAGAAGTACATGCGGTATAAATATTTCTTCTGTCCAGCTTGGGAAGCATTGAGAGATTGCCGTGTCATTTGTGACCAGAGCGGTATCATCATCAAGAATACAGTGAAGGTGGCCAATGGATATCAATTGTATTATGATTTATCACAACCACTCATGAAGCATATCGTGAGTAAATGGATCGCAATGCTAGGCATCAATGGAACGTGGTACAAGAAGAATAATCAATATGAAGATTGTACAGCGTCATTTGTAGATTTAGATAAATCAACAGAGCCGAAGGTGAAGGTCGTGGACTCGAAAGGTGGCGTGGCGTATTATGCCTTGAATGATTTCGTTGACAACTTTGTCAGCGACAAGTCCGATGCACCAGCCATGCCAGAGACAATGCCCATCAGGAACTTACAGGAAGAAGCAATTCGTATTCTTTATAGATGGCCCGTAGAGGGACAGAGTGGTTTCACAGGAACATTTTATCCAAAGGGTAGTAAGCATTCTGATATGGAATACTTGACGCGTTTGTGTAATAATGCTGGCATTTTTTATCGCGTTTCAGGAAATGATGTGAAATATGTTGAATACGATCCGCGTCAGGTTGCTATTCAAGAATTTCTATCCAAAAATCGTAAGTCACGATGGAACCTCCGTGTTGGGACAATAGTCGTGAAGCGCGGTACCGATGCACCACGTTATGAATTTATGGGGGTCAACACACAAATGGTGGAAGAGGAACGTAGTAGGATGCAAATGTTTGGGCCACATGTGGAGTTGAAGGCATTGGGGCCACATGGGCGAGATGAAGCTGATGTTGTGATCCTTACACAACAAGAGTTTTGCACTGGGTACGAGGAAGCTAAAGGAAGTGCGAACGAAGAAAAAAAGGCATTGCAAGCGATGTTGGATGTGAATAATCAATTGAAAGAGAAGACGATAAAGTCGTGGTCGGGGTTAAATCCATATGACGGTAGCTATCCAATTGTATCCGGTCAAATTTGGACGATGAAGAAAAAAAGGCATGTGCGTGCAAAAATTATAAACGTACAAAAAGACGAGAAGGGCGGCTCGGTAGAGTATCGTGTGAATGATGGATCGGTTCTTTTCTTACGCGTTACGTTGTTCCGCGAAGATTTTGAAATGGATTTGACGGTCTTACAAGATAATACATTGTGGACGAAGGCTGGCGAGGTGAAGAGCATTCTCATCGACGGCGATGGTTACGTTACATGGGGTAGCGTAAGTTTGAGCATACCAGATTTTCTCGTTGCTTACGTGTACGCAGGGGATGATTGGGGCACTTACAATGCATCGCAGTTAACAGGCAAACCAAATCATAGGTTGTCACTTCCATTGCCAAAAAAAGGCGACATTTTTGCGCGAAAACCTAGGGATGGGAAACAGTACGCATGGGTTGAATATGAAAGTAGCAGAACTTTACATGATGACATTATGCAAACAGGACATCGTGTCGTAGTTGAACGCGTGTTCCCTGATGCTACGTGGCCGCGGTTAACCTTTCGTAGTTTGGAAGGCGGCATCCTTGCACTGGACAAGCATGCCTCTGGCTCTGTCGGTCCTTATGATGTCAGCGCGGAAGAGTTTGAAAAACATATGGAAGTGGTATCTGAAAAAAAGTCGTCGAAGCCAGTTAAGTCAGCTACGGAATGGGACACCGTAAACAATGAGGTGTGGAACTTACGCGTCGGGGCAGTAGTCGTGGAACGTGGCGATGCATACAGCGACAAGCCTCGTTGGGAATTTGTTCAACTGCATTCGAAGTGGTCCGGGAGGGAGGCTTGTAAGCATTCGTTGGTCGAGTTGGCCCCGCTGGATGCGAGAGGGAATCGCACAGGGGAGCCCATAATGGTCCAGCAACAAGAGTTTTGCACGAGGTATGAAGAGTGGTGCACGGACAGCCACATGTGTTCTAAATCAACTGCAATGGCGGAGGTGATTCGAGCGAACGATGAGCAGCATAAAAAAATGCATCAGGCCATGTTGGACTGTAAAAATGCGTCGAAAAAGAAAATGGCGATATCCGAAAGGGGCCCGAAAACAAAAGCGGCTGCCTGCACCGAGATATCAAGGGCGGTGGCAAACAGTCCGGCAATCCATCCAAAAAAGGCCTCAATCCATGAAAGCCTGAGCACTCCCAGTGCAATCGCGAATTGCAGGGCCAATCCGCCACCAATTACTCGCCAATTCACTTTCTTGCGATCCTCGCTAAAAAGATAAGCCAAAGCAAGAAGCCCAACAACCCCGATAACAGCTCTTATAAAAGAACCGGATGTGGAGCTGGCATCAGCTAGGAGTGACATCAGTAGCTTATGCCCCAGGTTGCCTATTCAAGAACGGCCAGACAAGGAAATGGAAGATGGGGTGAATCATTTACCGCTAATCGTAGGAAAGAAAAAAGCCCAAGGTCAACCCAAGACGTTCTCCACGATTCGACCTTCAAGGTTTCATCAGCCCTAAGAAAAAATCCCTGTTCGAGTTTCCGAGAATATCATTTTTTTTAATTCTCAATGCAATGTGATTGCTATCCTTGCTTATTTAAAGTTTTAAGAAACTATGCGTATAAAAATTCTACTATTTCTTGTTTCCCTAAGTATCACCAGTTGCGGAGTACCCTTGATACCTGGCATTTAATTCTCCTGTATTAACAGGCGAACAAAGATTCAATAATCCTTAATGAAAGTTCAGGATACTTTGCATCAAAAAAAGGTCTTGGTGGTTGGCGGAGGTTCGGGTATGGGCAAAGCCATTGCCCATGGGATGAACGAGCTTGGGGCTTCCGTGGCGATTGCGGGGCGACGTGAGGAAAAACTAAACGAGGTTGCAAGGGAAGCCAAAGGTTCCTTGCCCATCTTATTCAAATCCACCGACATCACCGACCGAGCTTCCCTTGCCACTCTTTTTGAGTGGTTTGATCAGGAAGTAGGGACACTCGACATCCTTGTCCATGCCGCTGGAATCAATGTCGCAAAACGAACTATGCTTGAGTTGGAGGAAGAGGATTGGGACCGACTTATTGAAATTAACCTTACCGGAGGTTACAACTGTTTGCGTTTGGCGATGGCGCGTATGAGACCGCAAGCCCAAGGATTGGTCATCCTCATCAATTCAGTCGCCGGGAAACGTTCCGCCCCTTTGGCAGGCATTGGCTATAACGCTTCCAAATTCGGCTTATCCGCCTTGGGCATAGGTGTGGGCGAGGAGGAAAGGGAAAATGGAATTCGTATCACCAACATCTATCCGGGAGAAGTGAATACTGAAATCCTTGACCAACGTACCCATCCGCCGGGACCCGAACACCGGGCTTCCATTTTACAACCGGAAGATGTCGCCTCTGTGGTGATCAACTTAGCCCAACTCCCCGAACGGGCTCATGTTCCCGAGTTGGTGATTAAGCCAACCCGGCAGAGTTACATTTAATGACAGACCAAGAACCTTCGGTTTAGATCGCCAAGTTTTTCTGGATCGAAGTAACCGCTTTCTCGACATTCTCACGGTGTCCAAAGGCACTCAATCGGAAAAAACCTTCACCAGCAGGACCGAATCCTGAACCTGGCGTTCCCACGACATGACACTCACCCAGGAGCTTGTCAAAGAATTCCCACGAGGTAACCCCGCCAGGAGTCTTCAGCCATACATAAGGAGCGTTCCCCCCTCCGAAGGTGGTGATGCCCAGGCCTGTTAAACCATCGTTAATGATTTTCGCGTTCTCTAAATAGAAGGCAACTTGCTGATCAGTATCCCGCCGCCCTTCCGGACTTAGAGCAGCCACTCCTCCCGCCTGCACCACATTGGAAGCTCCGTTGAAAAAAGTATTTTGACGACGAGTCCAAAGAGAATGAAGTTTCCCGGATTCGCTATCTTCGGTCCGACAAGCTTTGGGCACGATGGTCCAAGCCAAGCGCACCCCGGTGAAACCTGCGGTCTTGGAAAAGCTGTTGAATTCAATGGCACAGGTATCCGCTCCTTCAATTTCATAAATGGAGCGAGGAAGTTCGGGGTCGGTAATGAAAGAAGCATAGGCGGAATCATAAAAGATCACTGCCAGTTGCTCATTGGCATAGTCGACGAACCGCTTCAATTGTTCCTTGGTTGCGACCGCACCCGTTGGGTTATTGGGACTGCAGATGTAAATCAAATCGACCTTTTGGTTGGGCAATTCAGGAAAGAAACCGTTCTCTTCCGTGCAAGGCATGTAAACCAAACCGTCATAGCCCGAATCCGTGGCAATTCCTGTGCGTCCGGCAATGACATTGCTGTCCACATAAACCGGGTAGGCCGGATCCTGAACGGCAACCACACAGTCATCGGAGAAGATTCCCTGAATGTTGGCCGAATCGGATTTCGCTCCATCACTGACAAAGAATTCGGTGGGATCAAGATCAAGTCCACGCTCCCCATAAAAATCAGCAAGGGCTTGTCGGAGGGGAGTAATACCTTCGGATGGACCGTAACCTGAATAGGTCTCAACCGAACCCAAATCATCCACGCCTTGGTGAAGACCGTTGAGGACGGAGGTCACGATTGGTTCGGTGGTGTCACCGATACCCAAGCGTAAAACCTCTGCACCCGGATGGGATTCGAGGAAAGCGTTGGTGCGTCGAGCGATCTCTGGGAAAAGATAACCCGCCGCCAATTTGTCGTAATTTTGATTGATTCTAGCCATTGGGATTTCGATTAGGTTTGAGGGTGGTATGTTGCAAGGTTCCTGGAATTTGGCAAACCGGGAAATTAGTTTTCTCACTCTCCCGACTGCAGAAGCAATCCATGCTTTCGTGCAATGCGGAATGAAAATAAGAAGCAAGCGACTCCAAGGGCGATATAAAGCAGATTCAAACCAAAGGCACGAACCACTAATTCTGGACGCCAAACCCCGTCGAGCAATAAAGACCTCATTCCTTCAAACACATAGGTGGTGGGCAAACATTCAGCCACGCTGCCCATCCATTCGGGTAAGGTGGACAAGGGGTAATAGATGCAGGAAAAGGGAGCAATCAGGAAGGGAAGAACCCAGGAAAGGCTCTCGGCACCCAATCCATAACGAATCAGGATAGCAGTCACAAATTGGGAA
>OZSS01000172.1_pt1 | contig 29194 bp, 20 predicted proteins | sample 1779911 | NCBI WGS metagenome assembly OZSS01 (sample SAMEA2603589, study PRJEB24840) | metagenome | biome: Water; feature: Photic zone; material: Seawater sample | place: Mediterranean Sea | collected 2013-11-12 | depth 10 m
CCGTGGATGGTTCTTTGGATCTGGCGAGCCGCGCCATGGCAATGTCGTCGAGATGTTCTGCTGGATGATCCACAACCTCGACGTCGCCGAATGCACGGCCGAGCAGCGCTGCGCGGTCGACGCTTTGATCGGGCGCATTGAGGGCGTACGCGGCTGCCCGTTCCCGCCCGGCCGCGAGCCAAACCTCAAGGTCATGTCCTACACTCTCGACCCGTGGGCCGTCCGCCACAAGCCGCTTATCGCCTATCTGCTGCTCGGCATGGCGCGGAGCCTCCTCGCATCCGTGCTCACACGATACGGCTACGAGAAGCAGCGTGCGGGCCGCTTGGAGTTCTACTGCCGCCCTGCACCCGATCCGTGCCGCCGGCCGCGCCCACCCGTTCCACCGCCTATCGTCCTCATGCACGGCGTCCTTGGCATTTTGCCGTACGCGATGCTCCTCCGCCTACTCGCTCTAAAGCATACCGGAGCGATCCTCGTGCCGCTCTTCCCGCATGCGTCGATCTCATTAGAGCAGCTCTGCGATGCGATGAAGCATGAAGACGATCCACACGACGGCCCGGAGCTGGTAGCCGCCCTACGCACAATGATAGCGCGGCACTCACCACCAGCGACACCGCCAAAGGCCGCCTTCATCGCTCATTCCTTAGGCTCCGGAATGCTCGCGCCCCTTATGCGCACCGCCCCCGAGCTCATCGCCGCGGCGGCCTTTATCGATCCGATCTGCTTCCTACTACACGACGGCGCTGTCCTCAAGAACTTCATGTACAGCGCGCCGCCTCTCGTCGACGCGGCAAAGGGCGTCGCGCGGGCGGCCTCTGATTTGGACCTGCAGCGGCTCGTGCACTCCCAAAAGGATGTGTTCCACTGGTGCCAGAGGCATATCGTCGCGTCCGAGCCGACGATGCAGGAGAACTTTCGACGCTGCTTCTGGTGGACGCAGCATTGGTTACACCCGTCGGAGATTGGCTGTGACGCGATCGTGCATTTGTCTGGCCAGGACTCTATTGTTGATGCGAGCAAGATCTTACACTACCTACAGAGCTATCAGAGGTATACTCAAAGCAGAGCACAAGCCCTCCACTCACCATCCACACTGAACTCACCATCACGCCTTGCCTTGCTTGTACCAGGCGGCTACAGGAAGAGAGCCGCCTTCGGGATGACATGGACGACGAGTATGAGTACATTGAGAGTGAGTACAGACGAAGCGCTCCACGGACGCCCTCGCCAAAGGCTGCGAAGCCTCCTGGACTTACTCGCAACGGATCGTGGTGCTCTATTATCAAGCCATCGGCTTACCACCATAAGCTCGAGGTACACTATCACGAGAACTGGTCGCACGGCTGGTTGTTGTTCCGACCGAGCGAGCAGGAGAAGCTCATCACCAAGATACAGATAATGGCGTTGGCGTCCAAATCGTCGTCAGCAGTGAACAACAGCAGCACGCATAATAGCCAGAAGAGCTTTGGCTCGCCTACAGCTAGTACTGTGCCTAGCAGCCCGAGGCATCGCCGGACGCACTCGATGCATGAGCGGCATCACAGCAGCAGCAGCATCAAGTCGAAGGATAATGATGGCAAGGAGGAGGAGGGTAGTGGTGGTGAGTCTATGATGATGATGCGTATGATGCTGCCGACGGTCGGGAGCACGCCGTCGACTCTTGATGCGCTGCACGAGATGGAGTGCAGCTCCACCACCACCACCAACGCTCATACTACTACACCAGAGCAACCTACTACGAGCAGTGCGGGGATGCGCCGCAGCGTGCACTTCTCCCCGAGCACTCTTGCGCTAGACCGGCTGGCCGAGGAGATGGAGGAGGAGGAGATGGGTGGTGTTGGCGGGCCGTGCTGCGTTGGAGGTAAGCAGGGTGACGTAAGGGAGGACGACACTACGAGTATAGGCTCGTCGGACACGACGGACTCAGCCGCGCGGTCCCAGCCGCACACTGGCGCAAACGGAGCCGGCGGCATGCGGCGCAGCAGTAGGGAGCCAGAGGACCTTGATGACGATGAAGAGGCGGAGGAGGATGGGGTGCTGTATACGCCGGATGGCAATGGTATCATGAGACGGAGCCCACGGCCTTCGCATGACGGTCGCGCTGATGACGCGGACGATGAGCATGAAGAGCAACAGAGCGGGGTCGGTATCGAGATGGAGGTGGTGGTGCCGCCGACGCACCTGAGAAGGGAGCGGCGTACGAGCCGTGAGTCTGTTGAAGGGTATGACGGGTTGGTGAGGGAGCGTCGTGAGAGGAATAGCCGAGAGTCTGAGGACGATGGAAGGGAGTCGGAGGCGACGTGCATGGAGGAGGAGGAGGTGGATGTGGATGGTGGCGAGTATGCCGACCTTCACGATGATGATGAGGAGGAGGAGGATATGGATAGTAACGATGAGAATGTGAGAGTGGTGAGGGGATACAGGGAGTGGTCGGTTGGGCACACGCGCATCCGCCACCATCATGGCATGCACGATGCGTGAGAGATATGAGATGTATGTGCGGTTATAACGAACAGGGGGAGAGATGAAGAACACGGTAGGAGGCATACACAATTTTGAGAGCATGTGTGTTGATGTGATGTGGGGATGCTCACGTTGGGCTGTGGTTTGTGATTAATCGAGCGTGTGTGTGTAATGTGCTCTCGCGCGGTGCTGACGATATATTAGCGGTACGTGCAGAGAGTGGTCTTATTTACAACAGATTACAAATCAGTCACTCATCGCCAATAGGAAGCTCATTCTTGAAGTCGAGCTTCTTCGCCATGTCGGCCGCCTCCGTCGCGACCATTTGGAGCACCTTGAGCTCCTCCCTCAGCCCGGCCGCCGCCAAGCGTATCGTCGGCACATCTTCGGCATCCGCCGCGCCCGGCCTCTCCGCCAAGGACGCGTGCAGCTCCAAAGCGGCGACGTACCTCGGCAGCCTTGCGGCCGTTAGGCAGAGAGTGACGACGAAGAGCTCCAAACGGATCAACTTCCGGTTTGAGACCTGCATCTCGATCAGCGCCGTCTCCGAGAGCGTCGCCAACGAGCGATCGTAGCCCGATTCGCTCAGTGCCTTGGCGGCATCAGCCAATAGGGATTCGGCCGATTTGGGGCCAGGCGCAACAGGTGCTGCCTCGGCCACAGTACCACCACCCTCGGCTGCCGCCTCTCCACCACCAGCAGCCTCCTTCGCGGCAGTATCGCTGACGGTGTTCGCCTCTCTTTGCGTCTTCTTACTGCCTCGTTTGCCAAGAGGCGAGTCCGTCTGCTGCTGCGCTGCTACCACCGCTTGGCTGCTGCTGCTGCTCGATCCCTTCCGCCTCCTGCACCCCATCGCTTCCGAAGACGCCGCCTCTTCTGCTGCTGCTGCCCCTCCTCCTCCTCCCTGCGTGGTCGTGTTATTATCGGGTGAGTGCGGCTCATACTCCTCCTCAAACCGTGCGGACGATTCAGATGCGTGCGACGCTCTCGATGCAGGGCGTGACGCCACACGTGAGTTGACCGTGCTATCAGGTAACGAAGAGTCGGGCATGTCGAGCGCACCAGGTAACTCGTCGATGTCCTCTCCAGTAGACTCGAGATAGATCCGTCCCGCTCCACTATCCCGCTCTCCAGCAGCTATACCAGCGGACGATGAGGATACGCCATGACCGCCCTCGCCTCTCGCCTCCTTCCTTAAGGCACGCATCTGCTTTCTATGCGACTCCTGGCTGGTGGTGTCATGCTTCGTGCTGCTCTTCTTGCTCCCCTTATGAGAGCGCCGCCTGTGTCCACCTCCTCCTCCTCCAGCATGCGAGCCCTCGTCCGCACTCGTCAGCTCCGCGATCGAATCCCCCTCCACTCCCATCTCCTCCTCCACCAAAACCGACGAAGAGGAGGGCGCTCCACCACCCTGCTGTTTGCCGATCGGACTTCCCTTGCTCGCCGATTGAGGCGGAGTCACCCCACCATCCGCCTCGCTCCCGTCATCGACATTATGAGGCCGCTCTGATGACTCCCTCCACGCTACCATACCAGCATCGGGGCTATACACATCATCCGCGCCTGCATCTCCCTCCTTTTCCTTCCCCTGCTTGCCGGGATAGGGTGAAGGTAGCTGTGAGGGCAGTTGGCTCGGGAAGGGGCTCTGCGGCACCGATCGCAACTCCATAGGCAATCCGGACTTCAATTCCCTCGCCTCGCGCTTTGCAGGCGAAGGATATTGCGAGGCGAATGGCTCGGAGACAGAAGAGGCCGCGTCGGCAACGGCGACGGAAGGAGAACCCTCAACAGCCTTCTCTCCGGCCTCATCGTCGTCCTCCGCCGCAGGCGCTTCTTCCTCCCTCTCCGCTGACGCTGCTTGCGCCGCTGCCGCCGCCTCCTTGGCCTTCTCAGCCTCGCGCTTCAATGCTTTCGGACCTTTCGGACCGCCTCGGCGTAGGCAGACGGGCTTCTCCTCTTCGGTCGAGTGCTCATAACGCACCGCGAGCATACGCGCCGCGCCAACTAACTCAATGCGCTGGATCGCCGGCTGGCGCTTTGCGGCCCTTACTAGGTACCTGCAATGCCCGGCAACGTGCTGCTCTCCCGAAACTGCTGCTGACGAGGATGCTGCTGCGGCAACTCCTGCGGTAGGTGCGGCTGATGGCGATCCTGACGAGCCATCCGTGTTGTCGCCGGGAGTCGAGGGCGGTGCGTGGCCTCCAGTAGGATGCGCCTCTGATCCACTGCTGCCCTCCGCACCACCACCCCCTGGCGCACCGGCTTGCGCTGCGGCTGCGGCGGCGGCGGCACGCCCCGCTAGATCGACGACTTTTGGTGCGTTAGGCAGGCGGATCTCACAGTGGGCCAATAAGCGGACTAGGCACAACTCGTCGTCACCTCCCGCACCGCGGGCTTCGCGGCTCGGTGGCTGTGCAGCGGCAGCAGCGGCAGAAGGAGCATCGGCAGTGGTGGTGGTAGCTGCAGCTGCACCCTCCTCGCCCGCGCCTTCTGATGGTGGTGGAGGTGGAGGCGGCGGCACGGGCGGCGGCGGCGGCGGCGCCGGAATAAAGACACCGACTGCCGCGGTGACTCGTAACTGCTGCGCGCCAAAATCCAAGACGAACTTGACGCTGGTCGCTCGTAGTGTTGCCTGTAAGTCTGAGTCGGAATAGCCGCCAATCATCATCTCGGCGATCACGTCCGCAAGCAATGATTGATTCGCCAAGCGCCATAGTATATGCGTCTGGCTTGGCGCGGGTGGTGCGCCCTCGGCCCCCTCCTCCTCCACCTCCGCTTTCTCAGGCAGGCTCTCATAGTACTCCCTGATCTGCTCCGCCGTCGATAACTCGTCGCCTTCGCTCGTGCGCACCCGGTACTCCATCCGCGGCAACTCCACATCCATAGTATACTTTGCCAGCTCTGGACGAGATTGATAGTAACCCAGCACCTCCTCCAACGATTTGCCATTCAGAGCCAGATTGAGCTCACGCAGCCGATGCGACTTGAGCAAGCCCGACGCGAAGGAGGCCAACGCGTGCAATAAGGTGCGCGAGGCCCTCTCGCGGGACAGAGCGGTGAGCGCCGCGTCGGCGTTGAGCGAGAGCGACGATAATGCTTGCATGGCCTCGAAGCGCGCAGAGGCGGATCGTGAGGTCTGTACGATGGAGAGGAGAGGCGAGGCGGATTGGGCGTGGAGGAGCTTGAGGCGGAGGGCGGGGTCGGAGGTGGCGAGGGCGCCGAGGAGGAGGGAGCCGACGGTCTGCGCAAAACAAAAAGAGAGAAGAGACAAAGAGAGGTGTGTGTCGGGGCGCAGGTGAGGAGGTGTGTCAAGTGTGTGCGGCTGCTGCTATAGAGGAGGCTGCTCGCTCGCTCGTTCGCGCATGCACCTGCAGGAAGACGTCCCTTGATCGGCAGAGCATCGACAGCACATTCGGCGCGAACACTCTCCCAACCTTTGCCGCTATAGCTGACCGGCTCAGGTCGTCACCGTTACTGCTGTGACTGCTGTGACTGCCGCCAGTGCCGCTTTTTGGCGGCTGCTGCGGCTGCGTAGAAGGACTCCGCTCATCGAGCGCAATCAGCGCCAACGCGCACGCCGCGCATCGTACCGCATCCGGGTTCGTCGAGCGCATCAATGAATAAATCGCGTTCAGGCCCTTCGCGTTGGGTCCCTCCAGCATCGCGGCGCGCACATCCCTGTTGCGGCACATCAGCGCCAGCGCCAGCGCGGCCGCTCCCTGCGCGTCGGCGTCCTCTATGAGGCTGAGCGAGCATAGACCTTCGAGCGCGCCCGCTTTTAATAAGAGCGGTAGGCGTCCCTCGCTCAGCGCGGCGGCCGCGACGCCGAGCGCTGCGTGGCCGCGTGCGGAGGCCGTGTATTTATTTGTGAGCGTCGCGAGTGCGCGGAGGTGCTCGTCCGACGGCGCAGTGGACGCGTCGAGCATGCCATTGGCGGCGAGATGGTGGAGCGACGCGATCGCCGACGCCGCGCGCGATTGGATGATCGGGTTCGCGTCGGCCGATTGCGCGTACAGCGAGCGCACGCCGCCAAGGCCCAGTGCCGGATTAAGATGATCGCGCCGCGTCGTTACGTCAAAGAGCTCGCCGGTGAAGACCTCGAGGACGCGCCACTCGACATTCGGCAGCTCCTGCATCTTCTGGAAGTAGCGCGATCCGTACTCGAGGAAGACGACCACGAGGACGAGCAGCAGAATTGACGTGATCGGAGAGATGAAGAGCTCCTCCGGCGAGAGGACGCCCATCGTTAAATGAAAGCGCCGCGGTCGCGGTTTTTTTCACGACGCACGCGCCGCGCTGCGCGCTGTCCGAGGCCGCGTGCGCCGCGCCTGCGCGATCTGTTCGATCGCGGCTGGCTGGCTGCAGCAGCACTCGCGGCTGCGACAATCGATGTTCCGCACGGAAGCGACTCCGACGCGGACGGAAGCGCGGCTCCAATAAAAAGCGATTGAGCCGGCCAGCCGGCGCTTCCACGATGCTCTACCTGCTGCTATTAATCGGCGGCCTGATCGTCGGATTTATTTGCCACGCGCGCCGGCATTTCACAAAATTAGTGCCGCCATGCCGCGTCGACGAGCAGCACGGCCCGCTGCAAATGCGCCGCTATCCGAAGCTGACGGTGGCGGAGGTGCGCGTCTCGGGCAGCACCGCGCTCGCGCTGCGCACCGGCACGCACCTGCTCAACAAGTATTTTCGCGACGAGCAGATTGCCCGCTTCGCTTTGCCGCTGCTCGCCGAGAAGGTTGACGCCGCCGACAGCATCTGGACGATGAGTGTCGTGCTGCCGATGCCGCTCGAGCAAGCGCCCGCGCCGAAGAACAAGGCGATCCAGCTGCGCGAGCAGCCGCCGACGCGCGTGATCGCGCGGCTCTACCACGGCTCGGTCAGCGCCGACGAGCGGCTCGCGCAGCAGAAGGCGCAGATGCTGCCGCTCGTCAACGACCTCTGCGTCAAGCGCGGGTGCCAGAAGCTCTCGACGGTCGTCGTCATGCATAGGTACCCGTGGTGGTTCCCGAGCCTCTTCCGCGTGAGCGATCTGATGGTGCGCGTGACGGATGGTGAGGGGAGCATAGCATGACGCGAGCGCAAGAGTATGCATGAGAGTTTTTGTGAGAAAGCGCGGCCCACCGTACTTGGTCTTTTATTCCACGTTCGAGCTCGATGCCATGGTAGGTAGAACGCAAAAACGGGCCAGTGCATTTTCGTTGTCACGGATCTTTGCGTGGCGCCGTCGTGGGCGCGATTGGCGCCTTACCAAGTAGGAAGCGACGGAGCGCGCGGCACACACTCGTCCACACACGCTCGTCCTTCCACACGCTCGTCCTTCCACACATGTCGAAGCCGACGTCCAATGGCAACGCCAAAAAGAAGCAGCGCACCACCGGCCCGTCGTCCGGCCTCGCGCCCGGCGGCGCCAACCTCCTCGACTCTCTTCTCGGCGGCATGAACCGGACGATGGCGCGTCTGCCAACAAAGCCGATGAGCCAAGCGCAGCGCCAGGCCGAGCAGGCGGAGGCCGGGATGCACTACGGCATGTACAAGCCGCCGCCGCAAAAGGATGGAAACCCGAACGTGTGCCGCAATCCCGACTGCGGCGGCTGCGAGTTTGAGATCGACTGGCGGCAGGGCGACCGCATCTGCCAGTCGTGCGGCGCGGTGCAGAACAGCCGGTCGGTCGAGAACCGCGACGCGGAGTACCGTATCTTCCAGGACGACGAAAAGTCGGCGAACAAGGAGCGCGCCTCCGTCATCAGCGGCCGCGGCGGCGGCAGCGTCGGCCAGGCGAACGTTGCACGAGCGCATGCCTTGGCGAATAACAACGCTGCCAAGCAGGAGGGCGAGAACGGCCTCACCGACAAGGACCACAAGCGGATCACCGATTACCAGGAGAAGGTGGTCAGCCTCGGCGAGCACCTGAATCTGACGCAGAATATTATCGACCAGGCGAGGTTGAGCCTGTGCGAGAAGTTGGTGATCGCTCAGAATATCCACGAGGAAGGTAAGCGCGCTTGCTCCCTCGGAGGAGTAGTGGAGGGCTCCTCACTACAACAGCACAGCGCCCACCGCCACCGTCCCATGCTGTGCACTGCAATGCGCCTGCTGACGACCGCTGCTTTGCACTGCGTGCTGCAGGGAGGGAGCCCGGCAAGGATTCGTCGCGGTTAGCGCAATTCAAGGGCCAGAAGAGCACCGCCCTCGTCGCCGCGGCCCTGCTCAAAAAGAGCATGAGAGACCACGACGTCGATCGGATGTTTGAGGAGCTCAAGAATGCGCTTATACACTCGGAGGGCCTCGGCGCGGAGGAGGCCGCCAAGATTGGACAGTGCTATCAGGTCGTCGTCGATCTGTTGAAGCCGAGGGGGCTCACGCCGCCGCCGCTTGCGCTGACGGACGGCGCGGCGGGCTCCTCGTCGAGCGCGGCCGGTGGCACCTCTGGCTCACCGACGGAGGGCACGACGCAGGCCGCGAGCCTCGTGCCCCGCCTGACCAACCACCTGAATTTGCAGCCGTTCATACAGACCAGAGCCCAAGAGATCATCGCCGATTGGGCCGCCGTCGGCATGCCGTCGTCCGCGCCGCCGTCGATCGCCGCGGCGGCGATCTTACGCGCGCATGACGAGTACAAGGCCCTTTTACGCAAGATGCCCGGATACCAAGAGCTGCAGCCGAGCGATCTCGCGCGCGTCACCAGCTATACCGAGGCGACGATTATGAAGCACGTGCAGATGCCTGATTTGCCGTGGCCGACGGCGCTATTGCGGAATGCGATCGGCAAGCTCAAGTCGGAGGGGAGCAAAGCGCTCACTCAGCAGGTGCAGGATGGTGCGGTGAAGAAGATGGAGATGTGGTTGGGCACCATCGCGTGGGACGATCAAGGGGAGAAGAGGAAGTGGTGCAGGGAGACGAGCCCACGGGCGCTCGCGGCGTGCGCTCTCGTTCTTGCGAGCCGCGAGGCCGGTGGCCGGCCTTTGCTGACGGCGGGAATGGCGGCGGCGGCGGTGGATGAGGTGCAAGGGTCGGCGGCTGCGGTCGAGGCGGCGCTGGCGGTGATGCCGGGTGGTGCGGGGTCGGGAGCGCTCCTCCTCACTTAGAAGGAGGAGAGGAGAGAGAGATGAGAATGAGAGAGAGAGTAACAGAAGAGAGAGAGAGATGTGAGCCGAGTGCGGATGTGCGGTTGGATTGTCCGTCCTTCCACCGCCCGCACGCCGAAAACCCCATTTGCACACGTCCGAAGACAAAGAAGGAAGGAAGAAGCACCATTAATAATTGACCCTCCGGGTACGATAACGAAATCCAGTGCGCATTCACTGCCGTCGGTGCCCTGTAGCTCCCCTCGGCCATCATCTCGCGCAGACGGTGAGCCTCCGCCCCTTTTTCGCGCTCGCCCGGCCTTCGCATCGTCCTCCTCGCATCGGCCCAGCGCATCTTCATCGTCCTCGATCGCACCACCGGCGCGCAACTCCGGGCGCCCCCCCCATCCACCGCGCCGAGCCCTTTTGTCCGCATCGCTCGGCCCGCTGCCTCGCGGCCGGCTGCACTCTACCGGCACGCTCGGTCTCACGTCACTCGTGTGTGCGCTCGCATCTCGACTCTCGTCCGACAGGCTCGTCGCACGCCGACCTCGTCAAATCGTACCATCGCACCAGGTGTGCCTTCGCCGCCCGCCAGTCGTCCCGCCGCTCGGGCATTTTATTTATGGGCCTCGGCTTCCCCCGCGTGCGGCCCGCTCCGGCCGCGGCCACGCCAAGCCTCGCCGCGGCCGAGCCGAGCCCTCCACCAGCGCGCGCGCGATCCGCGGCCGCCCGCTTCTCACAACCCGTCCGTCGCGTCGTGTGTGTCGCGTTCCTCGCGCTCGCGGTGCCAGGCCGCAGGGCCGACGACCAGCCGACGACCTCGCCGGAGAAACCGATGGAGCAGGCGGCGCTCTTCACGATTTTCGAGATGGGCACGGCGCCGCGCAAGCTCATTCTCCTCTCTTTACTTTTGCTCAGCGGCGTCTCGCCGGCTGCGGGGCAGTCGTGCTCCAACACGTGCAATTACGCGAGCGACGGCGACTGCGATGATGGCGGACCGGGCGCAGAATTCACCTACTGCAGCCTTGGCACGGACTGCCGTGACTGCGGCCCTCGCTCCGGGGGCGGGGGCGGGAATTATCCTCCACCGCCGTCTCCGCTGCCGGCTGCAACCTGCGCGGTCTTCGACGTGAGCCCGACCGGCCTCGGCACTGTGTCCAGAACGACTGGTATGTACTTTTACATCTACCAGAGCTGCTTCAGCGCGGTGACCGGCGCCACCAGCGGCTCCGGCAGATACTCAGTCTCGCACACTCGCCCCGGCTCTGGCCCTGGCCCCATTTTTACTGGCGACGTGCGGATCTGGTACACCAACGAGAACAGCGCGCACAACAGCAACGGCGCGATGGGCCGCCGGTACTATGGCTCACGCAACATGCAGTTCCAAACGGGCGATCTACTGAGATTTATGATGTCGCCACCGCCGCCGGCCCCGTCTCTGTCGCCGCCCCCTTACGTGTATCCCTCGCGCAACCCGCCACCCCCGCCGCCCCGAACTCATACGCCGACGGCGGGAACCATCGAGCAGAACGGCTGCTGCAGCACCGTCACGATCATCGGCAACTCGAACGCACGAGCGTACCAGAGCTCTCGACTGACCACGTATACGATGATGACAGGGATCACTCAGGGCGGTCGGCCCGTGTATCAGTCTGCCCGTGGAGCCTACCTATTTTACTATGAGGAGGGCTTTTCTTGGTTAGTTGGATCCGATTACACTGGTAATCGGAATTATATGAGATCCTTCTTAACTACTGCAGGATGCCCTGATGCTGCACGTGGTAGTTGGAGATATTTCAATGGCGTCACGTCGGTCTCCAATGGCGACATCACCGTCACCTCCCCATGTGTGTACATGAGCCCGCCACCTCCGTCTCCGTCGCCGCCCCCTTACGTGTATCCCTCGCGCAACTACACCACGGAGCGTAACTACCTCGCGCAAACAGCAGGAGGGGGCTCCATGGCCATCGGCATCGTTATCGCGACCATCATAGGAGGCGTCATTGGGTTGGGCATCTGTGTAGCGTGTGTGTACTGCTACATCCGCCGCCGCAGGTCGAAAGACAAGGATACAGTCACCGCCTTCAAGGGCATTGTTGGCATCTCGTTCGCCTCTTGGCGCGAGGGTGAGGTCGACGATGAGGAGGAAGAAGCGGAGCAGGAGGAAGGCGAAGAGGGTGTGATGGAGGCCGGTTTGGCGATTGCGGGTGTCTCGGAGGCGAAGGCGGCCTTGTTGAGCGAGCACGCGGAGGCGGCCATGACGGAGGGCCTCGACGGCGAGCTTGACGTTGAGAAGTCGATTGCTGATCTTGCCGGATCCATGGGCCTTGAGATGGCGTCCGCTCAGGTGCAGAAGGCGCTCGAGAAGCGCGGCATCTCAGAGAAGCGCGCGGAGGAGATGACGGAGCGCGGCAAGACCGCAGCGTCGGCCATTGTCGGCGCGCTTGCGCCTGCAGACTTGGAGGACCTCCAGGATGTTGGGGAGGCTTTCGGAGAGGGTCTGTCCGAGCTTCTCGACCTTCCCGATCTGGACGAGCTCGATCCGATGGAGATGCTCGAGAAGGCTGGCGGGCTGCTTGGTGCGATGCTCGGTGCTGTTGCAAGCAAGGCCGAGGGGCTGCCTCGCGGCTGGCGCAAGCTCAAGGAGGAGGGCAAAGACGGTAAGACCTGCTATGAGTACGTCCCCACCGGCCAAGCGACCTATGATCACCCCTCGGAGCTTCCAAAGGGCTGGCTTCTTCCAAGCGGCTGGCGTCAGCTCAAGGACGTGGATGGCAAGCCGCGATACTACAACACCTCCACCGACAAGACGACCAGGATCCGCCCAAAGACTGCCGTCAAGCGCGAGCCGATCAAACTGCCGTCTGCTGCTGCGGAGGCGACGACCGAGCAGAAGACGTACACCGTCGTCCTCAACAAGCCGAAGGCCAGCTCAAAGCTCGGCATTAGTCTGAAGGGCAAGGAGAAGACGGGCAGTCCAATTGTCGGCCACGTCACAAAGAGCGGCATCGCCTACGGAGAGGTGTTCGACGGCGACGAGCTCAAGAGCATCAACGGTGTCGCGATCGACGGTCACGAGCAGACCGTGAAACTCCTCAAGGAGGCGAACGGCGAGGTCACGCTCGTCGTGAATCGGGTCGTCGACGAGGACCTACGAATCAAGTCTGAGCATCCCGAGAATCTCAAGCTTAAGTACTGGAAAGCGAAGCTCTCTGTCTTTCGGCGCATTGCTTCCACGTTCGAGGTGGATCTGATTGAGTGTTTAGAGACGGAGAGTCTCAATGAGGGCCTCAGCAATCTATTCGAGGAATTCATCAGCATCTTCGCCGACGCTCCTGTCTTTGTCGTGACCTGCTCAAAGGACGCGGCGGGCAAACCCACGCTGAACGCCTATGAGAACAACGTTCCGGAGGATGTCAACCGCGATGGCATGCAGTATCTCTGCTTCCTCAGCCGAACCGCCGATACCTGCTGCCATCAAATCAAAGGGTATAGCGCTAAAGCGGGCGAGAAATTAGGCCACAAGCCACATACCGAGGGCGACAGTGCGCGCCCTGCTCCGCCTGCATGCATACTGAGCCTCAAGCTGACTATGATTCGTCTTGCGTGCGCATGAACAGTCCTATCACTGCCCTCGTACAACGTCGTGCAAGGGGTCAAACCGAGCTTTTATGAAGATGAAGGTTCTATCGGTTCTATCTTCACCCTTTATGAGGGTGATGCCGGGATGTCCTTTCCCATTGACAAGACCTTTGGCGCCTGCCGTACCGTCGAGGCATTTGGCAAGCTGAAGAAGCTGATGTTGCCCGAGCCGCTCATGGCTGAGCACGCGACCGAGTGGACCTGGTTTGGTAGAGAAATCGACCCGTACATTCCGAGCAACAGCGACAGGAACATGCGCTATACCTCGCATCTGCTTGATTTGATTCGCTGGCCGATCGGCGTGCTCGCAAACTCTATCCTCTACTTCTTGTTCTGCTGCTGTCTTTGTCCCGCCAATAAGCACCCGCCATGTCTGTACGAACGTATCGCGCTCGTGATGGCGGCGCGGGCAACGTGCATCGCCGACTACCTCGCCGCAGATGACAACGCCTTCGTCTCGGGCCTTGTAAAGCTTCTTCCCGACTCGAACGAGCTCCCGGGCGCGAGTGAGGCCGGGGCGATCCTCGAGTTTGTCAACAAATACGCTGACAAGGTGCGCCGCGACTTGGCGAGGAAGACCTTCACCACAAACAAGAAGCCTCATAGGGCGGTCTCTCACGGCATCAAGAAGAAGCTCATCTATAAGCTGCGCAACGACGTCTTCACGTTCGGCCCACAGAGCGCGGCGGAGCTCGAAACGATGTTCTGGCTCGTCGTCAAGGTGCGCCTCCTCCGCCACGCGCTCGCCCTCAACATCAAGAAGGCCAAGTCGAAGGTCTTTTGGAACAAAGCGACAAAGATGGGTGGACTCATGTTCAAGGGCGCGGGCAAAGCACTAAGCGCCGCGAGCGAGTTCCTTTAATGTGACGCGGTGCAAGTCTCCTCCTCCTCCTCCTCCTCCTCCGTGTGCGCGCCGGCCAGGGTGGAGCCCCCGGTGGCGCGCTTCCATGCGACGCGCAGCGCCTCTCGCCCGTGCGTGCGACCGGCCATGCATCCAAGCAGCGTGTCAGGGCCTCCGCTTTCGGAGTTTGGTTCTTGGTGTGGTGGCGTCGGTATCGTGTGTTGTGGGCTGTGGGTTTGGGCCGTGAAGCGTGAATCAGAATGCGTGTGGAGTGTCGGGCCGCCGTGTCGCGTGTGCTCTTGAGAGAGATGATGTGCTGCGTGCGTGCAGCTTGGTCGACGTGTTGCGGGTCAAGCCTGATTTGTATTGTCGTTTGCCAATTCTCAAGCTCGCACACCTCCTCGCTCGCTCGCTCCACGTATTCCGATTGTCCTACACAGCTACACTGTGCGCCTGCTGCTGGTGCTGCAGCTCTCTCCACTCTCCTGCTGCACTCTCCGACTGCGTGCGTAACGCACACAATACTCTCTCGTAGTAAATGATACAACAACACCGCCTCTATACGGCGTTGGCGCCATAGGCCTCCTACTCGTCCTTCTCGTCCTCGTCCTCCTCCTCGACCGCGCACTCCTCGTGCTGGCATCGGCTCCACTCGCCGGTCGCCAACCGCGGCAGCGTGAGCGGAACGTCCATCGGCTTGCCCAACCCATGGTCATATCCCTGCCACTCCTTGCGATAGTAAATGTGCGGCCGCGACGGCAGACGCAGTTCCATGAGCTCGGTCGCGCGCTCGCGCGAGTACGCCCACCACATCTCCTGTCGATCGATCTTTAAAGTCGAAGCCACCTTTTGCGCCTCGGCATACGGCAGCGGCACTCCGAGGAAGTCGTCCCAGTCCTTCCATTCACCCTCGTATGCGAGCTCAGGCTGCTCCGGGAAGATGCCGTTCTTGCTGTACTTCCAACGCTTGCGGCTCGCCTTCCACCACCGGCGGAACTCGGGCTGCGACTTTAAACCCTCGCGCTGAACGGCCAAACGCGCCTCCCGGAACGGAAGCGGACCTCGTGACGCCCACAAGGCCTCGGTTGTTGAAGCGAAGGCCAGGAGCAGCAGGAACATCGCTCGGCAGGCGCCCACCGAGGCACCCTGCGCTCTGCAGGCACCACCAGTGAAGGTGGGCGGCAAACGGATCGACATGATTGAGCGGAAGATTTTCGTCATCAGGGGCGGTGGTGCTCGATACGGCGCCTCGCCTCACCTCATTGAGGTCTCCTTCGGCCCCATCCCACCCGCCACCGCGCGGCGCGACCACACAGGTGCCCAGTGCGACGCTCCGATCGAGCGCTTGGCACACGTCGCCTGCTGTGCGCTCCGTCCGTCGCTCTCTCTCCTCCGTCACGATATGGGCAAGAAGAAGCACAAGGACGCACCACCTGTCGATTACGACGTGTGCTGGATATGTTGCGGCTCCGAGCCGCCATTGCTGCCGACGGGCTGCGCTTGCCGTGGTTCTGCCGGCCTCGCACATTTATCGTGCATCGTGGAGGCGGCGACGCATGATGTCAACGTGTGGACGACGTGCCCAACGTGCCGCCAGGAATTCACCGGCGCAATGGACGTCGGCCTCGCAAAAGCGCGGTGGGAGCTCGTGCGCGATCGGCCATCGGATGACGCCGAGCGGCTGTTCGTCGCCAATAACCTCGCGGTGACATTAAAGGAATCGGCGGGCGACAACGCAGGCGCGCTGACCTTAATGGAGGAGGTGCTTACCGTCCGTCGAAAAACGCTCGGCGATGTCCATCCCGACACGCTCGATTCGATTATTAATTTGGCCTTGCAGCACAATGAAATGGGCAACTTCGAATCCGCATTGCCTCTCAGCCTAGAAGCGGTCGCGTCGGCGCGTGAACAGCTGGGCAGCACCAACGAGCACACGCTCGTCGCGATCTCATGCTTGGCCGCCGTGCACAACTCGCTAAGGAATTTCGAGCAGGCGAAGCCGTTGCATGAGGAGGCCTTGGCCGCGCGGAAGGCGATGCTTGGCGAAGGTCATCTTGAGACGATGAACTCGACCTTCCTTTTAGGACAATGCTTATTCGGCCTTGGTCAGCACGAGGAGGGTCTGGCACTATTGGAGGAGGCGTCAGAGAGATCGAGGAAGGTATTGGGCAAAGGCCATCCGAGCTCTAAGCACTTTCTGAGTGGATGGGACGACGCGAAGAGTAGGCGGCGGGACTACCTTGCAATGAAACGGATGGAGGAGGAAGAGGGTGATGGCGTGACGGCGTCTGCACCCGCCACTGATACCGCCGCTGCAGAAGCGAAGCGATCCGCGGAATTGTCTGAAGTGGTCCGTACGCTCACCGCGCTGCTCAAAGCTCCATTGGACCTGCTGACTGCGAGCTTGGACGAGGTGCTTGATGTCTACATCGCTCTGAAGGAAGGTGTGGATGAGTGCGAACGCCACGGCCTCTCCGCACCTGCAGCTGTGGAGGTGGATGCGGGTGGCGGTCGTGGTGATGAGGCGCTGATGGAAGAGAAGGAGGCGGCGGCGTCTGTGTATGCGAGGGCGTTGCGTTGGCTCGATCAAGTGATCGACGCGGCGGATGCGAAGGCGAATGCTGACGAGAGTGAAGCGGTGGCAGCGCCGTCAGCATCAGCAGTGGAGGCTGCAAGCGATAGCAAGGGCGGCAGTGGAGGCGGAGGTGGTAAAAAAGGCAAGAAGGGTGGAAAGGGTGGTAAGAAGAAGAAGGTGGAGGAGGACTGGGAGGACGAGGCGGAGATCGTCAACGCTTCCTCGTCATCAGCCGCAACTGCTGGTGAGAGTGGTGGTGGAAGTGGTGGTGGAGACAAGGCTATGCGCGTCGCGGCGCTTGCAAAGGCCAAGATTGAGCGTGACGGCGCGGCCGGAGGGTTCAAATCGATGCGGACAGCATACGACGAGCTAGGTGCGGATGGGTACTACGAAGCGCATGGCTCTGAGTATACGAACCCTCATGAGCCGACCATCACCGTGGCGCTGCGCAACGCGTTGGATTGCTGGTCGGGGATCCTGACGGAGGAGGGCTGCTTTGCGCTGACGCGTTGTATAGACGTTGGTTGTGGGAGTGGCGAGGCGACGTCAATCCTCTCTCAATGGCCGCAGAGCAGTAACGCGACTCTTGACGCGTGCGATCCGTACACTTATTTGGCGTTCGAGAAGCGAATGGGCCGGCCCGCATACAGGTGGTCGTTTGAGGATATTGCGGGAGGTGTCATGGACGAGAGGCCGCCGTATGATCTCGCCGTCGCCTCGTTTGCGCTGCATTTGATCGAGCCGTCGTATCTGTACACGACGCTCTCCGCATTGGCGCGATCGAGCCGATGCCTCATAGTGGTGACGCCACATAAGCGGCCGGTGATCGATCCGTCGACCGGTTGGAAGATGGCGGCGAACGAGATGGTCCACGAGAGGGTAAGGCTGCGGTTGTACGTGGCAGCAGGCGCGAGGAGGGTCGAAGACGAGGTGGAGGCGTCCTGAGAGCTTGTGAAATCATTACTCGCTACCTTTTTTGGCCAGTTTACGGCACGCAATTCGTCCATCAAAGGTGCCATTGGGCACCGAACCCCAACGGAACCCGCGTCATCGGAGATCTGAGCCGCGTCGGCGCACGCTTTAATGAAGCTCCTCGTGCTCGCGCTGGCGCTCTTCGAGCCGGCCGGCTCGTTTTCGCCGCTCGCGCCGCCCTTATCGGTGCGCTCGCCATTGGTAAAACCGGCCGTCGTCTCCGCACAGATGCAGTTCGGCGGCTTCGGCGGCGGTGGCGCAACAAAGCGGGGCAAGAAGAAGAAGCAGGACGACAGCGGCGAGCTGGCCGAGCTGATCACCGGCACGATCGGCAAGGCCATTGACCCGTTCTGGGTCGCCTTCTTTGCGCCATTCTACCTCTCCGTCGCATACGTCGGCTCCACCGTGCTCCTTCCCCAGGAGACGCCAGCGGAGGCCGCGGCGAAGCAGAAGGCGGCCGAGAAGGCGAAGGCCGACGCGGAGAAGAAGAAGGAGGCGGAGGCGAAGGCGAAGGCGCAGGAGGCGCAGGAGCGCGCCGCCGCGAAGGCCGCCGCCGAGAAGGAGAAGTCGGACGCCGCCGCGGCCAAGGCCGAGGCGGCGGCGGCGGCCAAAGCGGCCAAGGTCGAGGCGGCTGCGGCCGCCAAGGAGGCGGAGGCGTCGGCAAAGGAGGAGGCGGCGAAGGAGAAGGCCGAGAAGGCGCTCGCCGACAAGGAGGCCGCCGCGGCGGCAAAGGAGGAGGCCGCCGCCGCCAAGGAGGCGGCGGCGGCCGAGAAGGCGGCGGCCGCAAAGGCCGCAAAGGCCGAGGCGGCCGCCGCCAAGCAGGCGGCGGCCGAGGAGAAGGCGGCGAACGCCGCCGCCAAAAAAGCGTCGACGACGGGAGCCGCGGCGAAGCGCGCGGCGGGCGCGGAGGCGAGCAAGGCCAAGAAGGCCGCGATCGCCGAGGAGAAGGCTGCGGCCGCCGCGGCGGCGAAAGCGGCCAAGGAGGAGGCGTCGAAGGCGAAGGCGGACGCTGCGGCCAACGCGGCGGCGGCGAAGGAGGCGGCGGCGAAGGAGAAGGCGGAGGCGGCGGCGGCGGCCAAGGCCGACAAGGCGGCGGCGGCCGAGAAGAAGGCCGCTGCGGACGCTGCCAAAAAGGCGGAGGCTGCTGCGGCGAAGCAGGCGGCTGCCGAGGCCAAGGCGTCGGCGGATGCTGCCAAGAAGGCGGCGGCGGAGGCGGCCGCGAAGGCGAAGGCCGAGGCCTCAGCGAAGGCGAAGGCGGCAAAGCCCGCCCCTCCTCCCCCGAAGCCCAAACCAGCGCCAAAGCCGAAGGCAGCTCCGGCGCCCAAAGCCGACAAGAGCGCCGAGAAGGCGGCGGCCGCAAAGGCGAAGGCCGAGGCAAAGGCGGCGGCCGAGAAGAAGGCCGCTGCGGATGCGGCGGCGAAAAAGGCTGCGGCCGACAAGGCGGCCGCCGAGAAGAAGGCTAAGGCGGAGGCGGACGCGAAGGCGAAGGCTGAGGCGAAGGCAAAGGCGGACGCGGAGGCGAAGGCGAAGGCGGCGAGCAAGCCCGCCCCAAAGCCCAAGGCGCCACCACCGCCGCCGCCGCCGCCTCCGCCCCCGCCTCCTCCTCCGCCGCCAAAGGCCGCCGAAGCGCCGCCGCCGCCGCCCTCGGGTCCCAAGCAGGATGACGGTGCCGACCTCGACGCGGATCAGCTGCGTGACATCCTCTCGGCGTCAAAGACGAAGAAGTTCTCGTAGATGATGGGTATGAAGAGATGATGAGAGATGATGATGATGCTTTCTTTTCTATAGCGTACGCGACCCGGCGCGGCATAGGCATAAGCGCAACAACACCGACGCCGAGGGACAGCGTTATACGCGATGGCGGTCGTTGAGAGAGAGAGAGGACTTTTCCGGCTGTGGTGGCATGCGAGCAGAGGAAGACATGGACAATGGACATGGTATGTGGGGGGAGGTAGGATGGTGATTCACCTTTGCAGCGTTCACGCCCACATGTGCTTGGCACGACGCCGCGCAACTTCTGAGCGCCGGCGCGTGCACGCGCGGCCAATATGATCGGCAAAAAGGCATCCTCACGACGAAAGGCCGTCCTCTGGGACGCGGTCGAGCAGCGCAAGGCGCGCGAGCCTGCGTCGTACGCGGCCGTCTTCGCCGAAGCGGAGGCATCGCTCTCCGCGGACACCGAGATGGCCGCCGCGGACGACGAGATCGGCAAGGACATCAAGCGGACATTCCCATGGCTCGAGAGTTACGCGTCGCGCGAGGCCGCGACGCGCAATGTGCTGCTCGCGTACGCGCGCCGAAATCCCGCCGTCGGTTATTGCCAATCTCTCAATTTTATCACGGGTGCGCTGCTGATGGCGCCACTGTCGGAGGAGGACGCCTTCTTCGCGCTCGTGACGATCGTCGAGGACCTTTTGCCGCCCGATTACTATTCGCGCGACGACGATTTGCTCGGCGCGCGCATCGATCAGCTCGTCTTCGCCGAGCTCTTCTCGCGCAGCTTGCCGACGCTCTCTCAGCGATTCGACGAGCTCCACGTGCCGCTGCCGCTCTTCTCGCTGCAGTGGTTCATGTGCCTCTTCGCCAAGGATCTGCCGCTCTCGCTCGTCCTCCGCGTATGGGACGTGATGTTCGTATACGGCGATCACGCGCTCTTTGCCGTCGGTCTGGCACTGCTCCACATGGCCGAGTCCTCCCTACTGGAATGCAAGGACTTGGAAAGTGTCTATGATTCCCTGAAGAACATCGGCCACCGCTTGCTGCAAAGGGACGCCGAGGCGGCGCATCGTCTTGTCCTGCACTCATTGGACACGTTAATGCGCACGCCGCTTGTGGAACGCGTCGAGGAGGGACGTGGGCGCCATCGGCGTGAGTACGCGCTCCAGATGGAGCGGAAGCAGATCGAAAGCTACAACTCGTCAAGGCAGCCTTCACAACCAAACTCGCCGCCCCGCAACAGCAACAGCGCCGCCGCTGCGGTGGAGAGCGCCGATCCGACGAGCCCGGTGAGAAGGGAGCCGCCGCCTCCGCCATCGTCGCCCACAAAACGCAGCCCGGCATCTACTGCCTCCGCCTCCGCGCCGGTTACACCTACGGGGCACAGGACGAGGGGCGGTGCGGCTCTGAGAGAGGAGTACCTGAAATCGGGTGCTGCAGCAGCTCCACCACGCCGGCCGGGAGACACGAGCAGCAGTCAAAGCGGCGGCGGGCGTGCATTGAGCGAGCTACTCTTCTTCCTAAGGCGCAATGAGATGTTGCTACGGCAGAGGAGAGAGATGCTCGAGAACAAGAACGCCGAGTTGCGGCGGCAGCTTGCGGCGAGGGGCTTGTCGGAGCGACGGCCGGCGACGGCGTCGTTCATGACCTATGCGGTAGCGAAGCCGAGCAGTGGTGGTACTCAATACGAGGGGCTCTCTCTCAGCTCCGCAGTTGGCGGTGGTGGTGGTGCGGCCGGGGCGGAGGCGACGAGCCCGCAGCGTCGTAAGGACGATGATGACGATGAGGACGAGGAGGATGGTGGTGGTGGTGTGGATGGTGGGGACGCGGAGATCCTACTGCCCCCACCAACACGTGATGGCTCGCTCTTAGGATCTTTGGGCAGCTCGACCGCGCTTGGAAGCCTCAACAGCAGTAGCGGTATTGGAGGCGATGATATGGAGGCGCTGGGTTGGTACGACGCGGTGTACGATGTGCAGACGATCCAGCAATCTGTCGCACGAGGCTGGCCTTTACATCTCTCACCACGTGCACGCATCGGCAGTATCGATGGCATCATCAAGAGCAGCGCAAATGATGGTCATACTGGCAGCGATGGTTGGGGCGTGCTTGACAAGAGCGAGGCCGTCCGCGTTGGAGTGCTCGGGCTGTACAATTCGGGGAAGACGTATGTGCTCAACCAGTTATGCGAGGGCCTCTCGTTGCCGTCCTCACGAAGGCAGGCGACACGCGGTGTCTCAGTGATTCGCGCGACGCTTGGCGGTTGCCTACCTGCAATGCTGCTCGACACGGAAGGATCATACGCGCCAGTGCAAGCACAGCAGCCGGGTGCGATGGCGGCACGTCAGGAGACGGAAAGCCTCGTCGAGGAGCTGATCGTCCGCGTATGCGATTATCTGGTTTACGTCGTTGACGACTTCACGTCCGTCGATCAGAGGGCGGTCCATCGCCTGGCTGCGAGGCTCGCAGAGCGCAAACAGGGCTTCTCCGAGCTGATTGTCGTGCACAACTTACGTACTGTTGCGGATGAGGTCGCGTTCGAGCATATGTGGAGGACGCAGATACTCGAGCTGTATGAGGAGGCGGGGGAGGAGCTGGAGGGCGTCGTGCCGATCAAGGCGGTCAATAGCATCAGCAGTGCAAGTGGAAGCGGCGAGAAGAGAAGTGGCGGCGGCGGGGACGCTGCCGCATCCGCGTCATCGCCCGCTTCCCTCGCGTGCCGCGTCCGTTGGTTCAAGACGGCTCAAGTCCGCCATCTGGTCCTCGTCAAGTCGAACGCTCAGCTTGCGTCAACGGTCAATCCGGGATCGATCGCCCTGCTGCGCCAGTGGTTACATTCGGCCTTCGTTCCTCCGAATAATGGTCGGCCGTCGCTGTTTGCGCAGTTGATGCGGGCGAGTGAAGAGGTGTTCACGAATGGGATGAAGCAGCCGATGCGATTGAATGTGAGCGAGGCAGGTGGAGGAGGAGATGAGGGGGAGGAAGGGAGGAGCGGCAGCAGCAGTAGCAGCACGCGGCTTGTTCGTGCGGTGATGGCAGGGCCTGAGGAGAGCGCACACGACGCTCCAAGGCGCCGCGCGGCCGCCGCACGTCAAGCGGCGACGGGCAAAGCGCAGCAGCAGCCACCGCCCTCTCCCGTCGACACTACCAATGCCGCGCCAGCCTCTCCGTTGTCGCATGCTGCAGCCGTTGACAAGACGCCTCCCCTCTCTCCGACCGATGCATCCTCATCCTCCGCTGCAGGGACGCTCCACCTGCTGCCGCGCTCGCTGTCAACAGAGACGGCTATATTACAGTTCAAGAGCGCAGATCAGCAGCAAGGCGGCGTAGTAAGCGCCTCCCAATGGCTCCCTCACGTCGACCTTTGTGAAGGCTCTGACGCGTTCCTCATCCTTGTCGACGTGCCATCGCTCTCGGCAAAAGACCTCACAATCTCGCGAAGCGGCGCGCACACACGAGTCAAAGGCGGGAGGTCGCCGCCCTATGGCGACGGCGCGGTCGAGCTGCGTGGCGAGCGTCTTTATGGGAGCTTTGATCTGATTGTGCGCGTGCCGGAGCAGTATGAGAAGAGATGGCAGGCGGGCTCGCTTGAGGACGGCGTGTTGAGGCTTAGCTATAGGATCGATGATACGGAGGCGGAGGTGCCCGTCTCGTGAGTGTAACTGTATGAGTGGTCATGATCAGTGAGAGTCAGTTGTACCGTGTAGGTGTACCGTGTAGCTACGTGTAATTTACTGTGAAGCGCAAAATCTAGCCCATCTAGACCTACGCACGCGCGTGGCCACAAACCGACTCTTCTCTCTCCGCCTCGGTCAGCAGGCACACGTCGGACGTTGTACTGCCCGCATCCTCCTCATCCAACTCGTCGAGCTCAAATAGAAGAGTCGCCGGCACCTCCGCAAGCCGGCCATGCCGCTTCTCACCGCTTGCAGCTTGTGCGGCGACTTGCTGCGCTGCGGTGCCGCTCTCGGTGGGCGGCGAGAAGAAGGCCGCGCGCCGATGCGCTGCCGCGCTGCAACTGCTGCCGCTGCTGCTGCTCGGTCCATGCCGCTGGGTGTGGTGGCGGTGGGACGACGAATGACAATGATGGCGGTACGTCGCGCGGCGCCTCGCGTTGGAGATCCGATCGGCTGCGGCGCGGAAGACGAGAAGTAGGGCGGCGACGGTCGCTGCGACACATAGGACGACGAGTAGCTGCACCAAAGGCGATGGTGGTGGTGGGTATGAGGTTGGTGACTGCTGCGGTGAATGCTCCCAGAAGGAGGAGGGCCACAAACGATCAAGCCAATCGACAAAACGACCACCGGACGATCCTCCTCCCTCCTCTGTTGAGGCATCGCGGTTGGAGGGTCTGAATGAAGGAAGCTGCGGCAGCAGCGCACACGCGTCGACGCCAATAGCCTCATCACCACCCGCGACTTCGGACGCTGCTGCTCGTAACTTGCGCCGTGCCGCACGATGATGCCCTCTTGCCGCCGCATCATCCTCGTCAGCCGCCGAGCCGGTCCCCGCAGCGTGCGGGTTGTATGCTGAGCAATCAGTCTCCACGAACCCGACCATACGCTTTGAACGATCAAACGTCACAAGGCGGTCCATCAGATTGATTGTACCAAGGACGAGGCCTTCCTCGTAGTTATCAAAGACCCCAGCACACCATTCGTGCTGCCCCTCACCGCCATAGAAGAATTGGGACGGTTGCATAGAGAGTTCGCCACCGCCCGCGAGCACGACGCGAAGCGGCTCGAAGCAAGTGTCGAGCACGTCGTGCGCGTCAGTAGAGGCGAGCTTGTTGTCGTTTGGAGCGGCAGCAGCAGCGCCACCATCGTGGCTGTTGACGTGCACGCAGAACTCGTCGTGTGGCGCGGCCGCATGCCTCAAGCGCCCACCGCACGAGGTGACCGATCGAAGCGAAGCGAGCAAAGGGCGAAAGGAGGAGCTGTGCATGTACATGAATGTGGTGCCCGAGTCTATTATTGTAGAGGATGGCGGCTCGCCTAAGAGATGATCGCCATAACGCACGCCGCGCACGCCGACTGCGTAATACGCGCCGTCCTCAACACGCGTCCATAATGGAGGGGATGGTGTAGGAGGAGCGGAGGCAGCTGACGCGGCGGCCGATGATGATACACGACGCCGCGGTGGTGGTGGTGTGACATGCCCAGCAGAAGGAAGGCCAAAGCTCAGAGTGCCGCCCTCCCAGCCAATGCAAAGTGAGAAGCCATCGGCGACGACACCGCGTGAGACGAGCGCCTCGAGCATTGTTGGGCTGTAGCCGACGGCGGGAGGAGCTTGCTGCTGCTGCTCGCTAGGTGGGCCGTTGTCGTCGGTAGTCGCGCACTCTGGTGAGTGGCATGCGGCGGTACGGCGCGCGCCGCCGCCGCCCCATAGGCGGCTTCCTCCGCTCCCGCCGCGCGTCATCAAACCACCACCACCAGCAGCAGCAGGTTGCGGGAACAATGTCTGGCGCGACGACGCGAGGCCCATGATGCCGTCCGCCTGCTGCGATCGGAAGTGGCCCGATTCGGCGGTCGCGCACCCAAACGCAAAGCGCAGCGCCGCACAGGCGCCGGGGCCGCCCGCTCCGAGGCGCACGACGTCGGTGGCGAGGTAGCCGGAATACGACGAGCCCTCCTGATAGGCGACGTGGTAGGCGCACGCGCGGTCGTGGCAGCTCGTGCAGCCGTACTCGCGCTGCTCGCAGCCGACGGGCGCAAAGGTGTGCGACGACGACGGACGGAAGCGCGGGTTGGCGTGCTCGCCGCAGCGTGTGCCGCATTCGGAGCACGGCACGGCGGTAATAGAGGAACCAGTGTCGACAATGAGCGAGAAGCGCTGAGGCGGCGTGCCGACGGTCACCTCCGCCGAAAAGTAACCATGAGACAGGATGTCGCCGGTGAGGCGCTCGGAGACGAGCGTCGATGATGAGACGGCGAGGAGCCGGCGGCGCGAATGCCGTGAGGCAATGCGCGGGTGGTGCTGGAGCGTGAGGTTGGAGGGGTCGGAATGGTGGCGGAGGGAGAGGGCGATGAGCGACATTAAAATGTGGTGATTGGGGCGCGTGGCGGCGCGAGCGGCGCGCGGCCTTCGAGCGCACCACGACGGCGCCAAACCACTCCGCCAACAGAGCATAAAAGTTCGCTAAGGTGAAAGTTGCGGCGTCTTCAAGCACCTCTGTGCACGCCGCCCGCACATCCCCACCGCACCCTCGCGTCCCCCACCGCTCTCATGCGAATGCCGAGACTCATGCGGCTGCCTCTATTATTCCTGCTCACGCCTTCCCACTCCTACATCGTCCACCGCCACCACGCCTCGCCGCCACCACCCGACTCGCCAAAGCCGCCGCCACCAATGATGAGTGGCCGCTGCTGGGGCGTCATCCGCCACGGCCGATGCGAGGTGATCATGCCTCCACCACCGCCAAAGGTCGTCGCCGTCGCCGCTCCTGCGACGACCAAAGGTCAACAGCGCGTCGACGTCAAATGCGAGAATTGGTGCAGCCAATGGACGACCAAAAATGCAAAGTGCGGCGATTGCCTCGGTTGTGACGCGAAAGGCTGCTCGAGCTGGAAGGGCAAAGAGGTGATGGCGACGCCGGCTGCTACAACTGACGACGAGCAGGACGCGGAGGGCTGCGACTGCAGCTGGACAAAGGACCGCAAGAATTGCGGCGCGGGCGATGGGAGCGTCTGCTGGAACGTGTGCTGCGGCGATCCGTCGACAGCCACCACCACCACCACGCCCACCACGCCCACTACGCCCACCAAAACCGCTCCCACTCCCAAGGCGACGACCACCAACCAACATCACCGCTGCCGAGAGTTCCACCACCACCGCCGCTGATGCCGCCGCCCTCACCGCCGCCCTCATCATCGTCAGATGCTACCCTCTCAACGCCTCCTGCCTTATCACCGCCGCCGCCACCTCTCGCCTCGCCGCCACCGCCCGTTGCTTCCGCCACAGACTCCACCACCCCTACTCCCAGAACAACGCAATCCGCCTTCCCGCTCTCCGACGACTGCGCCACGATGCCACCCTCATGTCCCATCTGCCTCCCGTTTGGATACTGCATGAGCCAACCGGACGCTGAATGCGCACACGCGCCGAGCTCATGCGGCGACTGCGTGCGCTACCTTCACTGCAAGGGTCAGGATGCAGCGAAGACACAGGCTTTGCCGCCAGTCGTGAAGCAGGATGCAACGCCGCCGCCACTGCCATCACCCTCCTCATCGCCCTCACCTCCTCCTCCCCCACCTTCATTCTCGCCATCTCCGCCTCCGCCGCCTCCGTGCCCACCTCTCTACACCACCAACGCCTCACCTCCACCGCCTCCAACCGCCACCACCAGATTCAAGGCCTCTCCTTCTCCTGCCGCGAGCGCCCATTCCTCTCAGCTGCGCGAGAAGCTTCATGCAGCGAGCGGCAACGTCAGAGCAACGATCGGCACCGCAAAGGCGAAGGTTCGTTCGAAGATAGAAGAGCTTGACAAGGAGTTAGATATGGCGGTCACACTTGCCGCAGAGATTACGGGCAAGGACGCGCACTCAAGCAACGTGCCTTACGAGCTTGTCGCGGTTGTTGGTGTGAGCTGCCTTGGCTGCTGGCTCGCGTTGGCGTATGTCGTATACATGGCAGTGCGTCGTCGGCTTGGGCGCTTCTATGGAGCGGTGCCAAACAAGGAGGGCGATGAGCTACCATCATCGAGGCGCAAGCAAGGGGTGCCGGTGCGTCGTGTGGCCGATCCCTCTCGCTATCCTGACCATGAGTCGATGATGCACCACCCTCATCATCTTCCAGCATACGGTCACGATCTTCCGCCAATGGCGCAGCGCATGCAGTATGGGGCGCCGCCGCCTCCACCGCCACAGCCATCAGAGCCGCGGATCATCGAGGTGGACACAAGCGGCGATCTGAGGAGCATTGACGTCGGTTCTTCTCACGCGCTGACGACCGACGAGATCGCGAATCGGATCTTTCGCGAGCAGCTTGCGGGTGCGGGAGCGGCGATGGGAATGGGGGGAGGCGGCAGTGGGTTGGCCGGTTGGGATAGGCGGGGGAGGGGAGCACAGTTTTGAACAGAACGGTTGTACTAACCAAATACCTCACATCACTTCGCACAGTGTTCGTCCAATCGCATTTCGCACGCATGTACTTCAGACACCCCATGTTGAGTTCATACCTCGCTCCATTCATCCCTGATACCTTTCCACCGCGCAACACATCCCACCTCTCTCCAGCAATACATGGCCACCATCATCGTCTCTCCTCCATCCATCTTCATCCTCTAATATAATCCTTCCTTCCTGGTCGGCATCCGGCCCAGAGTGAGCTCACAGCTGTCATCAAATCAAATCATCGTCGTCTTCAGGTACGCAAGTCTCTCCTCGATTTCAATCATCCCTCTTCGAATCATGGCAGGCCGGCCCGGAGTGATGAGATCACTCGGTGAGCTCACAGCTGTGCCATCCTCCGTTGTATGTGATGATGATCCTCATCAGAGCCCGTACGTCTTTGAGCCTTCCGAATACGTCTTACTCGTAGAGTACCTTTGCGTATGCGACTTCGTCGACTGGGCAAAGCCAAAGCCGCTGCTACCCTTGCGTGTAAGCGATCCACGGCTGCCCGCAGAGTTTGGCGGCGTTGCAATCGGCGTCGATAGGGCGGTGTGGCCCGTTGACGCGGGCGATGCAGGCATCGAGTGGAAGTGCTGAAGCTCGTGAAGGGGCATCGCCGCGTGAAGATCCTCCAAACGCTTCAGCTTGCAGACACGCAAGCCGACGCCACCGTATCCAACGCTCGCGACGTAACCCTGCTGGCTGAGCGCCACGCCCGCAACGTTCGCGCCAAGCTCGAGTGTTCCTAAGCATTCGTTCGCGTCTCCCTCCGGATGCTTCAACGACCACAGCTTTACACGCTCGTCGCGGCCGCCGCTGATGATAAGGTGCGAGCCGATGCAGCGGACGGAGCGCACGCGGTCCATGCCGTGCATCAGCGTGCGCATGCACACAAACGTCGTGAGCGACCACAGCCTCACCTTGCCATCTGCGCATCCAGTCGCCGCAAGCTGTCCCGTACCGCAGCTAACCGAGTACACCTGACCCGGATGGTTCATAGTATGTGTGCTCTTATAATGCCCGCGCGTCGGCCACACTTTCGCCGTCTTGTCCATGCTCGCGCTCACAAGCACCTTCGAATGGTGCGAGACGGCAACGCTGCTCACCGCGCCCTTATGCTCTTGCATCACACATGTCGGCTTCTTCCGGCTGACCGACCAGATGCGCACCGCACGATCATAGCCGCCACTGACGAGGAGGTCGCCCTTCATCGCGAGGCCGTGGATCGCGTGCGGCGTGCTATCCGTCGCAAGCACGCCCGTGCAGTTACCAGTCACGAGAGACCACAGTAATATCTGGCCGTCATCACCGCCGCTCGCGAGAATATCGCCGTCGCACGCGACGCATCGTACCGGGCCCTTATGACCGCGCAGCGTCGCACGCACTGAGCCGTCGCTTAGTGAGTAGAGAGTCACTCCGTTCCTCTCAACCTCCGAGCCTGCGGTGATCATTGTGCTGCTGCTCTCGTGCACCGCCAAGCCATCGCCAAATCCGGTGCGCAACGACCAGTTGCGGCTTCGTGCGGCCGCCTCGGCCACTGCTTTGACCGAAGTGAGCGAGAAGCCCGCCGGAGCAGCCGCATCTTTGATGAAGGGCTTGGGTGCGCGGAACTTCTTGGCCGCATCGGCCAATGAGGGCGTTGTTGGCGGTGGGTTCTCCTCCTCCGGCTCGGCCCCAACCGCCTGAGCGAACGCGTGGGTGAACGTATTCCAATTCTTTGCCCACCCAGCAAACGGCCCCTCCTCGTCTTCCTCCTCCTGCGCATTCCGCGGCGACGCTCCAACAGCCGGCCCAAGTG
>OZSS01000173.1_pt1 | contig 29185 bp, 27 predicted proteins | sample 1779911 | NCBI WGS metagenome assembly OZSS01 (sample SAMEA2603589, study PRJEB24840) | metagenome | biome: Water; feature: Photic zone; material: Seawater sample | place: Mediterranean Sea | collected 2013-11-12 | depth 10 m
ATGATTCAGGTTTTTTCTATCAAAAATATGATGAGCCACAAGGAGAGCATTTAAAGGAAGTAAATAAATCACCAAAATTAATGAATAGTGCCCTTAAACACACACTTGAGCTTTTTAACTTAATCAAAATTGATAGAGATCTTTACTCTTGGACTGGAAAAAGTGTTGGGTTTCAAAGAATCTTTGGTGGTCAGATTATGGCTCAATGCCTAATTGCTGGATATCAAACAGTCGAAAAAGCAAGATGGGTTCATTCCTTTCACTCGTATTTTCTGAGACCAGGAAATTTTGAGCAAAATATTATTTTTGAAGTTGACCGAATTAGAGATGGTAAGAGTTTCACGACTAGAAGAGTGAACGCAATTCAAAATGGAGAAGCAATTTTTAGTTGCTCGATTTCATTTCAAAAAAGAGAAAAGGGCCTAAGTCATCAAATAAAAATGCCAAAAATTGCTGGTCCAGAAAACCTTAAAAGTGATTTAGATTTAAGAAAAGACGTACAAAAAAAAATTCCTAAGGACTACTTGCCCATGTGGCTCCGAGAAAGAGAAATTGAAACAAGACAAGTTGAACCAATGGATTTGTTAAAAGTAGAAAAATTGCCACCTTACAGGAGCACTTGGATGAAGCCAACTGGTAAGTTGCCTAAAGATGAAAGAATTCATCAAGCATTATTATTATATTGTTCTGACATGGGACTGCTTGGAGCGGCTGTAAATCCTCATGAAGTAAATTTTATGTCTAAAAAATTTCAAAGTGCTAGCTTAGATCATGTGATGTGGTTTCATGGAAAAGTCAATTTTAATAACTGGATTTTGCATCACATGCACAGTCCAATTTCTCAAAACGCTCGAGGTTTTTCTCGAGGATCAATATATACCAAAGCAGGAAAATTAATTGCTTCAACCGCACAAGAAGGACTGATGCGTGTTTGGGATTGAAAGGCCATTGTGGTTATTTTTTCAAAAAAGATTGGTATAGTTAATTTTTAATTATTTTTCAAAATCATGTTATCTATTTTCAAAAAAAAATTATTTTCTGATATTTCTGGAAGTGCCGATGATATGCCGCCTCACGTATCGGCTGTTTTATGTTTAATGATTGAGATAGCTCGAATGGACGGAAAAGTAGATGAGGAAGAAATAGAAGAAATTAAAAATTTTTATTTAGATTTATATCCTGAAGGCAATTTTTTGGATGCCTTTCAAGAGCTAAAGGAGTGGACAAGTCACAAAGAGTCTTTTAACCCATTTATCAACATTATCAATAGTAACTGCACTAAAAGAATGAAAATTGAGATTTTGTCGAATATCTGGGATGTGATTTTGTCAGATGATAATGTTGATCAATACGAAAATTCACTTTTTATGCAAATAGGCGAAATGCTGCTTATTAGTGAGGACGAGCTTGAAGCACTTAAGAACTGATCTTAAGATGCTCTAAAAGCATTCCCTCAAATTGCTTGAGAACTTCTGGTTCTATAAGATGCCTCATATTTTTTATTATCTTAAGTCTGCTATGCGGAATCAATTTGTGCATCCTATATGCATTTTTAACATGAATCATGGGATCATCTTTGCCGTGAATAATAAGTGTGGGAGCTTTAATTTTTTTAATTTTTTTTAATCTATCCTTTGATGCAAGAATTGATAAAAGTTGTCTAGCATATCCAGATCCATCTTTGGAACGGTCTAAGTTCTCTATCGTCTCTTTTCTAAACTCAGGAGTATCAACTTCTCTTCCTTCCATTCCAATAAGCGAAACCATTTTTATCTCTCTTTTAATGATCTCTTCATAAGAAGCATTTGGATTTTTTGACCTTTGTAACATAATTTCTCTGACTGCCCTTGTTGGAGCATTGATTGGACTGGGAGTTGATGCAGTAGAAGCGATTAATGTAAAAGTTTTAACTTTTTCAGGATATTGAGCGCAAATTATTTGAGCAATCATTCCACCCATTGAAGTACTAAAAATGTGAGCTTTTTCAATTTTTAAAGTTTCTAATAACTGAATTCCATCATCTGCCATATCATCAATTTTATACTCTGATTTAATGGGCAACCTTAGGAAGTATTTAATGTAGTCCAATAAAAAGGACGGCGTAGCAGTAAACCTCGATGACAAGCCAACATCTCTATTATCATAAGCTATCGGTCGAAAATTATTATCTTGCAAGAAACTAATTAGATGAGGCTGCCAATGAACAAGCTGAGCTCCTAGGCCATGAACCATGAGTACCGGATCTCCGTCTTCAGGACCATAATCACGATAGAAAATTTTTACCCCATTATTTTCTGAAAAGCCCTCTCTATATTGCTGGTTATTTTTCATGAGTTTTTATACTAATGCACTTCCAAAATATTACCAACTGACAACAAGACTGCTATAGTCAAAGAACATTTATGAGTCCTAATAAAGTACCAAATAAAGTTAGAGCAGCTTATGGCATTGGAGATTATGCTATCTGTTTGTATTGGAGCGGGGTGGGGCTATATCTCTTATATTTTTACACCGATGTGGTGGGCATATCTCCTCTTCTAGCCGGTTGGCTTTATGCACTTGGGATAGCTTGGGATGCAATTACTGATCCCTTCATGGGATATCTGGCAGAAAGAACAAGAACCAAGATGGGGAGCTATCGCCCATATATTTTTTATGGAGCAATACCATTAGCTTTTTCTTTCATCTTATTATTTTGGGTTCCTCCATTTGAGGGGGCAGAACTTTTTGTTTTTTTATTAGCTATAAATTTATTTCATAGAACATGTTTTACGATAGTAAGCGTTCCATATTCATCCTTAACAGCAAGGATTACTGATGATAGTGACGAAAGAACAAAACTAACTACTGCAAGGATGATTGGAGCTTCTTTTGGGACTTTGACGGTCTCAGCCTTAGGATTTCCAATAGTTTTATTCTTCGGTGGCACAAATGAAGCTTTCGGATTTATTTTCTTGGGTATTTTATGTGGTCTTATGGCAGTAATAGTTTTGAGCATTACTGTTAGATTTGTTCAAGAAAGAGAATTTAATTCTTCTGCAATACAACTGCCAAGCTTTGCAAAAGTATTTAAGTCAGTTGTAAATAATTATCCATTCTGGATTGTTTTTGGATCAATTCTTATTCTTGGCTCCACTTCAATAATGTTTAATAACAATTTAATTTATTTTGTTAAGTACTCTCTTGATCTACACGAATATCAGGGATTAATTCTTGGAGTAAGCAGCGGATCAGCTCTTTTGGCAATTCCTTTATGGGCATATGCTGCACTAAAAATTGGAAAAAGAAATTCATGGATGACTGCAATGACAATATTAATTATTGGATTTTTAATTTTTTATTTCTCTTCAATTGATTCATTATTTGAACTACTTCTTATTCTTGGTTTTATTGGGATTGGTAATGGGGCGACAGGAGTTCTATTTTGGTCAATGCTTCCAGATACAATTGAATATGGAGAATGGAAAACTGGTGTTAGAACAGAATCATCATTATATGGATTTATGACCTTCGCCCAAAAAGCAGCCATTGCATTTGCCGCCCTTTTACTTGGCATAATTTTAACTCAAATTGGTTTTGAGCCTAACTCAACTCAGTCTGAGAAAACATTATATGAATTAAAATTCGTTATGACTTGGATACCTCTAGCTGGCATCTTTCTAAGTTTTGTTTTGGTGTCTTTCTATCCAATTGATAAGACATATCATCAAAAATTAATTTTTGAAATAGAAAACAAAAAACTGAATCATGAAACAAATTAATTGGGGGATTATTGGCTCTGGCTCAATAGCATCTGCTTTTGGGCATTCTATAAAATCAACCTCAAATTCTAAATTAATATCAGTGTTTGGCAGAAATATTGATGCAGCGAATGCTTTTGCTAAAAAATTTAACATTGATGCTTATTATCAACTAGAAGATTTTTTATCCTCAGCTGAAATAGATGCAGTTTATGTCGCAACGCCCCATAGCGAACATTTTGTTCATACATTAGCAGCTATTAAAAATAGTAAACATGTTCTTTGTGAGAAGCCATTTGCAATGAATGCTTATGAGAGCATGATCCTTATTGATCTGGCTATTCAATCAAATATTTTTTTAATGGAAGGGTTCATGTATAGAATGCATCCTCAAACAAAAAATATTTTAGAAAATTTAAATATTTTTTCAGATACAAAAGAAAAAATCTTAATTGAAGCTTCATTCGGTTTTGCAGCCGAGGTTGCAAAGGATCATAGATTAAGAAATCCCAATTTAGGGGGCGGCGCAATCTTAGATATAGGATGTTATCCCCTTACAATGTGTAAGTTAATAGCAGGTCATTTGCATGGAGCTCCATTTGCAGAACCAAAAGAGTTTTCTGCATCAGGTCAATTAGATGAAACAGGTGTTGACTCTCAGTCACATGCACATTTAATTTTTTCAGAGACAATTGAGGCAAAAATTAGCTGTGCAATAAATGAAAACTTTGCCAATAATCTTGTTATTTCAAGCAATCAAAAATCCATCACTGTAAATCAACCATGGCATTGTGGACAATTTCAAGATGGAAAATCATCTATTTTTATTTCAATTCCAAATGCAGGTAAAAAAGAAATTTCGTGTCTTGATGAATTTGGTTTATTTGCTAGAGAAATTGAACATGCTTCTAATTGCATTCTTGAGAAAAAAATAGAATCAGACTTTATTACTCATGCTGAAACTCAGAGTAATATGTTTTGGCTTGATCAATGGAGAGAAAAAATAAAAATCGAATGTCCAAAAAGTTCCTTAAAAAACTCCCCAATTTACTCATCGCATTTTTTCAAGATGAAAATACCAATACTCAAAGAAACGACTTTACCAAAAATTAATAAAATTGGTTCGAGGCTTGCACTAGGTTGTGATAATCAAACCTCTGATCTACATGCGTTCACAATGTTTGATCATTTCTTTGGATCAGGTGGAAGAATTTTTGACACAGCTTATATTTATAATGATGGAAAAGGGGATAAATATCTTGGTGATTGGATTAATTCCAGAGGAGTTACAAATGATGTAATTGTTATTGGCAAGGCTGCTCATACTCCTCAATGTGAGCCACAGTTTATTCGACCCCAAATTCTTGAATCACTTGATCGACTCAAACTTTCAAAAATAGATATTTTTTGTCTTCACCGAGATAATAAAGACGTACCAGTTGATGAATTTGTTCATGCATTGTCAGAAATTCGTGATGAGGGTTTGATTGATGTATTAGGAGCCTCAAATTGGGAGTTAGACAGGTTCTCTGAGGCTAGAAATATTGCGTTAAAAAATAAAATAGAACCATTTTCTGTTCTTAGCAATAATTTTAGCCTAGCCGAAATGATTGAGCCTGTGTGGCCGGGTTGTGTTGGAGTAAATAAAGAATTTCTTGAGTACCTTATTAAAGAAAAGATTTTATTATTTCCTTGGTCTTCTCAAGCCAGAGGATTTTTTATTAAGAAAAAAGAGCAGATATCAAATAATCATTTTTCAAATCCTACTTTGGATGAAGAAATGAGAGTTTGGCATTATCCAAAAAACTTAAAAAGAAGAGATAAGTGCTTTGAATTGGCAGAAAAAAGAGGACTAGAACCTATTCAAATTGCTTTGGCGTATGTTCTTCATCAATCTGATTTAATTTTTCCACTCATCGGTCCAAGAACCATAGTTGAGACCAATAGTTCAATAGAAGCATCCAAAGTTGAACTCACTGCTAAAGAACTTCAAGAACTTTCCCAAGCTTGATTGAGGATTTCAAATAGATATTTTCAACAGATGAGCCAATTAAAATCTCATATGAGCCATCTCTAATCTGCCAAGATTTTGTATCTATAGACCAATATGAAAAATTTCTTTGAGTTAGCCTTATTTCAACATTTTTTTCATCATTAGCATCAATATTTACTTTACAAAAACCTTGAAGTGTTTTGCTAGGCTCATTTTCTAAATTTTTTGTATAGCGAAGATAACATTGAGCTATTTCAGCACCTGAAATTTCCCCTGTGTTTTTAATGGAGAATTTGCATGAGACTTCTTTATTATCCTCTATGTTGATCTCTAAATTTTTATATTTAAATTTCGTATAAGACAATCCATGACCAAAACAAAATAATGGGTGAATAGATTGTTTCTCATACCATCTATAGCCTACTAGAAGTTTTTCATGATAGTTCATTTGTAAATCTTTACCAGGATATGATTTAAATGCTGGTGTATCTTCAATCCTCACAGGAAATGATGTTGGTAATTTTCCGGAGGGGTTTATTTCCCCAGATAAAATATCAAATAAAGCATTACCAAATTCTTGTCCCGCAAACCACGTTTGTAAAATAGCCTTAGCCTTATTTGACCATGGAATGTTAACTGGCGAGCCAGTATTAATAATTAATGCTGTATTTTTATTAGTATTTAAAACCGCATCAATTAGAGCATTCTGATTTGTTGGCAGATTAAGATCTGCTCTATCGTTGCCTTCTGTTTCCCAGTCAGAATTAGTTCCAACAATCAAAATTACTGCATCTGCCTCAGAGGCAACATCCATAGCTTCTGAAAATAAATCAATCTTGTCAGGAGGCTGACAACCAATATAGAGGGCAGGAAAATTTCCTTCAAAGTAATACTGTACTTCTACTTTATAAGTTTTCCCCTTCTCAAAATTTGCAAATCCTTTTCTTGATGCTGATCCAAAAGTAAAAAATGCTTCACCAGGCTCAATATTATTCCAATTATCAATCAGCTCTACATCATCTATCAACATGCGACATTGACCAATACCAAAAATCTCAAATGCATGCTCGCCGGAAATATCTGGAGTATATGCACAAGAAAATTTTACTGAAGTTTTTGATCTTTCCTCTTTACCGATGATTTCCTTAGCAAAACCTTCGAAAACCCAGAACTTACTGCCCCTTAAATTTTCTTTAAAGAGTAGATTTTCCTCAAAATTTTCTCCATCGAAATACTCCACTAAAAAACCATCGGATGATCCCATTAACTTTTCATTAATTTTTGGAAGGTATTTATGAGTATGACAACCTTTTGAATACAAAATTTCTGTTTTAGGTCCGATCCTTGCTTGTATTGCTTCCAATGGATGGACTTGATAGTGAGGTTTTAGGCTTGCACTTCCTCCCCCAATAATCTGCGCCTCTTTTGCATTAGGTCCAATTATTGCTAATTTTTTAATATCTTTTTTAAGAGGCAACATATCATCATTCTTCAAAAGAACCATTCCGTCAGCTGCAGCTTTTCTTAATAATTTTCTATGCTCTGGATTATCAATGGCCTCTTCATTCTTTATTTTTGGTTGTTCAAAACGTTTTGAGAATTCTGCTACTGATAAGATCCTTTTTACTTTGTCATCAATCAAATCCTCTGCAATCTTTTTATTTTTTATTGCTTCAATCAAAGCATTGCCCCAAACATTGCTAGGTCCAGGCATTTCAAGATCTAATCCACCATTGGCATTTTCTTCAGTTTCAAGAGCTGCTCCCCAGTCGCTTACAACATACCCGTCAAAGCCCCAATCTTTTTTTAAAATTTCTAAAAGTAATTCCTGATGAGAGCTGCAGTAGACATTATTTAATTTGTTGTAAGCACTCATTACAACTTTTGCATTACCTTCTTTCACTCCCATTTCAAATGGTAAAAGATATATTTCTCTCAGTGTTCGTTCATCAATATTTGAACTTATCGAATGCCTTTCATATTCAGTATCATTACCAACAAAATGTTTCAGGCAGGCTGCAACATTTTGAGATTGAACGCCTTGAACATAATTAGATGCAATTTTTCCAGTCAAGAATGGGTCTTCTGAAAAACTTTCAAAATGTCGTCCTCCTAAAGGATGTCTATGAATATTAATTGTAGGGCCTAAGAGCACATCCACATTTTTTGCTTGAGCTTCTTCACCCAAAGCAACACCTATTTTTTTTACTTGATCGAGATCCCAAGAGGAACCTATTGATATTGCGCAAGGAAAACAAGCTGATGATTTACCTGAATTGGAATCTCCCCTTACTCCATTTGGCCCATCTGACATCTTAATGCTTGGAATGGATATCCTCTCTATTTTATTGGTATACCAAGAGTTAAAACCACTGAGAAGTGATACTTTTTCTTCTAATGTTAGGTCATTAATAATTTGATCTATATTATTCATGAGTTAATCTTAATTCCTTTATAACTAAAAACACACTCTTACATGTCATTAGAGTTTATTATTTTTTTTTCCATATTATCCTTCCTAACATCTTTGTTAACTTCTGTTTTTAGTGTCGGTGGTGGTTTGATAATGCTTGTTGCATTGGCTCAATATTTCTCCCCCAGTACACTTATTCCTTTGCATGGAGCCATTCAACTCTCGAATAACTTATCTAGGACATATGTTTATAAAGAATTTTTTAAATGGCAACTCATTAAAAATATTCTAATTGCGACTATCTTTGGTGCATTTTGTGCAATTTTATTATTTGGTTCTGTATCTGAAAAAGTATTAATTTGGTTAATTGCTGGGACTATTTTATTTTTTACTTGGGTTCCTTTAGATAATTTTGTTCTTTCAATCATCAAAAATGACTGGTTTTGTGGATTTATTTCTGGCTTTGCAGGTGTTTTTATTGGAGCAAATGGACCATTGGTCACGTCCTACATGAGAACAAGAGATTTATCACCAGAAGTTTTAGTAGCAAATCACGGGGCAGTTATGATTTTCCAGCATTCCCTTAAAATTATTTTATTTATGTATTTTTTTAAATTCTCTCTTGTAGATTATCTCTCTTTTATCATTATTCTTGCCATTAATGGCTTTGCAGGAGCATTGTTAGGCAAAAAGTTGATTGGTTATATTTCTTTTGAAAAGTTTTATGTTGTCCTAAAGTTATTATTATCTTTACTAGCTTTGATATTATTATTTTAGGAATTATTAATTTTAATGAAGTGCATTGAATACAAAATATTCGTACAATCAAATTTTTAAATGAGAAATATATGAAATTAGTTTTGGGTCTATTTGGTTTAGAAAATTTTTATGGTGGAGATATTTCATCTCTAATTGAAATCTCTCAAATGGCAGAAGAACTCGGTTTTGACTCTGTGAGTGTTACTGATCATGTGGTGATGGGTAAAAATCTTCATAAATATCCGTTTGGAAAATTCCCACTCCCATCAGAAGCTCCATGGTATGAGCCACTATCTCTTTTAACAATGATTGCCTCTAATACAAAAAATATAAAATTAGCTACTGCTGTATTGATAGCGCCTTTAAGAAATCCTGCATTGCTTGCAAAGACAGCTGCAACTTTAGATTCTATTTCAAAAGGGCGATTAGAGCTTGGGGTAGGTTTGGGTTGGCAAAAAGAAGAATATGATACTGCTGGACTAAGCTTTGAAAATAGAGCTGAGGTATTCTGGGAAACTTTAGATATTTGCAAGTTACTGTGGGAGGATAGCCCGATTTCATTCAATGGCAAATATTTTAATTTTGATGATATCTGGTGTCACCCTCAACCTCCACAAGGCAAAGATCTACCATTATTATTTGGTTTAAAAATGACACCTGAAAATGCCTCTAAAATTGCTAGAGTCGGACATGGCTGGATTCCAATCAAAACTAGTAGAGATTTTATTTCTGAAGGTAAACAAATATTATCTGAAGCTTTTATAAATGCAGGAAGGAAGGATCAGCCAAGGATAAGGGGTCAACTGCCCACTTGTGTTGATGAAGATGGGTTGCCTAACATTCAGTTAACTCTCAATGAGATTGAAAAATCGATGGCTGCTGGATTAGATGAGGTTGAAGTGTTTCCAATTAATTTTGTTCAAGGGCCTGAGGATATCTATAAAGTTTTAAAATTGATTTCAGAGGTAAAAAAATAATGGAAAAAAACGTTGTAACTTCTAAAACTTCTGCCGTTATGGTGCCCACAAAACTATCTAATTTGTATGCATCTTTTATTGATAAAAGACAATTTTCATCCCTAGGTTCTATTATGTGGGACGAATTTTCTATGCATGGTCACTATGAGATTAATGGCCTAGAGAATTTTATAGCAGCAATGCAACAATTAGAAAATTATAAAAGTACCATGCATCAAATAATGAATGTTAATGGAGAGTGGCAAGAAAATACTTCTTATAGAGGAGATACCTATTGTATTGCTAGTCACATATTTGAAAATGAAGGCAGTCTCCATAAATTAGATATGGGAATCATTTATATGGATGTTATTGAGGTGCGAGATAACAAAGCTAAATTTATCTCTAGAGATTTTAAGCTTCAATGGCAGAAAACTGTTGAATTGGATGAATTAAAATAATAGTTTGATTAGCGATCTTGATTGAGTATTCAATCAACCCAGTTCATGTAAAATTAGAAAAGAATATAAAATAATTTCGGAGAAACTTATGTCACATATGAATATTGTTAAATTCCACGTAAAACCAGAATTTAGAGAAGATTTTTTGAAAACTTTTGAAGAGGCTAATTTAAATGACGGTCAAATATCAGCGAAACTAGTTCAAATTGAGGATAACAAATTTTGTAGTATGGGCTTATGGGATTCTAAGGATTCCATGGATAAGGCAATGCCAGATATGATTGGCTTTTTAGATACCATAAGGCACATGTTGGAGGAAATTTCTGAGGAACTAGGTGTCACTGATCCTGCATCTGGACCATTAATAATGGAACATTAAGAGTTTTTTTTAAGAGATCTCTTAAAAAACTCTAAAAGTAACATTGCATTTTCGATACCTGCATAATTTTCTCTAACAATAAGTGCTATTTCCCTGTGTGGCCCTGGTTCATTTAAGTGTGAGATTGATAATTCTTTTCTTGAGGCTACTAACTCTTTCAAAGCCATTTGTGGCACAAGTGTACTTCCCATCTGCCCTTTAACCAATTGAATAAGGGTTAATAAACTTGAAGCTTTAAGGGAATGCTTTGAAGCATTCGCTATGTTACATGCATCTAAAATATGATCTTTAAGACAATGGCCATCATCGAGAAGCATTAATTTTGATTGATCAAGTTGATTAGCTTTTATCTCTGTTGCTCCAGCATTTTTATTTTCTTTATGTGAAACTAAATAAAAATCTTCTTCCCAAAACTTAAGGCTTATTAACCCCTTTAGGTCATATGGTAATGCAAGGATAGCCATATCAAGCTCTCCTTCTTTAAGTTTTTTAACAAGAAATTGTGATTGAAGTTCTTCAATTCTAAGAGTTAAATTTGGAAATTCTTTTTGTATTGTTGGCAGAATTAAGGGCAGAAAATATGGGCTAACTGTAGGAATAATGCCTAAAGAAATTGGATAATTTAGAGCTTGTGAATTTTGTTTTGCTAATTCTTTAATATCTTGGACATCTAATTTAATTTGCTGAGCCTTCTTTAAAATTTCTTGTCCGAGGCTTGTAACAATAACTTTTTTATTGTCTCTTTCAAATATCTTAACACCAAGTTGTGTTTCTAATTCTGTAATTGCATTACTTAATGTTGAGGGAGATATAAAACACGCATCGGCTGCTTTCTTAAAATGAAGGTTTTTTGCAACAGCTAGGGCATAATCAATTTGTTTTAAAGTCATCATACTAAATTAATTTTATCATTTATTAAATCGAATATAACATTCTTTTTTTATATATTTACCAATACATAAAAATTTAGTAACGTATTTAATAACCACAGCTAAATGCTATATAAAACTTAAACATTGGAGTGAGTAAAAATGAGCACTGAATCTCAAGAAAAATGTCCAGTAATGCATGGAGCATTAACTAGCAATCAATCATCGGGAACATCAACTAAAGATTGGTGGCCTGAACAATTAAATCTAAACATTTTGCATCAACACGATCAGAAATCTAATCCTATGGGTGAGGATTTTAATTACAGAGAAGAGTTCGCCAAGATTGACTATAAAGCTCTTAAAAAAGATCTAAATGATTTAATGACTGACTCACAAGAATGGTGGCCTGCAGATTATGGTCATTATGGACCATTTTTTATTAGATTAACTTGGCACGCTGCAGGCACTTACAGAAGTACTGATGGAAGAGGTGGAGGAGGAACAGGTGCTCAGCGATTTGCTCCTTTAAATAGCTGGCCAGATAATGGAAATTTAGATAAAGCAAGAAGACTGTTATGGCCTATAAAACAAAAATATGGAAATCAAATCAGTTGGGCTGATCTACTAATCCTAGCCGGTAATGTTGCTATTGAATCTATGGGTGGAAAAACATTTGGTTTCAGTGGAGGTCGAGATGATATTTGGGGGCCTGAAGAAGACATTCTTTGGGGTGCAGAAAATGAATGGCTTGAAAATAATAGATATAAAGGTGAAAGAGAATTAGATAGTCCATTAGCTGCAGTTCAAATGGGACTCATTTATGTTAATCCTCAAGGTCCTGACGGTAATCCAGATCCATTAGCTAGCGCTAAAGATATAAGAGAAACTTTTGGCAGAATGGCTATGAATGACGAAGAAACTGTTGCACTAGTTGCAGGAGGCCATACGTTTGGTAAAGCTCATGGTGCTGGAGATGATTCGCAAGTTGGAGTTGAGCCAGAAGGTGCTCCTCTAGAGCAGCTTGGGCTTGGTTGGACAAACTCTCAAGGAAATGGAGTTGGATCTGACACAATAACAAGTGGATTAGAGGGTGCGTGGACATCAAATCCAATTAAGTGGGATAACGGATACTTTGATCTTCTATTTGGCTACGACTGGGAACTTGGTAAAAGTCCAGCTGGAGCATTGCAATGGTTTGCTGTTGATCAAAAAGAAGAGGACATGGCTCCAGATGCCCATGATCCATCTAAGAAAGTTCCAACTATGATGGCAACAACAGACATAGCTCTTAAAGAAGATCCTATTTATAAGGTTATTTCAAAACGTTTCCATGAAAATCCAGAGGAGTTTGCAGATGCATTTGCAAGAGCCTGGTTTAAGTTACTTCATCGAGACATGGGACCAAAATCAAGATATATGGGACCAGAAGCTCCTGATGAGGAATTAATTTGGCAGGATCCAGTTCCAGCAGGCAACGCTGATTACGACATAGATTCTGTAAAAGATAAAATTAATCAAAGCGGTCTAACAATTCAAGAAATGGTAGAAACTGCATGGGCTAGTGCTTCTACCTATCGAGGATCAGATATGCGTGGTGGAGCCAATGGTGCAAGAATTAGACTAGCGCCTCAGAAAGATTGGGAAGTTAATAAACCAGAACAATTGTCAAAGGTCCTAGAAGTTTACGAAAAAATTTCTTCAGATACTGGTGCCTCAATGGCAGATGTTATTGTACTAGCTGGAAATGTAGGGATCGAGAAAGCTTCAGGAATGGATGTTCCTTTCTCACCCGGAAGAGGCGACGCATCTCAGGATCAAACTGATATTGAATCCTTTGCATACTTAGAACCACGCTCAGACGGCTTCAGGAATTATCATGAGTCAGGGATTGAAGTTAAACCTGAGGAGATGCTCTTAGATAAATCTCAGCTACTAGGCTTAACTGCTCCAGAGATGACAGTTCTTATTGGCGGGATGAGATCTTTAGGTATTAATCACAGTGATTACGGTATCAAACCTGAAAATCCTGATGCTTTAGATAATGATTTCTTTAAAACTCTTCTAGATATGAGAGTTTCTTGGAAACCAAATGGTACGGGAAATTCTTACGAAGGATCTGACAGGGTAACTGGAGATTTTGTAAGAACAGCCACAAGGCCAGACCTGGTATTTGGTTCAAATTCTCAGCTAAGAGCTCTTGTCGAGGTTTATGCAGCTAATGATTCTAAAGAAAAATTTCTAAAAGATTTTGTAAAAGCATGGGATAAAATAATGACTAACGATTTGTTTTAAAAAGCAAATCGTTAAATTCAAAGAATAATTAAAATTGGAAAAACCCAGTTTATTTAGAAGAATAATAATGTTCATAGTAGATACATGGAGATCTATTATGGATGTTAGATATAATCCTTTGAAGCATGTTGAACCAAGCCTTCAAACCTATTTTATGTTGGTTCTGTTTTCTATATGGAGCGCAGCATTTGGATTTATCGCAATTTTTTGGTTAGGATTCCTCGGGTATGACATTCTTACAAGCATATTGGTGCATGTTGGAATTATCATTCCAATTGCTTTCACCAATGCAATATTTGTAGATGCCGAAAGAGATGGTGAGAATTGGATAAAAGAATGGCGCGAGGAACAGTCCAGATACAAGCTAGTTGCCAATAGATTGAAAAGAAAGAATTTAGTTATATGGGACCCAAATAAAGAGGCTTGATTTTCACCTAAGCGTTAATTAAATATTTACAAATAAAGCTATTATTTTTTTGTTAAGTTTGCGTTAATGATGCGGAGGCTTTTCGTAATTAATTTCTTCAAAGTTATTTTTCCATCCCTTTTTTTGATATTTATTTTGTCATATTTTGACATTACATCGGCAGCATCATCTACTGCACTTGGCATATCTTTTTTTTCTGATCTGGACTTGTGAATAGATGTTACCTTTTTTTTATTCATAAAAATTATTTTACATAATCATCATATATTTTGATGAATTAAAAATGTTTAGTATCATTCGCTAATGAAAACAGCAATTTATCCAGGCTCATTTGATCCAATTACATTTGGGCATATTGATATTGTAGAGAGAGCTGCTAGCCTTTTTGACAAAGTCATACTTGGTGTTGCCGAAAGTCAATCGAAGAATCCATTGTTTTCTGTAGATGAGAGAATAGAGCTTATTTCAGATATCTTTAAAGACAATCCTAAAATTGAGGTTATAGGCTACTCAAAACAGCTAACTGTTGATTTGGCAAGAGACAATAAGGCGATTGCAATTATCAGAGGTCTAAGGGCGGTTGCAGATTTTGAATATGAATTTCAATTAGCAACAATGAATAGAAGTTTGGCTCCAGACATTGAGAGTATATTTTTTACCCCTAAAGATACCTTGATATATGTTTCATCTAGTTTAGTTAAAGAAATAGCTACTTTTGGGGGCGATGTTTCAAGATTTGTTCCTGAAAATGTCAAAACTGCCTTGAATAACAAGATTGCTAATTAGCCTTGGCACTTTTTACAAAAAAATGTTGCTCTTTGGGCTTGAATGATCCTTGTTATTTCTTCTTGTTTACAAAATAAACAACATTTACCAGCCCGATCATAAACCGCTAAATCAATTTTAAAGTAGCCTTTATTGCCATCTGGCTGATAGAAATCTTGAAGAGTTGTTCCGCCAGCTTTTATGGCAAGTTTCAAAATTTTTTTTATAGAGTCCACAATTCGCATGTTTTCTTTTTTTGTAAGAGTTTTGCATTTTCTTGTTGGTCGAATTTTTGCATCAAATAATATTTCGTTTGCATAAATATTCCCAATACCAACGACATTTTTTTGATTCATTAAAGCATTCTTTATTGGTGATTTAGATTTCTTAATCTTATTAAATAGATATGCGCCATCAAATTTTTTGGATAGTGGTTCAGGCCCAAGGCTATTTAATAAGAAATGATTTTCAACATTTGAAATAAAATGAAAAGAACCGAATCTTCTAGGATCATTAAAAATTATTTTTTCAGTTTCGAAGATAAGCTCAACATGATCATGCTTTTTGTATAGATTTGAGTATTTATCAGTAATTCTCAGAGTTCCAGTCATACCCAGATGAATCAAGATTTCGAATTCACCAAAATCTAGCATTATGTATTTAGCTCTTCTGGTGATATTTAATACTTTTTTACCATGAAGCTTCTGAAAGTCTTGCGTGTTTACTTTCCACCTTAAATTAGGATTAAAAACCTCTATGGATTCAATATTTTGATTTTTAAATTTTTGAATCGCTTGAACTGAGGTTTCTACCTCCGGCAATTCAGGCATATCTACTAGCCAAGTAAATTATTAATCTCAACTAAATTTTCAGGGGCAAGAGTCCCAGCAGCTAAATGCAAGCGAAGAGTTGTAATTAAATAATCATATTTTGCGTTTGAAAGATTTCGTTCAGCACTATATAAATTTTTTTCTGCTTGGAGCAAATCAACAATATTTCGGGTACCAACTTCATATCCAACTCTTGTAGCTTCTAGGGCACTTGAAGCTGAGACTACTGCTTGTTTTTGTGCTCTTAGATTTGCTACCAATGTAATAACATTTGAGTACTGACTTCTAACATCTTGAATGACACTTCTTTCCGTAAATAGAGCATCTTCAGATGACTTATTTGATTCCGCATACGCCTGTTTAGTTCTTGATATTACAGCTCCACCTTGAAAAATTGGCATTGAAAGTTGCAGACTGTATGTATCACGTTGAGTCTCATCTGGAACGGTGATGTTAAAAGCACCTCCAGTATTGAGCCCGTCAAAAGAATATTGATTAGTTTCTGATTCTGACTGAGTTCCTACAATGTCAACTTTTGGCAGGTGGTTTGATGCTACACTTCTAGCATTATTTTTTGATGCAAACTTTCTTAGATTTGCAGCTTGAAGCCTAAAATTATTTTTTACAGCTTTTCTTGCCCATTCTTCTTTTGACGCAGGGATTGGATTAGAAACATTTAGGTCATTAATCAAGCCATCAATAGAAATTATTTCTCTTCCAACCAATGCGTTTAAAGACTCTTGTGCAGTATAAACTTCACCTTCAATTCTTGTTCTTGCAGCAAGGCTAAGATCAAATGCTAACTGAGCTTCTTGAACTTCTGTTACTGCGGAGAGTCCTACCTCATATCTCTGTCTAATTTGATCTAATTGTTTTTTTATTGCTTTTTCTTCTGACCTAGCAGCACTCAAATTATCAATCGCTCTTAAAACATTAAAATAAAGTTCTGCTGTTCTTACAATTAGTGCTTGCTGTGAATAGGCAAAATCTGCCTCTGCGGCATCTGTAAGATATTTGGATTGGCGATATTTAAACCATGTATCTAGTCGGATTAATGGTTGAGTTAAACGAGCTGAAGTGCTGAAATTATTATATTCATTTTGAAGGTTTCCATTTTGGTAGTACTCGTTCCAATTCGTTTGAGCGCTAATTGAGATATTTGGAAGTAAACTAGCTCTGCCTTGAACTTTAATTTCCTTGCCAGATAAATATGAAAATTCCGCAGATTTATATTGAGGGTCATTTTCTAAGGCATCATTATAAATATCTAAAAGACTATCAGCGGAGCTATTGATACTCTGAAACAGAAAGATTGTAATCAATATGTAATTTTTCATAATATTTTTAATGTTTACAGTGCACACATTAGAACTTAAATGCAATATATATGTCAAGTTAACTTTACACTTATATATTACACATATTATTCTAATCTATTGTAAATAAATGTCCTAAAATCTATTAAATTAATACAATTCTTTTAATTTACTTAGAGTAGAATATTAATTAAAAGTTCAAAAGCATTAGGAAACACAATTGGCCAAAAACTATGATTCTGAGTCGATAGAAGTTCTATCAGGCTTAGATCCGGTCAGGAAAAGACCGGGTATGTATACAGATACCTCCACACCAAACCATCTAATACAGGAAGTTCTTGATAATTCCATTGACGAAGCTTTAGCTGGTCATTGCTCAAAGATTAAAGTTACTATTCATAAGGATGGTTACATTTCAGTAATTGATGACGGACGAGGAATGCCAGTAGACATTCATCCTGAGCATAAAGTTTCAGGCGTAGAGCTTATAATGTGTAAACTTCACGCTGGAGCAAAATTTTCAGGAGAGGATTACAATTTTTCTGGAGGCTTGCACGGCGTTGGCGTTTCAGTTGTAAATGCTCTGTCTAAAAAATTATCTGTTGAAATTAAAAGAGAAGGTCATAAATTTGAGATGAATTTCAATGGTGGCGAAAAAATTTCCGATCTTAAAAAAGTTGGAGACATTGGGGTAAGGAATACAGGAACAGCTATAAATTTTCTTCCCGATGATCAATATTTTGAAACAACAAAAATTGATAAATCAAATCTTAAGCATTTACTAAAAGCAAAAGCAGTGCTTTGTTCCGGCCTAACTGTTGAATATTTTGATGAGAAAAAAAATGAGAAAATACTATGGAATTATGAAAGTGGTCTCATTTCTTATTTATCAGAATCTTCTGAAGATCTTGAGCTACTATTAGAAGAATCAATCTCTTGTAGCAAATCAGGAGATGATAACGCGTTAGATTTTGTCTTAAATTGGTCAACTAAGCCTGTAAAGAATCTAATGAATGAATCTTATGTCAACCTCATTCCAACCGCACAAGGGGGATCTCATTTGAATGGATTTAAAGCAGGCTTACTTGAGTCAGTCAAAGAGTTTTGTGAATTCAGAAATTTAATTCCAAAAGGATTGAAGATAACAGCTGATGACGTAGTGCAGCACAGTACTTTTATCGTTTCCTCAAAATTAACGAATCCGCAATTCGCTGGGCAAACCAAAGAGAGACTAGATTCAAAAGATCATCAAACTTTTGTTAACTCTACAACAAAAGATATCTTAAGTATTTGGTTCAATCAGCATACAGAGGAGGGTGAAAAATTAGCAGAGCTAGCTATTGCTTCAGCTCAAGCCAGAACAAAAGAGACGAAAATTGTTGACCGAAAGAAATCTTTTCAGGGCCCAGCTCTTCCAGGCAAACTATCAGACTGTAACAGCACTGATTTATCTGAAACAGAGCTATTTTTTGTAGAGGGAGATTCAGCAGGCGGTTCTGCTAAGCAGTCTAGAGAAAGAAAATTTCAAGCAATCATGCCCTTAAGAGGTAAAATTTTAAATACATGGGATCTTGAGAGCACAGAGATTATTAAATCTGCTGAAATCAAAGATATTGCTACGGCCATCGGAGTTAATCCAGGAAGCTCGGACATTGAATCACTTCGTTATGGGAAAATATGTATTTTAGCTGATGCAGATTCAGATGGACTTCATATTGCTACTTTACTATGCGCCCTTTTTTTAAGGCATTACAAACCATTAATTCAAGCTGGACATATTTTTGTGGCAATGCCGCCATTATTTAGAGTAGATTGTGCAAAGGAAGTTTTTTATGCTTTAGACGAAGATGAGAAAGACTCAATAGTGAAAAAATTAAAAACAAAAGCTGGTAAACCAAAAATTGATATTCAAAGATTTAAAGGTTTGGGAGAGATGAATCCATCTCAATTACGAGAAACAGTTATGGATCCCCAAACTAGAAGATTAGTTCAGTTAACTATAACCTCATCTGATAATGTAAATAGCATGATGGATCTATTGTTATCAAAAAAGAATGCTGGAGCCCGAAAAGAATGGCTTGAAAAAAGAGGCAAAATTGTAAGCGTTTAGTTATGAACATTAATAAAAACCTCAGTTCAATCAGCCTGAAAGATTATGCCGAGGAGTCATATCTAAACTATTCAATGTATGTCATTTTAGATCGTGCATTGCCGCATATTGGGGATGGCATGAAACCTGTTCAGAGAAGAATTTTATATGCTATGAGTGAGTTAGGTTTGAATGCAGGTTCAAAATATAAAAAATCTGCAAGGACTGTTGGAGATGTCATAGGCAAATTCCATCCTCATGGAGACAGCGCTGCTTATGAGGCAATGGTCTTAATGGCGCAGCATTTCTCTTTTAGATACCCCCTTGTTGATGGACAAGGAAATTGGGGCACCCAAGACGACCCAAAGTCTTTTGCAGCAATGCGCTACACAGAATCAAAACTTACTGGATTTGCTGATTTACTTCTGTCAGAATTAAAACTAGGTACTGTAGACTGGCAACCTAATTTTGATGGTTCTTTATTGGAGCCAACTTTATTGCCAGCAAAGATACCAAGCATTTTATTAAATGGAACTACTGGAATAGCTGTTGGAATGGCGACTGACATTCCTTCTCATAATTTAAATGAAGTGCTTGATGCCGCCATTCATGTTTTAGATCATCCAAAAGCAAGCACAAAAGATTTATTAAAATTTATTCAGGGTCCTGATTTTAGCAATCCTGCTCCAATCATTGTTTCGTCAGAGGAGCTAAAAGAAATGTATGAAACTGGTAGGGGTGGCTTTAAAGTAAGAGCTCATTGGGAGGCTGAAGGTAATGATATTATTGTCAGAGCATTGCCTCATCAAGCTTCTGGATCAAAAATTCTTGAACAAATTGCTGATCAAATGCAAAAAAAGAAACTGCCAATGGTAGTTGATTTAAGGGATGAAGGAGATCATAAAGACCCTGTAAGGCTAGTCATCTCGCTAAAATCTAACAGAATTAATGCCTCTGAAGTTATGAATCATCTTTATGCAACAACTGATCTGCAAAAAAATTATCGCGTAAACATTAACTTAATAAGTTTAAAAGGTTCCCCAAGAGTCTTTGCGCTTAAAGACCTAATTTCAGAATGGCTGAAATTCAGACAGCAAACAGTTTTAAGGAAATTGGAACACAGACTTGATCAAGTAGATGACAGAATTCATGTATTAGAGGGTTTATTAATTGTATATCTTGATCTTGATAAGGTGATAAAGATTATAAGAAGTAGTGATGATCCAAAAAAAGAATTAATGAAAACTTTTAAGATTTCAGAGATCCAAACCAATGCTATTTTAGAAATACGGCTTAGACAGTTAGCAAAGCTAGAACAAATTAAGCTTGAGGAAGAAAGGGATGAGCTTGAAAAGGAACGAGCAGAGCTTGAGAAAATTATAAAATCTAAAGCTAGATTAAAAACATATATTAAAAATGAGCTTAAAGAAATTAAAGATAAATTTGGAGATGAAAGAAATTCTCCAATTGAGTCTTCCTCAGATGCTAAAGCATTCTCAGAAGAAGAAATGGTTACATCAGAAGCTGTAACAATCATTCTATCAAAGGCAGGATGGATCAGATCTGCTAAAGGGCATGATGTCGAAGCAAGCAATCTTACATACAGAGGAGATGACAAATTACAACATTTTGCTAAAGGAAGAAATAATCAAACAGCAGTGTTCTTTGATTCAGGCGGTAAGGCTTATTCATTACAGGCACATTCCTTGCCATCTGCAAGAGGTATGGGGGAACCTTTAACTGGGAGGGTTATTTCTGAATCAGGAGTTACTTTTGAAGGCGTGGCAATTGGAACAGATGATTCAAAAATATTAATTTCTAATTCTGCTGGATTTGGTTTTATAAGCAATCTATCTAATGCAATTTCTAATCAAAAAAAAGGTAAGCAATTTATGAAGGTGCCGGAGGGATCGAATGTAATCTCTCCAGTTACAATTAATGATAATCATAAATTTGTTGCTGCAACTTTTTCGACGCAGGACAATAAAGGCAAAGTCAGTAATAAAATGTTAATTTTTCCAATTGAGGAATTACCTGTATTGCCAAAAGGGAAGGGAAATAAATTAATCAGCATCTCAACTAAAGCTTTCAAAGAAAAGTCTGAATTTATGATGGATGTTTGTTGCTTAGCTGAGGATAGTAAGCTTCATATTTATCATGAAGGAAAAACTGGAGGTAAAACTTGGACGATTAAAGAGCTGGAGGAGTATATTTCCTCTAGAGCAAAGCGAGGTAGAGTATTGCCAACAGGATATAATGGGATGATCAAGCTGGAGGAGGTAGAAAAAACTAAGGATGCTGCTCCTGAATAACAGCTCTCAAAATTTTTAATCCTTTTAAGATTAAACTATCTTCAATAATAAGGCTTGGCGCTAATCTAATAGTATTATCATTTGCTTTGAGTATCATTAGACCATTTTCATAACAGGCTTTCATAACAGTATCTAAATTAAAATTTTCTGTAACGTTTAATTTACAGCCTATCCAAAGTCCAGAACTTCTAATAGCACTAAAACACTTATGATCTTTGTTGATACTTTGTAATTCTCTCAAAAATATTTTTTCTTTTTTCTTAACACCATTTAGTAACATTTTTTTTGTAAGCAGAGTCATTACTTTCTCAGCTACTGCACAAGCTAGTGGGTTACCCCCAAATGTAGTTCCATGAGATCCTATTTCCATGCTTTTAGCTATTTTAGTTGTAGTTAAGACAGCTGCAATTGGAATTCCTCCACCAATACCTTTGGCGCAGCACATGATGTCTGGCTTAATGCCAAATTGTTCATAAGCAAACAAGGTTCCTGTTCTTCCAGCCCCTGATTGAACTTCATCCACGATTATTAGAACTTTATTTTCTTTGCACAGCTTTTTAATTTTTTGAATAAAGTCTTTTTTTGCTTTAATGATTCCAGCCTCACCCTGAACTAGTTCTATGATTACTGCCGCAGTGTTTTTTGTAATTGCTTTTTCTAAATTCTTCGTTTCATTAAAAGGATGATTTTTGATTCCACCTGGCATTGGCCCAAAGCCTTTAATAAATCTCTCAGATCCGTTAAGGGCAATTGCCATCATCGTTCGACCATGAAAAGCATCAGAGAAGGATACTATTCCATTTTTCTTTTTACTTATATTTTCATATGCAAATTTTCTAGCAGTTTTAATTGCACCTTCAACTGCCTCTGCTCCTGAATTAGCAAAAAAGACTTTTTCTGCAAAGGTGTGTTTGCAAAAAATTTTTGCCAATCTTATAGCTGGTTCATTCATTAAAACATTTGAAAGATGCCACATTTTTTTTGATTGATCGACTAATGCCTTATTCAGTTCTGGATGACAATGCCCCAAGCTAGAAACTGCAATTCCAGAAGCAAAGTCTATATATTTTTTATTTTTTTTATCCCACACTAAAGAGCCTTTAGCTTTTGATGGAATAAAAGATGCTGGATTGTATGTCGGCATCATATATCGGTTAAAATCTGTTCGAGTGACCATAATAGGCATCATTGTAATATGATTAAGATTGAAGAAACCACAGAAAATAATTTTTTAATTGAGATTTCTCCCAATTATTCATTGAGAGGGTGGAATAGAGTAATTTTTTTAGGCAGTTTGGCCTTCATATGTTTATCCATTGGAGTATTTTTTTTCATAATGGGTGCTGGATTAATACTTCCCTTTGCAGGACTAGAGGTAATACTAGTATTAACTTGTTTTTATATTAGCTTTCGTTGGAGTCAACAAAAAGAAGTTGTTTATATTTCAAATGAAAAAATTAAATTAGAGAAGGGCAGGCTAATTAAAGAAAAAACTTGGGAAGAATATAGAAGTTTTGTTGTCCTTGAGGTAGAAAAAAACCAATACAATTCTGACGAATTTTGTTTTCAATCAAAGGGAAAGCGTTTTTATTTTGGCTCTTTTTTAAATGACGAAGATAAAACAATTTTGAAAAACGAATTAAAGAGGATCATAAATCAGCTAAATGCTTTATCCCCAGGCGTTTAATTTTTTTGGGACCATCTCCATTTTCCCGGCTTGATAATTAATATTATTTATTGCTCTAGATTTTCCTCCAATCAAAGGCTCAAAATATTGTCGCGCTTTATTTGTCATACCAAATCCATCAGCTGAAATAAATCCCGCTGGAAGTTTTTTCTCAACATTTGCAATTTTGGACAGAGGTGCTGAAACAATCTCCCATTTATATGGAGATGAACTTTTTCTTTTAATTATTGGCATAACTCCATTTAATCCTTTTACAGCATATTCAACTGCTTTTTTGCCTACTTCATATGCATGTGACCTATCCAACTCAGATGATAGGTGAGTTGCGCTTCGTTGAAGATAATCAGCTACAGCCCAATGATTTTTAATCTTTAACTTCTTATTAATTAAACCTGCTAAATAAGGTGCAACACCTCCAAGTTGACTGTGGCCAAATGCATCTACCGAACCTGACTCAGCTAGAAATTTTCCTCTAGAATTTTTAACTCCTTCTGATGCAACAATCACACAAAAGCCATTTTTTTTAACCATTTCTTTTACTTTTGCTAAAAACTTTAGTTGATTAAAATTCACTTCAGGAAGAAGGATAATATGTGGAGCGTTAGGGTGACTTTTTTGAGCAAGGCAGCTTGATCCAGCAATCCAGCCCGCATGCCTACCCATGACTTCAAGAATAAATACTTTGGTTGAAGTTTCACACATTGATTCAACGTCTAATGCTGCCTCAATGGTTGAAGTAACAACGTATTTAGCAACCGAACCAAACCCTGGACAACAATCGGTAACTGCAAGATCATTATCAACAGTTTTTGGTATTGCAATACATTGAAGAGGATAGTTAAGTGTATCGCTAATTTGTGAAATTTTGAGGGCGGTATCAGCGGAATCATTCCCTCCATTGTAAAAAAAATAACTTATATTATGAGCCTTGAAAACTTCTATTAACCTTTCATATTCTTCTTTATTTTCATCAATATCTTTTAATTTATACCTGCAGGAACCAAATACTCCACCGGGACGAAATTGAAGACTTTCAATAAATTTTTTTGATTCTTTTGATGTATCAATTAACTCTTCCTTCAAAGCTCCAAGGATTCCATTTTTAGCGGCAAAAACCTTTCCAATTTTCTGAGATTTTCTTACTTCTAAAATTACTGCACTGGCAGAGGCATTAATCACTGATGTGACACCACCTGATTGAGCATAAAAGGCATTTTTTTTCATTAGTTTATAAAATAATTAATATAGTCTATGGTAACAAATGTTACCGATAAATATTTAAAAATGAAAATTCATATTTTAGGCATTTGTGGCACCTTCATGGGAGGCCTGGCTCAGATTCTTGTTGAAAAAGGGCATTCAGTTTCTGGAAGCGATAAGCAATTTTATCCTCCAATGTCAGATCAGCTTGATTCCCTAGGTGTTGATATGGTGATGGGTTATGAGGAATCTGATCTGCCTGATGCCGACCTTTATGTAATTGGTAACGCATTAAGCAGAGGTAATCCGTCTGTTGAATATATCCTCAATCAAAAGCTTGACTATACTTCAGGACCTAAAATATTGGGGGAGATTATCCAAGATAAAACAGTAATTGCTGTATCCGGAACACATGGGAAAACTTCTACATCTTTTTTAATTTGTGAAATTTTTAAAGCTAGTGGCATTGATGTTGGATTTTTGGTTGGTGGTGTGAGCGACTCATTTAAAAATTCTGCACGCCTTGGATCATCTAACTTTTTTGTGGTTGAGGCCGATGAATATGATTCAGCCTTTTTTGATAAGCGTTCAAAATTCATCCACTATCATCCTCATACTTTCATCATAAATAATATTGAATTTGATCATGCGGACATATTTGAAGACTTATCAGATATCTTGAAACAATTTCATCATACTGTGAGAACAGTTCCAGAAAATGGCCATATTTTATTTCATGGTAAGGATAAAAATATTTTAAAACTTCTAGATATGGGTTGTTGGTCAAACTCGCATCAAATAGGTGATAAAGAAAATATAGAGCTTGCAATTGAAGAGGGCGTAATCAAATATGATTCTGAAAAATATAATATTGATGATCTTCCAATGCATGGTTATCACAATCTAAGCAATGCGGTCATGGCTATGTATACTGCTTTCTTGCACGGCATTCATCCAAAAGACTCTTTTTCAGCTCTTACAAAATCAAAAGGAGTTAAAAGAAGATTTGAAACAATATTTCAAAATGATAACAAACTAGTCGTAGATGATTTTGCTCATCATCCCACCGCAATACTTCATACAGTTCAAACTGCTGTAAGTCGTTTTTCTTCTAAGAGAATAATTGGCATCATCGAGCTGGCTTCAAATACTATGTCACAGGGATATCATGGACAAAAACTTTATGACACCACTTCTGCTCTAGAAAAAGCTTACTGGCTGAATTTGTCAGGTAAAAAGAATCAGGAATTTGAATATGATTCAATTAAGTTACTATTGGAGGATTTAAAAAAAGAAATAGATAATTTTGATGTTATTCTTATTATGAGTAATAAAGATAGTAAAAAAATATCGGAGCCAATAATTGAACTCATCAAAAGCAAATAAACTCCCAGTTTTCCCGTTGGGATTAGTTGTTTTACCAGGAACAATACAAACACTTCAAATCTTTGAGCCTAGATATCTTTCAATGGTAAAAAATTGTATGAAAACTGACACTGGCTTTGTTATCACTTTGAGTACAAATAATCAATCTGGTGAAAGTCTTATGTCGCAGGGAACTTTTGTTGAAATAATTGACTTTAATCAACTGCCTAATGGATTGCTAGGAATTACTGTCAAGGGATGTCAAAAAGTATCTATAAAATCAGTGGAGCAACTTGAATCTGGGCTTCATTATGCCTGTATTTCTCCCATCACCGAGCCTACAGTCGATGATCAAGCAGTTTTAGCTCAATTTCCTGAGCTAATTAATGTTCTTAGTCAGCTTAAAGAGCACCCTCAAGTAAAATCTTTGCCTTTAGAAATTGATCTGCTGTCAGCCGAATCTGTTAGTTATCAATTAGCAGGGCTAATTCCCATTACTCCAATTCAAAAACAGTCTTTGCTTGAGGCTTTTGATGCATCTCAAAGGATGAATATGCTTGCCAAAATAGTAAACAAAATTTCAGAAAACTCTTCTTAAATTTTGAGCAACTGTTTCCCTTTATTCTCTCCAGTAAAGAGTCTATTTAAAGTTTGTGGACAATTTTCAATTCCTTTTTGAATATCTTCTCTATGCTGGAGTTTTCCTTCCATAACCCAGGTTGCAATCTCTTCTAGGGCTTTTTCAGATTTGGGCAAATAATCTAGAACCAAAAATCCTTGCATTGTTGCCCTCTTTATAATCAATGAAAATAGGTTGTTTGGGCCATCAGCTGGTCTGGTTGCATCATAACCGGATGAAATTCCTCCGCACAACAGAACACGAGCATTTATATTGATTAATTCAAGAACAGTTTCCAATATTTTTCCACCAACATTATCAAAATATATGTCAATTCCATTTTCAACCACTTTTGGCAATTCTTTATGGACATCAGAATTTTTATAGTCAATAACATCATCGACACCTATATCTTTCAGCCAATTACATTTTTCTTTACCTCCCGCAATCCCTATAACATGACATCCTTTTAATTTGGCAATCTGAACCACAACAGAACCTGTAGCACCCGCCGCTCCAGACACTAAAACTGTTTCTCCAGATTTTGGTTTTCCAAGCTCAACTAATCCATAGTATGCAGTTATACCAGTTGAACCCATAACATTTAACATTGTAGGTATTGGCAATAAATCAGGAACCACTCTAAATCTATCATCTACATTAGGTTTTGTAAGACAATGAGTTTGCCAGCCTATTAAACCAAAGGTAAGGTCACCAGTTTTGTACTCTGGGTTATTAGAATCTATCACTTTGCCTATTCCACCAGATCGAATAACTTCACCAATCTGAACAGGCGGAAGATATCCAGGCACATCATTCAACCAACCTCTTTGAGTTGGATCAAAAGAAAGATATAGATTTTCAAGGAGTATTTCGCCTTCGTTAATTTTCGGCAGCACCTCAGTAACAAGTTCAAAATCAGAATCTTTCACCAAGCCCGAAGGCCTTTCTTTTAAAATCCATTTTCTATTTTCAATTGTCATCTCAGATCTACCAAATTTAATTTTTTACTTATCTATGAATAAATATGTTTCATCATATTATCATGGAGCTTTTCTTTGAAGAGGAGGTTTTTTTGCCTTCAATCTTATCCAATTTAATGCTCTAAATATAGAAGGCATTGAAGAGAGTTTTTGTTCCAGCTTATATTTACCTGGATAGTTAACCAACAATAACCCAGTCACTATTGTGAGCAAACCTTGGCCAGGTAAAACTAGCATTAATAGACCTCCAATAATTAGAGAAAGCCCAATTAGATTTTTTCCAAACATTACTACAAATCTAAGAATTGGCTTTTGTTCTCTCCATTTAGAGGGCTGTCTTTTTGATCGAAGAAAATAGTCCTCAGGTATTTGAGCAATAAACCAACTAATCCCCAAAATACTTATCAAAAAAATAAAAATAGAGGATATCCCCATACCAATAAGAACCTCAGGATGATTAGCAAACCACTGTATAAAAGAATGAACTAAATTCATTTATGTATCTTAATCAAAAGATTGATTGAACGAGTATATTAATTAGAAATATTTTATAGATTTCTTCAATTAAGTTAGATATTCTGATAATTAATCTTGAACGTAAAATTAAAACTAATTCTAAAAAATCCTATAACTTACTAAAAGGTGACTAATATCTATGGACTCTGATTTAAAAAAAATTTGTATTGAAGCTCTAAATGAGTTGAAAGCTCAAAACGTTCTCATCTTAGATGTTAGAGATATTTCAGGTTTTGCTGATTGGCTTATTATTGCAACGGCATCTTCTGCAAGAAATGCTAAAGCAATGGCCGATAAATTGATAGAATCTATTAAAGTTAATCATCAAAATTTGGTTGGTATTGAAGGCGAAGATGATTCTGAGTGGATATTGGTTGATTGTGGTGATGTTGTCGTAAATATAATGCAAAAAGACACTCGTGAATTTTATGATTTAGAAAGTTTGTGGGGTGAAAAGACTCTCGTTTCTGCATAATGAAATGCAAGATCATAAGCATCAGTCACAAGCTATCTGATTGGGAAAAGCAGGCCTTACAATTTTACTCAAAACAAATTCCCTTAAACTTTAACATTTCTTTTGCTGAGGTTAAGCCCTCAGCTTCTAAAAATTTAGACACAGAGTCTATATTAGAGACTGAAAGATTAGCAATTGTTAAACAAATCGATACTGATTCTCATGTAATTTTATGGGACAGAACAGGAAAAAAGATTAATAGCCGTGGATTCGCAGCCCTTTTACAAGATAAAATTGATCATGGGGTAAATATTAACTTCATCATTGGCGGCGCTCATGGAGTATCACAAAAATTGTTAACAACATCACAACTAATTTTATCAGCCTCAGAGTTAACTTTTCCTCACAGACTTTTTAAAATATTTTTAATGGAACAAATTTATAGAGCAAGTACGATTCACAGAAATCATCCATACCATAAATAATGATTTTTGAAGAAAGACAGATCGAAAAAAATAATTTTTCATCAAGGGCTATCTTGCTTTTTGGAATAGTTGTTTTAAGTCTAATTGCAGTCCTTGTTCAAGTATTTTCTTTACAAATATCTGGATACAATGATTATCAGCTTGCAGCATTAAAAAATAAAAATTATGCAGTGCCTGTCCAAGCTTTAAGGGGCGAGATTTTTGATAGAGATGGCGAAGCTCTTATTAAAAATGAACCAACTTTTGATTTAATCACACGACCTAATCTAATT
>OZSS01000175.1_pt1 | contig 29124 bp, 33 predicted proteins | sample 1779911 | NCBI WGS metagenome assembly OZSS01 (sample SAMEA2603589, study PRJEB24840) | metagenome | biome: Water; feature: Photic zone; material: Seawater sample | place: Mediterranean Sea | collected 2013-11-12 | depth 10 m
TGCTTGGGATGATTCCATACACGTTTACTGTCACAAGTCATATAATTGTAACTTTTGCACTTGCGATTGTTATTTTCTTCGGAGTGACTGTTATAGGATTTGTTATGCATGGGATCAGTTTTTTAAAATTCTTTGTACCAAGTGGGGTTCCCAAAGCGTTACTACCCCTTTTGGTTGTAATTGAAGTAATTTCTTATTTAACAAGGCCCGTAAGTTTGTCCGTGAGATTATTTGCAAATATGATGGCCGGGCATACAATGTTGAAAGTTTTTGGATTTTTTGTAGCAGGGATGTTTTTTTCGGGTAATTTATTCATAGCACCTCTTGGTGTTGCACCGTTGCTTTTTATTACGGCATTTACCGGATTAGAAATACTTGTTGCATTTTTGCAAGCATATGTATTTGCAATTCTAACTTGTATTTATCTAAACGATGCAATACATATGCATTAGTTATAATTATCAATATTAAAAAGGAGAATATTATGGAACCAGAAGCAGCTAAATTAATAGGAGCAGGATTAGCAACAATTGCACTTGCCGGCGCCGGTATTGGTATTGGTACTATTTTTGGTAACTACCTGTCAGGAGCACTGAGGAATCCCTCTGCGGCTCCAGGACAATTTCCAAATCTTTTACTTGGATTTGCTCTTGCGGAAGCTACAGGTTTATTTGGGCTAGTAATAGCATTAATTCTACTCTTTGTTGTATAAGTTACAAAGCTATTTAAAAGAGGACTAGTATGTCGGAATCAGGGATGCCTCAATTAAATACAGAATATTTTGCATCGCAAATATTTTGGTTAGTGATCACTTTCATTATACTTTATGTTGTCATGGCTAAGTATGCCTTACCAAAAATTGCAAATGTAATTGAAACTAGAGAAGATATAATAGCAAGAGACGTCGAAGAAGCTGAGAATTTTAAAAAAGAGTCTGAAATCACCGAACAAGGATATCAAAAGTCAATAAAAGAAGCACAAGAGAAAGCCTCACAATATTTATCGAACTCAAGAAAAAAACTAAATCTTCTAATCGAGGATGAAAATAATGATTTTGAAAACTCCAGTCGGGAACTCATGCAAAAATTTGAGACAGAACTTGAAAAAAAGAAAAGTGCTGTCCTTGCAGATTCGGAACAGATCGCATACGACGTTTCCAACGATATTATATCAAGAGTTTTTGGAGAAAACCCGTTTGTTAAGGACACTCTCAAAGAGAACATAAAAAGTATGGTAAAAAGGTAATTGGTAAAAGAAGATGCTAGAAAAAGACGCAACCTGGGTAGCGATTGGATTTATAATGTTTCTCTTACTCTTGGTCTATTTCAAAGTACCAGGACAGATTACAAAAATTCTCGATAGTCGTGCGCAAAAAATAAATGATGAGTTGGAGGAAGCCAAAAAACTCAGAGAAGAAGCGCAAACAGTTCTTGCAGAGTTCCAAAAAAAGAATAAAGAAGCTGAGAAAACAGCTAAAACAATAATAGATGACGCGAAAAAAATTGCGAAAAATTATGAGAAAGAAGCAAAGATCAAATTAGAAGAAAGTCTAGAGAGAAAGAAAAAATTACTCGATGAAAAATTGAAAAGGGCTGAGTCAGAAGCCTTAAGCGCCATAAAAGAAGAGGTTAGTGAAGTTGTCTTTCAAGCTGTTAGTAAATCAATCACATCAAATAATATAAAACCAAGCTCATATGAACAGATGCTTAAGGATGGTATAAAACAAATCAGAAAATAATCCTGTCCTATGAACTTTTGTTAAATTCAACCTGATCCGCAGTTAATTTAAATCCAACTAAAATTTGATAATCGCTAGTATTTTTTGATCGCTCAAAATTCAATTTAAAATCTTCAAGAATATACTCAAATCTTGCCAATGTGGCTCCCTCTGGTATGCTAACATTTATATCAACATAGCTGCGTGAGATGACCTCTTTCTTTTTATTTATCACAGCGACAAATGCTGGCAAATTATAGAAATTGTCTAGGGCGCCCTGACCAAGGGATAAAGTTCCAATGATGAGTATATTTCCTATCGTATAATTTGGTTCAATATTACACTCATAATCAATTCTATCAATGCGGCCTCTATAGATTATATTTGTTTCATCATTTGATCCAAAATCTTTAAACTCAGTGATGCTGATTGCATCAGCAAGTATCATAGGCTTGGGACACGTTAACTCCTGGGCAACATTTTTTGAAAAAGGATTCATATTGTATTTCGCAAGATCAGGCATACCAAGGTTAGGCATACTAAAGTCTGATACGGTCTCGCAAGATGTTAAAAAAAAGATCAGCAAAAATGATAAAAGTTTTTTCATTTGTTATTCAAGGATTATATTTGAACAATTATGTTGATAACTATATTATTCATAATATCGCTGATAAAGCTATATAAATATATAAATAAAGAAATAATTAAACTAATGGCTGTGTATACAAAGGTGAATTTTGCTGAAGCGCATGAGTTTCTGAAAAAATACTACTCAATAGAGGATCTTGAAGAACTAATTGAAATTCCACAAGGTGTTGAAAACACTAATTATATAATAAAAACAAAAAATAAAAAATTTATACTAACCCTCTATGAGAGTAGAGTCTCGCATAGTGATTTACCTTTCTTTATCAACCTACTAGTAGCACTGAATGATAAAAATATTGAATGTCCAAATCCAATAAAAATGAAAAATGGAAGTTATACAAAATTATTGAATAATAAACATGCTGCAATTTTTAGTTTCTTACCTGGCAAATCAACTACAGCCATTAAAAATGAGCACTGCTTCCTAGTTGGTCAGACGCTTGCAAATATTCATCTAAAAACAAAAGATTTGAGTATACACAGAGAAAATACATTATCACTAAAGTATTTGACAGATCTTTTAAGCTTGATCAATCAAACACCCGGAAATCCTCTCAGTAAATTGTATATGGACATATCAAATGAATACGATTTTCTCATGAATAATTGGCCAACTGATCTTCCAAAGGGAATTATCCACGGCGATCTTTTTCCTGATAATATTTTCTTCCAAAATAACAAGCTAACGGGCGTAATTGACTTCTATTTCGCATGCAATGAATTTTATATATTTGATATAGCAATCTGTATTAACGCTTGGTGTTTTGAGAGTGACTACTCATTTAATATTACAAAAGCTTCATACTTACTAAAGGGATATAGATCACTGAAAAAATTAACTGAAGATGAGGTTCAATTCCTACCTATTATGTGTCGTGGTAGCGCTTTGAGATTCTTAATAACACGCCTTGTTGATTGGAATAAAAGAGATGAAAACGTTCTTGTAACACCAAAAGATCCGAGTGAATATTATAATAAACTACAATTTCATCAATCAGTAATGAGCTCAATGGATTATGGAATCTATGATAAATAAGGTGATAATTTATACAGACGGTGCATGCTCAGGTAATCCTGGATATGGTGGGTGGGGAGCTTATCTAATTCATGAAAATAATAAAAAAAAGATTTCAGGGTCTGAAGTAAACACCACAAATAATAGAATGGAACTTAGAGCAGCAATTGAGGGTTTAAATGCACTAAAAAGATCATGCAAAGTTGTGCTCTATACTGACTCAGTGTATTTAAAGGATGGCATTACAAAATGGATTGTTAACTGGGAGAAAAATAATTGGAAAAATGCCAATAACAAAGAAGTAAAAAATAAGGATCTATGGATTAAATTACTTGAAGCGGTAAGCATGCATGAGATCGAATGGAGCTGGGTGAAAGGCCACGAGGGAAATGAGGGAAACGAAATAGCTGATAGATTGGCAACACAAGCTATATTAGATGCTAAAATTAATCAATAATAAAATCTTCAATAAAGAATTCTTCATCATTTAAAATAACTACGGAGAAATTTTCGCTACTAACTTTTTCAGTTTTCATTTTTCGGGTAAGTAAGAAATTATAGCTTGTATAGGACTCTTTAATATCCTCAATATCTGAAAGAAAAAATTTTTTAGAATTCATGGGATATACTTTTCTTATTGGTTTCGAGAATCTCAGATTTATAATTTCGCTATTATTTGATTGTATGAGTCTAGCTGAATTGATAACGTTTATACCATCATCTCTATGAAATGGGATATTTTCAAGAGTGTCTTGAATTCCTCTATTAGATTTTTTTCTATAATAATCTTGGCTATCAAGCATCGTCATCTTTATCTTACCGTCAATTGGTATGCATATGCTGTTACATACTCCTAAATTGTAGCTTAAAGATAGATCTATTTTCTCCTTTGTATCTGCTAAGGAAATTTTAATCGGTATTATAATATTTCCATAATAACCATAGTTTGTGCCATATTGGTCTTTAATCATCTCAGGAAGTGGCCATTGTACCTCATAATTTATCACATTATTTGTACTTATTTTTATATCTGGCTCTATGCCACTATCGCCAGGATTTGCCCAATAAGTATATGTATCATCGCTTAATTTAATTTCAAAGCCGATGTATAAATTATCATTTTTAAATTCAGACATAATTACTCGCATTTCTGAATTGATATTCTTCTGCCAATCAGTTTGCATTGGCATATTGATGTTTCTATTCAAGATAGCGAGAATAATTAAAAGTAAAAAAAATAATAATCCAAATATTGGACTCTGATGCTTAAGGTTTGTGTTGGCCATTATAAATCTTTTTCCTCAATGAAAATAAGATGTGATCTTCCCATCTCCCATTAATCCTTAAATAATCTTTAGCATACCCCTCCTCGTCAAACCCAAGTCTCTCGAGTAAGCTCTTAGAAGCAACATTGTTTGGTACACATGCAGCTTCAACTCGGTTAAAATTAAAATCATTGAATAGATACCGTAATAATAAAATAAGTGATTTTGTCATATAACCTTGATTAGAATGCACTTCCCCTATCCAATAACCAATTGTACAACTTTGAGATACACCTCTTTTTATATTAAATACATTAATACCTCCCATTAAATCATTTTTTTTATTAAAAATAAAATAAGAGTACTGTGTATTATGTTTTCTTTTTTGTGAATATATTGACAGTAGCTTGAGGTATCTTTTCAGACTATGCTCTCCTGGGTACCAAGTTGGCTCCCAAGGCGTCAGAAACGCTTTACTTGACTCCCTAATACTTCTCCATTTTTTATAATCAACCAATCTCGGGTATCTGAGATAGATATCTTCTGAGCATAAATTATTTCTAGTATCCTTAATAATTTTTACTCACCCAATCATTAACGGTAGAATTTTTGTATGGCATCTTGATCTGATAGTTTTGAGATTGCTCCAAGTGCACTTATTGTAAGTTTTTTGGATTTAAATGTTTCTGATACAAAATTAGTTATATGTTCTTTTTCTATGGAATCAATTCGGTCGAGTGTTTCACTTATATCAATAACCCTATCATAAATTGATATTTGTCTTGCAATTTGATTCATTCTCGCAACCGGGCTCTCTGATGACATGAGTAATCCGGCTTTTAATTGCTTCTTTGCTTTATCAATTTCTTGATCAGTTATACTTTTTTCACTATTTAAAATTTCATTGGCTACAGCCTCACTATACTCATTGACCTTCTCCGGGGAGGTTGCCGAGTAAATACCGAAAATGCCTGTATCTTTGTAACTTGATGAGAAAGAGAAGACAGAATATGCCAATCCACGGTTTTCTCTTATATTCTGAAATAACCTGGAGGACATCCCGCCACCAAGAATATTTGAGAAGAGATTAGCTACGTACAGATCATCATCATGGTAAGAACAACCCTCAAATGCATAAATTATATGTGCCTGCTCTATATCCCGACTCTCTCTTATTTGACTAGGTTTATATTCTGCTTTTATAGTCAACGGTGTGTTGCCAGCCTGAGTGGACTCGAAATACATTTCACAAAGATTATGTAGTTGGTTATGGTCAACAGAACCTGTTGCAACTATTGTTAGGTTATTTGAGTGATAAAATTTGTTTAAATAAGACATCAAATCATCTGATTTTATATTGATTAGAGTCTCCTTATTTCCAAGTATGGACCTTCCAATTGCCTGCCCTTGGTATGCCGCGCTTTGAAAATTTTCAAATACACTATCATCTGGTGAGTCCCTATAAGAAGCAAGCTCTTGAAATATAACGTGCTTCTCTTTGTCCAATTCCATTGGATCAAATATGGAATTTTGCATTATATCTGATAATATTGAAATACCAATTTCTATGTCATTTTTAAGCATCCGTACAAAATAAGAAGTCCTCTCAACGCTTGTTGCAGCATTTATATCACCACCAACATTCTCAATTTCCATTGCAATTTCCTTGGCTGTTCTAGACTTGGTTCCCTTAAAAGCCATGTGCTCTAGTAAGTGTGATATTCCCTGCTCACTTTCTAATTCATTTCGTGAGCCTACTTCTGCCCAAATACCAAGCGAAACCGAGCTAAAATTCGGCATATTTTGTGATATTACCCTTATACCATTACTTATTTTACTTTCTGTTATTGTCATCTTGTTACTCACTAAAATTTGTTTTTATAAATGCACTAATATCCCCCACATCATTCGGTAGATCAATAATATTTTCCTGCAACTTATAGATATCTTCAGATATATTTGGGGGTTCAGGATTAATTCCAATCGCCTTCATAACAGTATCTGGAAATTTTGCGGCATGAGCAGTTGATAGCACAATTGAATTTTCATAACTATTTTTATAGTGAACGCCAACAGCAATTGCAGTGTGGGGGTCAATTATTTGATGTGCTTTATTATACATATCCTTTATTATTTTAACCGTTTCATCTTGATTCAGTGATCCAGCATCAAAACTATTTTTAAAAGACTTCAGCTCTGAATTATTGAGCTCAAACTTACCATTTTCTTTTAATTCACTCATTTTTTTTCCCACTGCTCTCGGACTCATATCCAATAAATCAAATAGAAGCCTCTCAAAATTACTTGATATTTGAATATCCATTGATGGGGCGTTTGTCTGTATAGAATCAAAAATTTCATACACTCCTGTTTTTAGACACCTTTCTAAAATATTATTAACATTCGCAGCAATAACTAGCTTATGGATTGGCAGACCCATTTTTTTCGCAACGTAACCTGCGAATATATCTCCAAAATTACCAGTTGGAACTATAAAACTTATATTCTTTTCTGATATCTTGTATTGTGATAAGGCGCTAAAATAATAGACTATTTGTATCATTATCCTTGCCCAGTTTATTGAATTGACTGCAGTCAAACTTACATTTTTTGCAAAATATCTGTCATTAAATAAAGATTTAACAATATTCTGGCAATCATCAAAATTGCCATTAATCGATATTACTTTTATATTTTCAGCCTTGACGGTTGACATAAACCTTCTTTGGACTTCAGATATTCTGCCTTTTGGATATAAAACAAATAGTTTGATATTTTTTTTATGTGCGAATGAAGTTACCGCTGCACCCCCTGTATCGCCAGATGTTGCGCATATTATGGAGGCTTTGGAATTCGTGCGAGATAGCACCTCTTCTATCATGCGTGATAACAATTGCATTGCCAAATCTTTAAATGCAAGAGTTGGGCCATGAAATAATTCTAATATCGATAATGAGTCATCAACTTCTTTCAATGGTGTTACAAAATCACTCCTAAATGATTTATAGGAGTCATGAATCATTCTCTTAAGAAGGTCAGTTGTAAATGTTTCTCCTGTAAATTGTTTTATAATTTCGTATGCAATTGTTTCGTAGTCAGAACAAAGCAACCTATTTATATCATTTTTGGTAAATATCGGAGTTTGCTCTGGAATATACAAACCGCCATCCTCTGCAAGACCATTCAGAATTATTTCTTCAAAGGTGAACTTCTTTTGGGTATCTCGTGTACTAAAATAAAGCATTATGAGTCAAATTTCTTGAGTCTGAATATTGAATAAAAATATATAAATAATAAGGCTGTTGCAAGACCATACCATGTTATTGCATAGGAAAGATGGTTATTTGGAAACTTTAGTTGGGTTTCGTTTGACTGGGGTAATGCATTATATTCATCAACCTGATCAATAAAATAGGACTCAATTTTTTCAATACTAAACATTTTTTTTATATCATTCTTTTCAAATAAATATAAAATTCTATCTTCCATATTTTTATCAGGGGTAAATATATTTTCTTTTTCAAACTTTCTTATATATCCTGTCACTATATTTTCTTTATAGTTGTTAGTACTTAACGAAAACTGATCAAATATATTTTGCGGAATAAAACCACGATTTATGATTATTATATTTCCTTCCTCAGATTTAAAAGGATTAAGCACCCAATATCCTGCACCCCCAAACTTTCCACGTGGATCTGATAGATGCGTAAAAACAAATATATTTTCTTGGCTGATAAAATCACCATGAATTTTTATTTTGCGATACAGCCAATCATCTAAGTTACTATCATCTATCTTTACATCTTTAAGATCCGTTACGTCTTCGTTCACTCTTTGTATTTTTTTTAGTAAATCATTTTTTTGTCCAAGCCGATCAATCTGCCATGTACCAAGTGCCATTAATATAAATAATGCAAAAATTGTAACTAAATTCATAAATATATTTTTAAAATTTAACATTTTAGACTTTTACCTTGCTTTCTTAATTTTATATGTAACATACAAAAACAAACTTTTTATTGGTCTGGCTATTAACAACGAACATACAACAGTTAGGGGCAATGAAAAAACAAAGAGTAAATATATATCTGGTTTATAATTTAGCTCTAAAAAAATAATACCGGATAGCATGATAATGCCAACAATCAAAATTACAAAAAAACTATCAGCATCCCCAATTTGATATTCAGTATAATTCAAAAAACACCCACTACACTCTTTCTTAATTATAAATAGATTTCTAAATATGCTTAATTTCTGACAGGAAGGGCATTTTCCTAAAATAATTATTTTGAGTAAGTTAAGTATTTTAGATGTTTGGAGCAATTATACTAAAGCTGGGAGATTAATGCGGTATAATGTCCCCAGCCCCCCAGACATATATTGCTGCAAATAGGAATAGCCAGACGACATCAACAAAGTGCCAATACCAAGCCGCTGCCTCAAAACCAAAATGCTGTTCTTTCTTGAAATGGCCTGCTCCTACTCGAAGTGTGCAAACAATTAGAAATATTGTACCAACAAGCACATGAAAACCGTGAAAACCAGTTGCCATGAAGAAGGTTGCTCCATAAATATGCCCTGAAAAGTCAAACGATGCATGTGTATATTCATATGCTTGCACGCAAGTGAAGATTGCACCGAGTGCGACTGTTATAAGAAGCCCAAGCCTTAGACCTCTGCGATCATCGTGTAATAACGAGTGATGGGCCCAGGTTACTGCAGTACCTGAAGTCAAAAGTATCAGGGTATTTAATAATGGCAAATGCCAAGGGTCAAATGTTGCTATTTGATCAGGTGGCCAATGCCCACCCGTAAGTTCAGTACGGAGGTATTGCTGTGTCTCTCCTGCGTAAAGTGAGGCATCAAAATAAGACCAGAACCATGCAACAAAGAACATTACCTCTGATGCGATAAACATAATCATTCCATATCGAAGATGCAATTGAACAACAGGTGTATGGTCTCCTTTATTTGCTTCTTTTATAACTTCTCGCCACCAACCATACATAGTATAAAGTACGGCTATCAGTCCGATAATGAGTAACCAGTAGCTACCTTGATGGAAATATATCACAGCACCAATTGCCGTAATGAAAGCTGCTATAGCACCTATGGCAGGCCAAGGGCTCGGATCAACCAAATGATAGTCATGATTTTTACTGTGGGTCTCACTCATAGATGTTATTTTTCTTTATAAATTACTGATTTTGCTCTACTATATACAAAGATATTATCACAATAAATCCTTATTTTTAAAAAAAGTGTATGATATTGTGATTGTGTCAACATTTTTTAATTCTTCATCACGATCTATTGCAGGATCTATATAATAAGTCAACGGCATTTGTACTTCTTCACCGGAGTTAAGCTCTTGACCCAAAAAACAGAAACATTCAACTTTAAGAATATAAGCTGCAGCCTCTGCAGGGATTACATTATATGTTGCAATACCATTATTTTTGAGTATGCCTTCATTCTTCGCATTATAAAATGTAAAGACATTATCTCCTGTTGTTACTGTTTCTGATATCTTATCAGGCACAACCTTCCAATTTAATTCTGGAGAAATATTAATGTCGTAACGCATAATAAAATCTCTATTACCGGACTCTGACGAGGCTACATTTATTATATTCGGAGTTCCTTTATAACCAGTTACTTTACAAAATAGTTCATATAAAGGAACAGCAGCAAGCGAGAGCCCTCCCATAAACAATATTACAGAGAAACATATTATTAATACTGTTCTATTTTTCTTATGTTCTTTCATGAATATTATACTTCAGGATATATTTGATGATATTCTGATAACAGTTGTTATAAAGAAAGTAAAGACCATGACAAATAATATTATTGCAATAGCCATGGACTTTTTTCTGCGATTCTCAATGAATTCAGCCTGCTTTTCTTTTTCAATTTTCATCTTTTTACTATCTTTTATCAAATTAGCACCTCCCAACTATATTTTATGTATAAATAAACTATAAGAAAAAAAGTGAAAACAAGAAATAAATATAATATTGAATAAGCAAAAAGTCTTTTCGAGTAGATCTCAATTTTTTCCTTTGTTTTTGCTTTATAAAGCTGAATAGAGGCTCCTATAAATATAGCGCTTAAAACGCATACTGGTAGCAGATATATTACGCTGACCATACCCAAATAGAATGGCAGTAATGCACAAGCAGACATAATCACTGAATAAAATAAAATTTGTTTTATGGTGGACTGACTTCCTACAATATTTGGCATCATAGGAATACTAGCTTTTTGATATTCATTAGAGGTGAGTATTGCTAATGCCCAAAAATGTGGTGGTGTCCAAAGGAATATAATTAAAAATAGTAGCACTGGCTCAATTGTCAGTGGCGCGTTTGTTGATAACCAGCCAATCACCGGAGGGAAGGCACCCGCTGCTCCACCTATGACAATATTTTGTGTAGTTCTTCTCTTCAGCCACATCGTATAAACAACAGCATAAAAGAAAATTGTAAATGCAAGGAATATGGCAGCGATCCAGTTTATCAAAACTCCCATCACAAATACGGAGCCAAATGACATCATAAGCCCGTATGTTAATGCCTCAGACTTTGCAATATTACCTGAGGGTATAGGTCTGCCAATGGTTCTTTTCATTACACGATCAATATCTGCGTCATACCACATATTTAATACACCGGAAGCACCAGCCCCAATTGCAATACAACAAATAGAAATAACGGCCAGAAATGGATGAATATTAGATGGCGAGAGTATCAAGCCAACAAGACTTGTAAATATTACAAGGGACATAACTCTCGGTTTCATGAGCGCGTAATAATCTTGCACGCTACCTGATGTATATTCCATAATAAAACCTACCGAGGTTTAAAAAACTAATGATCAGCATCCCTGGTAATAGCTGATGCTTTCTGCAGCGGTGAGTCTGGCGCCATGAAAGAACCGAAATCAACTGGTTCAGGTAAATCCTCGAACTGGTGAAAAGGTGGTGGCGAAGACAATGTCCATTCCAAGGTTGACACTCCTTCACCCCAGGGATTATCACCTGCAGGTACCTTCCTTGCAAATGCGAGATACACTCCGAATAGAAAAACTAAGACTGCAAATGATGAAATGTATGAACCCATTGATGAAACAAAATTCCAACCTGCAAATGCATCTGGATAGTCGACATAACGTCTTGGCATACCAGCTAATCCTAAGAAATGCTGTGGGAAAAATATTAAATTAACACCAATAAAAGTGAGCCAAAAATGCGTTTTACCAACAAACTCAGATATCATGTAGCCAGATATTTTTGGAAACCAATAATACCATGCACCAAAAATTGCAAACACTGCACCCATTGAGAGGACATAGTGGAAGTGAGCTACAACATAATATGTATCGTGAAAAGCTCTATCAACACCGGCATTAGCCAGAACTACTCCAGTTACACCTCCGATGGTGAAGAGAAAGATGAAACCCATCGCCCACAACATGGGAGTCTTAAATTCAATTGACCCGCCCCACATTGTTGCAATCCATGAAAAGATTTTAATTCCTGTTGGAACTGCGATGATCATTGTTGCCGCAACAAAGTATGCTTGTGTATTTACACTCAAACCAACTGTATACATATGATGCGCCCATACAATAAATCCTATAAGACCAATTGCAACCATGGCATATGCCATACCCAAATAACCAAATACAGGTTTTTTTGAAAAAGTAGATATAATATGGCTAACCATACCAAAACCTGGAAGAATCAGAATATAAACCTCAGGATGCCCAAAAAACCAAAAGAGATGTTGGAAAAGAATTGGATCACCGCCCCCCGCAGGGTCAAAGAATGTCGTTCCGAAGTTCCTGTCTGTGAGCAACATTGTTATTGCTCCTGCTAAAACAGGAAGGGACAAAAGCAATAAAAAAGCGGTTACTAAAACAGACCACACAAAAAGTGGCATTTTGTGCAACGTCATTCCAGGTGTTCTCATATTCAATATTGTTGTTATGAAGTTAATAGCGCCAAGTATCGATGATGCACCAGCTACGTGAAGCGATAATATAGCAAGGTCCATCGCGGGTCCTGGTTGCCCCATAGTCGAGAGTGGCGGATAAATTGTCCAGCCTCCTCCAACACCATTCGCCCCTGGTGGCCCTGGAACAAACATCGAAATAACTAATAGTGCCAAAGCGGGCGGTAATAACCAGAATGAAATATTATTCATCCGCGGAAATGCCATATCGGGTGCTCCTATCATGAGTGGCACAAACCAGTTCCCGAATCCGCCAATCATAGCAGGCATTACCATAAAAAATATCATTATCAGGCCGTGGCCTGTTGTGAAAACATTATATACATGTGGGTCGCCGAAAATTTGTAATCCTGGTTGTTGTAATTCAAGCCTCATGAACAATGATAAAATTCCACCAACTATTCCACTGACAATGGCAAATATCAGATACATTGTGCCAATATCTTTATGGTTTGTTGAGTATACCCAACGTTTCCAACCTGATGGATTTGAATGGTGACTTATTGCTTCACTTGACATATTTTAGCCTCTTAATCAGTTAACTTAACTAGTTGTGTATTTTCATCTTCAACTTCAACTTGAGCATACTCTTGTTCGGCTTTGCTAAGCCAAGCAATATACTGTGCTTTATCAAGAACATGTACCTCTATTGGCATGTATGCATGACGTACTCCACATAGTTCAGAACACATACCATAGTAAATACCAGGTTGATCAACTTTAAACCATGTCTCATTGAGTCTACCCGGGATAGCATCCATTTTTACTCCAAAGGAAGGTACTGCCCAATTATGTATGACATCTGCTGAGGTTACTTGTACTCTTACAACAGCACCTGCTGGCACTACAAGTGGATTGTCTACAGATAATAATCGTAATTTACCCTCTGTGAGCTCTTCCTCTTCTAGGGGTAAAGAATCAAAATAAATACCATTATTATCTGGATACTCATAGCCCCAGTACCATTGATATGCTGTAGCTTTAATTGTAAGATCCGCATCGACGGGGATTTCTTGTTGAGTGTATAATATACGAAATGAGGGTATCGCAATCGCAATGAGGATTACAACAGGGATGACGGTCCACAATACTTCAACAAGAGAATTATGTGATGTTCTTGATGGTTTCGGATTAGCTTTTGCATTAAATTTAACCATCACATAAATTAACAGAGCGGTTACGAAAATGGTTATACCTAATATTATTGGAAATAGGAAAGAGTTATGAAACCACGTAATATCTGCCATGTTGGGAGTTGCTGCATTTTGATAGGTCATTTGATAATCCTCAGGAATTCCTATGCTCTCTATTGCTAATGCACTGTTCTGGAAAAAAACAAAGAAAGTAACAAAAATGTATGTTATTTTTGTAATGGCGTTAAGGTATATTTTCATTTTCATTAATTTTCTATCCTGGACGAAAGATATGATTATATTACCATTTTCTATTTATAGAGATAATATTTTTTACACAACTAATCAAGATATTAATCCTAATATATTTTCAATTAAAGATGTTTTAGTGATAATACGGTTATTAGTGAATTTTCTATTAAAAAAATTTGTTTTTTATGTCAATAAATGATGGATATTTTCAAATAAAATTCAGCGAATAACACTTATGCAAAAAATTACCCTAACATCACTCAAATTCCTGTTTATTATTATGTTAATGCTGGGTTGCTTAACGCGCATGTCATCTGGCTATGAGCTTAATAAAAATATCGTATATTATGATGGATTTATTGAAGGCTATCTATACAAAGAAATAGAGGATTGGTCTATAATCTGTGAAGTCAAAAATAATGATAGATGTCTTTTGGCACAATTTTTAGAAATACAGATTGATGAAACTAAGCACACTTTTCTTATATCTATTATCAAAGAGAGGAATGAAAATTATCTAGTATTGAGATCAAAACTGAATGATCAATCACAATCATCAGAAGGAGATAGTGCAAAAATAATGGCGTTATCGAATATGAGCAATCTAAACTTTCAACTTATGAATACAAAATGTACAACGGATTATTGCGAGTATGCTGGGGTAATCCCAGATGATTTCTTAGAAAAACTCAAAAATGAAAGTGATTTTATGGTTGGAGTTGGAAATAAAAAAAATAATCAAAATATTGGAATTATGATTGCAATGAATGGCTTCCTAGAGATGTTTCAAGCTCTCCGTGAAAATGAGATAAAAAACTAGATATTTGCATTTTTTTATTAGATAATTAACTCAAATGTTCAAAATAAATAATTTACAAAGGTAAAATTATGAGGAAAGTATACATATATCTATTTTGTCTAACGCTCCTTGTCCTAAGCTCAGCAAGTCAACTTTCATCAAAGGGTCTTTGTGACGGTCCCGGTGGAGGATTATTATGTGGCGCTGGTATTGGGGGCGGAATCGGTTCTGCAATTGATGGCGATGATGGTGCTAAAGCTGGTGCAATAATTGGTGGGATCATGGGGATTGCTTCTAGTCTCAACGAAGCGGAGAATAGAAATACAAATGAAAACCAAAATTCTTACAATGAAGTTATTTCAGATGACTACCCAGCCCTGCTAGTTTACAACACACAAATCGCACTTATTAGCATTGGTTATTATGTTGGAATGTATGATGGTTCTTATACAAGAAGCACAAGCGATGCAATAAAAAGCTATCAAAAAGATAATAGCTTGATTGTAAATGGCATACCAACAGAAGAGCTTTATGAGAGGATTAGGCGTGACGTTATTAAAATGTATAGTAAAGAATAGATATAATTAATTAGTTTTAATGGCCTCAGCAAGGTAGAAGGTTATCGTACCGATAAGCGCAAGTAAAATTAGTTGTATAGGCATAAAAATGAGCCCAATTCCAGCAAGAACAGCTGCCACATACGAAGATATACCAGCTATTGAATATTGAATACAGCCTGACAAGCCAGATGCGGCACCAGCTAACTGAGGTTTTATACTTACAATATTGGCGATTATATTGGGCATCACAATCCCGTTTGAATAGGTGATAATCATCATTGTTGCAAAAATTATGTATATATTTATGACACCACTTAGGAATATAATCAACATAAGCACAGAGCCAATTATGGTTCCAAATACGGCGTAACCAATCATTCTCAAGGAACCAATCCTCTCAGAAAGCCGAGCTGTGGTAAAACTACCCGACATAAAGGCGAATGATATCACCATAAATGTGAAACCATATTGGGTCGGTGAATATTCCAGCTTTTGGATCACAAGAAGTGGGGCAACGCCAAGAAAAGTGAAAAACATAGAGTTTGCGCATGACATTGTAATTGTGTAAAGGATGAATTGAGGTAATTTCAATAATTGAACGAAACTATTTAATAATGAACTAATATCCCCTTTAATACGATCTTCTGTTTTCGTCTCTTGAAGATTATAAAATATATTTAAAAAGAGGATTATGCCCACGATCATCATAAGGTAAAAAATACTTCTCCAACCAAATAGGTCTTGTAATATACCACCAAGTGGTGGTGCTATCATAGGCGCAATGACCATGACTGTAGTCACATAACCTAATGCGCTTGCAGCCTTTTCACGGCTGTATACATCGCGAATAATTGCTCGACCAAGAACAATGCCTGCAACCCCTCCGAACGCCTGTATGAAACGACCAATAACAAGTAGCTCACTTGATGTTGCAATGCTACATATTGTTGTTCCAACCAAAAAAATAATAATTCCAAACATCAATATCGATCTTCTACCGTAGGCGTCTGATATTGGACCAATGAAAATCTGACCAATGGCCATTGATATAATAAAAGACGATACTGCAACTTGCGCGCTTGAATATGTTATACCGAAATGATCCGAGAGTGCAGGCAACGATGGTACAATTAAGTTTAATGTTAGTGGTGCAAGCCCAGTTACAGCGGCCAAAGACCAAATAGAAGGTTGATAATTTTTAATATTAGTGCCTCTTATAAAAAGTGTTTATTAAATATTGGTTTTACTTCATTTGACCATTCATCATGGAATTCGCTTATTAAGATATCTGATGATGTTCTTTTTTTTGTGAGAACCTCAAACAGTGGTTCTAAGTAGATTTCTTCCGTTACATCATGCTCATTACGAATATTCCTCTCAGACAATCCCTGCTTTGATAAAGATACCAACTCCTTGAGTAGATCGAGCATAGCATGACCCAGAAAGTGAGCATTCAAACCATCTTTATTTAAGCACTCATCTAAATGCAAAACATCCGAATGTGTCCATTTTGAGATTATTTTATAAACCTCATCAAGCACTCCATTATTGTACATCAACCCCGTCCAAATCGATGCTAGACTGACGATTGAACTATGGTCTCCAGAGTCAGCCCCTCTCATTTCGAGAAATTTCTTGAGTCGAACCTGAGGAAAGAGGGTTGATAGATGAGTCTCCCAATCATCCATCGTTGCTAAAAAATTTTCCCCGTTATCATCGGTAAAGCCATTGTATAAAAAATTCCTAAAAGAAATATGGTTCGGTACGACATATCTACCATTTCTATAGATAAAATACATCGGTACACCGAGTGCATACTGAGCGTAATCCTCAAATTTATTCTGATCGTCAAAAGCAAATGGTAAGTAGCCACATCTATTATTATCTGTATTTGCCCAAACCCGGAGTCTATTAGATAATAATCCAGTCAGTTTACCATTTAGAAAAGGGCTATTAAAAAACATTACTGATATAAGCGGCTGAATAGCCATCGCAACACGGAACTTTTTTGCAAAATCATTTTCATCACTGTAATCAAGATTAACTTGGGTTGTCGCAGAACAATGCATCATGTCTAAGCCATGACTTCCAACTTTTGGCATATATTCCCTCATGATTGTATATCTAGTCTTTGGAACTTTTGCCATGTCCTTAAAGCCCCAGTTTGGACAAAATCCAAGGCCAAGAGCTCCAATATTTAACTCATTACAAATATACTCAATTTGAGAATGATATTGTTTAAATTCTTCATTTGTTTCGTGTAAGTTGGAACATTTTGATCCTGACAATTCAATTTGACCACCGGGTTCAAGAGTGATATTTCTATCATTTTGTGCGTCAGACAAACCAATAACATTATCCCCATCAAATATTGGACTCCAATTAAACTGATCTGTTAGTATTTTGAAAACATCAACAATACCGGGACCATCTGAATATTGAAGCGGACTCAACGACTCTTTATGAAATAAAAATTTTTCGTTTTCTGTTCCGATTTTATAATCTTTGGGTGATTTTGAACCTGAATGAAAATAATTAATTAAATCCAATTCTGTTGGGGTTTGTGAGCTTAGTTCTGTATTGTTTTTCATAAATTATACATCTGACATGGCATTTTTAGTGCGTTTAACTAAATAGATCTCCATTTGTGGTCTGCAAGAATGATGCAACAACTACTGCCGCGGTATCAGCCCTTAGAACTCTAGACCCAAGAGAGAGTCTTATTAAATTTCTTAACTTTAAAATACTGTATCTTTCTTTATCAGAAAAACCCCCCTCAGGTCCAATCAAAAAGGAAATATTCAATCCTTTTGCCCTACTCAATTCATTTATGGGATTTTCTGGGTGGGATTTTTCATCGCAAAAGACTAATATTGTTTCGTTAGACCAGTCATTGAGTAACTCATCTAGTGGCATAGCATCATTAATTTTTGGAACAATCATAAGTCCACATTGCTCAGCTGCCTCTTTTGCTCGTGTGAGTAGCTTATTTTGATTTACTTTTCGGACATTTGAAAATTCCGTGATTACTGGTGTGAAGGTGGATATGCCCAGCTCAGTCAACTTTTCAATTATATTGTTGTGCCTGTTAGCGTTTAATGGAGAAAAATAACAATGCATTTCTTTATATTTGATTTGAGACCGAGCACAGCTGATTGCCTCTATTTCTATTTTATCTTTTTTCACAATTAAAACTTTTGAATACCACTCACCATCCACACCATTAAATATACGTAATTCATCATTTACTTTTACTCTCATAACATTTCTCAAATAGTGATGATCATCATTTGTGACTTCAATTATTGCATTTTGATACAATCTACAATTTTGATATAGCCTTATATTTGTTGAAATGTTTGATTGCATTTTATTATTTTAATCTCAAAAATTTTGTTATAAATAATTTAATAAATTGTTAGAAAAAATTATACTGCATATTATTTTGAATAGTATTAAAAAAAGAATTAATTGCTACATAGCAATAACACGAAATAACAAGCCGATTGGTTGGCTTCTATTGTTCATTCCATGTTTGTACGGTATCATTTCATCTTCAATTTATTCGGGTAAAATAATTCAATTAGAAATCATAGTACTTTTTTTGCTTGGCTCTATCCTCATGAGATCTGCTGGTTGCATTTTTAATGATATAGTTGACCGCAAAATAGACGCGCGAGTTGAGCGCACCAAAAACAGACCATTAGCAAATAAAACCATGTCGCTCTTTGAAGCAAGTTTATTACTTTTGGTGCTATTATTTTTTAGCTTGTGCATACTTATTTCACTCAACACAATTACAATAATAATAGGGCTGACATCAATAATTCTGGTTGTTACATACCCATTTATGAAGAGAATTACACACTGGCCACAGCTTTTTTTGGGTATAACATTTAACTGGGGCATAATAATGGGCTGGACATCAATATCAGAGAGTCTGAGTCCTGTCATATTCCTGATTTATCTATCTTCCATATTTTGGACACTGGGTTATGACACTGTTTATGGTTACCAAGATATTGTTGATGATAAAATCATTGGAATTAAGTCAACAGCTGTTCTGTTTGAGAAGAATCCAAAAGTAGCGATCTATACCTTTTATATAATAAGTTTTCTGCTTATGTTCATGGCAATGATTTGGATTGGGGTAGGTTACAAATCATTTTTAGTATATCTTTGTGCGGTTATGCTTGGTATAGTATTGCTTGGAAAACTCAATTTAAGAGAAGTAAAATCTTGCGCTCGTTTTTTCTTGGCAAATAAATATGTAGGTTTTCTGGTAGTATTAGCATTAGCATTATCCATTTAGTCTCTTAAAGAAATGAAAAAAATATTTCAAAATTTTGCGATTTTAATATACGTATTTTTGACAAACCTATTTCTAATCTTTGGATACGCATACATGACTATACGTAGAGCTAATTCTCAAGAAACCTATGAAAGCCTTAAACAAAAATTCGCCCAAAATTTTTCATCATCAAGTCAAAATAAGGAAATCATATGGATACATGCAGCTAGTATCGGTGAGACTTATTCTGGACTGAGTGTTGCTAGGTTTATTTTGAAACGTAATACAAAAATCTGTATTTTATTTACCACGACAACACTATCATCAGCAAAAATTTTAAAGAATAATGCAAATGAAAGAGTCATTCACCAGTTCCTGCCCTTAGATGTGAAAATATTTGTAAAAAGATTTTTAAATCACTGGTCTCCCGTACTATCTATTTTCATGGAGTCAGAAATATGGCCTAATTTCTGCCTTGAGCTTGAGCGTAGACACATACCCTTATATTTACTGAATGCGCGGCTGTCTGATAAAAGCTTTAAAAGGTGGTATAAGCTAAAGATATTAGCAGATAGAATATTTTCCATACCAAAATTGATTTCGTGCCAGGATAATGACACCTATAATAGATATAAGCAACTGGGTCAGTCAAATATAAGATTGTGTGAGAATATAAAATACGCAAATACTCCATTAAAAACAAATAAAGCGGAATATGAATACCTCAAAAAAATATTAGAAAAGAAATTTATATACATTGCTGCATCAGTGCACGAGAAAGAGACCGAGTTATTCTTTGATTTACACAAAAAAATCCTCGACAAACATCCACATACAGTATGTATATTTGCACCCAGACATTCTGAAACGTGCTCTAAAATGATTTCCTTATTGGACGCAGATGCTCACAGTTGGTCATATTTACCGAATAATGACCTTAAACCTGATAATAAATTTTTAATTATCAATGAAGTCGGAATTTTGGGTACTTATTTTGAATTATCCCAAATAGCAGTAATAGGCGGCTCCTTTGATACAATTGGCGGACATAATCCAATTGAGGCAATACAAAAAAATTGTATAGTATTGCATGGAGAGAATATTCAAAATTTTAGTGACATATATGAATCCTTAGACAAACTCAAATGCTCGTTTTTAACCAAGGACGCAGACTCAATTATGCAAAAAATTGAAGATTATATCTGCCAACCAAACAAAACACAGGATACCCTAAAAAATATAAACACAATAATAAGCAAGAAAAAGGTGCTTATTGAGAATGAAATACTTGATATCCTAAATTTAGAACTCGGAAAGATCAAATGAGAAGACCTAGATTCTGGAATGATACTTCACTTCTCACAAATGTACTGACCCCAATTGGGCTCATTCATAATTTTATTTCTAAGCAAAGCTACAAACTAAAAAAACCATACTACTCAAAAGCCCCCGTAATTTGCATTGGTAGCCTTATAATTGGTGGTGGAGGCAAGACCCCAGTCGTGATAGCTATACAAAAATTATTGTTAAAAAAAAATAAAAAAGTATCGGCAGCATCAAAGTGCTACAAGGGAAAGATTAAACGTCCAGTTCTTATTGATAAGAGTCACACATCGATTGATGTTGGGGATGAACCTCTGCTTTTATCTCAGTTTTGTGAGACATTTGTATCAAAAAATAGAAAAGCGGCCTTGGAAATAGCGAATAATTATAGCGAGTATGATTACATTGTTTCCGATGATGGATATAGGGATGTCTCAATCAAAAATAAAGTAAATGTGTTAGTAATCGACGGAAATATACCTAGAATAAATCTAAAACAATTTCCAGCAGGCGATTTACAAGGCTCAATAGACGACGCCTTCAACCTTGCAGACATATTAATTCTCATCGACGAAGAAAAAGCTGATAAGCAGATAGTTGAAAAGATAAAAAATTATAAAAAACATTGCGTATCAGCTAGATCAGAATACCAAATAAGAAATGATGATAAGTCAGAAAAAATAACATTTACAGGAATTGGTATGCCTAAAAAATTTCATAATACCTTGAATAAATTAAAAATAAAAAGTGTACAAAATTTGACCTATCCAAATCACTTCCAGTATGGCAGGAATGACGTAAAACACTTACTCAAAATTGCATCGGAGCATGGTAAATACTCCTTATTAACGACCTCAAAAGACTATGTTAGATTTAATGATAAGAATGATCCAGACAGGAGGCTTCGAGATATAGTGGGTGTTCTAGATATCACCGTTGAAATAAATCAACCCGATGATCTGATGAGATATATTTCGAATAAATCCATAAATTAATCTAACTACTCTTTATATAACCAGCTAATGCTGCTTCCGCACTTTCATAGGGCTCTTGCCTTTCGACAGACCAGTACTTTAAATCACTAACGCTAATCTTATTTCCGGTAACTGCGCACACAACATATTGCCCATCAACCAATACATCAAATTCACCGTCTGAGTATTTTAATTTGGCCTCTTGATTATCTATTATATTTTTATTTTTTCCTATCATTACACATTAATTATTTATCATTTTGATTTCTTACGGTAATTTCGCCATCTGAAAACATAATGTTTACTAATTTATGTTGATTTGCAACTTTTTTACTTTCAACAATTGATTCATCTTGATCTTTTATAATGGCATAGCCCCTGTTCATGGTTTTTTTATAATTTAAACTATCTAATAATCTATTGTTTGAGGATAATAAATAGGATTTATCTCGAATTCTACCCTTTGTACTTGATAGTAATTCTGAATTAATTTTTTCCTGCTTTATTGCATAGTTATTTAGTTTCTGCTCAAGCAATCTGATGATTTTTTCATTTAGGTTATTTTGTTTCAATTTCTTATTCTGGATATTACTAACAAGAGCCTGCTTTGATATCTTGGAACTTAGCCTTTCAAAATCGATTAGTTTTCCATTCTGATATTGCATTCCCCTTGAGATTAATTTCTGCTCTGCAAAGTTGTATCTGAGAGTAAAATTAGCTAACTTATCAAAAATGAACTTCTTAAGTATTTCTATATCCTGATTAATCTTATACTTAACCTCTCTAATATCCGGGAATAATTTTCCGGCTGCAGCAGTGGGTGTTGGAGCTCTGTAGTCTGAAGCAAGATCAATTAGACATGTATCCGTTTCATGACCAATTGCAGTAATAACTGGAATATCCGATGAATATACTGCTCTGACAAGAATTTCATCATTAAAACCCCACAAATCCTCAAGTGATCCACCACCTCTTGCAATTAGTATAACATCTGGTCTTTTCGTGGACGAAGTCATTCTATTGGCCCCGATAACTGCTTCACTAATTTCCTTTGGGCAGTTTTGCCCTTGAACAGAAACATCCATAATATCAATATTTATTGGATATCCTCGATCTTTATTTATTCTTAAAATATCGCGTATTACTGCTCCATTAATAGAGGTTAGAATAAGCAAATTTTTTGGATATTTTGGAATTAATTTTTTTTTCGAAACATCAAATAGCCCCTCTGCTTGCAGACTTTTCTTTAATTTCTCATAAAGGGCCAATAGCGCACCTTCACCTGCAACCTCAACATTATCAATCATTATTTGATATTTTGAGTTGCTACCTCTTGAGTATGTCGTAATTTTTCCAGATGCAATTACTTCCATCCCATCTTGTGGCTTGATGTTTAATTTTTGAAATTTGTCAGGCCAAATAATCGCTTCTATGAGGTCATTTTGTTCTTTTAATGATAAAAATACATGCCCTGCCTTGCTCACACTGAGCCCCGATACCTCTCCTCTAAGCCTTATATAACCAAAGTTTTCTTCAAGGCTCTTCTTTATTTCTTGGGAGAGCTCAATAACACCATATTCTCGAATATTTTGATTAACAAAAATCATTTAAAACCATTATTTATGAATTAACATTATAATTCTTTACGTTAATATTATGAGTAAAATTATTTTGATGTAACTAAAATTGTGGGTAAATGAATATTTTAATCATTGGCAGTGGTGGAAGAGAACATGCCATCGCAATGGCTTTGTCTAAAAGTCCAATTAAGAACCAGTTATTTGCGTTACCAGGCAATCCCGGTATTAACGAATATTGTGAGTGTATAGATATTGACCCATCTAACTTTAGAGAGATTAAGAATTTTTCCAAAAATAATAATATTGACCTTGTAATTGTTGGGCCCGAAGTACCAATATGTGAAGGGATTACGGATTACTTGAAAGAATATAAAATCGACGTTTTTGCACCCAGTTTGGAAGCATCAAAGCTAGAGTCGTCAAAAAAATTTACAAAAGAAATTGCATTTGAAAATAACATTCCAACAGGTGAAGCAAAGTGGTTTGATAATTATGCTGATGCATGTTTGTATTTAGAAAAACTTGAGGCACCATATGTCATAAAAGCTGATGGATTAGCAGCAGGTAAAGGTGTTGCAATTTGTGAAGATCTCAATGGCGCAAAAAATTCATTGGAAGATGTCTTTAACGGAAAATTTGGAAGTGGGCAATCCGTATTAATTGAAGAATTTCTGTATGGTCAAGAGCTCAGCTACTTTGCGATTACAGACGGTAAGGAAATTCTACCCCTCATTGGTGCTCAAGATCACAAACCGCTACTTGATAAAGATGAGGGTCCAAATACAGGTGGTATGGGTGCCTACTGCCCTCCACCAATGTTATCTACTGAACTCGAAAATAAAATTATGAATCAAATTTTAGAACCAACAATATACGGCCTTAGAAAGAGAGGGATTGAATATAAAGGGGTTCTTTTTGCGGGACTGATGGTTAGAGACAATCAACCAAGCTTAATTGAATATAATATTAGATTTGGTGATCCTGAAACCCAGGCATTATTGATGCTCATGAAGTCAGACTTTGCAGAATTACTGTTTGAAACCGTAAATGGAAATATTAACAACTATAATCTTGAGTGGGAAAAAAAGAAAGCAATAACAGTAGTATTAGCTAATGAAGGGTATCCATCACAATATAATAAAAATTCAGAAATATATGGTATTGAGGATGCTGAAAAAAATCCAAATGTGAAAGTTTTTCATGCTGGTACTTCAATCATTGATGGTTCTTTGATAGCCACGGGCGGCCGAGTACTAAATGTTACATCAATTGCTGACACACTAGAACTTGCAAGAGAGCATGCCTATTCAGCAATTGAAAAAATAACCTACAAAGGTAAAGTATATCGAAATGATATAGCTTGGAGAGCTCTTAGCAAAATTACTTAAGCCCTCTCTTCGATTGAAAGAATGCCCTAATTAACTCTTTGTTTTTTTCCTCTAGAATACCTCCATATATTTCAGGGCGATGGTTACATTCTCTAGAAGATAAGTATCTCGATGACTCTTTTGATGAGAATTCATTTAGTTGGCTTGCGTAAGCACCAAAGTAAAGCCTACGTATGCGGGCGTTTGAAATTGCCACCATACACATTAAGCAAGGCTCAAGAGTAACAAACAAATCATAATCCGTGAGAATATTATTTTTTACCTTTTCTGTGGCAATTCTCAGAGCATTGACCTCGGCGTGTGCAGATGGATCATATGTTGATTTGGTCAAATTATGAGCTCTTGAAATTATTTCCCCATCCCTATTTACAATCAATGCTCCGACGGGTACTTCACCCGCATCCTTCGCTTCAACTGCTTCTTCAATCGCGAGCTCCATAAACCTCATAAATGCCTCTCATAAAAAGATATAAAATAAATTCATTACATCATATAATCGTAACATGCCAAATAATATCAATAAAGATACAAAAAATATTAGAATAGCAAAATTTATCTCAAAAGCTGGGGCAAATTCGCGCCGAGATGCAGAAAAACTTATCTTTGAAGGAAAAGTTGAAATAAATGGCAGAACTATTGATTCACCTGCAACGTTTGCTAATCAAAAAGATAAAATCTTGGTAGATGGTAAAATAATAAAACATAATGAAAGTACTCGAATATGGCTCCTGAACAAGCCAAAAGGCTACATTACAACATCAAAAGATCCACAAAATAGAAAAGAGGTATTTGATCTTTTGCCATCAAATATAGATCACTTAATTCCAATTGGCAGACTTGATTTGAATACCGAAGGACTACTTATATTTACAAATAATGGTGATTTTTCACGATATATGGAACATCCAAAAAATAAAATAATTAGAAAATATAAGATTAAGGTTAGAGGAAAGGTTAAAAAAGAAAAGATTGATGAGATTATTGGTAAAATGATTATTAATAATATTAAATACAATATCATAAATGCAGAACTAATGTCATACAGCCAATCGAATTCATGGTTAACGATTGAAATTGCTGAAGGTAAGAATCGTGAAGTTAGAAAAATTTTTGAACATTTAGATATTCAAATAAACAGACTTATAAGAATTAAATTTGGGCCATTTGAACTAGGGCAAATAAATAAAGGTGAATTTATTGAACTTAACAAGAAAGAAGTTCCGAAAAAATTAAAAAAAATAGGTTTTAAGGAATAGAAAATGCGTGTCATATCAGGATCTGCAAAGGGTAAAAAATTAGCTACCGTTAAGGATGCGAGCATCAGACCGACCGCGGATAAAGTAAAAATGGCATTATTTAATGTACTACAGCATGGTGTTATTAATTTTAATTTTGAAGGGTGTACCACTCTAGATATGTTTTCAGGATCAGGCTCACTGGGAATTGAGTCGCTATCAAGAGGTTCCGAATTTTGTTTTTTTTTAGATGTTAGTCGCGAGTCACATCTGGTTTGCAAAAAAAATCTTCAAAACTGCGGCTTTTTTGATCTCTCAACGCATGTACTAATGGATATTAGAACAAAAAAACCTTTTTTTATTGAAAATAAATTTGATCTAATTCTAGCCGATCCACCTTATGGAAAAGAATACTTGGTAAATATTTTAGAGTTTGTTACGAGGAATGATCTTCTCAACTCTGATGGTATCCTCGTTATTGAAGATGATATAAGGGCTGAACTTAAACTCAACAATAACTTCAAATTAATTGAAAAAAAAAATTATGGTAAAACCCAGTTAATTTTTTTAATTCCAAACTGAACTTACTAAGTAAATTAATTAATAGAACGAACGTTCGTATTTTTAAAATAACCCGAAGCCACTGCTTAATCCTCCGAGCAGTCCTTTAAATACTGTCGGCATTCTATCGACAGGTGGTATTTCCTTAGCTTTATCGTCTTCTATTTTATCGGTTCCTGAGTCTTCTCCAGTAAGATCGTTATCTGAGGGCCCTATATCAATAATATCTTCAATACTCATGTCATAGTTTATGTTTTCATTATTTCCAGATTGACCGGGTTCTGTTAAATTCTGGAGGGTGAATTGATTCATACTCAAACTTTCAACCACCACATTATTTTTTTTGATGGCATTCTCGGATTTTTCTGTTTTTATCCCATCCTTTGTAATATTTTCGTTATCTAGTCGTTGGATTTCAGCTTCCACATCCAGAACTTGACTATTCTCCTCTTTCAATCTCAGAACATACTCGGCAAGGCTTTCATTCTCATATGCACCCTCTTCGCTATATAATTCTTGTTTAATTTGAGGATTTGCATTATTTGCTCCTGCCATCTCAAGAATAAAAACTTCTCCATCAGAAATATCGATATCCTCCGTCTCGCCAAAAATCGCTTCTTCCGATAAATTTCTTTGCTCGTCTATGAATGCAATTTGATTTTCTGATGGTGGTCTTAAAAGGAAATCAGGCGGCATTTCCAGTGGTTTTTTTGTAACAGTCAAAAACTCATCGGGTGGACCAGCTTGAAAGGCGTTGCCAGTGGAGGAGGCTGATACAAACTCCTTCAATGAAGGACCACAACCCGTCAATAAAATGATAAGTAGTAGAGGCAAATATTGATATAATTTGTTCGTATACATCACAGATTCTAAATATTTAAGGGCTTTTTTTTATGTTAGGATAAATAAAGGCATAGATCAATATTAATAGCCCACTTACTATATATATATCTGCAATATTGAAGACATACCAACTATAAGTTGCAATTTCAAAGTGAAAAAAATCAGCCACAGCTCCATAGATCAACCTGTCGATTATATTGGAACTGGCACCAGCTAAAATTAATATTAATGTTATACTGCGATATCTAATATCCGAGTCAATTATAAATTTTGCTATCCAAACACAAATGATTAATGAAAAAAATATTATGATCAATTGCCCTGCATAGCTCTGCTGCGGAAAAAGACCATAACTGACGCCCTTATTCCAGACAAGAACCACTTCAAAGAAATTATTGAGCCTAAATGAATTTAATTGGTTTTCTTGAAGAAAATTCAACAAATAAACTTTTACGAGCCTATCTATGATAAATAAACCGGCAAATATTGCGATCTCTTTTTTATATTCTCCTGGTAGTCTAAAGATGTTTTTACTCATCTAAACTAATTTTGGCTTAAACTCAGAAACTCACGTACCGCATCAGCATCTCTCTTGGATAATTCGGGATATTCAGCATCCAATCCTACGTCCTGACTAACCTTCCAAGACCTCTTACATTTTTTACCATTAGCAATGTGAACAATCACGCCGATTTCAGGCTCCTCATCCAAAACAAAACACTTACTATCAGGCTTTTTATTTATCAATTCAAAGCTGCTTGTGATGCAAATTTCAGCTAGGTCGATATCACATACTGAAGCTTGTATATCTTTATCATTCAGATATATCTGAATACCTGCTTCGAGGCTTGACCCAATTTCTTTATCTCGCCTTTTTATCTCTAGCGCAGCAGTTACGGTCTTACGTAACTTTCTTACATTATCCCACTTTGAATTTATATTATCATTACTCCATTTGTTATTTACCAACTCAAATCTTGATAGATGAATCGATCTATCCTGAGCAAATTGATAATTTTTCCAAACCTCATCCATTGTGAAGCTTAAGATTGGTGCATATAATTTTGATATCGTTTTGAATATGACGTTTATTACATAGAGCGAAGATTTTCTTTTTTCACTCGAGTAAGGGTCACAATAGAGTGAGTCCTTGCGGATATCGAAATAAAAGGCTGATAAATCCAAGTTAATGTAATTTACCAGCAATGTGGTCACTTTCCTGTAGTCATAAGCTTCATATGCATCCTGTACATCCTCTTGTAGTCTTGTGAGGCTGTGCAACATATATTTCTCTAATTCGTCTAAATCCTCATAATCATAAATCCAGCTCTGATCATAATTTGATAATACACCCAACATCCACCTGATCGTATTCCTAATCTTTCTGTAAGCTTCTATAATTGACTTCAAGATCTCTTCACCAATTCGCTGATCATCACTATAGTCTGTGGATGCAACCCAAAGCCTTAAAATATCTGCTCCATATTTTTTTACTATGTCTTGGGGAGATATAACA
>OZSS01000176.1_pt1 | contig 29058 bp, 24 predicted proteins | sample 1779911 | NCBI WGS metagenome assembly OZSS01 (sample SAMEA2603589, study PRJEB24840) | metagenome | biome: Water; feature: Photic zone; material: Seawater sample | place: Mediterranean Sea | collected 2013-11-12 | depth 10 m
AACCAATTGTCTTCATCATCAGTAGTAGTTAATAGTAACCCGCAACCCATTATTGGAAAACGAGAAGCCAATTCTACAATTACAGTACAAGACGGAAAAATAGCTGTACTCGCTGGGCTTCAACAAAATAAAGCTAATAATACTAAAACATTTTTCCCGTTAATCGGCCGAATACCAGTACTTAAGAACCTATTGAGCAATACTGATAAAGAATATAACCGCACTGAGCTGATTATCTTTATTCGTCCTACCATTATCCGTAATCAACAGCAATCAAGAGACCTAACTAAAGATATTTTAGACAATTATGAAGAAGGTGAGACCATAGAAGACTATTTAGAAGATGGAACGATTCGTGAAATTTACATGAAAGGCAGTCGCTTAAGTCCCAAGAAAAAAGACCCTTAATTCATTAAGCTCCTTATTCGATAAAACGATGTTACAGAAGTCATCACTTGTTTCACCCGTCTCAGATTCTTATCTCTGTATTAGCATATTCTGCTTATGCTTTATCGCCTCATCTCTATTAGCTCAAAGTCCTCCCATACTGATACCCTCTCCTATAGCATCACCCTCACCTCAGGAAACCACCTCAAACCTCATCACTAACAATCCATTTGTGCCGAAAAATAGCGGGTCGCTCAATCAGCTTAATAAGAAACCTACTGGACCTCAGTCCACTACCAATAAGCCACAGGTACTGCAAAAATATTTACAATTTAAAAGCATCGCTATCATCAATAAGAAAAAACATTTTAGTATATTCAACAAGCGGACTAACAAATCCTTTTGGATTTCGGAGAATGAAACTGTCGAAAACTTCCGTGTCACAAACTACAATCAGATCAGTAATAGCATCACCATTTCTGATGGAATTAATACCGAAGTCATTCCAATTATCACCCCAAATGAAAGCCCTTTAAATGTTGCCAGTGCCACTATCCAGCCAAATAACCAAGAAGCTGTGACTCCTCCAGTGCCTGGGGCAACTCCCGCAAACCAAAATAACAATGCAAAGACACTTCCAAGGAGACGTGTCATCCCCGTCAAACGATAAGAATAATCCGCTTTCTATTTATTCGTTGGCATTGATCACAAAACGCATTGAGAAGAGAATGAAATCAAGGAGATGCGTCATTCTTAGAAAAATGATACTCCAAAGGCACTTTAAGCCATGATAACCTGAGTAAAATGGAGGCGCGGGTCGGAATCGAACCGACGATAGGGGATTTGCAGTCCTCGGCCTTACCACTTGGCGACCGCGCCATTACATGCTATATAAATAAGTGATAATAATATAAAATAGTAAAGGTAAAACTAAAAAGCCACGAAAATATCTGTCAGCATTTGTCCCCTCAAAACCAAAAAAATCCGCCTTTGGAATAACCAAAAGCGGATATAAGTAGATAAACTTAAAAATATAACTATTGTTAATTTAAGCGGTTTTTATAATAAAGATTTATTATGGCATTTTGATGTAGATTGAGTTACATTTAAGTGTCTTTTTCTTCAAAAAGTTATTAATAGAATACACCCATTTAAGAAATCCATTATAAATGCTACACAACAAATTTATTCCCAATCTTGAGCAGTTACATCAAGCAATTTCATCTCTGCCAGATGCATCGACTTTTGAGGACGAAACTTTTTCCGCTACAATCTTAATTGATTCTAAGGCGAAACAACTCGCCTTTACAAAGAAGCCAATTCAACGAGGAAGCAAATTGGTCCATCGCTGGGTTTATGAGGGAAAAATTCTCATTCGCAACCAAGACCAAGAGAGTGTTTCCTAGTCTATCACCTTTACTGGTTTGAGCTTCCAAATATTTTTTGAATACTCGCCAATGGTGCGGTCTGAAGAAAAGTAGCCCATTCGTGCAGTGTTGATGATTGCCATCTTTGCCCATTTCTTGGGATTAGCATAAGCCTCATCGACGTGTGATTGCACTCTGACATAATCTGCATAGTCCGCTAGTACCATAAAAGGGTCTCCATGATCCAATAAGCTGTCACAAATCGGAGCAAAGGCATCGTGTTCTCCGGGCGTAAAATAATCCGAGCGCAACCAATTGATCACCTCTCGTAGTTCCCAATCATTATTATAAAAATCATACGGGTTGTAGCCGTTTTGCTTCAAAGCTTCCACCTCTTGCACTGTGTTCCCGAAAATGAAAATATTTTCGTCTCCGACTGCATCTTTTATTTCAACATTCGCACCATCTAAAGTACCAATGGTTAATGCACCATTCAAAGACAACTTCATGTTTCCCGTACCCGATGCCTCTTTACCTGCAGTTGATATCTGCTCCGATAAATCTGCAGCAGGAATCATCTTTTCTGCTAAAGTCACACGATAATTTTCTGGAAATACAATCTTGATCATCCCTTTAATCCGTGGGTCATGGTTGATTCTTTCAGCTACCTTGTTGATCGCACGAATAATGCACTTTGCAAGGGTATACCCTGGAGCTGCCTTGGCACCAAAGATAAATACCCTAGGCACTATTGTCATATTAGGGTCGCTGAGTAAACGTCTATACAATGTCAAAATATGAAGCAAATTCAGATGCTGACGCTTATACTCATGTAGACGTTTGATTTGCACATCAAATAAGGCATCGGGGCTGATCTCTATGCCACAACCCCCATCACCCACAGTAGCCGATAAGTTAGCAAATGCTTGTTTATTGGAACGCTTGATTCCCATAAACTCTTCTTGGAAATTAGCATCCTCCGCATATGCCTCCAAACCACGTAATGCCTCTAAATCTTGCGTCCAATCATTTGACCCCAATGTGCGATTGATCAAAGCACTCAAGCCAGGATTACACGCCAAGAGCCAACGCCTTGGAGTGATTCCATTGGTTACATTAATAAATTTATTCGGGTATAATTCATTGAATTTTGAGAAGAGATTGCGCTTCAAGAGTTCCGTGTGCAAAGCCGCTACACCATTCACTCGTTTCGATGCGACTACAGAGAGAAAAGCCATACGAACCGAACGCCCTTCACCCTCTTGTATGATCGATAGCTCACGCTTCATCGCGTCATCATTCGGCCATTTCGCCTCCACCTCATTGTTTAAGAACCAATGATTGACCTCATAAATAATCTCCAAATGTCTTGGTAGGATTTTCTCAAATAGACCCACGCTCCATTGCTCTAATGCTTCAGGCAACAAAGTGTGATTGGTATAATTCAAAACCTTACGCACCAAAGCCCACGCTGCATCCCAAGTGAAATCATTATCATCGATCAACAGACGCATTAATTCGACCACCGCAATCGCTGGGTGTGTGTCATTCAACTGAATCACTGTACTCGCATCAAATGAATCCCAAGAATCATACATACGGAAATGACGGCGGATAATATCTTGCAATGAACAGGTCACAAAAAAGTATTGTTGGATCAGGCGCAACTCCTTGCCCGCTTCTGTACTGTCATTTGGGTAAAGCACCTTAGAAATCGTTTCTTGCTCAGACTTTTCTCGAACTGCTTCCACATAACTCCCCTGATTAAACATCTCTAAATCAAACTTATGCCCAGCTACCGATTCCCATAAACGAAGAAAGTTCACTGTGCCACCACCATGACCGACAATAGGAAGGTCGTAAGGCACCCCATCAATTGTCTTATAATCAAGCCATACTGATTTTTTCTTTCCGTCAGGCCCTACATGTGGAGACACTCGACCATATAACTTCACTTTTTGCGTAAACAAAGGACGCTGTATTTCCCAAGGACAACCCTTCTCTGTCCAAGTGTCAGGCTCCTCAACTTGGTGACCATTTATAAACTCCTGACGAAACAAACCATAGCGGTAATGAATCCCATAGCCAATTGCGGGCAAATCCATAGTCGCCAAGGAATCCAAGAAACAAGCGGCTAAACGACCTAGCCCACCATTGCCAAGACCCATGTCGGGTTCCACATCAACAATCGCATCAAAATCTTGCCCCATATCCGTTAATACATCTCGTACCATGTCGTGGAAGCCAGAATTATATAAATTATTCGTGAGCAAACGCCCCATCAAATACTCCATGCTTAAATAATACGCCCGACGCACCTTAATCTTATTGTGCGTCCTTTGTGTCTTCATAAAACGATCGAGCAACCGATCCTTAATCGCATGACAAGTCGCCAGCCACCACTCATCCTGAGTCGCATCACTTTCATGTCGTGCTAAAGTAAAATGTAGATGATCTAAGATCGACTGTTTTAAGGCAGTCGCATCCCCATCCAAACAAAATCGACCATTCACACCGTCCAACCCGCACGAATTCTTTCGTGTTTCTTTTATACTTTTACTACCCATAAACTTTTTCCAAAATTAAAAAACAATATACACAACACTTATCTGAAAATTACAACCCTCAATCAGAACAAACACACGGCATCAAAGAAGCATCTTTCATTCCATGTATAATTTTCTTATCCGCAGGACATAAAGTTGCCAAAATCCCACGCAAATTAACCACCTGCTTAGCATCATCGACAAAATAATACGGGCACAATCGCACACGCCCCTCCATAGAAACCAGCGAACCCTCAGCCGAGTACACAGGGTGCACCACACGCTTCGGTTTTTTATACACTTGAAGAATATGTAAAGAAGTCGAAGCCATACTCACCGCACGCCAAATCGCTTCTTCCCATTCCTCACGAGACGAATCACTTCCAAGAACCACACTTCGAGCCCCCCAAGCACTCTCGTGAAAACCACTGATCTTCAAAATCAAATTCCGCTCTCGCTTACCCGCATCAATCAACTGCTCCCATCGAGCAATTGGCTTTCCATTGACAAACGGAGCGTCCAAAACCGCATTCGGTGGCAATTCCACTGGATCCATCACCCATGTTTGTGGAATCGTTCGCTTCAAAATCGCATACGAATACTTCGACAAATGTTCACGCCAAAAATCTTCCAAAATCCGATGATGAAATAACGCCATACTCAGCTTCTCTTCCTGAAATGCACGCATCGGTGGCACCACCGGCAATAAATCCCCTCCCTTTGCACCGCCCGTTCCACACTGCTCAAGCAAATACTCAGCAATCGAAACATTCGACAAATCAAACAACTCCCAGAAACGATACACCACATCCACCGCCTGAGGGTCTCCATCAATCCCTACACAAATTGAATCCCCTAAAGGCATCACCGCATCCGGATGAAATACGTGCACACGCCGCCCACGATTGCGCAATTCCTTTGCGATCCATTCCATCTCTGGACGATAAGTCTCTGCCTCATCACTGACCAAAATCACAATATAAGGCACATGAATATTCGGTGCCTTCTCCGCCAATACACGATAAAACGCATCCACCATATCCTCCCCCTTGTCACAATCGCACCCAGCCAACTTCGATCCATGAACCCCCTTATACAAAGCATTTAAAAAAGCAGTCAGCCCAATTCCCCCCGGAACCGAATCCAACTCCGTCATAGCAAAGCCCTCATCCGTCAACAATAGATCCGGACGAATCACCGGCGGTAAAGCACCACGAACACCCCGACCCAAACCATAGGTCACCAAAGAATCTGGCTTACCCCGATTCAAATACTCAGCCACCCACGGTGCCAATAACTCACGATTCCTCAAAAGATTTTTACCTTGAGAAGACCGCACATACAAAAGCTCTAAGGCCCGATAAAATTCATAAGACGCCTGACCCAAAGCATGAATCTCTTTCATCTGAGCCCCATTCAAGCCAAAAGCCTGAGGCGATAACAACCACGTCTTATCCTTAAATAAATCCCGTCCTTCAAAGGTTGATTTCAACTCCTCAAAAGACAACCCATCACCCTCATTGATTACACCCTCTTTCATCGTCTATACACCCATACACAGACAGCTATTGTCTTGAAGTCGGACCTCCCGCCCGTAACCAAGCATGAATAAATGCATCTAAATCACCGTCCATCACCGCCTGTACATTGCCTGATTCCACCGAAGTCCGCAAATCCTTCACCATCTGATAAGGCTGAAACACATAGGAGCGTATTTGATTGCCCCAAGCGATCTCACCCTTTGCACCATAAAATTTTTCCATCTCACTCCGCTTCTCATCCTCCTGCTTCTCATACAAACGAGATTTCAAGGTACGCATCGCAGTCGCCTTATTTTTGATCTGCGAACGATCATTCTGACAGGTCACAACAATCCCCGAAGGAATATGGGTAATCCGCACCGCACTCTCCGTACGATTGACGTGCTGCCCACCTTTGCCACTGGCACGATAGACATCCACTCGACAATCCGCCTCATTCACTTCGATATCGGAGTCCTCATCATTCAGCTCTGCAATCACATCCACAGAACAAAAAGAAGTATGCCTACGAGCATTAGAATCAAATGGACTGATCCGCACCAAACGATGCACACCCCGCTCCGCCTTGGCATAGCCATAGGCATTCAAGCCCTCGATCCGTAAAGTGGCCGAACTGATCCCCGCTTCCTCACCAGGCGTCAACTCAAGCAACTCCACCTTAAAGCCAGCACGCTCACCCCAACGAGAATACATCCGCATCAGCATATCCGCCCAGTCACAGCTCTCTGTCCCACCGGCACCTGAATTAATCGACAAAATCGCATTACACCCATCAGTCGCCCCACTCAAATAAGAAGCCAGTTCCAAGGCATCCAAACGAGACTTCAGCCCCTCTAAACTCTCAATCAATTCCCCAGAATACTCCGCCCGTTCCGAGCCATCCCCTGTTTCATCAATCAACTCAAGCATCGTACGCACATCCTCAAACTCCGACATCAAATCCCGAATCGGATGCACCTTCGCCTTCAAACGATTCAACTCACTGATCACTTGCTGAGCCGATGCCTGATCCTCCCAAAAACTCACTCCAGCCATCGTTTTCTCCAATTCCGCAATCCTTTTTATCTCACGATCACCGTCAAAGAAAACTCCAGATATGACCCCCTCGCTGCACCATTGCCTCGATTTCTGATCGTAATTCTGGAGTTAATTCCTGCATATCTAGCAATAGAAACACAACCAACCCCAAAGTAAAAAACAAAAAGTAAAAAACTGAAATAAATCCCTTTTAAGACTTTCAATTAAAATTTCCAAGCTATTCGCTGCTTTCTAGCATGCGGGTGCGGATGTCTGATTGGGGAAATTGGAGGGTGATGACGGTGCCGACTTCGATCTGTGACTCGACTGCGATGTGTCCGCCGTGGTGTCGCATGATTCGTTGTACAATCATCATACCGAGTCCGTGTCCTTCGGTCTTGGTGGAGTAATAGGCATCAAATATTTTGGCGATATCTTCTTTGGAAATACCGGAACCGTTATCAACAAATTGTAAATAGATTTGCTCTTCATCGGATCGGGCTAGGATTTTTAATTGTCCTTTGCCGGACATGGCTTCCATACCGTTTTTGATGAGGTTGAAAAAGACTTGTTTGATTTGTCCTTGGTCTCCAAGGATGTTGGGCACTTTGCCTTCGACTTCTATTTTGACTTCTATGTTTCGGTCGGCGAGCTCAGCTTCTTGAACTCGCAAGACTGATTCGATCAGTTCGATCAGGTTGAGTTCATTGAGTTCGGGTTCGACTGGACGGACGGCTTCTAAAAAGTTGTTGATGATTTCGTCTAGGCGTTTGACTTCACCTTGGCAGATTTCTACGGATTCAGCGATGGCTTCTTTGTTCTTTGCTTTGAGTGCATCTTGGAGTTTTCGCTGGATGAGTTGCAGGTGAATAGTGAGTGAATTGAGTGGGTTGCCTAGCTCGTGAGCGACACCTGCGGCGAGTCGCATGACTGAGTCACTGCGTTCGTTTTCGATGGTTTCTTCGAGATTGATTTGGGCTTCGGTGATATCGGATAGGACAACGACATACCCTCCTGTGGTGTCACTACTGACGGGTGCGTCTATGGGCACCATGTACATACGAACGATGCGTTTTTCGGGATAGTTGATTTGAATTTCTCTTGAGATGACCGCTTGTTTGGAGCTGTCTTCGTACTCTTGGCTTTCGTTGGCGGAGCGTGCGAGATCGGGCACCATTTTCCAGAGTTGGATGTTGCCGATGTCGCTGGGCTTTAATCCGATGAGCGGACAGGCGGCTTGGTTGGCGTATTGGATAAGCCCTTCGGAATCGATAACAATGATGCCGTCTTGGATGGTGTTGAAGACACTTTCTTGCAGGTTGCGTTCGCGGGCTAGGCGTTGCACAAGGATGTTTAGGTTGACGGTGTCTAGGTCTTCGAGTCGTCCTAAAATTTTATCAAGTCCTCCGGCTTTCATGGTTTGTAAGGCTGTGCTGCGATTATCTAATGGGTTTACTCTTCCGTGGAAGGTGTGTTTTCTAAGGTATCAGCGATAGCTTGAATGATTGTTTGGGCTAAGGCGAGCTTTGATGTGGGGCCGTGGGTTTCTTGGGTGTCGTCTTTTTTAAAGAGAGTGATGGTGTTGTTGTCGGAGCCGAAGCCGATGCCTTCCTCTCCGATTTGGTTGGCGATGACCCAATCGCAATTTTTACTGTGGAGCTTGAGCTTGGCATTGGCTTCGAGATTTTCGCTTTCCGCAGCAAAGCCGACAACAAACTGTGATTGTTTGCGTTCGCCCATGGTTTTTAAAATGTCGATGGTTTTGGCGAGATGGATTGTCCGTTTGGCGGTGTCTTTTTTGACTTTTTGTTCGGTGTATTCAATCGGGGTGAAATCGCTGACGGCAGCGGCCATTATGCAGACATCACAGACATCAAAGAGTGCGTCGACTTGGTGGTACATATCTTCTGCGGAGACAACAGGATAGAGGATAGCGCCATCGGGTTCTTGTAGATTAACCGGCCCAGAGACGAGATCAACCGACCATCCTTGCTTGAGGGCGGCTTCCGCTAGGGCAAAACCCATTTTCCCAGTGGAAGGGTTGCTGATAAATCGTACGGGGTCGATAAATTCTTGGGTTGGCCCGGCGGTGATTAAACAACGTAGTGAACTTGTCTTTGACATTTGAAAGTATTTTTTAGTTATTGTTTTTTATGAACGAAATAGAACCGGTTAGCGAACCAAAAAATGCGGAGGCGTCCTCTGGGAGTCAAGGGTCCCCGAATCCCCCGAAAAAAGAAAATGTTTTATTAAACATGGGGTTCAATATTTTACTCCCTATTTTAATTTTAAATAAGGGGGATCAATTTTTGGGAGACTGGTTATCGCCGTATTTTGAAAATACAGCGGTACCGATTTTGCTCATCGCCCTACTCTTTCCTATTAGCTATTTTTTCTATGACCTGATCACACGAAAAAAATATAATTTCATTTCTATTTTGGGTTTAATCTCTGTTTTGTTAACGGGTGGTATTGGTATTTTAGAAATTCCGACTGAGTGGTTTGCGGTGAAGGAGGCAGCAATTCCGGCAATCATAGGCTTAGCGGTGATTCTGTCTTTAAGGACTCCTTATCCTTTGGTACGTACATTTTTACTGAATCCAGAATTGATGGATGTGGACAAAATAGAGTCTGCACTTGAGGAAAAAAACTGTCGTGGGGCTTTTGATAAACTGTTGGTACGCTGTACTTATTGGTTGGGATTTTCCTTTGTTTTCAGTGCGGTTTTAAATTTTGTGCTGGCACGTTGGATTGTGGTGAGTCCAAGTGGGACGGATGCTTACAATGCGGAGGTCGCAAAGATGATGCTTTGGAGTTGGCCGGTTATCGCCATCCCTTGCTTGGTGATCACCATGTATGCCTTATGGCTATTGCTGAAAGGTATACAGGATTTGACAGGCTATAAGCTCGAGACGTTTATCCGTTCGACTGAGGGAGAGAAATAATCCTTAGTTGGATTGCTGAGAAACGTTCTCAGTCAGATCGAGTGATCGATAAAGGCGGATATTTTAGACTAAGGACGCTTTTCGACCTTAACGAAGTTGCGTTCGTTATAACCGGTAAAAATTTGTCTAGGACGATGGATGCGGCTTTTAGGATTTTCCGCAATTTCTTTCCAGTTAGCCATCCATCCAGGGATACGTCCGAGTGCGAACATTACTGTAAAGAATTCAACGGGTATACCGATCGCTTTTAGAATGATACCACTGTAAAAATCAACATTTGGGTATAGTTTACGCTCGATAAAGTAGTCATCTTCGAGGGCAGCTCTTTCCAATCGGCGTGCGATATCGAGTAATGGGTCGTTAACACCAATTTTTTCTAAAACACTGACGGCGCTCTTACCTAAAATTTTTGCTCTAGGATCGTAATTCTTATATACACGGTGACCGAAGCCCATGAGTTTGGCTTGTCCAGATTTTGCCGCTTCAATAAAGCCTGTGCCATCATCACCCGTAGCGTGAATAGCTTCGAGCATTTCAATCACTGCCATGTTTGCACCACCGTGTGAAGGGCCCCAAAGCGCAGAGATGCCGGCTGAGATGGATGAGAATAAATTCGTTCCACTGGATGCCACCATACGCACAGTTGATGTGGAACAATTTTGTTCGTGGTCGGCGTGGAGCAAGAAGAATAAGTCGAGTGCATTTGAGGCTCCGCAAGTATCGACATAAGGGACTTCTGGCTTGGAAAGTAACATGCTGAGGAAATCCTCTGAATAGGATTTATTTGGATCAGACTCCATCATGGGCAGACCCATTTTCTTACGATAGATCATCGCAGCTATGGTGCGTGCTTTTGACATTAAGATAGAGGACGAAGCATCGAAATGTTCTAGGTCAAGTTTACGATTATTCGTGGCGTACTCTGAATGGTAAGTACACAGTGAATTAATAATCGATGATAGCATGGCCATGGGGTGAGAATCTTGATGGAATCCTTCAAAGATTGGGTGCATTTTTCCATCAAGGGTGGCGTTGCTTAAAATATTTCGTTCATAGGCTTTGAGCGCTACTTCACTAGGAAGCTCGCCATACATAATCAAATAGGCGGTTTCTAAAAATGAGGAGTGTTCCGCAAGTTGCTCAATCGGATAGCCACGATGCCTTAGGATACCCTTTTCTCCATTAATGAAGGTGATACCGCTTTCACAAGATCCAGTATTTCCGTAACCTTCGTCAAATGCGATATGACCGGTCTTGCTGCGAAGGGTACGTAAGTCGATTGCAAGCTCAGCTTCTGTTCCTTCCATGATTGGGAACTCAAAATTTTCGTCACCGAGTCGTACTATACCTATTGGATCCATGTGTTATATTGTTCTTTGCCTAAATAGTTTAAGATTTAAGGGTTTTTAAAAAGTTTGAGTAGAGTTGCAATCCTTTAACTTGACTTTTTTCAGGGTGGAATTGAACAGCGACACAATTGCTGGATCGAATCCCGGAACAAAATGGTTTTCCGTAATCCGTTTCAAATAAGGGCAAGGCTTTATTTTTTGGCTCAACATAATAACTGTGAACAAAATAAAACTGATCTTCCCCACTTTGAATTCCATCAGTCAGGATAGAGTCATGATCAAAGCGTACAGCATTCCAACCCATATGAGGCACTTTTAATTGGGTGTCTGATGCAGGGGGAAAGCGTTTAACAGAACCTTCAAAAATCCCTAGACCTTGTGTGTTCCCTTCTTCGGAAAATTCAAAGAGGGCTTGGAACCCTAGGCATATACCAAAAAAGGGACGGTCTTGCTGAATCCAATTTTTAATTAATTGGTCTAAGCCCGTCTTGGCTAACAATTGCATAGTGTCCACGATAGCTCCTTGACCAGGGAAGACCAGCGCATCGGCAGACTCTGCTTCCTCAGGCGCTTGTATCAAATAGGCATCGGCTCCTACGGCTTGCCAAGCTTTGAGTACAGAACGAAGGTTCCCCATTCCATAATCAATAACAGCGAGTTTTGGACTTTTGCTAGACTGAGACATACCACTTGATCCCTTGCTTAAAGCATGCCCTTAGTCGTGGGGATACTGTCACCTAAGCGGGGGTCTATTTGGGTGGCACTGTCTAAGGCTCGTGCAAATGATTTAAAAATACTTTCTGCAACATGGTGCGGTTCTTCACCATATTCTAAATTAACGTGAAGATTACAGCAGGCTTCGTTTGCAAAAGCTTGAAAGAACTCTTTGACTAGACCGATATTAAAATCACGTACCATAGTATCAGCAGCCTCGACTTTATAAACAAAGGCTTGTCGGTTAGAGAGATCAATAGCGACACGAGCTAAACATTCATCCATGGGTAACAAAAAGAAACCATAACGGCGAATACCCTTTTTTTCAGCAAGGGCTTCTTTCACCAATTGTCCAAGAACGATTCCCGTGTCTTCAACTGTGTGGTGATAATCGACATCAATATCGCCATCGGCTTTGACTGTTAAATCAAAGAGTCCGTGACGAGCTAGTAAAGTTAACATGTGGTCAAAGAATGGGATACCGGTATCGATTGAAGATTCTCCCGATCCATCAATATTCAACTCTGCTTGAATACGAGTTTCCTTAGTATTACGTGTCAGTTTTGCTGTTCTTGCTTTAGCCATGATTCTATCCCCTGATTAAAGGTTTTCATTTGATTATCTGTTCCTATACTGACTCGAAGAAAAGAGCAAGTTAAAGGATGCGACCCAAAATAACGGACTAATATTTTTTTGGACTTCAAATATTCAAAGAGTGAAACGGCGACCTCTGGTCCAGTTGCACCTTGTGCGTTCTTTGGTTGGGTAAAAAGAAAATTAGCTGCGGAAGGATAAGTGAACCAATCGAGCGATTGGAAAAAAGCTTCGCTCTGGCTTCGGGTCTGAATGATCTTTTGGCTGTTTGTCTCAAAATGTGAACGATCCTCTAGCGCGACTTGTGCGATCGTTTGTGCGATACGATCAACATTATAGGCATCACGAACGCGGTCGAGAACTTGAATTATCTCAGAACTGGCTAGAGCGTAGCCCACTCGAAGTCCAGCCAAGCTGTAGGATTTGGAAAAAGTCTGAACAACAATCAGGTTTTCGTATGTTTTCAATAAGGGGGCAGCTGACTGACCGCCGAAATCAATATAGGCTTCATCCACCACTAAGATGCCCTTAATCTTTTTGAGTATCGCTTCAATCGAATCTAAAGAAAAACACACCCCTGTTGGAGCATTTGGATTAGTCAGGAAAAAGACGGAAGCAGGTGTGTTAGCAATGGCATCGACTGGTAATTCCATATTTTCTTCAAAAGGAATATTGAGCAAATCACCACCAGACATGGCCACAACTACGGGATACAAAGAATAGCTAGGAACAGTGTGTCCGGCTTGCCCTAGCCCAACAAAACTACGGGTGATCATATCGAGAATATTATCAGAACCATTACCAATAATGACCTGCTCGGCGGATAAGTCGAATTTCTGGGCAATCGCTGTGCGTAATGCAAGGCTGGTTGGTTCTGGATATAATCTAAGCGAGTCCACTTGCTCTTGGAGAGATTGAGCGATGTTGGGTGTCGCAGGATATGGGTTTTCGTTTGTGTTTAATTTAACCCAGCCTTGAGTTTGTGGTTGTTCACCAGGCACATAGGGAGAGAGTTCTTTCACCCATGAAACGGTTAACTTATCTACATTGAATTGTTCGCTCATGAATCTTTCTTTAAGCGAATCTCAAGAGAACGTCCGTGGGCATCAAGCTGTTCTAAACGGGCAAATGCTCGGACCACTGGGGCAGCTTTTTCAATGCTTTTTGCATTGTAGCGAACGGTGCTCGTACGTCGCATGAAATCGATCAATTGAAGCCCGCTGTAAAATCTACCAGCTCGACCTGTGGGTAAAGTATGACTTGGGCCAGCAGTAAAATCCCCCAAAACCGTAGGGGTGAGATAGCCTTGTAATATAGCTCCTGCGGTACGAATCTTTTTCGTCAATGCATCAATGGCACTGTCTGCGACTTGTAGCTCTAAGTGTTCAGGTGCTACATAGTTTGCGACTTCAGCGGCTTGATCCATATTTGAGCAAGCGACAAAGAGGGTTCTATCTTTAAGAATCTTAGCACATTTATCAGCGTGACTGATCGACTTAAGTCCCTTCTCGGCAGCAATTTTCACTCGATTGAGTAAACTTTTGCTCGTACTGACACAGTACAATAATTCTTTCCCACTTCCGTGCTCGGCTTGAGCTAATAAATCGGCAGCAAGCCATTCTGGTTTAGCTTTACTATCTGCTATGACCATCAACTCGCTAGGACCAGGCAAAAGATCGATCCCCACTGTGCCAAGCACTTGACGTTTAGCCTCCATGACAAAAGCGTTGCCGGGGCCGTATATCTTATCAACAGGTTTGACTGTCTTGGTTCCGTAAGTCAAAGCACCCACCGCTTGAACTCCTCCTATTTTGTAAACTTCATTAATTCCGATGATGGACAAAGTGGCTAACATCGCAGGAGCAATTTGCCCATTGGCATCAGGTGGTGTACAGACCGCAATTTCTGGACAGCCTGCTAATTTCGCGAGGACAGCAGTCATGACTACAGTAGAGACTAAGGGAACATTGCCACCAGGAATGTATAAGCCAACTCGTTCGATTGGGTAAAAGCGTTCTCCGACTCGACCGCCTTGTTGGTTCATCGCTGACCAATTCTTCGGTACCGTCTGCTTGTGAAAATCTTTGACCTGACGAATCGCCTCGCGAATGACCTTTCGATCAGAGGCGGATAAGGATTGTTCAGAGGCTTTCAATGCTTCGGCAGACACCTTAAGGTCGGAAGCTTTTAAATCAGCTTTATCAAATTGTTTAGTGTAAGCGAGAACGGCACCATCTCCCTTTTTTTGAACAGCGGATAAGACTTCACTGACAACACTAGAAACATCTTTAGCAACTGTACCTTTATGACAAAAGCTCTCCAATTGTTTCTTGAAGCGACTATCATTTGAAAAAACTAAGGTATCGGTACTCATAAGACTAAAGGCTAAAGTATAATTCAGTAACTTAAAGATGATTTAGTAAAAATTCAATTATTCCCACTCGATTGTGCTTGGTGGCTTAGAGCTGATATCTAAGACGACTCTATTGCAACCCGTCACTTCATTAATGATGCGATTAGAAACGGTACGAAGTACATCATAAGGGACTCGTGCCCAATCGGCAGTCATAGCATCTACGCTCTCAACGATTCGCAAGGCGATCACATTTTCATAAGTTCGCTCATCGCCCATGACACCAACGGTCTTCACTGGTAAAAATACACAAAACGACTGCCAGACAGAATAATATAAATCGGCTTTCATCATAGCTTCATGAAGAATCGCATCTGCCTTTCTTAAAACATCTAAATCCTTTTTACGGATCGGTCCCATCACCCGAACGCCTAAGCCTGGCCCAGGGAAAGGCTGTCTCCATACAACTTCCTTAGGTAATCCAAGTTGTGATCCAAGCTCACGAACCTCATCTTTAAACAGCTCTCTTAAAGGTTCGAGTAATTTTAGCTGCATCTTCTTTGGCAAGCCTCCGACATTATGGTGGCTTTTGATTAGTGCTGCAGGATTTCCGTCTATGGCAACGGATTCAATAACATCTGGGTAAAGTGTACCTTGTGCTAGAAAAGCATAGTCTCCTGAACGCTTTAAGCGTGTCACTGCCTCATCAAATACTTCAACAAAAGTGTTCCCTATGATTTTTCGTTTTTTCTCAGGATCGGATACGCCTTTTAATCGAGATAAAAAGAGGTTACTTTTTTGGGCAACGCGTACATCCAAATCAAAATGATCTTGGTAGAGACGTTTAACATTTTCTCGCTCGTTCAGGCGCAAGAGACCGTTATCCACAAAAACACAGGTTAACTGTTTACCAATTGCACGATGGATTAATGCGGCGGCAACCGATGAGTCAACCCCCCCACTCAGTCCAAGAATGACTCGCTTATCGCCCACTTGCTCACGAATCGTTTGGATGGACTGCTCAATATAACTCGACATAGACCACTCTTGTTTACAGCCACAAATTTTAATGACGTAGTTTCGCAAGACTTCGATGCCTTTTTCACTGTGAGCAACCTCAGGATGAAATTGCATTCCGTAAAAATCTTTGCTGGCATTTTGGATCGTTGCGTAGGGAGAATTTTCCGTAGAGGCGATAGCTTCGAATCCTTTAGGCAAAGAAGACAAACGATCGCCATGTGAGTTCCATACTCTTAAGGATTTTGGCATACCGGCAAAGAGCTTTCCTTTTTTTGCTATTTTCAAAGTCCCGTGACCAAATTCTCTGTGTGAACTTTTAGACACTTTGCCTCCAAGCATATGTGCCATGAGTTGCTCACCATAACAAATACCAAGGACTGGGATACCGAGATCAAATATTTTTTTATCGGGTTTTGGAGCACCTTTGGCCAAAACGGAAGCAGGTCCTCCCGATAGAATGATCCCCTTGATACCCTCTTTTTTTAGCTGGCTCGCCTTAGTTGTGTAAGGATAGATACGAGATAAAACTTTTAACTCTCGTATACGTCGTGCGATGACCTGTGTGTATTGTGAACCGAAATCTAAAACTGCTATTGTATCCGCCATATGATGATAAAAAAAACTAACTGTTAGAACAAAGCAAAACCAATCATTCAGTTTTGCAAATATTTAAAATTGAAGCCGACCACTTTCATATCCGCATTTCGGGCAATCGCTCAATTCAACATTTTGCCTAATAGAATAGAGATGATTGCATTTGATGCAGTAAAAAGCTTTTTCAAATTTCTCTTTTTTAAAGGCTAGTTTCTGTTTGCGATCATAGTAAAACCAAAGTGCCAAAATAATCGATAAGCCTAGAATAATTAAAATTAGAGAAAAAATTTCAAAAGGTATATAAATCACTGATAAAAAATGTTTGAGTATTATTCGTTACGATAGCGATATCATTTGCGTCTCATCATTTTTATTGAATCGCATAGAAATGAGAGTGGAGACCCCCTTCTCTGGCATAGTCACACCAAACACGGTATCAGCATTAGAGATTGTTCGCTTGTTGTGAGTGATAATCAAAAATTGTGACTTAGAAGTAAAGTCTCTCAACGTGTCACAAAAACGACCGATATTTGCATCGTCTAGTGCGGCATCAATTTCATCAAGGACACAGAATGGGCTTGGTTTGACTAAATAAATAGCGAAGAGCAAGGCAACTGCGGTCATGGTTCTTTGTCCACCAGATAAAAGAGTGACATTTTTTAGGCGTGTGCCTGGAGGACGTGCGATGATATCAATGCCTGACTCAAGTGGATCTTCAGAATCAATCAGACGTAAATCTGCTGTACCGCCTCCCGATAATTTATCGTAGGTATAAATAAAGTTTTCACGGACTTTATCGAAAGTTTCCTTAAACATACTGAGCGACGTGGCGTTGATCTCATCAATCGATTTAACAAGAAGGTTTTTCGATTCCCAAAGATCTTGGCTTTGCTCTTTAAGGAAATCGTAACGCTCTTTAAGATCTGCATACTCTCCGATAGAATCAACATTTACCGGACCCATGCTTGTGATGCGTCCCTTGCATTCATTGACTTCCGCTTCAATCGCCACCCAATCCAAGGATGCCATAGCTTCTATATCTTCTTCAGTTGGCTCGCTAGTTTGATTACCACCTTTCTTTGCAGGGAGATCAAAGTCTTCTAAACCTTCTATGGAAAATTCCATGCTCAAATCATTACCGGCTTCCCAGTATTCTGCCTGCCAATTAACTGACGATAAATCTGTCTGATATTCGGTTTGAATTCGCTCTTTAAGAAAGCTGGTTTTAGTTCTTCGCTCAGCGAGACTTACTTCAATTTCATTAAAAGATTTTTCAGAAGTTTTAAGGGCATTGCGCTGAGAAGATAAGCCTTCATCCGTTGAAAGAATGTATGAATCTAATTCTTTAAGTTCAGTTTTATTAGTTTCAAGTTCGGCAAGGACTGAATTTTGAGTGAGTTCAATTTCTTTGGCTTTTGTTTCAGCAGTTTCCGTATCCACTCTGTATTTTCGAATCTGCCCTTCAATGCTATCAATCTCTTGGTTTCGTCGGCTGATTCGAGCTTCTAAACTATTTTTTTCACCTTGAGCACGCTCAATTGCTTCATCAGCAGAGAGTACGCGCTGACGCTTTTCGGCTAACTCTAAGCGAACATTGGCCAAAGTTTCTCTCTGTGTTTCTAAATGTTCTCGAACCAGTGCTATATCCTTTTCGCATTGTTCATTTTCTTCGCGCAAACGTTTGTAAGCAGTTTCCGCATTTGCTAAATCTGCTTTTGATCGCTCAGCATTTGTTAAAAGTGTAGTATGCTCTTGCTCAAGCTGATTCAGGCTGGATTCCGTTTTGTCTCTAGCTTCTATGGTTCGCTCAATCTTTTCTTTTTGAACACGCCCATCGGAATCATAGGCAGCTGAAACTTTATTCAGTTCTGTTAATGCTTCACGGAGAGATTCTACATCAGCAGCGGCTTTATTACGCTGATCTTCAACTTGTTCGTATTCTTCCCGAATGGTATTTAGTTGTTTACGATCTTCAGCAATAGCCTTTTCTAACTCTTGAATTTGACTCGAACGCTCGAGCACGCCAGCTGATTTTTTACCAGAGTCAGCACCACCATAAATTAAACCTCGTGCATCAATCAGTTCACCATTTCTTGTAGCAACTAAAACAAATTGAAAATCAGGGTTTTCTGACCAAAAATCAATAAATCCATCGAGTGTTTCAGCGAAATAACAACCTTCTAAATATCTTGTAATTGTAGATTCTAAAGGCTTTTCAGTGATCTGTACCACTGTGCTTACTTTTTCTAAATGACTCGGTAGTTCTTCCTGATTAGCCACCAATCGATTGACCGTATCTATTTGTAAACAAACCCGCCCGAGTTGTTTTTCGCTGAGTTCGCGAATAATGCTAATAGATTTTTTACTATCTTCTATATACAGCGCATCAACGGCCATACCTAGTAAAGTCTGCAAGCCTAGGGTGTATTCTTGGGGCACTCGTATTGACTTAGAAATAATAGAGACCGAAGACTCATTGGCAATCTCGCCAAGTCCTCCACTTAAAATGGATTTGGCACCTTCGGCAAAGCCTTCGAATTTTGCCTGTAAATTTTGCAGGACATGTAGGTGAGCGGTCTTTTTAGCAATCGCACGATCTGCAAGCTGGTAGCTCTCTTGCAATTGCCTAAATTCATTTAATTTGTTGGAGGCCGTTGTTTGAGCCTGAGTTATCGCAGTCTCTAGTTCGGACAATTTACCAGCGTGCTCATTTTGCTGTTTTATAATTGCCTTAAAGGCTTCCTCAAAGACTTCAATTTCTTGCTTATAGGTAACGAGCTTTTCGATTAAATCAGCATGCTTAACTTGATAAGTCTTTATTTCTAAATCAAAGCTTGTTGAGTCGGATCTTGCTCGATTGATCGTACTTTCAATTTCAAAAGTCGCGTTGCGGTTACTCTGTAATTTTGTTTCTAAAGCAGTCAGTTTTTCTTGTGACTGAACAAATTCGGTTTCTTGGTTTTGGTGATGGAGATCGGAATCACCCATTAGATTCAATTGCTTTTGTTTCGTCTCCGCTTCTTCGTTAGCACGATTGACTAATTCAGTTAATTCTGACTCCAACGTCGCAATTTCTTTTTTATAATTTTCAATTAAAGATTGTGAGTCCTTAGTCCGAACTGAGAAAAGTTCTGATTGGTTTGAAGCGTTTTCTTTTTCTGAACGCAAGTCATAGACTTTCTGCTGAAGTGCTTGAATCTTTTCGCTGACACTTTGGCGTGTTTGTTTCTTGGCGGACAACTGAGACTCTTGCTGACTCAATTCATCGGTGAGATTTTTTACGATTTCAGAAAGCTTTGTAGACTGGTCAAAGGAAGCCTGCATATTTTCGTTGAATTCGCTGAACCGTTTTGCAGACAAGGCTAGGTCTAGGTGTTTATATCGATGCTCTATTCTACGATAGCGTAAGGCTTTACTGGCTTGTCGTTTTAACGAATTGATTTGGCGACCGACTTCTTCAATAACATCTGTCACTCGGTTTAAATTAGTATCAACCAAAGCTAGTTTGTTGAGTGCTTCCTTCCGCTGACTTTTATATAAAGTGATCCCTGCAGCTTCTTCAAAAATGGTTCGTCTCTCTGAAGCATTAGTGGACAATATTTGGTCAATCTGACCTTGAAGCATAAAAGAGTACGAAACGCGACCGACTCCAGTATTAGCGAATAGTCGTTGCACGTCTTTTAATCGAACAATCTTTCCGTTGATATAATAATCACTGCCTCCTTCACGAGTTACACGACGAGAAACTTCAACTTCATTGAATGCGGTCCCTAATTCCTTTTCACAATCCGTGAAAGTCAAAATCACTTCAGCGGTGGGTAAGCCTTTTCGTTTTTCTGTTCCTTCAAAGATAACATCTTGCATTGAAGACCCTCTTAAAGCTTTAGCACTTTGCTCACCAAGTACCCAACGTATTGCGTCCACGATGTTACTTTTTCCACATCCATTCGGACCTACCACTGCTGTCATCCCAGGAAATAATTTCAGTACTGTTTTATCCGCAAAACTTTTAAACCCGCGAATTTCAATTTGTTTTAAATACATTCCGTCTTGTTTTTCAGTGAATATTAAGCTATTAATGAAACATACCATTACGTACTCGCAATTAAAAAAACTTTCTAAGTGATAATTTTTTCGCCCATTATTTTTTATGCCCAAAAACACCGAAAACAAATCCGAATATAAAGAAGCATGGCCCTTAAAAGCTTATAAGAATCTGGATTTTCTAAAAAGTGAGAAAGCTCGTTTTATACGCATATTATGTGAATTATTTGAACCTGAGGAAAGATTCAAAAAAGCGGGGGTAGAAAACACCATAGTCTTATTTGGCTCTGCTCGAACAAAGTCTCCTGAAGAAGCAAAGGAACAACTCAAATCAATTGATGCATTAATTGCTGAGTCATCAGAGCCCAATGAAATATTACACAAGCAACGCAAAGAAGCAGAAATAGATCTTAAAGCTTCAAAATATTACGAAGCGGCACGTGAATTATCAAAAAAGCTCACTGAATGGTCACTTCAGCTACCTGAAAAAGACCAACTCTTTATCTGCTCAGGTGGTGGACCAGGAATTATGGAAGCTGCAAACCGAGGAGCCTATGAAGCAAATGGAAAGTCAGTCGGACTAGGAATCAGTTTACCTTTTGAACAAAGGGTCAATGATTATATAACCAAAGAGCTCCAATTTGAATTTAAGTATTTTTTTATACGCAAATACTGGTTTGTGATGCTCGCAAAGTCACTAGTCGCATTTCCCGGAGGATTTGGAACACTGGATGAACTATTTGAAACCCTTACCTTAATGCAAACAGGTAAAGTTAATGGAGAAACCCCTATTATTTTATTCGGGAAAGAATTTTGGAATGAATTAATCAATTTCGACACATTGGTAGAATGGGGTATGATTTCTGAAAAAGATTTAAATTATATCCATATTACCGACTCGGTCGAAGATGCCTTTAATTTCGTAGTCAACGAGGTGCAAAAGTTGCAGAAATCACCGAGTGCCTAGACCTATGATTGATCGAGCTAGGAGAAATTAGTTTGATGGATATCGTGGACACGAATTAATCCCAATAACTTATTGCTGCTTTTATCGATAACAGGAATTACAGAAATCTGAGATGGTCTATCTTCCATGATTCGCAAAGCTTCCCTAAGTGGAATCTCTGGATTTACCGATAACGGATTTTTAGTCATACACTTAGATAGGGGCAAATCCAAAACCACTTCTTTTTTGGATAATAGTCTTCGAATATCTCCATCGGTAACAATCCCAGTAAGCACATTGTCATCATCGATGATACAGGCTGCCCCGATTGAAAATTGTGTCATTCCTAATACGGCATCCTTCAGCGTATGCTTGGCACTCAGGCAGGCAATTTTATCGAGCTTAAGCATAACATCACCGACCGTAAGGAGTAAGTTTCGTCCTAATTGTCCGCCTGGGTGATATCGAGCAAATTCTTCCGGAGTAAAGCCCTTTGCACCAATAACGGCTGAAGCTAGTGCATCACCTAATGCGAGCGCAACTGAAGCACTTGCTGTAGGCAAAAGATTTAAAGTGTCGCCTTCTTTTTCGACACTTGCATCCAAGACAATGTCGGCGGCTTCACTAATCGGCGATTCCAGTCTACCTACAATGGCAATGACTTTGGATTCAAATCCTTTGATTATGGGTAGAATTCGAACGATTTCTTCTGAGCTTCCGCTTTTAGATAAAAGAATGGTGACATCCCCTGGTTTATAAATTCCTAAATCGCCATGAATCGCTTCGCTTGCATGAAGAAAGATGCAGCTTATCCCTGCACTCATAAATGTTGTGGAAAGCTTTCGAGCAATATGCCCCGACTTACCTATGCCACAGAAAATAAGCTTTTTTCCTGAGTTTGACATTTCGGTAATAACCTCAACGGCTTGTGCAAATTCGGGACCGAGCCTTTGTGACGCGGTAGTGATAGCTTCAGCCTCAACCAACATGGTCGCTTGCCCTAAAGATATATGTGTGTCTTTTGCCTTTCCCATAAAAGATCTATTCTATGATAATGTGCGAATAGAAAAAGATAAGTTCGGAGTACTACTTATGACAATCCTTAAATCTTAGTTAATCTTAGCCAAGGCAGTTAAGACATGGCAAAGATACAACCTACTTAAAATTGAGAAAATTGACTGAGAAGTCATAACAGAGAAGCACAGAACTGAAATACAGCTGAGCGGAGATCTCTAATTACCAAGTTCTCTTTTTATGACGATTTGATTTCAAACGCTTACGACGTTTGTGCTTATTCATCTTTAATCGACGTTTTTTCTTAAGGTTTCCCATGTTTTATAGTATTAAATTTAGATAAAGAGGAGAAAAAGCCAAATATTTGCTGGTCTGTAAAGATTTTTTTTACGTTTCGCTGAAAAAGTAGCCGAAAATTATTTTAACCCGAGGTAATTAAGAGTGGTTTTAAAGGCTTTTGAGGGTTCAGCAACAATGTGAACACTGTCGACTGATTCTGAAGCGAACTGAACTGAATTTAAGGTAAGGGCTAAGTCTGAAAAAATCTTAGTGTCCTGATCCCCTATCTTTTTACGTTTGCCTACCGAAGCATAAGTCGGGGCATCAACACCACGATACAAGTCATCGTTCATTAGTTGTAATCCAGACAGTGAGGCATGGATTCTCAATTGATGAGGGCGAAAATAATTGATTTTTGCCTGCCAAAGGCTCCAAGAATCATTACCCCTTTTTAAACATTTAAATTCCGTTCGTGCACGCTTTCCTTTTGCTGTAGATGGCACCATTTTAAATTTATAGCGATGAGGAATCAAAGGTGTTTCATTAATCATGTTTTCTTCAATAGTCTCTTCAGCTTGAGCAATGAATTGGAAATGAAATTCCATTAAACCAGACCCAAAGGCATTCCGCAAAAAAGTTAAGGCCTTTTTGTGCTTAGAAAAGAGCGCTAGTCCAGAAATTGCTTTTTCAAAATAAAAGATAGATCCAAATGACTTGGCACCGAGTGCAAGGATTTCTGGCTTTCCCTCTTTCAGTTGTAAATTAAGCGCAGAATCTAAGTTTGGAATATTCTCATCCCAAGGGTGCTGCCTAAGAGAAATATTGGCAGGCTTGTTTAAAGCAATAAAGTCAGGGGTATCGGCAAGTACCTCAATCCTAAGTGGTTCCTCTGAAAGGAGACCTCTTGAAAAACCAATCGCCTCGGAACGAGAGTTTTTTTGCTTTGAGCTTATTGGGAATGAATCACTCATGCTTAACTTATCCTAAAGAAAAACCCCTAATCCACAAATGTAGATATAGGGGTAAGTTTTATTTGGGGTAAAATTTTTATATTAAGCTAAATGCTTTGCACAAGATGCCTTATGGCGTGCAATTTTATTTTTATGTACAAGCCCAGATTTTCCCGCTTTGTCCAATGCTGAAATGTAAAGACGTGTTTTCTCAGACAAAGCATCTTTGTCCTCAGAACTTGCCGCTGTCTTGACTTGCTTCGCAAGTGTCTTCAAACGAGTTTTCACTTGGCGATTAGCCTGTGTACGAGTTTCTGTTTTACGAATGTATTTAAGTGCTGATTTAGTATTAGCCATAGATTTTAAGAAAAGTTGTGTAGTGAAAGAAATACTCCCTTATTTGTCAAATATTAATTTAAAGTGTCGATTTTGATCTGCTATAAGCCAGATTCTGTCCATCAGTTAATACTGATTGTGCGTTCATTTATCTATGCGACATACCCGAAATCGTAGAGCGAGCCACTCGATTTCCTATTTTGTCTTGCACCGAGCTGGGTTTTTCAAGCCATCATTGTTACCTTTAATGCGGGGAGCTCTTACCTCACCTTTTCACCCTTACCTTATAACGTCCGAAGACGATCTAAGGCGGTTTATTTTCTGTGACACTATCCGTCATATTTTGTCACCAAAATATGCCCCTACTTTCATAGGGAACTCTGCTCTGTGGTGTCCGGACTTTCCTCTTGCAAATGCAAGCGAACGCCCGCAGATCAAAATCGACAACTTAAGAAAGAACAAAATAAAACAACTAATCACCTTGCGTATAAAAAATCTGTAAGCTTAAGAAATATGCTATAGCTTGGTGATTATGAACCTACAAAAGTATTCTTTATAATTAAATCTGTAAAGTTTAAATCAATCGTCAAAGATCACTCAAAACAAAGATAGTATTTTAGCAAGTGCTTCAAGTTCTCTAAACTTCGATTTATTGCACTATCTTGATTTAAAGGGATTGCCTATTTAGAAAAAACGATTCAGACTAAAAACAAATTTATATTTAACACAATCCTGTGACTTTCAATTTCGACTAAAATACACAGATCAAATATTCAAAAAATTTAAACTTTTCAAAATGACAAAGAAAACAACAAAGAAAGCAGTCAAAAAAGCGCCCGCCAAAAAAGCAGTCAAAAAAGCGCCCGCCAAAAAAGCTACAAAAAAAGTGGCGAAAAAGGCGGTAAAAAAAGCAACAAAGCCAGTTGCAAAGAAAGCACGAGCCAAGAAGAAAATAGCAACCAAAACAACGATAGCAGCACGAGTCGATGTCGGCTTTGGCAATAACTTGTATATTCGAGGTGAAGGTGCAGGACTGAGCTGGGATGTAGGTATTTTAATGAGAAACCTATCTCCCTACGAATGGGCATGGGAAACAAAAACTGCGGATAACCCGATAGAATATAAATTGCTCATCAATGATGAACTATGGGCCAATGGTGAAAATCAATTTGCTCAATCAGACGAAACATCTATAACTGCACCGACTTTTAATTGGCTTTAAAGTCTCCTGATATGGATTGCATGTGGTCTTGCAATTTTGAGACCGATTGATTCAGCCCTTCTTTGGATCGGGCATCACTTGTATTGTCTTCAAATTCATTGGGAGTGACTCGACGCCACTTAAACTGCACCTTAGCAAAGGGCAGAGGCAGAATCAGTCTATCCCATGTCTTAAAGGTAATCATCTGCGCAGGCTTTATATTAATTAAATCAATCGGCACTTTGTATTTATAAGATAAAAAGACCGCCCCAGGCTTGAATTGATAGATAGGTCCGGTTGGCCCATCTGCAGCATAGCCAATTATATGCTTCTTCTTGATCGCATTATGAATCCCTCTCAGTGCTTGGAAGGATTTGTTATTAGCGGAACCTCGAACAATAGAATAGCCATTTTTTTCTAAGAGTGCTGCAAAGATATCTGCACTTTTATTTGAACTGACCAAAACTGTAAATGGCGGAAACTTCTTTTTATAAACAATTAATATTAGAAAGATCAAAAGTAATTGATTATGCCAAAATAATAAAAAAGATGATTCTGCATCTTTTTGTTTATGCATTTCTCCATCCAAGAAACATTGAGTCGCTTCATCATTTTTAATTCTCAAAGTTCTTGCCAAGATATGGAGAAATAGCCCTAAGAATAAGAGCAAGAGACGCTTGGGCAGACTGAACGTTGATGAAGTACTCATGAAAAGTTACACTGTATAATTACAGCTCATTGAAATAATCAATCATTAGGGAATGAGAAGAGAAAGTAAATTAATTATTAATATTAAATCCTAAACTTGACGCTGAAATATCACATACCATTGTTCAGTTAAATGAAACAATCCAACACGAGTAATCTTACCTTAATGGAATCTATAATTGGACTCTGTAAACGTAGGGGTTTTATTTTTGCCTCTTCGGAAATCTATGGAGGCTACAATGGCTTTTTTGATTACGGCCCACTTGGAGTTGAATTAAGAAACAACATTAAAAATATCTGGTGGCGAGATATGGTACAAAGAAGAGACGATATTGTTGGACTCGATTCTTCGATCATTATGCATCCAGACATTTGGAAAGCATCGGGACATGTTGATGGGTTTTCCGACCCAATGGTTGATTGTAAAGAATCTAAATTACGCTACAGGGCTGACCAACTTTTTGTTTATCCCGTAATGCTAGAGGGCGCTTCCGCTGGTTATATTGCGGTAATTGAAGGAACAGATTTAAACACCCGAATCAAACAAGCTAAAAAACTCAGAGATAGCCTAGGGAACAAACAGGCGAAATTAGACGAAAGCCAACTAGACAGAGATGCAGTAGAAATCACTGAATTAGATGAAGCTCAAAGAGCGATCACATTAGGTCCAGATGCCAATACGGTAGGGACATTAACTGAGCCTAGAGAATTTAAACTCATGTTTGAAACCAAAGTTGGCCCACTAGCAGATCAATCAGCTGTTGCTTATTTAAGACCTGAAACCGCTCAAGGTATTTTTGCAAATTACAAAAACATTGTAGATACTGGCCGAGTTAAAATTCCCTTTGGTATAGCTCAAATCGGCAAAGCCTTCCGAAATGAAATCACTCCAAGAAACTTCATCTTCCGATCTCGTGAATTTGAACAAATGGAGATAGAATACTTTATCTCACCCGATGCAGATTGGAAAACACTTCATAGAGAATGGTTAGATACTTGCATTAACTGGCTCGAATCTATCGGAATTCCGAAAGATCAAGTCTCTGAAGATGTTCATGCTGAAGACAAACTCGCTTTTTATTCTCAAGCCACTACCGACTTAATGTTTGAATTTCCGCATGGGAAACAAGAGCTTTGGGGAATCGCTTGCAGAAGTGACTACGACCTTGGGCAACATCAAAAACATTCGGGTAAATCAATGGAGATTTTTGATGAAGCCCAAAAGAAGAAATACATTCCTCATGTCATAGAACCTTCGCTAGGTGTGGACCGTACCCTACTCGCCGTATTGACAACCGCTTACGATGAAGACGAAATTCCTAACGACAAAGGGGCTGTAGAAAAACGAACTGTTCTAAGATTCAGCCCAAAAATCGCCCCCTATAAAGCAGCCATTTTCCCATTAGTTAAAAATAAACCCGAGCTGGTAGAAATAGCGGAAAAGCTTTATCGAAAACTGCAAAAACGCTGGAATGTATTTTATGATGCTTCTGGAGCAATCGGTCGTCGTTATCGCCGCCAAGACGAAATCGGGACACCTTATGGAATCACGGTAGATTTTGATACTCTTGAAAAAGATGGTACGGTGACTCTAAGAGATAGGGACACGACCCAACAAAGAAGAATGTCAGAAGAAGCACTCATCGAATATTTAGAAGAGCAAATTGACGCTTAATTTCTTAATTTGCATCTAGCACTTCGAAACAAAGAGCTGTGGTATTGTCTTTACCATCTTCTCGAACCGATTCATCGACCATAGCTTGAGCTACCCCTTCTGACTGTACTTCATAAATAGGATTAGAAAAATTGAGCATACGCTTCAATGCACTATCCATTAGACCTTCAATCAAGCCATCGGAACAAATTAGCAAACGGTCTTTTGATTCAAATACTAATTCCCCAAATTGGGGATTGAGGCGCTGAGTCTTTCCACCAATTACCTGATGAAGAATATTTCTCCTAGGGTCATTACGTGCTTCATAATCGGAAATTTCTCCTTTTTCTTTAAGCCAAGCAATATGTGTATGATCTTTACTCAACTGATTGAACGAACCTGTTTTACTCAAATGATAAATACGACTATCTCCGACATGCGCAAAATAAAGGCGATCGGATCGTACCCAGCATAAGCTCAAGGTCGCCCCCATGCCTTCTAATTCTGAATAACACTCGCCCATATCCGAAAGAGAACTGTGCACATTAGTCACTAATTCATTTAAAACGTCTTGAAAATAAACAGTCATTCCTTGAGCCTGCGTCTGGAAAACCTTGGGAAATAACTGGGTCATTTGTTCAGCAACTAGATGGCTGGCATACTCACCTGCATTGGCACCACCCATTCCATCACTTACGGCAAAGACAAAATCACTCGTTCCAATTTCCGCTTCACCCCACTTGCCCAAACGAAAAACACCCTCCCCATTTACCTGCAAAGCGAGAAAGCTATCTTCGTTATTCGAACGAAAACGACCGACATCCGTATGCGCTGACCACTTCAGAATTTTTCTTTCTTCACCCATGTCTTAATTCAGTTCTTTGAATTTTTAAAATCGTCTCGGTTAAATTTAGTAATTGGTTTTGGCCCTGGGTCGTAGCCCTCTTCCAAGATCGTTGCAAATTCAAAATCTATGAGGCAGAAGCGCCCTAAATTAGCATTGTAAGTAATATTTCGGACAGCTTGATCCCCATGACGCACACCATAGGTTTCTAATTCTTGAAAAAGTGCTTGGCACTTATCATCACTCAAACGCTCTACCATGTGACCGCAATTGGTCGTCTCCATTTTCAACTCTTTATCATCTTTGCTTAATAACCGAGGAACAAATGTACACTTTTTCCTCTCGAGATATTCCAAGACTTGCACCTCATTCGCATAACGTTCTTTTGCATTTGGTCCCAAGAACCATTTATTCACTCGCCCATCAAATGAGATGTGAACCCGAGCAAAAGCCGTATTTTTCTTTTCCTGCATAACTTGATACCATCAAATCAGCCTAGTTTATGCAAGATTCTTGCTACAATTAATCGAGGAAAACTGAAATATACTTGCACAGCATCTTATGGGCTCACATCATCCTATGCACTCACAAACAAATATAGATAGTACTTACCAAAGCGCTCTCGAATGGACTAAGCCGACTCACCATCAGATTC
>OZSS01000178.1_pt1 | contig 28977 bp, 35 predicted proteins | sample 1779911 | NCBI WGS metagenome assembly OZSS01 (sample SAMEA2603589, study PRJEB24840) | metagenome | biome: Water; feature: Photic zone; material: Seawater sample | place: Mediterranean Sea | collected 2013-11-12 | depth 10 m
TGTCTTCCAAATCCCCTGACTTCACTTACAGTCATTCCAACAATTCCAGAATTTACTAATGCAATTTTTACATCTTCCAATTTAAATGGACGTATGATTGCCTCAATTTTCTTCATGTTTTTCTCTTGGATATCTTAATTTTAATTCTTTTTCTGAAAAACATCTAGCATTGAAACTCCAGAAAATGATTTGATATTTAGACCAGCGCTAATTGCATCATTAACTAGTAACTTAGAGTTTTCTTTTGAAATTATTACTTGATTATTAGATAACGCCTCCCATTGAGTATCTTCAAAATGCGTTTGGAGCCATAACATTCCTATAACACTAGTGGGTTTAAGAGATTTATTTGAATTGTTGTCTATATCAACCAAACAGATATCCATAAGTTTTTAGAAACTAAATACATCTAAACCTTTTTAATGGCCTTAGGATTGTTACCGTTGATACAAAACAAAATTTTATATCCCTTGACTTATTAATTTGTAATACTTGAGTATATTTTTAATTTTTCTAGAATTATTAGCTTTTTTTATGGTTTTTTATATAGTTTTAATAAAGGTGATTTTGAAAAAAAAATGAGTACAGCTAATTTACATGATGCGACCAATAAGCCCTTATACGGCGAAAGACTAATAGAAGAATCAAAAATCATTTGTTTTGAAAATCCAAATAAAAAGAGAATTTATGAAATTTCAATTGAATTACCTGAATTTACGTGTAAATGCCCATTTTCAGGTTATCCAGATTTTGCAAAATTAAATATCTTTTACCAGCCTAAGATGAAAGTATATGAGTTGAAATCCTTAAAACTTTATATTAATAACTTTAGAGATCTCAAAATATCACATGAAGAAGTGGTTAACAGAATTATGGATGATCTTTTAAATGCAGCTGCCCCGCACTGGATTCATTTAAATGCTGATTTTAATCCTAGAGGAAACGTCTCTATGAAATTAGATATCTATAGTGGACAGAAAAGAAATTAATTATTCTTGATCTCATCTGATAATTTTAGAAATTCCTTTTTAAAACCTAAAAGATTTCTATTACTTAAGCCACCAATAAATAATTTATTTGTATTTTCATTAAATAAAATCCATATTTGGTTTGTGGGAATAAGACTAAAAATTGTTCCCAAAATTATTAAAGTAAAAGATAAATAAATAAATGGAATTGAAGGATCATTTTTAATAATTAAACCACTACTAGGAATTATTTTTTTTAAAGATAGTGTTGAAGAATTAATTTCTAATGGATTATTATTTAAATAAAGAAAATTTTCAGAAAAATCTTCAATATTAGAGACTTTAAGTGGACCATTTTCATTATCAATAGTTAAAAGATAATTTTTTTTATTTTCTCTACCCAATTCAATTAAAAGCCCCCATATTTGATCTCCTATCTCAGGAATAGGCTTTAGTTGGAGTTGGTAAAGAACACTATCAATTTCCACAACAATATTTGAAACAGACCAATCCGCTTGATAAATAGTTAAACCTTTGAATCTGATAGGTTGATTTACTTGAGTTGTTTTTATTTCATTCAAATTTTGTTGTTTCGAAAAAAATTCTAAATTTGAAATAAATTGCTTTGGTTTCCCATCACTTTCACGTTCAATAAAAAAGTTTTTTAATTTTATTTTCACTTTTGAATTTGTACTCTCATTTATTAAATCTAAACTTTCTCCTAATCTCAAATATTGTTCTTTAGATTGGCTACTGAAATTTCCGTATGCAGAACCGATCAGTAAAATAATTAACCCTATATGTACAATTATAGGCCCAAGTTTTCCCACTAAGCCTTTTCTTGCCGATAAGCGATTTTCAAATTTTGAAATGTTCCAACCTTTTTTTCTAAGTAAAGAATCAGCTTTTAAAATGTGATCTGTATCTTGGATTATTTCGTAATTAGTTATTAATTCGAGTTTGTAGAATTTTTTTTCATCTTTATAGTCAGTCCATTTTAATGCTGCTTTTAAAGACGGTATTTGCCTCCTAAAGCTGCAGGCTGCAAGAGAAATACAAAGTAGTATTAATGAAAATAAAAACCAATTACTTGTATAAATATGATCTAATTGGAGTCTTATAACTTGAGATCCATTAATAAATCCTAATATTGGCGTTTCGTTGTAGAAATCAATATACTCTTGTTGATCATTTCCTTGAGGTATAAACGTTCCAACTCCACTTGAAATGGCAATGAAAATTATTAATAGTATTGCAAATCTTAAACTTGATATCTTTAGAATAAATTTCTTAAAAATAACCATTTAGATCCAATTTGAAATTAAATTTAGAATCCCTAGCGAAACTAAAAATACCCCACTTAAAGTAGGAATTATTTGACTATATTTTCTGAGTTCTAGAAACTGCTTTAAATTTTCAGTTGTCGCTCCTGCAAGGATTAATGGTGTTACTTGACCAAGGCCAAAGAAGAATAAAAAAATTATTGAAATTGCAGGGTTTTTTGCTTGTGATACCCATGCTAAGAGTGTAGCCAGTACTGGAGTAATACAAGGTGAAGAGGCAAGACCAAAAGCTCCACCTATTACAAAAGGAGTAATTATAGAAGGCACCTTATCTTCCATAAATTTTAAATCGGGCCCATTAGGTAATTGGAATTTTAAAATTCCTAATAAGTTTAAGCCCATAATAATTGCTATTAAAGCTACTAAAGATGCGTAGTAAGAGGGCAATTGTCCATATATTTTTCCTAAGAATCCGCTCAAGGCACCCAATGTAATAAGGGAAAAAATTACCCCTCCAGAAAAACTAATAAGTTTAAACTTATTATTCTTAGTTCCACCCACATAAGCAATTGTGATTGGTAGTAAAGATAAAGAACATGGACCAAGACTTGTTAAAAGGCCAGCAGTAAAAACTAACAATATGGTAAGTGGGCCTGGATTATTAAGCCCTTGCTCCATTAGTAAATTACCCTTTTGAGCTAATTCTGAAATAAATAAATTAATTGAGGCGATAACAGGAATCTAAATCTTCTAAATTCTAACTAATGAAGAGACTTTCGCGCACTAATCATGCCTATATAACCAGTTGATTCCAGTGAACACCTTAACAACATTCCGATCACAAAAAATGAGGATAATAAGGAATTTCCTCCGTAACTTACAAAAGGTAATGGTAACCCAGTTGTGGGCATTGTTCCTGTTGCCACAGCTATATGCATTATAGATTGACCTATAAGTAAAGTTACGCATCCAATAGCAACTAACTTTGTATAATTATTCCTACACTTTATTGCGATTCTTAAGCTTACATAAGAAAAAAGAACTAAAAAACCCAACAATAATGTTGATCCTAATAAACCAAATTCTTCTGCAAAAATAGCAAAAATGAAATCTGTGCTTTGAATTGGTAAATATTGTAATTTTTGTGTAGAGAGGCCAAATCCTTGTCCAAATAATCCTCCTGAACCTATCGCTAGTAAACTCTGAATTAATTGATAGCCATTGCCCTCTGCATCTTTCCAAGGATCTATGAATGATATGACTCTTAGCTTTTGATACTCATTACTCAAAATACTAATACAACCACTTAAAATTCCTAATGAAGCTACTGATAAGAGTGAACTGAATTTTACTCCCCCACATAAACCCATCACCCAAAAAAGAATTCCTGTTAAACCTGCGGTACTTAAATTGGGCTGCTTCATGATTAGTAAAATTAAAAAACCAAAGGTGCTTAATGAAATAATTTTTCTATTATTTTTAACTAAATTCCAATGTGCAAATAAGTTGGCTGCTTCCAAAATTGAAAAAGGTTTAATTAATTCAGACGGTTGAATTTGTAGAGGACCTAGAATTAACCATCTTGAAGAACCGTTAACTGTACTGCCAAAGAATATTGTTAAAATTATCAAGAAAATTAAGAAGTAAAAAATAATTTTTGAAATTTTTAAAAGATCTCTAATATTTGTATTTAAAACAAAATAAAAAAAAGTTAATCCAGGAATACACCAAATAATTTGCCTTTTTAAATAATAAGCCCAATCCCCCATTTCCTTGCTAGCGACCCACCAACTAGCAGAACCAAGAATAAACAAACCTAAAACAGACCAAATACCAATCAAAATAAGTAGAAGTTTTCCTTCATAAGGCCAAATTTTCCAAGGTATAGGTAAGAAATTGTCCCTTAAATAGTTGGGGTTGTTTATGGAATCAAAAGTTCTATTTCTTTTAAAATCACTCTTATATTTTGTAGCTGATTTACTTATCTCCAATTTAAAGTTTGTAGATATACTATTGAGACGTTAAATGACTACTTTGCCAAGTCTTATTACTCCTTTTTGATTAAATTTGAGTTTTTAGATTTTGATTAAAAAAACTCAATTTATTTTTATTTTTTAAAAAACATTTAAATTAAATATCACAAATCTTAAGAATTAGGACTTTAAACAAAATATTCCTAGCTAAAAGGCCCCTCCCCATGATAGATTCCGTGGGTTTATATACTTACTTAAATCTGTATAGAGGGGGTTTTCTAAATTATGTTCACATCTGTGGACTCAAATAGAAAAAAAATTGTTGAGCATCTTCCTGGTAAGAATGTTCATGATTCCCCTACCCAGGGTAATTCTCTCATTAATAAAACTAAATTTGTTTTTGCAAGTCAATTTCAAAAATTATTTTTAAATAATGATGAATACACTAAATTGCAAATAACAATTTTTGGTATTACTTTTATAGTTGCCATTTTAGTGGCATCCATAACAGGAATTATAATTGGATATACTTTTGGCTTTAGTGTTTTTATAGGTGCCATTGCAGGTATTTTTTACTTACGTTTGCTTGCTAAAAGCATCGGAAAAATAGGGAAAGAATCTAATGGGTTTTCTCAATTGCAACTATTGGTTCCAGTTTGTCTTTTCCTTTTTGCAAGCAAGCTAGGATCCTTAGATATTTTTCCAGCAATGATAGGCTTTTTTATCTATAAGCCTTCTCTTATATTTTATTTCTCACGTTCTTAAATAAATTTTGCTTTTCAAAATTTATTAATTTTTATTCAAATCAAAATGTTCTTAAACTCCTTGCCAACAAATTTTGCCGCATTAGAAGTAGGTCAACATCTTTATTGGCAAATTGGAAATATAAGACTTCACGGACAGGTTTTTCTAACTTCTTGGATCCTATTAGGTGCTTTATTAGTTTTCATCTCTTTAGGTACAAAAAAAATGGAAAATGATCCTAAGGGATTGCAGAATTTACTTGAATTTTTATGGGACTACATCAGAGATCTTGCAAGAACTCAAATTGGTGAAAAAGTGTATAGAGATTGGATGCCTTTTATAGGAACTCTATTCTTATTTGTGTTTGTAAGTAATTGGGGAGGAGCGCTTATACCTTGGAGATTAATAAAATTACCAAGTGGAGAATTAGGAGCTCCAACAGCTGATATTAATACAACGATTGCATTGGCATTGTTAGTTTCTCTATCTTATTTCTATGCTGGGCTTAGTAATAAGGGTTGGAGATATTTTGAATATTATGTTCATCCAACACCGATAATGTTGCCTTTTAAAATTCTAGAAGACTTTACTAAACCTTTATCTTTATCCTTTAGGCTTTTTGGAAATATTCTTGCGGATGAACTTGTTGTTGGTGTTTTGGTTTTTCTAGTTCCCTTGGTTTTGCCCATTCCTGTAATGTTTCTAGGGTTGTTCACAAGTGCAATTCAAGCATTAATCTTTGCTACACTCGCTGCTTACTACATAGGAGAAGCCGTAGAAGAACATCATTAGTTTCTCTTTAATACATTCAGACTCTTTTACAAAGGGCCTGTAATCTGGCAAAATATTTAATCGCGTAGGTCTGAAAAATTCAGACCCATTCTTAAAAAAAAAAGAATGTCCAAGCGTGTTAGACAAAAAGATTTATCACAAGCATTAAGCTCTTTATTTCAAAATTATGGATTCCATTACTTCCGCTGCATCTGTTGTAGCTGCTGGCTTAGCAGTTGGCTTAGGCGCTATTGGCCCGGGCCTTGGACAAGGTAACGCAGCTCAAGGTGCTGTTGAGGGTATTGCCCGCCAACCTGAAGCTGAAGGTAAAATCAGAGGAACTCTACTTTTATCTTTCGCTTTCATGGAGTCATTAACAATCTATGGATTAGTTGTTGCTCTAGTATTACTTTTTGCGAATCCTTTTTCCTAAAAGTTAATGTTGCTTTTAATTCTTATTAGCAATATTTAAATATAATTTTTTAATTTCAACTGAAACATATGTTGGCCTTTAATTTTTTTGGTGCTACTGAAGGTGGTTTATTTGATATAAATGCCACTTTGCCTCTTATGGCAATACAAGTAGTCGCTCTTACTTACATACTAAATTCTCTTTTTTTTAAGCCAGTAGGCAATGTTGTTGAAAAAAGAGAAAAATTTGTAAGTAACAACATTATGGATGCCAAAAATAAACTTTCAGAAGTTGAAAAATTAGAAGCTGATTTATTAAGTCAGCTTCAAAGCGCTCGCTCTGAAGCTCAAAAGATTGTGAGCGAAGCTGAGAATGAATCTGATAAGCTTTATAAAGAAGCTCTTGAACTTGCTAATAATGAAGCAAATGCTTCTAAGGAAAAAGCAAGGTTAGAAATAGAAAATCAGACATCTTCAGCTCGTGATCAGCTTTTTAAGCAAGCTGATGACTTAAGCGAACTTATTGTTAATAGATTAATTCTAGAAAAATGAATTTACCTCTTCTAGCTACAGAAGGTTTTGGATTAAATCTTAATTTATTCGAAACTAATGTTCTTAATTGGGCTGTAGTTGTTTTTGGCCTTTATAAATTTTTACCAGGCTTTCTAGGTAAAATGCTTCAAAAAAGAAGAGAGGGAATTCTTCTTGAATTAAAAGATGCAGAAGATCGACTTCTTAAGGCTACACAAGCTTTAGAGAAAGCAAAGACTGACTTATCTTTAGCAGAAGAAAAAGCTAGTCAAATAAAAGCAGATTCTCTTAAAAGATCTGAATCAATCAGGATGGAAAGTGAAAAAAAAGCCATTGAAGAGATGGCACGAATAAAACAAAGTGCAATCTCTGATGAAAGTTCAGAAGCCTCAAGAGCGATTTCTCAACTTCGTAAAGAAGCTGTTGAATTAGCTATTAATAAAGCTTTAGATTCTCTACCAAATAGACTTGATCAAACAACTCAAGAAAATTTGGTAACTCAATCCATAAATAATATTGAGATGAATTAATGCCACTTTTAAATTCCGTTACTACCCCATACGCAGAAGCATTACTTCAGGTTGTTAGTGAAAACGATCAAACTGAAGAAATGGTTAAGGAGGTAAAACAACTACTATCCTTAATAAATGATTCCCCTGATCTAGAAAAAACATTATCTTCTCCAGTTTTAGAGACAGATACTAAGAAAAAAATAATAATTGAAATTTTTTCAGAAAAGATTAATTCTTCTCTTCTAAATTTTTTAAAACTATTAGCTGATAGGCAAAGAATTGGAATTGTAACTTCAATTCTCGATAGATTTTTAGAAATTTACAGAGAAAATAGTAATATTGCTTTGGCAACTGTTACTTCTGCTGTTGAGCTTACTGATGACCAAAAAGGTTTAATTACCAAAAAAATTATCAATATAGCTGGAACTGAAAAATTAGAACTTGTAACTAAAATCGACCCATCCCTCATTGGTGGTTTCGTCGCGAGTGTAGGATCTAAAGTAATTGATGCTAGTCTTGCCTCTCAAATTAGAAAGCTTGGTTTGTCACTATCCAAGTAAATTCAAAACCCAACCTTAAATTCTTAAATCCATGGTATCTATACGCCCTGATGAAATCAGCTCAATCTTAAAACAACAGATAACTGATTATGACCAATCCGTAAATGTAAGCAATGTAGGAACTGTTCTACAAATTGGTGATGGCATTGCAAGAATATACGGCTTAGATCAGGTCATGGCTGGTGAATTATTAGAATTTGAGGATGGGACTGAAGGTATAGCTCTTAATCTTGAAGACGATAATGTCGGTGCAGTTTTGATGGGTGAAGCTTTGGGTGTACAAGAAGGAAGTAATGTAAAATCAACAGGAAAAATCGCATCTGTCCCAGTCGGAGAAGCTATGAAGGGGAGAGTTGTTAACCCTTTAGGGCAGCCAATAGATGGAAAAGGTGAGATTCCGACAAGTGATAATAGACTTATTGAAGAAATGGCTCCAGGAATAATTAAGAGGAGATCAGTGCATGAACCTATGCAAACTGGTATCACTTCTATAGATGCGATGATACCTGTGGGGAGAGGTCAAAGAGAATTGATTATTGGAGATAGGCAAACTGGAAAAACTGCTATCGCAATTGATACGATAATTAATCAAAAAGGCCAAGACGTAGTCTGTGTCTATGTAGCGATTGGTCAGAAATCTGCATCAGTAGCAAACGTTGTTGAAGTTTTAAGAGAAAAAGGAGCTCTTGAATATACTGTTGTGGTAAGTGCTGGAGCCTCTGAAGCGGCAGCTTTACAGTATTTAGCTCCTTACACTGGAGCTGCAATAGCTGAGCATTTCATGTACCAAGGCAAAGCTACTCTTGTTATTTATGATGATTTAACTAAGCAGGCTCAAGCTTACAGACAAATGTCTCTTCTTTTGAGAAGGCCACCAGGAAGAGAAGCTTATCCTGGAGATGTTTTTTATTGTCATAGCAGATTACTTGAAAGGGCAGCAAAATTATCAGACGATATGGGTGGTGGATCAATGACAGCTTTGCCAATTATTGAAACTCAAGCTGGAGATGTCTCTGCATATATTCCAACAAATGTCATATCAATTACTGATGGACAAATTTTCTTAAGCGCAGATTTATTTAACTCAGGCTTAAGACCTGCAATAAATGTTGGTATTTCAGTTAGTAGAGTTGGGGGAGCTGCACAAACAAAAGCAATTAAGAAGATTGCTGGAACACTAAAATTAGAATTAGCTCAATTTGATGAATTAGCAGCATTTTCTCAGTTCGCTTCTGATCTTGATGAGGCTACTCAGCAACAACTTGAAAGAGGTAAAAGATTAAGAGAATTGCTAAAACAAGCACAATTCTCACCGTTAAATCTTGCTGAACAAGTTGCAGTTGTATATGCAGGTGTTAAAGGGCTTATTGACGAGGTACCTGTTGAAGATGTAACAAAATTTGCTGCTGAACTTAGAGAATACCTCAAGTTAAATAAAGCGGAATTTATTGAGGAGATTCTTAAAGAGAAGAAACTTAATGAAGGCTTAGAAACAACTTTAAAAGAGGTAATAAAAGAAGTTAAATCTTCAATGCTTGCCACAGTTTAAATTTATTCTAAGGAGATATCATGGCAAATCTTAAAGAAATCAGAGATCGAATTGTTTCTGTTAAAAACACTAGAAAAATAACAGAAGCTATGAGATTAGTTGCGGCTGCAAAGGTGAGGAGGGCACAAGATCAAGTACTAAAAAGTAGACCTTTCGCTGACAAACTTGCCCGTGTCCTCGAGAATATTCAATCTAGGGTTCAGTTTGAAGCTGTAGATTCTCCTCTGTTATCCAAAAGGAACGTAAAAACAATCTCCTTAGTTTGCGTAACTGCCGATAGAGGTTTATGTGGGGGATACAATACGAACATAATTAAAAAGGTAGAAATTAGGTACGCAGAGTTGATCAAACAAGGTTATGAACCTAACTTGATTTTAGTTGGCAAAAAGGCAATAGGTTATTTCCAAAATAGGAAAGATAGATACGTAATAAAAAGTACATTCAAAGAGCTAGAACAAGTACCAACAGCTATAGATTCTGAAGGAATAACTAATGATGTCTTAGCCGAATTTTTATCAGAAAACTCAGATAGAGTAGAGATTATATATACCAAATTCATCACTCTCGTGAGTTGTGCCCCAGTTGTGCAAACATTGTTGCCATTAGATCCTCAAGGAATTGCTGAGGATAATGATGAGATTTTTAGATTAACTACAAAAAATAGTAAGTTACTCGTTGAAAAATCAAATATCGAAAAGAATGATTCAGAGAAATTGCCTTCTGATATTGTTTTTGAACAAAGTCCTGATCAGTTATTAGATTCCTTATTACCTTTGTACTTACAGAATCAGATTCTTAGAGCGCTTCAAGAGTCTGCCGCTTCAGAACTTGCCTGTAGAATGACAGCTATGAATAATGCGAGTGATAATGCTAAAGAATTAGCAAGTACTTTAAACCTTACCTATAACAAAGCAAGACAAGCTGCTATAACTCAGGAAATACTTGAAGTAGTTGGAGGTTCAGCAGTCTAGCGGAATCTTTAAAAATGTCGGAATATAATATAAAAGTTGAATTAGAAAAAAAGACGTATGTTTTTTTATGTCCTGAAGATCAAGATATAATATCTGCTGCTAAAGCTAATGGAATTGATTTACCAAGTAGTTGCTGTTCGGGAGTATGTACAAGCTGCGCCTCAATGGTGATTGATGGATCAGTTGAACAAGAGGATGCAATGGGTTTAAATGATGATTTGAAGGAAAAGGGTTTTGCTCTTTTATGTGTTGCGTATCCAAAGTCTGATTTACATATTATTATTGGCGATGAAGTTGAAGATAATCTATATAATAATCAATTTGGTAAATATCAAAAATGAACTTAAAAAAGGTTGATTTTTATTTAGATTGGCCAAGATCAAAAAACATTATTCATTTGAGGAGATTTATTACTGAAAATTTGATGAATAAAGGGGAAGTTATAAGATGGTCTATCGAAGATATTAAAGATTCAGTAGAGTCCCTTAATATAAAAAAAATAAGAATTAAGGCTGTTTTAGCAAATCCAGTGAATTCAAAAATATAATTCAATGTCAATATCCCCCACAATATTTATTATTCCAACTGGAATTGGATGTGAAATAGGAGGATTCGCTGGTGATGCCCTTCCTGCTGCAAAATTATTAGCCTCTGCGAGTGGATGTTTAATTACTCATCCAAATGTCATGAATGGGGGATCTCTTTCTGAACAGAACAAAGATATTTTTTACGTGGAAGGTTATAGCTTAGATCGATTTGCTAAAGGAGAAATTGGCCTCAAAAGTGTAAAACAGCAGAAAATTGGAATAATTTTTGATTCAAGTATTGAACATGAAATATTAATGAGACATTTACAAGCCGCAGATGCTTGTGTCGCAACTTTAGGGATTGATGTTGATTCATATGTTTTAACAAAAGAACCGCTAGGAGTAGTTATTGAGTCTGAATCAAGAGGTATAAGCGAAGGTTTAATTGAAAATCCCGATACTTTAATTGAAGCAGGAGAAAGGCTTATAGAGAAAGGGATAACTGCAATAGCGATAGTAGCCAAATTTCCTGATAATACTGATTTGATTGAGACAAATTCATATAGGGAGGGAAAGGGGGTTGATCCTATTGCTGGAGTGGAGGCTGTAATAAGTCACTTGATAAGTAAGTATCTCAAAGTCCCCTGTGCACATGCACCTGCATTAAGTCCAATTGAATTGAACGAAAATTTAGATCCTCGTGCTGCTTCAGAAGAAATAGGATATACATTTTTGCCATCAGTACTTATTGGATTAAGTAATGCACCAGATCTTATAGAATTGACTGATAACAATGAAAATATAACCTTACACCCAATTGATATCGAATCTATTGTTGTTCCAGGTGGGGCATTAGGAGGAGAAGGAGTATTAGCTTGTATTGAGAGAGGTTTAAATGTAATCTCTGTAAAAAATAAAAATATATTAAATCTTGGTAATCATAATTTAAATTATCCCAAACTCATTGAAGTGGATAGTTACTTCGAGGCGGCGGGCTTAATTCTTGCTCTTAGACAGGGAATTAATCTAAAATCAATTAAAAGACCGTTGAATAAAGTCCAAGAACTAAATTTTAAGAAATAGCTTTTTTAATTAGAGATTGCAATTGGTACTCTCCAGTCACTACCAAGTGATTGACTACTTAGTTTTAGTATTGGAGGAGCTTGCTTTCTTTTGAATTCTGCTTTTTTAATAAGTGTAATTATTTTTGAAATTTGTTCTTTGGTATGCCCATCTTGTTCAAGAAGTTGTAAATCTTTTTTTTCTTCAATAATTCCCTTAAGAATTTTATCCAATAAAGAGTATGGAGGTAGTGAATCAGTATCAAGTTGATCAGGACCAAGTTCAGCGCTTGGAGGCTTATTGCAGATTTGATCGCCTATTATTTTAACTTTGGTATCTAATTTATATGCTTTTCTATGTTCTATTGAATCTTTACTATCAAGCCATCTACACAATTTAAAAACGTTAGTTTTATATAAATCACCTATTACAGATAATCCCCCATTCATGTCACCATATAAAGTGCAATATCCAACAGCTAGTTCTGATTTATTACCTGTTGAAAGTAACAAATGCTTTTCTTGATTAGCTAAAGCCATTAAGAGAGTACCCCTTATCCTTGATTGAATATTTTGATTTGTTATTCCTTCTGTTTTGAAGTTAAAGCTTTCTATAAAAGATTTTTCAAAAGAGGACATAATATTCTCAATTGAAATTGTATTTAAGTTTATGTTTAGTCTTGCGACTAAATCTTTTGCATCGATTTTAGAATGCTCTGAGCTCCACTTTGAAGGCATTGAAACGCAAAAAATTTTTTCACTTCCTAATGCAGCAGTTGCAATTACTGAAACTAATGCTGAATCAATTCCTCCGCTTAGGCCAATTAAAGCTGATCTAAATCCGCATTTTTTAGCATAGTCTTTTACTCCTAAAACTAAAGCATCAAAAACTGAAGAAATTTCAGAAGAGATTTTTTCGTCTACTAAATTTAAATTTTCGTTAATATCCCAACTAGACGTATCCTCTGAGAACGATTTTAATTGTTTAATTTTTGATCCGTTTTTATTCATAATGAAACTATTTCCATCAAAAATTAAATCATCATTTGCCCCTATCTGGTTAACATATATTAAGGGGACTTGAAGATATTTAGCAGCAAAACTTGAAATTTTAGTTCTTAAATTGAATTTTTTGAACGTATAAGGAGAGGCAGATAAATTTAATAAAAGATCAATTTTTTTGCTTTTTAAATCTATAATCGGATTCTTTTTATGAATACCTCTTCCTTCTATATTTTCATTAACCCATAAATCTTCGCATATAGTTATTCCAAGCTTATAAGTTTTGTTTTTTATTGTTTTGGAGATTACAGATACTCTTTGCTCAGATCGAAAGTATCGTTTTTCATCAAATACTTCATAAGTTGGGAGAATAATTTTACGTGCAATTGTTTTCCATTTACCACCCTCAATAAGAACAATAGAATTATAAAGATTTGGGAAAAAAGAATCATCAATCTTTTCAGCAATCCCTACCGCAACACTTAAATTCCCATATTTTTTATGAATTGATATGGATAATTGATCTAAAATAGAATATTGTCTTTCAATTAAATTTTTTTTTAGAAGTAAATCTTTAGCAGGATAACCCCATAATGATAATTCTGGGGTGAGAACCATATCAGCAGAATTTGAATATGCTTTACCAGTTTCATTAAGTATTTTTTTTGCATTCCCCTCTAGATCTCCCACAATTGGATTCAATTGTGCAATGAAAAAATTCATTCAACTACCTAATAGATTTATATAAGTTATTCTTCTTCACTATATCGATTAATGATTCAGGTAAATCAGAATAATTATTATTTAATCTAACCATTGAACTAGAAATATTGGGAATGTTTAATGAAGAAATTTCAAAGATAACTTTATTAGTTTTTAACATTTTAAGAGTCTTAGATTCAATTGGATATCCTTCCCTTTTGATGATTAGTAATTTTACTATACGAATAATTTTATCAAAATTTTTCCATGAGAAAATTTCCGTAATTAAATCACTACCTATTACAAAATCTACTTTACTAAAGGGATAAATTTTTTTACATTCTTCAATAGATTCGATAGCCCATTGGCTACTTATTGTTTCATTAAAAATGATTTTAGGATTATTTATATCTTTTATAAGTGATTTTAATAAAAGGTTTCGAAAGAAAATATTTTCTTTATGCTTTTTTTTTGGATTATCACTTGCATAAGCAATAACACAAGAATAAAAGTTTGATAATTCTTCAAGTATTTTTTTGTGACCAATGGTTGGTGGATCTGCACTAGTCCCAAATAAGGCAATTCGATTTTTAGTATCAAATTTCAAGGTAGAAAAATAGAAAAATTATTATCTAACTTTTTACTAGATAAATAAACCTTTGTATAATCAAAAATCTCAGGTTCTTTTATTGCGATTTTTTTGATTATGTGAGATGGATCTAAAAGATATCCTTTACTTTTTCTAAATATTTCTTTAGCGGCTAATTTACCAACTATTTTTGTTGAGCGAACCGATATAGCTGCTTGTACAATAGCAATAGGTCCGTAGGGTAATAATGATAAACCATTTGTAAAAGGAGCAGTGGCCAAGAAAATTTTACGCAATAAATTAAAAGATGTATTTATACCAACTTGAGTGGCTCCAAGGAAGATATTATTTATAGAAATCTTTTTGATGATTTTTCGTACTGATTCACCTTTAAGATTTAATCCATAAACTTTGCTCAACTCACTAACTAATGCAGTATCTAATGCAAAACCTCCTGCAATATCAAGCAAAATCAATGGATTCAATGCTACACCTGATGCTTTTATTGTTGCAAATTTACCTATAATCGATTGAGCTTCGCGCTGTCTTTTTTTTAATCTTTGTTCTTTTATTTTTAAGAATAATTTATCAGCTAATTGAAGAGAGTTTAAAGTCAATAGACTTTCTCCATAATTATTAATTAACTCACTTAACTGGTTCCTAATATTATTTTTCGAATTTATTATTATCGGGATTTTTATATATTGTGGAAGTTTTAATCTTATATTTTTTAAAATTTCTTTTAAATCATGCCCTTTCCACATATCAATTTTATTAAAAACAAGAATAATTTTTTTTCCATTCTTAATAAATGAATTGATTTGAGATACCTCATTTCTGTTTATATCTCCAGCTATTGTAAATAAAATTAGTTCTGAACTATTGATTTGCGAGAATATATTTTCTGGATCTTTGATGTCACAAAAATCAAAGCCTGGAGCATCAATTAATTCGATAGTTCTTAGACTTTGATGTTTGAAATTCCACTCTTCCCTTTCAATATTTTTTGTGGTCCCATTTATAATGCCTGTCTTAAATACGTTTTTTTCTAATATTAAATTCAAAATAGAGGATTTACCAACTCCTGCTTTGCCATATATTCCAATTCTTAATTGCTTTTCGTTAAGTCTGAAAAGTTGTTGATTTAAAGAAATAATTTCATTGTTTAAATTACATTTTTCATAGTTTGTAAGATCAATACTTTCCCACCATTTTTTCAAAAGTAAATAACTTTTATCAATATTAATTTGCTTCATTTTTATTCTTTCCACCAACCTGCCAATACCGAAAGCACAGCTTCTGATCCGATTATTCCCACGAATCCTCCAAATTCATCTACTACTACTTTCACTCCTTTATGATCCTTGTCAAATCTTGTTAACAACTTGTCTACTTTTATCATTTCTGGGATGTAGTCGACAGGATCACATAATTCAGATATTAATTTTTTATTTTCTCCTTCGATAAGACTAGTTAGTAAGTTCTCACGTTTTGCTATCCCTTGTATTTTGTCAACTTTATCTCCCAAAACAACCCACCATGGAGAATTATTTGAAATTATAAGTTTTGAAATTTCATCAAGATTTGAGGACCCATCAAGACTAGGTGCTGACACTCTTGGGATCATTAAATCTTTCGCTTTTAAGTCATTTAATTGAAAAACCTTAAGTATCATTTCTGCTTCATCAGCCTCTATAAATCCCTTCTGTGAGCCTATTTTCGCCATTTGTCTAATCTCTGCTTCATCAGTCGATATTTCGTTCTCCGCAGTTATAACAGGAAATAATTGTTCTATTAATAATAAAAATGGCCTCATTAAAGTATTTAACATCCTCAAAATAGGAACAGAAAACATGGCTATTTGCAGGGAAAATCTTGTACCTAATGCTTTTGGAAGTACTTCGCCAAGTAATACAACTAATACATAAAAAGCGATTGAAAATAATGTTAAACCCAAACTACTTTTAATTATTAAGGCCCCATAGACTCCTAAAAGGAGACTACCAATTATGTTAAACCCATTATTAGTTATGGTAATTACAGTTAAAGTTCTTCCAAGATGTTTTCTAAGTTTAAGTAGTTGATTTGCAGAACTCTTGGGTTTTTGTTTTGATGCTAATTCTAAAATCCTTATTGAATTGACTGCTAAAAAAGCTGCTTCTACTCCTGAACAACATGCTGAACCTACTAAAATTATAATTACAAGTAAAATTAGAATGTAGACATTTGGTTCCATTAAAAAGATTAGTTTTTAAATATCTTGTAATTCATTCTTCCATTTTTTTATAAAATTCGCCAATCCAAAATTTTATGTTTAAACCTGACTGTAGAGTATTTGAAGAAAGAAGAGAAATTTTCTTCAAAAAATTAAATGGCAAAGCTGCTATTATTCCAAGTTCTAGCTTGGTTAGGCATCATGCAGATTGTGAATATCCTTTTAGACAAGACAGTAATTTTTGGTATCTGACTGGCTTTGATGAGCCTGATTCTATTGCTCTTTTCTTATCTCATAAGCCAAAAGGGGAAAGATTTATTTTGTTTGTTGCTCCAAAGGATATTTTAAGTGAGGTATGGCATGGCTTTAGGTGGGGAATAGAAGGTGCCGAAAGAGAATTTAAGGCTGATAAAGCTCATTCAATTAATGAGTTTAGGGATCTGCTGCCAGTTTATATTGGTGAATCAGAAGAGATTGTTTATTCAATTGGTAAACATACCAAAATTGAAAAAATTGTTTTGGAAATATTTTCTCAACAACAAGAAGCTAGGTCAAGGGTAGGAATAGGAGCAAATTCTATAAAATCGCCTGAAATATATCTCAATGAAATGCGCTTAATTAAAAGTGATTTTGAAATAAATAGGATGAGAGAGGCTACTCAAATTTCAGCTGAAGCCCATGAATTAGTAAGGGAATCTATTTCATCAAAGAAGAATGAAAGACAAATTCAAGGATTAATAGAAGGATTCTTTTTAGAAAAAGGTGCAAGAGGCCCTGCTTATAACTCTATCGTTGCTTCAGGTGATAATGCATGCATTTTGCATTACACATTAAATAACTCTGAATTGAATAAAGGGGATTTATTATTAGTAGATGCAGGTTGTTCATTAATTGATTATTACAATGGTGATATTACAAGAACTTTTCCTATCGGAGGTAAATTTTCTAAAGAGCAGAAACTTATTTATGAAATTGTTTTAGAAGCACAAAAAAATGCAATCAAAAATTCTGTTAAAGGATCTAATTCTACTAATGTCCATAATGTTGCTTTGAGAATTCTGGTAGAGGGATTAAAAGAAATTGGACTATTAAGAGGAGATACTGATGGAATAATTGAAAACGGATCTTATAAACATTTGTATATGCATAGAACTGGACATTGGCTTGGTTTAGATGTTCACGATGTTGGAGCATATAGGATGGGAGAATATGATGTTCCCTTACAGAATGGGATGATACTTACTGTCGAACCAGGTATTTACATAAGTGACAGAATTCCCGTTCCAGAAGGGCAACCTAGTATTGAAGAAAAATGGAAAGGTATAGGAATAAGAATAGAAGATGATGTCCTTGTTAATGAAAAAGAGCCAGAAATTCTTAGCTTCGCCGCACTTAAAGAAATTTCTGATTTAGAATATTGAATATTTGACTTTTACAGTTAATAGATTTAGTTTTTTAAGATAAATAAAAATTTTTACATGGATAAAACTAGTTCTTATGATTCTAAATTATCTCAAGCAAGAGGCTTGGCTAGTCAACTTGGAATGTTTGCAGAAGAAAATGATATTCCTAAAGATCTTTGGGATTCTTTAGAGGCAAAAATTTATGATTTTTATGAAGTATCTAGAGAAAGATAAGATAAACTTTTAGTGATAATCAATAAATAAAAGCAAGAATTTTTGATCAAAATGATCAATTAGTGACCATTAACTGATAAATTATAAAAATAAATCTAATATTACTGAATGACTTCATCAGATAAGGGTAATGAGAATGCTAAGGAGCAGCAAGAACAAAAAAATGTTTCTCAAAAATCAAAAATAACCTCACCAAATGCAGGGATGATGGGAGCAAACGCCGTTTTAGCGGCTGCTAAAATTGATGAAGATGGAGTTCCCACAGGCTATACCCCAAAACCAGATGAGGGTAGATTTATTATTAAAATCTTATGGTTACCTGATAATGTCGCATTGGCAGTAGATCAAATTGTTGGAGGAGGTCCAAGTCCATTAACTGCTTACTATTTTTGGCCAAGAGATGACGCATGGGAAAAATTAAAGAGCGAATTAGAGAGTAAAAGTTGGATTACAGATAATGAAAGAGTTGAAATATTGAATAAAGCTACTGAAGTAATTAATTACTGGCAAGAAGAAGGTAAAACGAAAAAATTGGAAGAAGCAAAGCTTAAATTTCCTGAAGTCGCTTTCTGTGGAACTGCTTAAGATTTAGTTTTTTGAGGCTTGAATTCTTGCCTCAGCTTTTGATATTTCATTAAGGGCTTTAATCTTTTCTGAACTTTTCTCATTTTCGGGAAATTTACTAATTGCGGATTTTGCTTTTTTAAGAGCATCTTCAGCATTTTGGATGTTAATTTCGGAACCAATTTCAGCGCTGTTAACAAGAACTATAACTTCATCTGACTCTATTTCAGCAAAGCCACCCATTAAAGCTATAGATTTCCATTTGGAATTCATTCTTAATCTTAAGACACCAATATCGATAGCCGTAACTAAAGATATATGTCCAGGGAGTACCCCAATTTGACCAGTGGTGCTTGGAAGAATTACCTCTTCAGCATCACCTTCGTAAACATTCTGATTTGGAGCTAAAACCTTGAGTGAAATTGCCATTAATTTAAATTTTTAGAGAGATTAAAATTATTTATGAAAGTTGATAATTTATTTTTCTTCTTTTATTTTTTCTGCCTTTGCTTTTACTTCATCGATATTACCTACCAAGTAAAAAGCTTGTTCTGGTAAATCATCCAGTTCACCGGCTAATATCATATTAAAACCAGCAATTGTATCTTCTAGTTTGACATATTTACCAGACATTCCTGTGAAGATTTCTGCTACGAAGAAAGGCTGAGATAAGAATTTTTCAATTTTTCTCGCTCTGCTTACTGTCAATCTATCTTCTTCAGATAATTCATCTAATCCAAGAATCGCGATAATATCCTGGAGCTCTTTGTACCTTTGTAAGGTTGATTGAACCGCACGTGCTGTCTTGTAATGTTCATCACCAACTACTGATGGTTGAAGCATCGTGCTGGTTGAATCTAAAGGGTCAACTGCTGGATAAATACCCTTTGCAGCAAGACCTCTAGCAAGAACGGTTGTAGCATCTAAGTGTGCGAATGTTGTAGCGGGAGCAGGATCAGTTAAATCATCCGCTGGAACATATACTGCTTGAATTGATGTAATGGAACCCTCTAAAGTTGATGTAATTCTTTCTTGTAATGCTCCAACATCAGTTCCTAGAGTTGGTTGATACCCAACTGCAGAAGGCATTCGTCCTAACAAAGCAGAGACTTCAGAACCAGCTTGTACAAATCTAAATATATTATCTACAAAAAGAAGCACATCTTGCTTGTTTACATCTCTAAAATGTTCGGCCATAGTTAATGCCGATAAGCCAACTCTCATTCTTGCACCAGGGGGCTCATTCATTTGGCCGAAGCACAACGCAACTTTAGATTGAGATAAATCATCTGCATTGATGACACCTGACTCCTTAAATTCTTCGTACAAATCATTCCCTTCTCTTGTTCTTTCACCAACTCCTCCAAAAACTGATACGCCACCATGCTCCTTAGCAATATTATTAATTAACTCTTGTATTAGTACTGTTTTACCTACCCCAGCTCCTCCAAATAAACCAACTTTTCCACCTTGCCTATAAGGGGCTAATAAGTCGATGACTTTAATTCCAGTTTCGAAAACTTTAGGCTTAGTCTCTAAATCAGTTAATTTAGGGGCTGATCTATGAATTGGCGCGGTATCTGAAGTATTTACTGGACCTTGTTCATCTACTGGCTCTCCTAATACGTTAAATATTCTCCCTAAAGTCGCCTCTCCTACAGGAACTGATATTGGAGCACCTGTGTCAGTCGCCTCCATGCCTCTTACAAGGCCATCTGTGCCACTCATGGCAACAGCCCTTACTCTGTGATCCCCAAGTAATTGTTGAACCTCTGCGGTCAGCGCTATGTCTTGCCCTGCTGGATTCTTGGCTTCAATTCTTAAAGCATTCAAAATTTTTGGTAATTTACCAGCTGGGAATTCTACATCCAGAACTGGACCTATTACTTGACGTACTACACCTTTTGCTGGTGCTGAAGTTGATGGAGTTGCTACCATTTTTTATTGACTTGGTGAGGATTAGCTGATTTTTATAACAGCTCATAATGCGAAATATTACCATCCCGAGGGTATATTCGTTAACTGGGTTCGGCCAACCGCACAGTTAAAGAGTGGTTTAATTGCTGCTTAACAGATTATGTTATTTACCATACGGTTTGAGTATTACTCTTACCAGACTTTTTGACGCATAGCGTCGCATTTATGATCCACCATTAATCTATGGCAGCTGTTTCACTTACAGTCTCTACAGTCAAACCACTGGGAGATAGAATATTTATCAAAGTTTCCGAATCTGAGGAAAAAACTGCTGGTGGCATCCTTTTGCCCGACTCAGCTAAAGAAAAACCACAAGTAGGAGAAGTTGCTCAGGTTGGTCCTGGGAAGCTTAACGAAGATGGTTCTCGACAAACTCCTGAAGTGAGTATTGGCGATAAAGTCTTATACAGCAAATATGCTGGAACTGACATCAAATTGGGAGGAGATGAGTACGTCTTACTTTCAGAAAAAGATATTTTGGCTGTAGTCGGCTAATTTATTTGTTTCAAAAATTATTAAAACTTATTATTAAATTACTTGCCTAACATGGCTAAAAGAATTATTTACAACGAGCAAGCTCGTAGAGCGCTTGAAAGAGGCATTGATATCCTTGCTGAGTCTGTAGCTGTAACGCTTGGACCTAAAGGAAGAAATGTTGTCTTAGAGAAAAAATTTGGGGCCCCTCAAATTATTAATGACGGGGTAACAATCGCAAAAGAAATTGAATTAGAGGACCATATTGAAAATACTGGTGTTGCTCTAATCAGACAAGCTGCTTCAAAGACAAACGATGCTGCAGGTGATGGTACCACCACCGCGACTGTTTTAGCTCATGCAATGGTAAAAGCTGGTTTAAGAAATGTAGCAGCTGGTGCTAACGCAATTACGCTTAAAAAAGGTATTGATAAAGCCACAGAATTCCTGGTTGGCAAAATTGAAGAGAATTCAAAGCCTATTAGTGATAGCACTGCAATAGCTCAATGTGGAACTATAGCGGCAGGTAATGATGAGGAAGTTGGCGAAATGATTGCAAACGCAATGGATAAAGTTGGTAAAGAGGGTGTTATTTCTCTCGAAGAGGGAAAATCAATGACCACTGAGTTGGAAGTTACTGAAGGAATGAGATTTGATAAAGGTTACATTTCTCCATATTTCGCGACAGATACTGAGCGCATGGAGGCAGTTTTAGATGAGCCTTACATTTTACTCACTGATAAAAAAATTGCTTTAGTACAAGATTTAGTACCAGTTCTAGAGCAAATAGCTAAAACAGGAAAGCCACTAGTAATCATCGCAGAAGATATTGAAAAAGAAGCTTTAGCAACTTTAGTAGTGAATAGATTAAGAGGTGTACTTAATGTTGCTGCAGTTAAGGCTCCAGGATTTGGGGATAGAAGAAAAGCTATGCTTGAAGATATGGCTGTTTTAACTAATGGTCAGCTAATCACTGAAGATGCAGGCTTGAAATTAGAAAATGCAACTTTAGAGATGTTAGGCACTGGTAGAAGAATCACTATTAACAAAGAGACAACAACCATTGTCGCTGAGGGTAATGAAAAGGCTGTTACTGCAAGATGTGATCAGATTAAAAAGCAAATGGATGAAACAGACTCTTCCTACGATAAAGAAAAACTTCAGGAACGTTTAGCTAAGCTGGCTGGAGGTGTTGCAGTTATCAAAGTTGGAGCAGCTACTGAAACTGAAATGAAGGATAAAAAACTTCGTTTAGAAGATGCTATTAATGCAACAAAAGCTGCTGTTGAAGAGGGAATAGTTCCAGGAGGTGGTACAACTCTCGCTCACTTGGCTCCGATTCTTAAGGAATGGGCTGACAAAGCTTTATCTGGAGAGGAATTAATAGGCGCTAACATTGTTGAGGCTTCATTAACATCTCCGCTCATGAGAATTGCCGAAAATGCCGGTTCAAATGGAGCAGTAATTGCTGAAAATGTTAAATCAAAACCATTCAATGATGGATTTAATGCAGCTACTGGAGAGTATGTAGATATGTCTGCAGCTGGAATAGTTGATCCTGCAAAAGTTACTCGTTCAGGATTACAGAATGCAGCATCTATAGCAGGAATGGTACTTACCACCGAATGCATAGTCGCTGATTTGCCAGAGAAAAAAGATGCAGCACCTGCTGCAGCTCCAGGAATGGGAGGAGACTTCGACTACTAAACAACTAAAGTTTTTAGTTTTAAAGGGATTGTTAAAACAATCCCTTTTTTTATATTTATTTTTAAAGATAGTTAAATTGGATAATTCTATATCCAACCTGCACTAAGAATGATTGCTAGAGATAAAAATATAATTAAAATAGTCCAAGTTATTTTGTTTAGTGATGCTTCAGCACTGCTGGCACTAGTAAACATTGAGCTTCCACTAGCTGCTATTCCTCCCATACCATCTCCTTTGGGACTATGTAGTAGAACTAAAAGTATTAATAGTATTCCAGAACTAACCCATATCCAAGTAAATATTTGACTCATATTTTGTATTTGTTATATATCTAATTTAAACATGTTGAACGACTTTATTAAATCCTTTTAATTCGATTTCTTTAATAAGTGATTTTCCTGTCATCTCTTTTGGAATAGGAAGATTTAATAATTGCAATAATGTTGGAGCAATATCTGCTAATCCAGCATTTTCTCTCAAATAAATCTCATTCCCCATATTTGGAATTTTTCTTTTCTCACCTTCAATAAAAATTAAGGGGACTTTATTAATAGTGTGAGCTGTCCAGGGTTCTCCATCAGGACCTTTCATTACTTCAGCGTTGCCATGATCTGCAGTAATAAGAATACTGCCTCCCATTTCTCCTGTAGCATTTACTATCTTACCTATACATCTATCTACGGTTTCGATGGCCTTTATAGCTGCGGCCATATTACCTGTATGTCCAACCATATCAGGATTAGCAAAATTTATAACTACAAAAGAATACTGTCCAGTTTTTATAGCATTTGAGCAACTAATAGTTAATTCTTCGGCAGACATTTCCGGGGCCATGTCATAAGTTGCAACTCTTGGCGAAGGAATTAAATGTCTCTGCTCTCCTGGAGAGGGTACTTCTACTCCTCCATTAAAAAAATAAGTAACATGTGGATATTTTTCGGTCTCTGCTGTTCTGTATTGCTTAAGTCCATTTTCTGAAACTATTTGGCCAATAAAGTTGTTGAGAGACTCAGGAGGGAATGCTATTTTAACTGGTAAATTTGCTTCATATTGAGTGAAAGTTAATATATCTACATTAGGGATACTTTTTCTTTTAAAGTTATCAAAATCTTTTTCCGAAAGGGCTTTTATTATTTGTCTGGCCCTATCTGGACGGAAGTTAAAACAAATTAAACCATCTTCATCTTTTAAAAAGTTTTTAGATATTCTTATAGGCTCTAAGAATTCATCTGTAATATTAGCTTTATAACTTTTATTTAAATAATCTTCCGGGGAAATGTCAGTTTTTTTGCCATTTGGATCAGTTAAATTTACAAAAGCTTTTTCTGTTCTTTCCCATATTAAATTTCTATCCATTATCCAATATCTTCCGCATATAGATGCTATTTCTCCTACTTTGAATTTTTTTATGCAATCTTCTATTTGTCTTATGTATTTATGAGCACTTTTTGCAGGAGTATCTCTACCATCGGTAATAACGTGAATAGCTACTTTTTCTATATGTTCTTCAGAAGCCCATTTTATTAATCCTAATAAGTGATCAATGTGGCTATGAACCCCTCCATCTGAACATAGACCAGTTATGTGTAAGGTACCTTTTTTTTTCTTAATTGAATTAGCCATTTCCTTTAACTCATGTACTTGAGTTAATTGGTTATTTTTCACAATATTTGTAATTCTTACAAGTTCTTGTTGAATGATTCTCCCTGATCCAATTGTGAGATGCCCTACTTCAGAATTACCCATTTGACCATTAGGTAAACCTACATCAGCTCCGCTCGCATTAATAAGAGTATGAGGATAGGCATGCCATAAAGAATCCATTACAGGAGTATTGGCATTTTTTATGGCATTATCTAAATTTTCTTCACGATGTCCCCATCCGTCCAGAATTGCAAGAACTACTGGACTCTCAGGAACTTTTATTTTATTTATATTCTTGCTGCTAAACTTTGACATCTCTTAATTAAAATGCATGGTTTTAAAGAAGTAATCTTTAATTTAGCTGTAAAAGCTGTTCCATACAATTTATATGTAATTTAGTTAGCTTTTGCTAATTTATTAAGGATATTGAATAAAGTTAATTTTTAGATGAATCATGTCCAAATCAGATAAAAAAATCATAATACTTACTGAAGATGAGCTAAGAAAAACTTTCTCTAGACTAACTTTCGAAATTATAGAAAAGATCTCAAATTTAGAAAATCTCTTATTGGTTGGTATCCCTACGAGAGGAGTTCATCTCGCTGAAGTTTTGAGAAAAGAAATGTTGGATAAAACAGGAGTTAATGTAAAGAAAGGAATAATTGACCCAACTTTTTATAGAGATGATCAAAATAGAGTTGGAACTCGTTTAATAGAGGCAACTGATTTTCCTACATCTATAGAAAAAAAAGATATTGTTTTAATTGATGATGTCATTTATACAGGAAGAACAATTCGAGCTGCAATTGAGGCCCTTCTATTATGGGGAAGACCAAAAAGTATTATGCTATTGGTAATGATTGATAGAGGTCATAGAGAACTACCAATTCAGCCTGATTTTTGCGGAAGAAAAGTTCCAACTAGCAAAAAGGAAATTGTTCATTTAAGACTAAAAGAAGTTGATGGAGAAGATGGTATCTTCTTGGATAAAATTTAAAAGATATTTCCTAAATTAAATACACCTAATTCTTTTTCATAAATATCTAGACATCTGAGATAAAGAGATGAATCCTTTTTAATACTGAAATAAAGTTTTAAGCTATCTTCTCCAATTTTACACTCATTGTTCACGTTTATTTGAAGAGGTTTTTTATTCCATTTAAATACCTCTTCTTCATTTTGAGATTCTGATAACTTTGGTAATCCATTCTCAAAAATTACATCAAAACTTCTCTTCGTTTTAGTTTCTCCAATAATTATCTCGAAAATGTTCTGACCATCTTTACTGGCTTGAAGAATTAACTCAAATGGTTTTTCTGTAGGCCATGTTTGGCCTTTATAAAAAATTGGATGCCAGAAATGTTTTTGTTCTCTTTTATTAAATAATCTAATTGATAAGCCTTTAATTAAGATATCTTTAATCTTTACTCCAGGAGTCATAGCAAGAGCTCCTATTGCTATTGATTCAATCGGTGGCGGAGAATTGATTTGTATTCCTGAAATCTTATTAGTGATCCAATCTTTTATTAATGGAATTTGTGTTCCTCCTCCAACCAAAATCACAGAGTTTAAATCATCTAAATTAAAAAATTTTCCTCTAGCCTCATTTAATAAATCCTTAAGTAGGGAATTTAAGTGACTTAAAAGATTATTCTGCATCAAAATCTTTTCAAAAATTTCTTTACTCATAAAAAAATCTTTTTCTTCATTCTCTTCTGTAAATAAAGATATAAGGTATTTTCTCTCAGATTCAATTTCTGGGCCACTAAGCTTACATTTTAATTTTTCTGCTATGGAAAAATTTCTCTCATCTTGATTTGATGGTAAAAAGTAATTAACAATCCACTGATCTATATCTTTACCTCCGACTTTTGAACCAGATTTGCTTATTATTTCAGCACATCTTAATTTTTGCTTTGATATTGCACTTACATCCTTTCCTTGGAACTTCAATAGTTCTGCAATAGGTGCAGATTTACCTTCCCCGCCTTGTGTTTTGATTACGCTCATATCAATAGTACTACCGCCAATATCGATAATCATAATAATTGAACCTAATGGAACATTCATTCCAATCCCAGCTGCAGTAGGTTCATCAACGAGTGCTACCTCATTAATAGGCAAACTTTCACATAGACTAATTAACCACTTTCTATAACCCTTATAAGTGTCAATTGGGGCTGTCAAAACCAGCCTTTTAATGTTAAATTCTATTGGAATATTTTCCCAAAGAATTTTGAAAAATTTTTCACCTGATTCGATTGGACTTAAAACTTTCTCTTTTTGCCTTTCAATAGGATTACCAATTAATCTTTTAAAATTTGAATGAAAATATTTTTCTGAATAAGATAAATTTTTCTTTTTCAATGCAGATAATCCTATCCTTCCAACATTATCTCCACCTTCGAACCAAACTACTGATGGGATGACTCCAGGAGAACACGTAATACCAGGTATTTCTATTAAAGTAAAATCGCTATCTTTCTCATCTTGAAAAGCTAATACGGTATTAGTATTTCCCAAATCAAGAGCAAGGGTTCCAGAAAAATTATTTTCCATAGCAGATTTCTTATTATTTTTTTAAGTTCGTTTGAAAATTTATAATTTTAATGATGTTAATATTAATGTAAACTATATTGTATATTTAAAAATATTTTTTTATGAACGTATCCAATAATTCCAATATTGATCACAATGATCTTGCAAAAAGAGGTGAAAGTTTAATAAGGAAATCTACTAATAGATACTTAACAACTGTAAGAATTGCTTTTAGAGCTAAACAAAGAAGGTTTGACGATTTTGATGGATTATTAGAAGAATCAGCTATTAAACCAGTTCAAAGATCAATTATTGAATTAAGTGATGAACAAGATCAACCAGATTTACTTCCAGGTTAGCTTTGTCATTTGAAGAAAATAATTGGAGATTAATTAAAGATACTAAAAAAGGTAAATTTTGTTTTTTGATTGGTGTAAATAATTGGGCTATTGAGTTACAGAAACATGAATTCGAATTGCTATATAAATTACTTATAAAACTGAATAATCAATTGATGCAAATAACAGATGAATTAATGGACGAAGAGTTTATTAATTTAGAAATAGAACAATTACCTTGGTACGCAGAATTGGAGGGTAAAAAAAATGGATGGAACTTAAGATTAATATTTGAAAGCTCAGAACAAACTCGATCATTCGAAATGTATTGGCCTATACCAATAGCTGAAAATTTATTTTATGAAATAAAAAAAATGTGGGAATCAATGGATTGAAAAATTAATTAAATTGGAAATTTTTTGAAAAAATTCCCCGATTTAAAAATCTTTTTTAACATCTTTTCCACAGCTAATTTCTAAAAAATATTTGTAGATCTACCTTGTGTGGAAAACTCATAAAGATAAGTAATTTTTATATTACTTATAAGATTTATATGGTTCAGATAAATTTCTGTAGAAACTTAGTCTTCTCAAAGGGTCTCATCTCTAATACTACTGAGACATGGATAAATAATAAAAAGTTGACTATTTAGTTTTTTTAGAGAAAACTGATCCCATGCCCTAATGATCTTTTCCCCTTATTTGAATTATGCAAGAATTAAATTGTGACGTTAATCAAAAAAATATCAATAATAAAGAAGAAATAATTAGTTTTAAATGTGACCTTCAAGAAAATCTTCAACAAGCTATGAATAAATTTGTTGAGGATCATCCTAATTGGGATCAATATAGAATTTTACAAGCAGCAATCGCTGGATTTTTGATGCAAAAAGGATTTCAAAATAGGGATCTAACAAGGCTATATATAGGCAAAATGTTTTCCATGGACTTTGATAATTAATCAAGAATTAACTTTATTTAATTCTCTCTAAGATCAATTTAGCTATTTCTATTTTTATTGGAATTATAGATAACCTATTACCTTTCTTAACCAATAACAGTTCCTCCTCATTAAATAAATTTTTTAATTCAGTTAAACTTAAAAATTTATTTGCTTTAAATAGATATTTGACTTTCACACAATCCCATCTTGGTTTCTCTTGACTTGATTTAGGGTCAAAATATTTTGATTCTTTTTGGAATTGAGTTGGGTCAACAATATTTAGATCGATAACCTCCATAAATCCAACGATTCCAGGAGGTTTGCAATTTGAATGGTAAAAAAATACTTTATCTCCAAGAGACATTCTTCTCATAAAATTGCGCGCCTGATAATTTCGGATGCCATCCCATAAAGTAACTCCATCCTTTTTTAAAGTATCAATACTGTAAGCGTCTGGTTCACTTTTCATTAGCCAGTAGTTAGGTTCAGTCATATTAGTTGTTTAGAAGAAAGTTACAATGTGTGAACGGTGTGTGAACAGAGTGAGTATTAGTTCTTCTCTGAGTTGGTTCAAGCCATCGATTTATTTAATCTAATTTACCGTATAAATATGAATTAAAAAATATATAAACAGATCGATAGAGACAGATCTTTTATTTATTTATTTATTTAGAGTTGAATGAAAATCCTAGTTATAGCTTGATTCTTGATCTTATTGTTCACACAAAGTTGCTTATCTGTTCACATAGGAGTATCTAGTTGAGGCTATGACTGTGTTTTATATTGT
>OZSS01000180.1_pt1 | contig 28724 bp, 30 predicted proteins | sample 1779911 | NCBI WGS metagenome assembly OZSS01 (sample SAMEA2603589, study PRJEB24840) | metagenome | biome: Water; feature: Photic zone; material: Seawater sample | place: Mediterranean Sea | collected 2013-11-12 | depth 10 m
TAAAAAACCACACCTTGTTGTACGGAACACTCTACAAGTCCACCGTAGATTTAAAAAGGGTTTCAAGAATAAAACATTACGGAGATTTATACATTTTCAAAACAGATAATAAAAATTATACCCTATATGCCAAAACCATCAGAAATGAGGAAAGAGCGCTTTTGCACAACTTTTTCATTAAATACACTTATGCACATGGTGTGATTTTTCCCTGAAGATTAGAATGCATGATGTGTTAAAATTTTTAAAATAACTCCGCCCAGTTAAATTTATCGAATGGAATCGCTAAATTTGTGTTGTAATGATTATACCGTCATATTTAGGTTGTCATGAATAATTTTGATGTCTTAGAGGAGAGAATCGTTCTTTTGCTCAATAGGTTAAAAGAGAATCATCTGTTGATTAATCAATTAAAAACAGATAAAGAACAACTCCTACGAGAAAACACCTTGCTCCAAAAGCAAATTTTGGAATTTAAAAGTGATAATGATGCCCTTAAGATGGCCAACTCATTACTTGGCAGTAAAGAAAGTAAAGCAAATACTAAGCGTAAAATAACGAGTTTAATAAAAGAAGTAGATTTTTGCATTCATCAACTATCAGAAATACGGTAAAACATGAGTGAAAAAATAAAGATAAAGTTAACTGTTGCAGACCGTGTTTATCCTTTGACCATTTTAGCAGGTCAAGAACAATCTTTGCGGAATTCGGCAAAAAAAATTGATGAAATGTCCAAGCAGTTGCAGGAAAATTACGCTGTTCGAGACAAGCAAGACGTTTTGGCCATGTGTGCCCTACAGTATGCTGCTCAATTAGAAAATACGCTTGAAAATAATACCGTGGAAGGGGAAAGCTCGATCAAAACAAAGGAATTGATTGAATTGATTGACCTGCACCTTTCTAACTACTAAGTTCTTTAAATAAAATACATACTGCCTGTATTGGTGATTTTTTGATAAACTCAACGAGCTTTAATTTAAAAGAGGTGAGTTATGATTGTAAAAGCAAGCTGTCTTGAACAGATCCTTGATCAGTTGTGTAGCCTCAAACCTGTTTTTTAGGAGTTTATACAAAAACTCTATGCCAGTACAGGCTTTTTTAATATAAAAAATGAAACCTATGGAATTAACGACCAATATATTTATTCTTATTTCGATTGCCGCTGTCTTAGGGGTTGGCATTGGCATTGTTATCCAAAAACAAAAAAACACCAAACTCCTTGATGATGCTGAGACAAAGGCAAAAGACCTTCTCAGTCAGGCCAAAAGAGAGGGTGATCGGATAAAAAGCGAAAAAATACTCCAAGCGAAAGAACGTTTTATTGAACTGAAGTCAGAGCACGAAAAGCTAATCTTTAACAGAGAAAAGAAAATTTCGGAGACGGAAAATAGATTGAGGGAAAAAGAAAATAAACTCAATAAAGAGCTGAATAGGTCTAAAAGTTTAACCCATAACTTGGATCAAAAAAACGAGTCGTTAGACAAGAAACTCTCCAAATTAGAATCCAAACAAGAAGCGCTGAATCTCCTTCACGATTCACAGGTAGAGAAGTTAGAGACCATTTCAGGACTTTCTGCAGCAGCGGCCAAAAAAGAACTTGTTAGCTCCCTAGAAAAGAAAGCACAGTCTGAAGCAATTGCCTTTGCGCAACAGAGCTTAGAGGAGGCTAAATTGACCGTAGAGCAAGAAGCCAAAAAAATAATTATAAATACGATTCAACGGATTGGTACTGAAGAATCTATAGAAAATTGCGTTTCTGTTTTTAATTTAGATTCAGATGATGTCAAAGGGAGGATCATTGGACGAGAGGGAAGGAATATACGTGCCATTGAGGCTGCCACTGGCGTTGAAATCATTGTAGATGACACACCAGAGGCCATTATTCTATCCTGTTTTGACCCTGTTCGTCGGGAGATTGCGCGGCTTTCCCTCCACCGACTGGTATCCGATGGCAGAATTCATCCAGCCAGAATTGAGGAGGTAGTAAATAAGACGACCAAGCAAATCCAAAATGAAATTGTGGAGGTCGGAAAAAGAACTGTAATAGACTTGGGCGTCCACGGCCTCAACCCTGAGCTGATCAAAATTGTGGGCAGAATGAAATACCGTTCTTCCTATGGTCAAAACCTATTACAACACTCAAGAGAGGTGGCCAAACTGTGTGGTGTGATGGCTTCGGAGTTGGGCTTGAATCCAAAATTAGCAAAAAGAGCTGGCTTGCTCCACGATATCGGTAAAGTCCCTGAGGAAGAAACAGAGACTCCCCACGCAATTTTGGGTATGGAATGGGCTGAAAAGTATGGAGAGAAAAAAGAGGTCTGCAATGCCATAGGAGCCCACCACGATGAAATTGAAATGACATCTTTATTTTCCCCTATTGTACAAGTCTGCGACGCTATTTCTGGTGCGCGACCAGGAGCCCGCCGACAGGTTTTGGACAGTTATGTTCAGCGACTGAAAGACTTGGAGAACATCGCCTATGACTTTAACGGAGTAAACAAAGCATATGCCATTCAAGCCGGAAGAGAGCTCAGGGTGATCGTCGAAAGTGAAAAAGTTTCCGATGACCAGTCTGCTGAATTATCATTTCAAATATCTCAAAAAATACAAACTGAAATGACTTACCCGGGACAAGTTAAGGTTACTGTGATCCGCGAGACCAGAGCAGTTAATGTCGCAAAATAATTATTGAAAAAATATTGCAAGTCCACCGATTCCAGTCAATAGAAGAATCAACTGGCGGTATTTTTCATTATTTATTTTTTGCACCAAATATATTCCAAGTACAAAACCTATAATTACGGCGGGAATCAAACCCAAACTTATTTGAAGAGAATCCCAATTGATCGTGCCCCAGGACCAAATGTGGAAGGGAACTTTAAAAAGATTGATGATAAAAAACAGCCATGCAGCTGTTCCAATAAATTCGTTTTTTGGCAATTTTATCGCTAAAAAATAGATATTGGAAAAAGCGCCTGCTAAATTTCCTACCATGGTAGTAAAACCTGCGAGCATTCCCATAAGGGCGGCAAAACTCCAGTGTGAAGGAACTTTTTGTCGGTCCTTGCGTTCCCAATAAAACATCATAAGCACACTGATCAAGATGATCACGGCCATCCCAAATTTAAAGAGCTTTTCAGGTAAATCCTTGCCTAAAAGAACACCGACCAAAACACCTAAAATCATCCAGGGTAGTAGCTTCAAAAGATAATGCCATTTAACATGCCTTTTGTAATACAGAACAGCCAAAATATCTCCACAAATCAACAGAGGCATCAAAATCCCAGTAGACTCTTTGGCCCCATATGCCAATGCCAAGCCCGTTACAATTAAAACCGCCAAGCCTTTTATCCCTGATTTAGCAATCCCAAGAAGGAGCGCGCACCCTAAAGCCATTAGAAAAGTTAAACTCAAATAGGGGACCATGGTAGTGATTTCCAAAGGAAATATGTTTTATTGGATAAAGCTATAAATTAATTTCTTTAATTAACGGACAATAAAAAAGAGTTGTGTGGGAGGAAAAAAAAGTCATTGCATTGGAGCGTATTTTTTGTATCCCAATCAGATGTAGAATTATGATTAAGTTGTTTTTATTACTTTTAGAGCAACAATATACCCATTATGGAAGAAAATAAAACCAGGTTGTTGTCTCTTGATATCCTTAGGGGGATGACGATTATTTTTATGATTATTGTCAACGATCCTGGATCATGGGACCACGTGTATGCTCCTTTATTACATGCCAAGTGGAATGGTTTAACCCCGACAGATTATATTTTCCCCACATTTCTTTTCATTGTAGGGGTATCGATTGTACTGTCATTTACCAAACTTAGGGAGAGGGGCGTGGCCCAAAAAAGTTTGGTTAAAAAAATAATACTGCGCAGTTTAAAAATTTACGCCGTGGGTATGTTTTTGTGGCTTTGGCCCACTTTTAATTTCGACAGCATTCGATGGGTGGGTGTTTTACCCCGAATTGCCCAAGTATTTTTAATATGTGCTTTGATATACCTTTTTATCCAAAAAAAAGCACAGATCATCATCGGTGGTGTGACGCTGATTGTCTATTGGTTGGTCATGGAGTACCTGCCGGTCCCTGGAATCGGAGTGCCCGACTTGAGCGTGCCCGAAAAAAATTGGGCGAATTATATCGATAAACAATACCTTCCTGGGTACTTGTGGAGGCAAAATTGGGATCCCGAGGGTATCTTGAGTACATTCCCTGCCGTAGTTACGGGCATGCTCGGAATGATAGCCGGAGGTGTATTGGTCTCAAAAAAAGCGCTTAAGGACAAGCTGTTAAAGCTTTTTATAATGGCTTCAGTCTTATTAATTTTGGGAGACATTTCTCAATACATCATGCCCGTAAATAAAAGCATATGGAGTAGTTCCTTCGTGCTTATTGCCGGAGGGATAAGTTGTTTGCTTTTGGCTTCTTTTCTTTATTGGGTGGATGTTAAGGAATATGCACACAAATTCAAATTTGCCCAAGTCTTTGGTGTCAACGCGATTTTCTCCTACACCCTGGCGGGAATATTATACCCACTGTTCTACGGTGACAAACTCTTTGGAGTTTCGTTGAGTTCCTCATTTGTTGATCAAGCTATGGCGCTGGGTGTGGCGCCTAAATTGGCCTCTTTGACCTATGCTGTTTTTTACGTCTTCATTATTTCGATACCCACCTACCAATTGTTTAAAAGAAAAATATACATCAAACTATAAATTCTGATTTATAATTCTTTATCTATCTTAGGAATCAACTTTTTATCCAAAAATCCATGAACAAGAATGATACTTATTGGAAAACCAACTTAAAATATTTGGTCATACTCTTATCCATTTGGTTTTCGGTTTCCTTTGGTTTTGGGATTCTTCTTGCAGATACGTTAAATCAATTTCATTTAGGCGGATTTAAACTTGGTTTTTGGTTCGCTCAGCAGGGAGCGATCTATGTGTTTGTGATTTTGATTTTTGTCTATATCTACTTGATGAATCGCTTAGATCAAAAGTTTAAAAACGATAAATAAATGGAGTTACAATATTGGATTTGGATAGCGGTTGGGTTAAGTTTTTCACTTTATATTTTCATTGCAATACGCTCAAGAGCCTCCTCCACGGGTGAGTTTTATGTGGCTGGGAAAGGGGTACCACCCATTGCAAACGGTATGGCTACTGCTGCCGATTGGATGTCTGCAGCCTCCTTTATATCTATGGCTGGAATCATATCGTTTAACGGTTACGACGGCTCTGTTTTTTTGATGGGATGGACTGGTGGATACGTCCTTTTAGCACTTTTATTAGCCCCCTATCTCAGAAAATTCGGAAAATTTACTGTACCAGATTTTATTGGTGATCGCTATTATTCCAATGTCGCCAGAGCCGTAGCGGTCTTTTGTGCCTTGATTGTTTCTTTCACCTACATCGCGGGTCAAATGCGTGGTGTTGGTGTTGTTTTTTCTCGCTACTTGGAAGTCGACATCAATACGGGCGTTTTCATTGGGATGCTCATTGTTCTTTTCTATGCAGTATTGGGGGGGATGAAGGGAATCACCTACACGCAAGTGGCGCAGTATTGTGTTTTAATATTTGCATTTATGTTACCCGCCATTTTTATTTCACTGATGGTAACCGGCAATGTTGTTCCGCAAATAGGATTTGGTGCCGCCGGAAGTGATGGTGTTTTTCTTTTAGATAAACTCGATGGACTGCACCGAGAGTTAGGGTTCCACGAATATACTACGGGAAAAAAATCCACCTTGGATGTTTTTTTTATTACCGCTGCTTTAATGGTTGGTACGGCAGGTCTTCCGCATGTTATCGTCCGTTTTTTTACTGTAAAAAAAGTCAGTGATGCCAGAAAATCCGCGGGATGGGCATTGCTTTTTATCGCTATTTTATACACAACCGCACCGGCAGTCGCAGTTTTCTCAAGAACCAACCTAATCGAAACCGTAAGCAATCAACCTTATAAAACACTTCCAGAGTGGTTTGGAAAATGGGAGGCTACCGGGCTTATATCATATGATGATAAAAATAACGATGGCAGGGTTCAATATTTGGCAGATCCAGCGACCAATGAGTTGAATGTCGATGCAGACATTATGGTACTGGCCAACCCTGAAATTGCTAATTTACCCAATTGGGTGATCGCCATTATGGCGGCCGGGGCTTTGGCAGCTGCACTTTCCACCGCTGCAGGTCTTCTATTGGTGATTTCATCTTCTGTTTCGCACGACCTAATCAAGAAAATTATAAAACCAGATGTCAGTGAGAAAGGTGAGCTGGTAGCTGCCCGCTTGTCAGCGGTGGGTGCTGTTATGTTGGCGGCCTATTTTGGAATCAATCCACCAGGTTTTGTCGCAGCCACTGTTGCCTTGGCCTTTGGGTTGGCTGCTGCTTCTTTTTTCCCTGCCATCGTGATGGGAATTTTTAGTAAAAAAATGAACAAAGAGGGTGCTGTAGCTGGTATGGTCATCGGCGTTTTATTAATGCTTTTCTACATGACCAAGTTTAAATTTGGATGGTTCGGTGGGGGAACTGAAAAGGATTGGTGGTTTGGTATTTCTCCAGAAGGATTTGGTTCCTTTGCCATGATGGTAAACTTTCTAATAGCAGTAGTCGTATCAAAATTCACCCCTGCACCCGACCAAAATATCCAGGAACTTATAGAGAATATTAGAAACCCAAATGATGAATAGAGATGTTAAAAACTAAGATTTTTCACTTTGCGATATGCCTTTTATTAACTCAGCAGTTTTACGCCCAAAAAAAAGATCCCTTAGAGGGGATTGATATCACGGAGACACTAATGTATTTGGACTGGGCTAAAATGGACTATTTTGATACATTAAATCAGGAGGTAGTATTGGGAAATAATTCCGGAAGGGTAGTTTTTATGGGCAATTCTATCACACAAGGATGGAAACATTATATGCCAGAAATGTTTGACAACCAAACCTATATCAACAGAGGGATTGGAGGGCAGACAACCCCACAGATGCTTTTGCGATTTCGCCAAGATGTCATCGCCCACAAGCCTGAAATTGTTGTGATTCTGGCAGGCACCAATGATATTGCAGGAAACACCCTATTAAAAGATTTAGAAACAGTAGCAGGATATATTTTTTCTATGGCGGAACTGGCTCATGCCAATGGTATTAAAGTGATAGTCTCGTCTGTAATTCCAGCCGCCGACTATCCCTGGAGAAGTGGAAAAAATCCAGACGTTGAGATTCCAAAGCTCAACCAGATGATAAAAGATTATTGTATGGAAAATAACTTTAAATATCTCGACTACTTTAGCTCGATGACCGATGGTAAAAATGGGCTTATTGAAAGCTATGGTTACGATGGTGTGCATCCCAATAAGAAAGGTTACGAGATAATGACTGTAATGGTTGAGGAAGCCATTCAAGATTTACTTTCCCCATAAACCCCACATCTACTGGAATTGCTGGGCGCAGGCTACCACCTTTCTAATTGTATTGAGATCGGCAATCGGTTCTCCCAATGCTGTTTTTTCTTTTCCCTTCCCAGAAAGGTGAATTTCATCAAATCCTTCTTTAAAAAAAAGGTCACAGTTCTGATCATTAATACCCCCTCCCGGCATGACCACCAATTTTCCTTGGGCAATTTGATTGAGTTTATTGAGCAATCCTATTCCTTGCAAAGCAGTTTGCTGTTGCCCTGAAGTAAGCACCCGGTTAAACCCTAAATCAATAATTTTTTTTAGGGACTCTTCAGCATGGATAACCCGATCAAATGCCCTGTGAAACGTTAAATCCATTGATTTTGCAGTAGCCACCCATTTTTTTAAAACAGGATCTGGAAGGCTTCCGTCTTCGTTTAAAGCACCGATTACTTCACCTTGAACACCCATGGATTGTGCCCATTCTATTTGTTCCTCAACAGTTTTAATTTCTTCATACGAGTAGGTGAAATTTCCTCTTCGGGGGCGGATCAATACGTGAATCGGCAGGTGAGTGGTCTCGATAACTTCTTGGAGAAAAGTTGGGGAAGGGGTTAAACCGTCCTCCATCAGGTGCTCACAGATTTCCAACCTTGAAGCACCACCTTTAATCGCATTTTTCAAAGACGGAGTGGTGGTACAACAAATTTCAACAATCATAAAAAAAATTTAACAGTAAGTTTAAGAAATTTTAATCACTTCAACACTTTGTGTCAACCCTCATAACTTTTGTATTAATTAAATAGGTTTATATTTACGAGTACAATCTTTTTAAAGTCAAACCGGTATTAAATGAAAGAAAACAATATTCAATATCAGTTTCCAGGTGCATTTGAAGAGCACAGATTTGAAAAACTTCACAATGTAGTCTTTAACGACCCCCTTTCTGGTTCCACTGCTGTAGCAGAAGAGATCGCTACGCTCATAAGACAGAAACAATCACAGGGAAAACCCTGTGTATTGGGATTGGCAACGGGATCGTCACCGATAAGTGTTTACAAACACTTGATTAAATTGCACCGTGAGGAAGGGTTGAGCCTTAAAAATGTGATCACTTTCAACCTCGACGAATACTTCGGTCTGGAACCCTCGGATGTCAACAGTTATCATTTCTTTATGAATGAAAACCTCTTTGATCATGTGGATATTCCAAAGGAAAATATCAATATTCCCTCCGGAACTACTCCCCAGAAAACAGTCAGAGAATACTGCAATTCTTACGAAAAAAAGATTGCTCAGATGGGGGGTATCGATTTCCAATTATTGGGTATAGGTAGGACGGGTCACGTAGGATTCAATGAGCCAGGATCCAATATCAATGCACAAACAAGATTGGTGAGCTTGGATTACCTCACCCGCTTTGACGCCTCACCGGCTTTTTATGGTATAGAAAACGTTCCTACCAAAGCTGTAACCATGGGGATCAAAACCATCCTTTCAGCAAAAAGAATTGTTCTTTTGGCGTGGGGAACTAACAAGAGTGAAATCATTCAAAAAGCTGTTGAAGGAGCAATAACGTCGAAAATTCCTACAACCTATCTCCAGAAACATGAGAACACCACCCTTGTTTTAGATCAGCAAGCAGCCTCTAAATTGACGCGTATCAAAGCCCCTTGGATTACTGGAAATTGTGATTGGAGCGACCCCATTAACCAGTGTAAAGCTGTTTATTGGCTGTGTGAAAAAACCAATAAGTCTATCCTTAAACTCACCGAGGAAGACTACAACCAAAATGGGATGTATGAGTTGTTGAATTTAGAGGGAAATTATTATGACCTCAATATAAAAATGTTCAACCGCATTCAAAATACCATAACTGGATGGCCTGGAGGAAAACCAAAAGCCGATGACAGTAAACGTCCCGAACGTGCCATGCCTGAGAAAAAAAGATGTATTGTTTTTAGCCCACATCCAGATGATGATGTAATTTCAATGGGAGGTACCTTAGATCGATTGGTTGCGCAGGGACATGAGGTACATGTGGCCTATCAGACCTCAGGGAATATTGCTGTCTCAAACGATGAAGCTTTAAAGTACTTTGAAGTAATCAAGGACATGACTGAAAATTACATGGAGAATGAAAGCCTGATGGAGGAGTTGATGCAAAAAAAGAAAAATGCATTGGATTCATTGGCCTTACGTAAACTAAAGGGAGCAATTAGAAAAAGAGAATCATTGGCGGCTACCCGTTACCTGGGCATTCCAGATGAACAAGTTCATTTCTTAAACTTACCATTTTATGAAAGTGGAAAAATTCAAAAGAACCCACCCACCCAAGATGATATAGCCATTACCAATACACTCATCAGCAACATAAAACCACATCAATTGTATGCAGCTGGTGACTTATCGGATCCCCATGGAACGCACAGAATCTGCCTGAATATAATTTTTGATTCCCTACAACAGCTCAAGTCCAATTCGTTTATGCAAGACTGTTGGGTTTGGCTCTACAGAGGTGCTTGGCAAGAATTTGAAGTACACGAAATCGAGATGGCCGTCCCCATGAGTCCGGATCAGGTGGTGCGCAAGCGTAAAGCCATTTTTTTCCACCAGTCTCAAAAAGACAGTGTGATGTTCCAAGGCAGCGACGATAGAGATTTTTGGGTAAGAGCAGAGGATAGGAATCGAGAAAGCGCTAAGCGTTATAGAAACTTAGGACTCTCGGATTACCAAGCCATGGAGTTGTTTCAGCGATATTATTTTTTACAATAACAAATATTATAAATATTAAATTTATATTTATCCAAAGACTAACCCAATAAAATAGTTGTCATGAACAGAAAACATTTTTTATCATTAGCAGGAGTATCCGCTTTAGGAATGGCCATCCCCCCTCCAAGTTTTTCAAACTACAGCAGTTTTAAAAACAAAATTTCCTTGGCCCAGTGGTCAATGAATGCTTCATTTTTTTCAAAAAAAGAAAACATAATGGATTTTGCACTCCTTGCTGCTTCCATGGGATTTTCGGGTGTAGAATATGTTAATCAATTTTTCTTTGACACCCTAAAAAACGGAACTACCTCCAGCAAAAATGTCAACAAACTTGCAAGAGAGCTCAATATGCGCGCAAATGACAATGAGGTGTCAAATGTTTTGATCATGTTAGACGAAGAGGGAAGTCTTTCCCACGAATCAAATGCTGAAATTACCAAGGCCATTGAGCAACACAAAAAATGGGTGGAATTGGCAGCCGAATTAGGTTGCGAGTCAGTCAGGGTTAATTTATCTGGTACCAGAGATGTAAAGATTTGGATTGATCAGTCTGTAGTCGGCCTTACTGGATTATGTGAGTTTGCAAAACCCATGGGGATCAATGTTATTGTAGAGAATCACGGTGGTCTTTCCTCCAATGCTGGACTATTGGCCCAAGTGATGAAACAGACCAATTTGGACAACTGTGGAACGCTTCCTGACTTTGGTAACTTTTGTCTCGCAAGCGACTGGGGCAGTGAAGACGGTTGCAAATCTTGGTACGACATTTACAAAGGGGTAGCCGAATTGATGCCTTATGCCAAATCCGTAAGCGCCAAAGCTTATGATTTTGATAAAAATGGAAATGAAACAAAAATAGACTACGCCAAAATGATGCAAATTGTCAAAAACAACAATTACAAGGGATATATTGGAGTGGAATATGAAGGAAGTCGTTTGAGTGAAAAACAGGGGATTCTAGCTACTAAAAACCTAATTCAAAAATTCATTTAATTTTAAGCCTAATTTTTTATTGGGTAAAAGTTACTGGCAGCATTCTGTTAGCGCGTTATAAAGGCTTGATGTTCAGGTTTTTCCACTTAACTTTTATACCGCCTCCGTCGTGGATTTGAAGTGCTATTGACCCTTTTCCCTTACCTATTTTCTCGTCCTGAATAGAAATCATTTTTGTGCCATTGAGCCAAGTAGTAACTTGGTCGCCGACCACTTTAATTTTCATCTTATTCCAATCTCCCATTTTTAGAGCTTTGTCTTTTTTCGGTTCAGGCTTGATAAGCCAACCCCTGCCATAAGATTCATAGACCCCGCCGCTGTCATTCCCAGGAGGCGCCACCTCAACTTGCCACCCACTGATTTTTGTGCCTTCCAGGGTGGATCTAAAAAATACCCCACTGTTCCCATTGTCTTCCTGTTTGAACTCTAAAGTCAAAATAAAATCATCGTAATATTCTTCTGTTGACAGATAGCCATATTTTTGGTCAGGGCCACTCTCGCATACCAATAAGCCGTCTTCAACATACCACAGTTCAGTGCCGTGGATGTTCCAACCATTCAGATCTATACCGTTAAAGAGAGATTCTTTTTGGGCTGTTACAGTAGAAAAAAGCAGTACAAAAAAAACAGAAATAGATATTTTTTTCATTTTAAATGATGTTTAAACCATTAAGGTAGCCATTTTTTTTGATCTGGATTAAGGCGGTGGGGATGGCTAAAAAAGATAAATAGTGACTTTGATTGTTGGTCTAAAACATAAACAACGCCCAAAAGATGTGTGATGGGATTTAAAATCTGCCACTTCCCTGTCGCATTGGAATATCCAACACTGCTGTTGAGTAGCGAGAGGGAGACTTGAACTCCCGACCTCCGGGTTATGAATCCGACGCTCTAACCGGCTGAGCTACCTCGCCATTTTGATGCGCAAATATAATAACTAAAATTTTTAGGAACCCTCTGACATTTAAAAAAATAAGAACTTTAGATTTTACCTATGTTTTTTTTATATATATTACCAACAAAACAGCCTGAATGAGTAAAAAGACTTTCTTTTCCGTTGAGTACGATTTTCACGCCTCCCCTCAGTTACTATTTCAGTATCTGTCCACTCCCTCTGGTTTATCAGAGTGGTTTGCCGATAACGTCAATTCCAGGGGTGAAATTTTTGACTTTATATGGGACGATAGTGAGGAGCAAGCCAAATTGATCCAAAAGAAAACTAATGAAAGAATTCGATTCCAATGGGTAAATGGAGAATCGGATCAAACAGATTATTATTTTGAGTTTAAAATTGAGGTTGATGAGATCACTAAGGACGTTTCTCTGGTGATTTCAGATTATGCTGACGATGATGAAATTGACGAATCAAAACTATTGTGGGATAACTTAGTTGCTGATCTCAAACAAGTACTCGGGTCTTCCTAAATTACTTTTTTAATGATTAATTTTGATGGTCATTGTTATTCAAATTTCAATGATGTTCCTCAGGGATTGCTTTCTCGTTTGACCCAGCTTCCAGTTCATACCCAACACTTGCTCTCTTTTAAAGGCAAGATTTCATTACTTGAAGCCCAATATTTCTCGATAATGGCAGCGCTCAGAAGGTCTAGGGTTGATATTCCCATGCATTATTCTTTGACCTATTTTCAGGAGCAGGCGGTTGCCCTTCAAAAATACACCCAAGATTCATCGGATTTTCAGGGTATTAGTATCAAATTTTACAGAAAAGAAAAACCAAGCTTGGATACCATTATTACGCCCATTTGTTTTGTATTGCAATTTGAAAATGTACCATGGAATACTGTGGAGACTAAAAATTTGACCTTGTATAAAGATCATTACATTGGCGCTGCTGCTTACTCTAATCTTTTTCAAACCAATGCCGCTCTGAGAAACCTCAGTCAAGTGTTTGCCTATGAAAATGGATATGGAGCTGCTTTGTTACTGAATCACCACAAACGCCTTGCGGACAGTTCAAACGGTGCTGTTTTTTTAGTAAATAAGGAAAATATTCAAACTCCAGCGCTTCCAGAAGGTGCTCAAAACACGGTGATAAGAAAATATCTAATTGATTTTATCGCAAAAGAAAGTAAATTGGAAATAGTCGAGGACGAAATACCTACTTTCTCGGTTCAGCAAGCCCACGAAATATTTTTGGTTTCAGAGGAATACGGCTGGACTCAAATAGAGCAATTCAGAAAAAAGAAATTTGATTCAGCAGTTTCCGAACCCCTTCGCCTTAAATTTACAGACCAACTGGTGAATCAGTTGTGATGGGGATTCTCGGGGGTATTGGACCATACTAAATATTTACCGCCCAGGGCAATCATCTGATCTTTCCACAGTTCTTGTGTATTGTGAGACAAAATTTGACTTTCGAAAGCGTTATCAACAACTACCCATGAATGGGCGCCAATTTCTTGCTGTAATTGGTCTTCAGACCAGCCAGAATACCCCAAGAAGAACCGAATGTCCTTTGTGCTTAGAACTCCTTCGTTGACTAGTGCGATTACTTTTTCGAATTCTCCTCCCCAAAAGAGTTTATCATCTATTTTAAGACTCCCCGGAATCAAATGACCTGCATTGTGAATAAAAAAGAGGTTGTCTTGATCCACTGGTCCTCCATAGAACAGCGGAAAGTCTCTTTTTATATCTGTCAATACATCGCTGATGTTGTAGTTAAGGGGTTTGTTGATAATAAATCCTAACAGTCCAGAATCTTTGTGCTCAGCCATGATGACAATAGACCTATGAAAATTTTGGTCACCGTATACTGAGGGTTCAGCGATAAGGAGTTTTCCTGATTCCATTTTACTTTTATTGAATCATTTAATTTAGTCAATAATTTAATTTTTCCAAAAAAAAAGCCTCCCAATGGGAAGCTTTAATTCTTTGGTTTCTTCAATTTAGTTAACTGAACCTGACAATTCTGCTCCAGCCTTAAATTTTACAACGTTTTTCGCTGCAATTTTGATGGTAGCACCAGTTTGAGGGTTTCTTCCGTCTCTGGCAGCTCTTTTAGAAACAGACCAAGATCCAAATCCAACGAGAGAAACGCGTCCTCCGCTTTTTAGAGTGCTTCCTACACTACCAATAAGTGATTCTAACGCTGCTTTTGCAGCTGCTTTGGAGATGCCAGCATCAGCTGCCATTGCATCAATTAATTCTGATTTATTCATAATCTTAAAAGGGTTATTTATTAGATTAACAAATTTATACGCTTTAACCAAAGACCAAAGAAAAATCCCCTCAAATCCCCATTATTGTTAATAAAATGCAGTATTTGTTGATAATGCAGGCACCAATCACATCATTCAACCCGTATTTGGTCTGAAAACTCTCTCCCGTTGAGAATATCCTTGGCTTCCAATATTTTTTTATTGGGAAACTGCAACAATTCACAATCGATAAAACCTTCCCTATGAGCAATTAAAATTTTACGATCCTCAATAATGACTTGTTTTGGTTCAAAGCGGTGCGCTGCTTTGACAATTTCTGTTTGTAAAATTTTAATGACAGATTCCTTTTGATCATCAATCCATTTTGATTTTGCCCCAGGATAAGGCGACAGTCCTCTTACTTTAGCATTGATGTGTTCCAACGAAAGATCCCAGTCAATGAATGTATTCTGCTGATTCAGCTTGGGTGCTATTTTCAAAGGCGTATTTTCTTTTTGTAAACTTGGAGTAATTTTATCAGTAAAAACCCCCTCTATTGTTTTGCAGACCAAATCACTTCCCTTTAATGCCAATTTATCGTGGAGGCTACCTGCTGTTTCATTCTTGTCAATAGCTATTTTTTCTTGTAATAATATTGCACCGGTATCTATTTCCTCATTGATAAAAAATGTAGTAATACCTGTTTGTCTTTCCAGATTGATGATTGCCCAATTAATGGGAGCAGCACCCCTGTAATGGGGGAGGAGTGAAGCGTGTAAGTTAAATGTCCCCTGAGGCGGAATGGACCAAACTTCTTTGGGTAACATTCGAAAAGCAACTACAATCATCAAATCGGGGGCATATGCTTTAAGCGCATCAATAAACAATGGATCCTTGAGATTGGTAGGCTGCAATAAAGGGAGTTTGTGTTGTTCTGAAAATTCTTTTACAGCAGATTTGCGAAGCTGCCTTCCCCTGCCTGAAGGTCTGTCAGGAGCTGTGACCACTGCAATCACTTTAAAATTTTCGGTCACTATTTTTTTTAAACAATGGACAGCGAATGCTGGGGTACCAAAAAAAATAATGTTTCGACTCATTTCAGATAAAACTGGTTCAATTCGTTTAGACCGATGATGTTTTCCTCTATCATTTCCTGCAAAGCTATTACAATGAATTCATTTGAGACACCAATTTGTATACCGATTTGGTAGGCATTCAGTGGGTCTCTTTGCAATAAGATTTTTATTTCTGAAGGGAGGTCCAAATCAACTGTTTCCTCTTTTCTACAAGACCTGGCCGAGCATTGTTTGCACAAATCTGACTTTTTTTCACCAAAATAACGAAGGATTTTATTCCTTTTACATTCACTGTTATCAAAGGCATAGTCAATCATAAAACCTATTTTATCTGCCTTTTGCTGATGGTGCGCTTTGATTCTTTTCAAAAAAGGATTTAATGTGTATTGATCCTCCCTTGGGACTTTCCAGTATAGTTTGAGATCTGTATTATAGTGTTGGAAATCAACGATATTTTCTTTTTTTAAGCCCTCTAATTTTTTTAGTATCTCTTCAAAACTAATACCGACTAAATCGACAATCTGACCCAGGTTTATTTTTTTTTCCTTTCGAAAAACCTCCTGGTAGTTCCGCATCAAAAACTGCAGTATTCGCGCTGCATCATCAACGTTTTCAGCTCTTTGTGAAGCTACAGAAGCGCTTGAAACAATCTTTACATAGGTTTGCGTTTCATAGGCTTGTTGTAATTCTAAAACACCCTCTCTGTCCAAAATTTTTAAACATTCAAGGGTTTTTTTTGGATGAAAATTGTAGCGGTCACAAAAATCTTTGAGATTCACTTTGAATTCCTCTCCCGCTCCCTCACCGTATGCAATATTGAGTGTGGTCGTTAGTTTTTCGAAAAAACGCTTTATAAAGCTGGAATTGGGAAGGTGACTTAAAAACTGATGATTTAATCGGGTTTTGTCTGATGGATGGACCAAGAGTATTGCGGTTGAATCAATCCCATCTCTTCCTGCTCTTCCCGTTTCTTGGTAATAGGCCTCCATACTTTCTGGCATCATCAGATGTATGACTTTCCTTACATTGCTTTTATCAATACCCATCCCAAAAGCACTTGTGGCTACCATGATGGGGGTGGTTTCCGCTTTCCAATCAACGAGCCGTTGTTTTTTTAATGACCCCTCCAGGCCACCGTGATAATAAGAGGCCTTATACCCCCACCTTTTCAGCTGTTGACTCATCAGCTCTGTTTTCGACCTAGAACGACAGTAAATAATCACAGACTCCTTGGGGTCAGAGAGTATTTTTTTTATCTCGCCCATTTTGTCCTCCACATGGCCAACACGGTAGTGGATATTGCTTCTTTCAAATGAGTTTCTGAACACTTGCGGGTGCTCTAAGCCGAGCCCCCCTTTTATGTCCTCAAGCACTTCAGGGGTAGCCGTGGCGGTTAAAGCCATAAAGGCAACCTTAGGAAAAACCTCCCTCAAGTTTTTTATGGCCATAAATGAGGGCCTAAAATCGTGACCCCACTCCGACACACAGTGGGCCTCATCAACGGCAATACCAACTATATTAAGGTTTTTTAGCTGTTCTAAAAAAGATCTATTGACCAAGCGTTCAGGGGAAGAATAAATGAGTTTAAATCCACCATTTCTTGCATTTTCAAATTGGCGATCGATATCATTTTCACCTCTATTACTTTCAAAAAACATGGATTTGATACCCCGCTGATTTAGCTGGTCTACCTGATCCTGCATCAGCGATATCAGTGGTGAAATCACCAGGGTGAGCCCATCGGATAACAATGCAGGCAATTGATAACAAATAGACTTTCCTCCACCAGTGGGCATCAATACCACAGTGTCTTTTGCCATGAGATAATTGGAAATCACCTCCTTTTGAAGTGGTCGAAAGGATTTGCTGTTCCAGTAGAGATTCAATGCTTCGTGTAATTTATCCATCTTTTAAATACTTCAAAAGGGTGGAAACTCTATCCTCAGGGGAGACCAAAGGCAACTCAATGGTGGGAACGTTGAATGCAGCATACGTTTTTTTTATCTGAGTGTATATACTTGAGGCCTCTTCAAAGTCTTCTCTTCGGAATTCGTCTTTTACGTATATTTCTTTCCAAGGGGGTAGTAGTACGGCAAAATCATATGAGTATTTACTCAGATCAAAAATCTCTGGATCGTAATCTACCCCCAAATATTTTAAATATGCGACTACATCGTGTTGTCCTCGGTCAAAGAAAACATAGGGTTCATCGGGCTTGTATATGGCTTTATCAGCGTCGAAATATTGCAAGTCCCTCAACTTCCACAGCACGTCACTGAATTCAAGCGGTTGGGAACGGAAGCTGTTTGTGAGATTTTCCTGCGAATCCTCAAAAATCAATTCACGGTAAACCTCGTCCCAGCACTGATGTCCTTTTTCCTTTAATAATTCAATCAAAGTTGTTTTGCCACTTCCAGGACCACCGCTAATTACAATTTTGGTTGGATGATTTGAAGACATTTGTTTTCGATATATAGACTATATTTGCACAAAATAATATTCCTGAATGAATTCAGAGGAAAATCCTGAAGTTTTTTATGACAAATTCCAGAAGCAACTTGAGGCTTCACAGAAATGGCCAGGTCTTTATATGTTTAAGTTTATCGTAAAATCAAAAAGTGGACAGTTAGAAAAGTTAAAAGAGATCTTCGATAATCCTTCGGATGGAATGTCTCTTGTCAATTCCTCCAAAAACAGATTTCAGAGTTTAACCGTTACCAAAAAAATGAAATCTCCAATCGAAGTTATCGAGATATATAAAAAAGCGGGACAGATAGAAGGCGTTATGATATTGTAATAATTAAATATTTAATCTGTCTGTTATTTGAATTTTAGTAAATTGCAAACTGCTTCACCTAAGATAAATTATTCCCTTAATGGAAACCTTACTATACAATACTCAAAGGACACCGCTCATTATTCCTGAATACGGAAGACATGTCCAAATCATGATCAATCAAATCATGGAAACCAAAGAGCGTGAGGAACGCAATAAAATGGCCAGTGCGGTCATCGGGATCATGGGTAACATGAATCCCCACCTGCGCGACGTTCCTGATTTTCAACACAAGCTCTGGGACCAACTCTTTATAATGTCCAACTTCGGATTGGATGTGGATTGCCCCTTCGAAAAACCCCTTAAAGAGGTGCTGGAACAAAAGCCAGAGCGTTTATCTTATCCGCAGAAAACACCGAAATACCGTTTCTACGGTAACAATATTAAAAGTATGATAACTGTCGCTATGGGCTGGGAAGATGGTGACCTCAAAAATGCCTTGATATTGAATATTGCCAATCACATGAAAAAATGTTTCTTGAATTGGAATAAGGATACTGTCCAAGACGAAGTAATCCTCAATCATCTTTTGGAACTATCTGATCAAAAATTGAGGGTTAAAGAAGAAGACCTCCCGCTTACAGATGCTGAAGAGTTCCTCAAATTTAAGTCCAAAAATGGCAATGGATCCAAAAGCAATCACAAGCAGCGAAACAAAAGAAACAACGGTAGAAAAAGATATTAATTCTTGCTTTAATGGGAAGTTTTCAAATTGAGGGAGGGCATCGTTTAAAGGGTAACATTGTGCCTCAGGGTGCCAAAAACGAAACTTTGCAGATTTTATGTGCTGTCTTACTAACTGGAGACTCCGTCACAATTTCCAATGTTCCCGACATCATCGACGTCAATAAACTCATTGGGTTATTAAAAAAAATGGGCGTTGGCGTGTCTAACCCTAAGAAGGGAACTTTTATCTTTAAAGCAGACGCAGTTGACCTGAATTATCTCGATAGTATAGAGTATGTAGAAGAGGCTAAAAAACTCAGGGGTTCTGTGATGCTTGTCGGTCCGATGTTGGCCAGGTACGGAAAAGGGTCAATACCCCGACCAGGGGGAGATAAAATAGGTAGAAGAAGACTCGACACCCATTTTGAAGGGCTCAAATTGTTGGGAGCCCAATTTGAATACAACAAAGAAGAATATTTATATTCCGTTTCTGCAGCCCGCTTGGAAGGTAATTCCATTTTATTGGAGGAGGCTTCCATCACTGGAACAGCCAATATTTTAATGGCAGCAGTATTAGCCCATGGCACTACCACGATTTACAATGCTGCTTGCGAACCCTATTTGCAACAGCTTTGTAAAATGTTGAACCGCATGGGAGCAAAGATCTCTGGAATTGGGTCCAATTTGCTTACCATAGAGGGTGTTGAAAAATTATCTGGCACCCAACACGAAATCCTTCCCGATATGGTTGAAATAGGAAGCTGGATTGGTCTCGCAGCCATGACCCAAAGCGAAATCACCATCAAAAATGTCAGTTGGAATGATTTGGGAATTATACCCAATGTTTTCTCAAAACTGGGCATTGAGTTAAAAAAACAGGGAGATGACATCTATGTCCCACCCCATACTGAGGGTTACGAGATTCAAAGTTATATTGATGGCTCAATCCTAACCGTTTCAGATGCCCCGTGGCCTGGGTTTACGCCAGATCTTCTCAGTATTATTTTGGTGGTGGCAACGCAAGCAAGAGGAAGCTTATTGGTTCATCAAAAAATGTTTGAAAGCAGATTGTTTTTTGTCGATAAACTCATCGATATGGGTGCAAAAATAATTTTGTGTGACCCCCACCGCGCTACTGTAATCGGTCATGACTTTAAATCAAAACTAAAAGCGACCGTAATGACTTCTCCAGATATCAGAGCGGGAATCTCTTTGCTTATTGCTGCGCTTTCTGCCAAAGGAACCAGTACAATCCACAACATCGAGCAAATCGATAGGGGTTATGAAAATATTGAAGGTCGTCTAAAGTCAATTGGAGCAAAAATCACACGCATAGATACTTAAAAATTTGAAAGCCCTAACACTTTCGTTTCTTTTATTTACCTACACAATCAGCGCTCAATTTATATCAGGAAAAATTATTGATGCTGCATCTGATGAGCCCTTACCTTATGTCAATATTGGTATCGTAAACAAAAATATCGGTACTGTATCCGATAGAAATGGAAATTTTTTTCTGGAGCTTCCCGCAGACTTAGGCAAGGATACCCTTAGGTTTTCTATGGTTGGTTTCAGCAAAAAGGACTTTATTTTAAAAGATTATTTAGCCCAACAAAAGTCTGAAAATACCCTGAGACTGGAGGAGAAGATCACCGCTTTAGAAGGGGTAACTGTTGTCCGGAAAAAAAGTGACAAGTACAAAAGAAAAGTTTTAGGAAATAAGTCAAGGTCAAAAACCATCGTCGGTGGCTTTACTTCTAATGATTTGGGAAATGAAATAGGGATTATCACCCGCATTCGAAAAAGTCCCACATACCTCCAAGAGTTCAATATGTTTATTGCTAAAAACACCTATGGTAGTGTGCTTTTCAGATTAAACTTTTACGGCCTTAAAGGGGGTATCCCCCATGAAAACATTCTCGAGGAGATGATTGTCATCGAGACCGATATCGAATCTGGTTTGGTATCGGTTGACTTAAGGCCCTATGATATCGTTATGGAAAATGATTTCTTAGTGGCCATTGAATGGATTGAAGACTTGGGTATTGGCGATCTTTTTTTCTCAGCAGGTTTTCTTGGATCCAGTCTCTATGCCAGAGCCACCAGTCAGGGCGAATGGACAAAGATGGGAGTTTCCACTGTGGGAATGAATGTTGAGGTATTGTATTGAACTGCCTTGGGCAGTATTTGCATCAAACTGACGGGTTTGTGTCCGCTTTTACTTTCTTTTGGAGATTTTGTTGTTGCTGATCCCTCTTTGGCGACTACATTTAAACCGATCTACTGCTGTAGCAACCTTTTTTAGATGTTTTGTTTTTCTCCCCTGCACACGCGCACGCCACATCTTAAAACTACTCGATTTCATTTCCCTTCGCATCAGATTGATCACCTCTTTTTCGCTAAGGTCAAATTGTAGGGCTATCGCATCAAAAGGGGTTCGATCCTCCCACGCCATTTCTATGATCCTGTCGATTTGGTCGACACTAAATTCCTTTTTTTCAATCATTGCATTAACTGATTTCGATTGGCCAAGGTGTGTTTGGCCAGTATTCGTTTTCCTTCTGTCTTTACCGATCTACTTTTTGAGAGGGGCCACAAGGTGCTTGTGGCATTTTTTCTTGCAGCTTCCAAATCGACGATGGGTTGCGGGTAAGTCTTTCCAGGCTCATAACCATAAACACTGCACTCCATTGGCGTGATCTCCCAGGGGGTATGAACCAATTCCTCGGGCAGGTTTTTTAGCTCAGGAATCCACTGCTTTATAAAAGTGCCGTTGGGATCGTGTTCCTTACTGTTTTTAACAGGGTTGTAGATCCTTAGCATATTGATTCCCGTTACGCCTGCTTGCATTTGTAGCTGGGGATAGTGTATTCCTGCTTCAAAATCAAGAAATTGTCTGGCGAGAAAGTGTGCACACGCTTGCCAAGGTTGCCACAGGTGGTGGGTGAAAAATGATACTACAAGGGAACGCATTCTAAAATTTAGGTAGCCTGTTTCCACCAAACATCGCATTGCAGCGTCAACCAAAGGAACTCCCGTTTTCCCTCTTTCCCAGGCTTCGATGTGTGATTTTCTTATAGGTTGGTGTAAGGTCTGGTAGCCACTGTTGATATTTTTAAACTCCATCGAACATTCCATTTCGAATTTTTGAATAAAGTGGGACTGCCACCGCAATCGGGAACTAAAAGCTTTTAGGGAAAAACTTTTGTTTCCTTTTGCCATTTCGTAATTGGTTTTTTGAAGAATTTGACGCATGGAAATATTTCCATAAGCCAAATAGGGGGAGAGTCGGCTACAACTTCTTCGGGAGAGGTCTGGTTTTGAGATATGTTTTTGATAGTTTCGGAATCTGTCTTTAAAAAATGACTCCATATATCTGAGGGCAAAGCTTGTCCCTCCACTTTGTCGATTTGGGTGGGTGGGGACATCCAAATCCATGAATTTTAAATGTTTATCAAAACGATTTACGGCTTTGATTCCGAATAATTTACTGCCCTTCAATGGAGTCGCTGCCATGGGTTTTTGCATCAATTGCTCCCATCTTTGTATCCAATCCGATCTGTTTTTTAACCCCCTAAAAACACCCTGTTGAAGTTTTTCCTCCAATGAGATATACTTATCCCGACACCATTTTTTAACCGATAAATCTCTGATATAAGTTGTGTTGACTCCAGTTTCTTGATGGGCCCATATTTTTTCAATTTTATATTGGGTACTTATGGTTTCAAACACTTCAATTATGTTTCCTCTTACACTAAGGACTTTACTGTTGTGACTTGCCAGTTGTGTATTGATGTCCTGCAGCGACTGTTTGATAAAATCAAAGTGGCGTTTGTCATAATGGGGGTCTTCCAAAAGACAGTCTTCCAAAACATAGAGCATCATTACACTTTTTTTTGAGTTTAAGGCATGGTGGAGCGGCGGGTGATCCTGCAACCGCAAATCCCTTTTTAACCAAACGATATGGATGGGTTCTCTGCTAGTAGTCATCTGGATTTTGAATTATTGACAAAGCCCGTTTTTTTATTTCCGCGCGCTCCATTTCTGGGATCTTATCCAATAAGCGCAGCATCATGGCCATTCGGTTGTTTTTGGAAAAGTGTTCTTTTTTGTCGTCCAAGAAATTCCAATACAAACTGTTAAACGGACATGCATTTTCCCCTGTTCTTTTGGTTCTATCATAATGACACCCAGTACAGTAATTACTCATTTTATGAATGTATGCCCCAGAGGAAACGTATGGTTTTGTTGCAACAATGCCGCCATCTGCCCATTGGCTCATGCCTCGGGTATTGGGCAGTTGAACCCATTCTATGGCGTCAGCATAGATGCCCAAATACCAATTATCTACTTCGTCGGGATGGCATTGTATCAACAGGGCAAAGTTTCCTGTAATCATCAAGCGTTGTATGTGGTGGGCATAGGCCGTCTCTAAAGAATCAGTTATACTGGATTTTAAACAATTCATTTTGGTAGCTGCTGTCCAATAGAAATCAGGGAGTTTATTAAAATTGTCCAAATGATTGTTATTCTTGTAAGCAGGCATCTCCCTCCAATAGATTCCTCGCATGTACTCACGCCATCCCAGAATCTGTCGTACAAATCCCTCTACTTGAGAAAGCTCAATTTCATCCGGGTTTTTGTGGTAGTGATCGATGACCGTTTCCAATACCTCTAAGGGACGAAGAATTTTTGAGTTTAGTGCAAATGATATCCTTGAGTGAAATAGATTTCGCTGTTGGGTGTGCATAGCGTCTTGGTAGTCGCCAAAATGTACCAACAGGTGCTCACAGAAGTAGTGGAGCTGTGCGATGGCTTCACTGCGACTGGAAGGAAAAAAATATTGTTCAAGGTCAAACCTACCAATGGTTTTGATGCTGGCTTTGACCACCGCTTCGTGTACGGCTTCAACACCTTCTTTATCCGTGTCGAAAGGAGGGGGTATCGCAGGGGTTTCCTTCCATTTTTTCCGATTGTTTTTATCGTAATTCCATTGGCCTCCAAGAGGTTTGTCTTGGTACATCAACAGGTCATATTTTTTGCGCATATAGCGATAAAAATACTCCATGATGAGTTGCTTTTTGCCCTCAAAAAACTTTTCCAACTCATTCCTTTCGGTAAGAAAGTGCTCGGTGTCATAACTGGCTGTAGGAATCCCGATTTGCTCGCAAAACAAATGCAGTTCCCGATCCAATCGATGCTCATCGGGGAGGAGGTATTCGAATTTCGATATATTTTTCTCTTTGATCAGAATTTTTAAATTCTCTGACAATGTTTTTTTGGAGGCCTCGGAATTAATGTCGAAATACATTACTTCATGTCCAGCGTTTTTTAGTTGCTGTGAAAAGTGCCTCATCGCAGAGAAAAAAGCTACTATTTTTTGAATGTGATGAACCACGTATTGCGCCTCCTGGTGTAACTCAATAAGTACATACAGGGTATCTTCTTCTTTCTCCTTAAACCAAGAGTGGTTGATGTTTAATTGATCGCCAAGTATCAGTCTAAGTTTCATCAGAATAATGTTTTTTGAAGCCAGAGGTTTTGGAATTTACCATTGCTGTCGTAGCGTTCAGCCTGCCATTGAACATCAAATTTCCGATCTCTTGGATCATTCCCAACACCAGCAACATACATCCAGTTACCATAATTGCTGTGCACGTCGTAGTCCAACAAAAGCGATTCAAAATAGGCTGCTCCAATTCGCCAGTCTACATTTATTTCTTTGGCCAAGTAACTCGCCACGTTTTGTCGCCCGCGATTACTCATCCAACCAGTTTTATTGAGTTCAATCATGTTGGCATTTACAAAGGGTTCTGTTGAATTTCCTGATGCCCAACTTTTGAAAAGTGCTTCATCTGTACGCCAATGGTAGTCCCGCTCAAGAATCCCCCCAATTTTAAAAATTTTGTTACCGTGCTTAAGGGAGATGTACTTAAAATAATCCCGCCATACCAGTTCAAAGAAAAGCCAGTAGGTAGATTGATTCTTTTTAACTTCTTTTTCGTAACGTTTTATTTCCCAATAAATCATTTTTGGGGAAATACTCCCATTGGCCAACCATGGGGAAAACTTGGAACTATAGTTCTCTCCCAATAAACCATTGCGGGTGTTTTTGTAATAGGACAATTTTTTTGTCTTCCAAAAATAGTGGTCCAGTCTATCCACTGCTGCTGTTGTTCCGCCTTTATTGGGAAAAGCCGATCGATAATCTTTTTCAAAAGAATCCAAACCCAAATCAGCCAATGTGGGAATAACTTGATCAGTATCCACAAGATTCGACAGGGGCAACGGATTCAATTTTGACTCCAGCGGATTTATTTTTAATTCTTTTTCACATCTTTTTCTAAAAACACCAAAAACCTCGGGGAGGGAGGATAGGGAGTAGGGGAGCGCATCGGGATGAAAAAGAAATTGTTCGAAGGGTCTTATCCAAACGATTAAAGGATCAATTTTTTCGGCCACGGCATTTTCTTCCTCTATTTCTTCTTGTGTCCATTCTTGTTGAAGATAGATTTCAATTATCCGATGCTGTTGGATCAATTCGGGAAGACTTTCCCCAGGCGTTTTTAAATCAATGATGAGGGAAATATTCAATGCCTTTAACTCCCTTTGAAGGGCACTGACGCTCTCGATTAGGAATTGTGCCCTGTAGCGCTCTGTTTTTTTGAAGCCCCACTTCAGGGTCTTGAAGTGATCGGGATTAAAGGTATAGTAGGCAATTACTTGATTTCCGCTTTCGATGGCTTTTTTTAAACCTTGATGGTCTTCGGTTCTCAAGTCATTTCTAAACCAAACCAAAGATTTTTTTACTGTTGCTGACATTTTTTACTACAATATTTTACATCGTTCCAGTGGCGTTCCCATTTTTTCCTCCACCGGAAGGGACGTTGACAACGTACACATATCTTTTCTGGTAGGTGTTCTTTTTTGACTCCCCTCATGCAGTGTTTAGTGCTGTTTTGTATTCTTTCAAGCAGCGCTCTCTGGCATATTTATGTTCAACGATTGGAGCGGGGTAAGACATCTCATTCAGGTCCTCTACCCATCGATTGATGTACTGGTGTTGTTGATCAAATTTTTGAATCTGAGCATGAGGATTAAAGATTCGAAAGTAGGGGGCAGCATCTACGCCACTTCCAGCAGCCCATTGCCAGTTACCAACATTACTGGCCATTTCATAATCAAAAAGTTTTTCTGCAAAATAAGCCTCTCCCCAACGCCAATCAATAAGCAAGTGTTTGCACAAAAAGCTGGCCACCAACATCCGCACGCGATTGTGCATAAAACCCGTTTTGTTGAGTTCCCTCATACCAGCGTCTACCAGCGGATAACCGGTTTCTCCCTCACACCATTTTTTGAATTCAGTTTCGTCGTTGCGCCACTGAATTCGGTCGTATTGTTTCTTAAAGCTCCGCTCCTTGGTATGGGGAAAATGCCAAAGTATTTGCATAAAAAATTCCCTCCATATCAATTCCTTTAGAAAAGTAGGATTTTTCCTACTCGCACTCTTGGTCACCAAATCCCTGATACTTTGCGTTCCAAACCTCAAGTGAACACCAAGACGGGAGGTGCTGTCGGTGGCAGGAAAGTTTCTGGTAGCCTCGTATTGGTCAATCAATTGATCATCGAATTGATAGGCTTTCGGGACCAAAGAAGCCGGGCTAAAACCCATTTCGGTGGTGGTAATTTCTGGAAGTTTTTTTTCTTGGTATAAATTGTCCAGTAGCGACTCTGACGGGTAGTTTTCTATTCCTTCCTCCTCAAATTTAGCGATCCATTTTCTCGAGTAAGGCGTGTAAACTACATAGGGTTTACCATCGTCTTTAACGACTTCATTTTGCTCGAAAATCACCTGGTCTTTAAAGGTGATAAATTCAACTCCAGCCGACTCTAATAATGTTTTAACCTCAAGATCTCTGGCCAATGCATAAGGCTCGTAATCGTGGTTGGTGTAGACCTTTTCAATCGGGTAGTCCTTGATCAGTTGATTGAAAATAGCCTTGGGAGTGCCCCTAAAAGTTCCCAGCGTGCATCTGTTCCTCTTCATAGCTTTATTGATGCCACCCAAGGCATTTTCAATGAATGTTAGTCTGTGATCATTCTTTTTTAACTTATTGGTGATTTCCGTATCGTAAATAAAGATTGGAATCACGTTATTTTTGTCTTTTAGCGCTTCATAGAGTCCTCTATTATCGTGAGTTCTCAGATCTCTTCGAAACCAAAAAACATTTATTTTTTTCAAGGCACTTAACTTTTTATGCTTCCAATTCCTCCATCGACAGTGAGGGTCTGTGCAGTCATCCAGCTGCTGTGGTCACTCAATAAAAATTTTGTCAGCGCTGCAATCTCAGTGGCATTCCCCACCCGTTGTAATGGATGCCGACCTGCGGCATTGCTTTTCTTGGCGTCGTTGTTTAAAAACTTAGCTGCCAATGGGGTATCTACTAACGAAGGTGCGATAACGTTAAACCTGATCTTGGGAGCAAATTCTGCTGCCAGTGATCTGGAAAGCCCTTCCAAAGCACCTTTTGCTGCAGCCACTGAGGCGTGAAAAGGCATGCCTGTCTGAACGGCTACGGTGCTGAAAAAAACAACACTTCTCATGGTTTCTCCGTTTTGTAATTGGGGTAACAAGGACTGAATGGTCTTGATCGCCCCCATTACATTGATGGAAAAGTCTTGTTGAAAAACCTCGGGTTTTAGCCCTTTAAAAGGCCTGAGATTAATTGTACCTGGACAATACACCAAACCATTGATGGCTTCAGGCAAAAGGCTTGTATCTAATGCATCGGTCTCTACATCGTAGGGGATGTGGGTTACCGAGAGGCCGCTCAAACTATCGTTTGATCGGGAAGCGACGAACACTTGGTTATCTTCACTGAGGTCCTTGGCCAATGCCAGACCTATCCCTGAACTTCCACCTACGATTAATGTATTTTTTTTCATGTCTTTAACTTTTATAAGTTCCGAACAGCTCCTCTAATTTCATTGTTCTGTAATTGAATATTTCTTTGAGTTTGGGTTTTACGATGATGGGGTGAACCATTTGTCCTAAGATGCCAAAGGGAATTTTATAATCAACGATATCCTCCATCTCAACGCCATTTTTTATCGGTCGAATAAAATGCTTGTGATGCCACAATGCATAGGGGCCAAAACGTTGTTCATCTACAAAATATTCTTCCTCCTTAACGTGGGTTATTTCCGTTACCCACTGAGTTGGAATTCCCATAACAGGCGTCACAATATATTTGATGATCTGACCAGGATACATTTTCCTATCATCACCTCCCAAAATCTCAAAACCCATATAGTCCGGGGTGATGGTTTTTAAATTTTTGGGGTCACAAAGAAATTCCCAAGCTTTTTTGATGGTTATGGGCAGTTGTTGCGTTTTGTGTAAGCGATATATTCTCATGATCAAAATTAAGTCAAAGATACAATATGTTTAACGATTTTGAATAAATAATAAACAAAATATAAACACTTTATTAAGAAGTCGGATTTAAATCAAGTTTTTTACATTTGAAAAAAATATTCATCATGAAACGTTTACATTACTTTTTGTTATTGAACATTATTTTTTTCAGTGCAGTAGCACAAGTATCTGTTCCGCAACCAAGCCCCCGATCCACCATCAATCAAATTGTAGGCTTAACGACTGTTGAAGTAGATTATTCACGACCCTCAGCTCGGGGTAGAAAAGTTGTGGGAGGATTGGTTCGATATGGAGACCTGTGGAGAACGGGTGCCAACAAGAACACGACTGTCTCCTTTTCCGACGACGTCAAGATCGCTGGAAAGTCCTTAGC